>Ga0208788_1000027_pt1 | contig 118187 bp, 134 predicted proteins | sample Wag4_2014_7_11_3_FD_187363 | JGI IMG/M metagenome (GOLD analysis project Ga0208788, IMG submission 187363) | Fresh water mixed with fracking chemicals microbial communities from Ohio, USA - Utica-2 Time Series FC 2014_7_11 (SPAdes) (version 2) ... | reverse complement strand
GCCTCGGTGAAGCCAGCCATCATGAGTGCAATTAGGTAGAGGACTGCGAGAAGTGGCTTCATCCGTTCACACCCTCCTCATGCATCAGGATCTCGATTGGTTTGGGCTTCGCGAGCGGTTTACTGGCATTCGCGATGCCATTCACATTGAGCACGTAGCGCACCTGACTGCTTGATGCAGCGCTGAGGTATGCAGAGACTGCTGGCTCCGGCATTTCCAGAAAATAGGTCACTGCCTTGGCGACCAGCTGTCCAGGAGCCGAGGCACCCTCTGAACTCGAGTCTCCCGAGCTGAGTACACGAATCCCAGTGGCAATCGGGCGAGCCGTGGTGAGAGGACTGGTCGCCATCTCGCGTTGAAACCCTCCCTGCTCATTTCGAGGGGGTTGGATCTCATCGGGATTCACCCCAATCGCCCAGACATCAATTCGGTCACGCGGAGTCATTGCAGACCATGTCATCTGACCCGAGGATCGATCCACGGCGATCAGTCGAAAGCCAGGGCGAGCCATTGCGACAGAGTCCTGATGTTGAATTGCAGCGAGGTTCTGTGGGAGCAGTAACTCTCCCTTTCGAACAGACGCAGAGAGTCGACGGCCCGAAACCTGTGCAAACTGCTCAGGTGTGAAAGCTCCCCCGGGCAATAGGTTCTTCTGAACTTGGCGAACTGCGAGCGTCTGCTCCGTGAGGACAGTGCCAAGATCGAGAGCCTTGGCAAAAACCAGGACTTCGACACTGCCGCCTTTGGGTGTTGAGCGCTCCTGCCAATACGCTTGCTGCTGCTCCGACCAGTTATGCGCCAGCCACACTGCAGCAGCGGCCGTTGCGCACGCGAAGAGTAAAGCGATGAGCCGAGGTCGATGCCTCAGATTTTGAATCGACAACATGGTGTCCTCCAAGTTAACGAATGAAAAGGAGCGAGATGAGCTGGGCGATGAGGTATTCGGCAAAAAGCCTCGGTGCCGACTCGAGGAGCCAACGAAACAGCAGTACTGCCAGCGCGAGAAGCATCAAGGCCTCAACGGCTGCGGAGCCACGAGGCCTCATGGAACGGGCCCCCTCTGACCCGTTGGGTTGAGCTCAAAGGAGAGAGCAGTCTCCGGGAACGCAACGGTGAGCCCTCTTCCAGCCAAGAGCTTTGGGAAGTCCTTTGCGGGGACCCGTGTTTGCCAACCCAAAAGCCGACCCGAATCGGAGCCCGAATGCCGCCTCGAGAGCGCCCAATAGCGAACATGCCCAGTCTCGTAGACCATTCCCCTACATACAGAATGAGTCTCGGCAGAAGGCATCAGACTGACCGCAGAGGCCGACGGCCGCGGGCAGAGTCCCGCCTCAACTGATACGGCCTCGACCTGCATGGAGACTCCATTGACCAGCACTGTGAACTGAGCGATGACCGCGATGGCGCTCATCGATGAGCCTCCCCAAGTGATTGGGCAGGCCTCAATGGATCAAGCTGATGGAAGCCCTGCCGAATCGAGTGTGTGTGGGTGTCGAGCCCCAAAGTATCCGTAAGGGGCATCAAGACGAGCAGAGATGGGGCGTGAGCCGCGCTCACAGCAGCGGTCAATGCCTCTGAGGGCTCAGACCCATATCTCACTCGACTTGCACCCTCGGATGCACTCACGGACCTCCAGTCATGGGGAATCATGGCCAGTCGGAGGGGTTCGGCCAGGGTCTGACCGAGTGGGCTCACCGAGGGCAGGTGGACCTGAGCCTCAACGACTGATAGGGGGTTTCCGTCGGGCAACCCGAAGATCTTTTGTCCTCCCAAAGCAGCATAGCCTCGAAGCGAAGCCGCCCAATCCTTTAACGTCGTGGCATTGGCGTGTTGCTGCTGTAATGTGTGCCCCATGAGCTTTGTCCCCGCAGGCAACAACGACTGAAGCTCTTCCGAGCGACACTGCTGCGCTGATTGCCGACACCATTCAGCATGTAGGCGAAGAGCCTCTGCGCTCTGCGCTCTCTGCTCTGCCCAGTCCTGGCTGGATGCGAGTAATACCAAACACCCAATCAAGAGGGAAGCAACCAACAAAACTTCTACCATCGCCTGACCGTATGGCGGAGATTTCAGATTGCTCACAGCGAGTCTCCTACACCCTGTAGCACTTGGGTCGCGAGTAACTCAGATTGAGTTGGATGGTCCAGTCGTGCATGCCAAAAGGGGTAGAGATGGGTTGTCCCATTTGCAACCGCCAAGCTTTGCTGCTCCCCCCGTGGCGCTCGAAACTCTGTCAATCCAACAGACAGGGCCCAGAGCACGGTCGGAACGCCCCTCGACGCGTTTGCGATATCTGAGACGTTTCTCAAGCGTTGCAGCGCTCGGGATTTCTCTTCGTGAAGACGCACGGCCACAGGAACTCGGAAGGTCTGTGAGACGGCGCTTGCGCTCGGGATGAGATGGTGTAAGCGGGCGAGCCCGAGATAACCCTGAATCTGCTCAGATGACTCAACTGCAAGGCGGGTCGCATGCGGATTGCGCGTGGCGCTGACAGCGCGTGTCAGGTCATGCCCACCATCAGCCTCAGCCCGACCCCAAGAGAGTGGCCAGAGCTCCCGGGTGCCCCGACAGAGTCCAAACCAACCACTCGCTCGCCAACGGTGCAAGGACAGCACGTCTTGAGATACCCATGCACTGTAATCTGGACTCAACGTCGTCGTGCCCTCACGGATGAGCCTGCCCAATAGGTGAGTTGCCTGTCGCGGAACACATCCGAGATTCGGGAAAAACCAAGCGGCCTGATCGAAACTACGGTCCTGGCTGTATTGCTCTAATGACCCCTGCAAGAAGTCCGCGTTTCGGCTCATCTGTTGGGGATTAGAGGTTTCGATGGACCAGTAAAACGACGCATTGGTCGGCACTGGCACCGTTTGACCAAAGTAGCGCTTGTCAGCAGACCATACGACCTCATTCACCAGTGCCTGGGCGGCAAAGGGTGTCAGTGCACGATGCATTGCGACCTGCGAGGCCATTAAGGCATGGGTGTATGCACTGCGAAAGGGGATCTCCGCCTGCGCTGCAAAATGTGCCACCTGCCGGGTGGCCTTGGCTGTGGCGTGCAATGTCTGCGAGATCTCTCGAAACCCTGGCCAGAGAGACGCTAGGGTTGCAGTCTGGTCAGTAAGACTCTCTACGTGCTGCACATAACTCAGCATGCTGAGGGTCTGAGCAATCATCAGCTCATTGGCGATAATGGCCCGGTTCGCGTACGCCTGATAGTTCAGTGTCTGCGCTTGCCAAGAGGCAACCGACAGAGCGGCCATGTCCGCAAGATGCTGGCCCCGCTGTCGGTCGTGCAGCACACCTGACATACTCAAATAAGCCATCAAAGCAAGTGCCACGAGAAAGGCCAGACCAAGACCTGTTACGAGCACAGAGCCCTTGGGTTCACGACGCATCAGTGGTTATCGTCGTTGTAGTTCGAGAGGTCTTTTCGATTGTTGGCTTGGAGTCGCGCAGAATTGGCGCTGGTGCTCGCAGCGCTCAGAGCGGCTCCGCCATCATTTCCGGCGATCTCTTGCGCGATACCTGCGGTCTGATTGCGAATCGTCTGCCCTAATAAGCTATAAACACCGATTGCCGCAACGGCGACGACAGCAACCACAACGATGTATTCCGTCATACCCTGCCCAGAGGGACGGCGCATCGAGAAACGTTTCATGATTGACTCCTGTTTTGGGGAAAGAAACAGGAGTCTGGCTGGGTGAACCCACGGCGAGCAGTGGGCTCTCGTCTTAGGCCGATTGGTACCCATTAAAGATAGATGGAACCAAATTTAAAACCAGTTGGGATTTCATCAAGAATACGGCCAACAGGTCCATCTTTTTCAGTGCAAACACTCCAGATTCAAGCTACCTGAAACGGCCACAGTCAGTGTGGAGTGTGTGGAATCCGACAATCCACGCTTTTTGTGGATCTTTCCGAAAAAAGACTTCGCCAAAGTCGACCAACGAATATCGATTACGAGACCTGACTAACAACTGACGCTCGAGTCGCAATCACTCGCAAAGGCGTGTGCAACCCTAACGCTCAAGGGCACGTTCTTTATAAGTGGTGTAGCGCAGCGCGGTGCGCTCTGACTCGATTCGATCCCAGACCCTGTCCTTCTCCCCCTGAGTCATGAAGATCCACTGACTGATCTCTTGAAAGGTTCGGCCACATCCCTGACAGAGGTCATCGCCCTGGGTCGTAGAGCAAATCGCGATGCAAGGGGAGTCTGGTCTGAGCATATTGATCTTAGCGAGAAACGATATCAGTCTTCATCATGCCGATTCGCGTGAGAATCGTCTGCACATCCTCCTCAATGACCTCATGCTCGCGAAGGGTATCGGCAAGAATCATGGCCATTTCCTCGTATGAAGTCTTCGTGATGCCAGCTTTTAGGTGAACCTCACGCATCTGAGACCCTTCGTAGGTCGCTGCCGGCTTTCCCAATGCCCAAGCGAAATACTTAATTTGATGGCCAATGAGGGTCTCTACATCTAAGTCCGTGAAATAGCGAGACAGGTTGGGACGGCTCATGACGCGCTGATAAAAAACCTGAACAACCTGTGTCAAATCTTTCACCCCACCATATTGATCGAAAAGGTTGTGAGCACTGTTTTTCGTCTCTGCCATAAAGATCTCCATACCACTGGTTGGGCCTCCGGAGAAAGCCCTGGCGAATATTCAACTAACCGAGTGGCCTCACACCGACTTTGGTGATGCGCCCACCCTCCATATCGCTCACCATCAGGGCGTACCCAGAAACATCGAACTCATCGCCCACAACGGGTGGTTTGTCTAGGGCCTGAGTCAACCAATCAGCCATTGTCTGCCCAGGCATCGCACCGAGCGCCAAGCCGTAGAAATCTGCAACGTCCACAGCTGGGGCAGCCCCATCGAGCATGAAATCGCCAAAGACCCGCCGCCTGGCTTGCCGATCATCCACATCGGGAAGTACCATGCCGAGCCCACGCGCCACATGAGAGAGTGAGACGCCTTGGACCAAGAGCGACAGCAGGACTGCCATGAGCGCAAGACTGAGCATCTCATGCTGGGGGTCAACCCCAGCCATGATGGGGAACAAGGCCAGAATGATTGGCACTGCTCCCCGAAGGCCAACCCACGCAACGAAGCCAATCTCACGTGCCGTGAACTTGAATGGAATCAAGCACACCCAGACCGAAAGAGGCCGAATCACAAACATCAGAGCCAAGGCGAGCACCAGGCCTGGAGCCGCCATCTTGAGTACCTCTGATGGCATCACGAGCAGACCCAGCAGCAGAAACATTGAGGCCTGGAAAAGCCAGGCAAGACCATCCATTGCAGGGATCACAGTCCTGACAAAGCGACCCTTTAGATCTGCAAGCAAAACGCCAAAGACATAGACTGAGAGAAACCCTGATCCGCCAAGAATGGTGGAGAGACCAAAAACGGTTAAGCCCGCCGCAATAAGCAGCAGCGCATTGAGCCCATGATTGTGAGAGGCCTCAATCTTCAAGATCCGAACCAGTGATCGAAAAGCGTAGGCGCTGATGGCAGGGGTAATCAGACCAACGCCGATTTGCTGGATGGCCATGAGAGAGAGCCCAAGGGCATCGATTGGGGCTGTCGCAACATTCGCCGACGCTGATGCAAAAAGAGTCGCAATCAACGTCAAGAAAACAGCCATCGGATCATTCAGGCCTGACTCGACCTCGAGCGTGGTCAGGACCCGTTCATTCAAACGCAGGCCACTGCCATTGAGTAACGCGAAGACCGCTGCCGCATCTGTTGAGGAGACAATTGCGCCGAACAGAAATGCGCTTATCCAACTGAGTCCCATCAAGAAGTGTCCTGCAAGTGCAAGCATCCCGCAGGTCAGAAGCACGCCAAGCGTCGCAAGCATCGCAGCAGGCTTAAGCGCAACTCGGAACATGGAGAACTGCGTTCGCAAACCCCCATCGAGCAGAATGACGGCGAGCGCAATGTTGCCAATCCAAAAGCTCAGCGCATAGTCGTTAAACTGAACTCCCCCTGGGCCATCTTCTCCCGCAAGCATGCCAATCACCAGAAAAACGAGCAGCATGGGAAAGCCGGTACGGGCCGTGAATTGACCAAGCAAAATACTCACCAGCACGAGCAGCGCGCCGATGAGAATGGAGCCGCCGAGTAGATCTAGTGTTGCATGCATGCGAGCCGAGGTCTAAATAAGTCTAAGCCCCTCCCACTACTTTGCGAACAGTCTCGAGGGGTCGGCCATCGCCTTGAACTCGATGGCGTTGCCTGATGGGTCGAGGAAAAACATGGTCGCCTGCTCTCCCACTTCCCCCTTAAATCGAATGTACGGTTCGATGACAAATTGAACCCCTGCCGCCTTTAGCCGATCTGCCATTTGTTGCCACTCTGGCATGGAGAGCACCATACCGAAATGCCTGACCGGTACCTTTTTGCCATCGACATCCGAGCAGATGTCGTTAGATGCCTCGCCATGAGCCAGATGAGCCACGATCTGATGGCCATAGAAATTGAAGTCGATCCACTCATCAGAACTGCGCCCCTCAGAGCATCCGAGCAGCCCTCCATAAAATGCGCGAGCCTGCTGAAGATCGTCGACTGGAAAAGCGAGGTGAAATGGATGTGAGACGGTGGACATACTCATGAACTCCTTTGTGGGTAGAGAGAGAGGCCCCATCCAAGAAGATACCGTCCCTCAGAGATGGCTGCTAGGTGAGAATGCAAGCCAGGACGCAGCGATTTAAGCCGACCCTCTAGGTCGGAGATGGCCTCAGCGCTCTGGGCTGCGGCAACGAGTTCGGCCTGACGGGCTCTAGCCTCAGAGCTCGATCTGCGCCAAGCCTCCCATGCCTGTCTGGCAGGGGCACCACCCTGTGTCTGGGCAATCGTCAATATCTGAGCGCAGGCCTCACGGGCCTGAAACAGCAAGTCCGGAACCGATGACTGCGCTGCGCGCTGGTTGAGTTCGTCCTGCGCATGGTTGAACCGATCTCGAGCGCCTTGCGCCTGCGGGCTCCGTTCGAGTTTCTTTCGTCCCATCAGAGTGCGCGAGAGCGCCATGGGCTCAATCATTTCGGCAGCGCAGGTGAACAATCCTGACTCCGAAAAGAGCCAATCTGCATGATCCACCTCCTCTCGAGCAGCAAGCGTCAATCGACTCTGGTTGTGGTGCATGAAGAGTGCGAAATTTGGAGCCTCTGTCGACAATCGATCAACCTCGGAGACCCATGCGTTGAGATCGGCATATTCAACCCCAAACTGTGAGACCACCCAGTTGAAAGCACCGTCAGGCAGCGCCGTCTGCGTCATGGAGGTGCGGCCGAGAAACGCAATGCGTTCACGTTGATTGGGTGGGAGCTGCAAGCGCCACTGAGGCGAAACGGCTGCGAGGTCAACACCCACATAATCACCCCAGGGCACCGAGGCGTTCACAAGCAGCAGGGCGAGAGGACCATTCCCGCACCCAAGGTCAAGTACGCGATCCTGCGGCTTGATGCGGTCAATCCAGGCAGACCTCCAGAATGATGCGATCGCTCCCTCGTAATTGCCCTGGGAAGACCCGCCGCAAGAGTGCAGGGCGCCCGAAGCCCAATAGGCCGTCCAATCTGTGGCGTGAGCGTTGTGTTTCATAGCGTAGATGATGCGTCGAGCATACACTCTGCGCCATGGTTGAATCCCTAGTCCAGAGAAGTCTCAGAGCCATCTGGCACCCATGCACCCAGATGTGGCAAGCACACCGGGACCCCCCATTGGCTGTGGCGCGAGCCCATGGCCCCTGGCTTGAACTGGAGGACGGTCAGCGGCTTTTCGACGGAATCAGCTCGTGGTGGGTCAATTTACTCGGACACGGACATCCCAGAGTGGTTGCGGCGATCAAGGAGCAGCTCGACACCCTGAGCCATGTCATGCTTGCAGGGTGCACACACCGGCCGGCAGTTGAGCTGGCAGAGGCCCTGAGCGCTCTGACGCAAGGCCATCTTGGGCATTGCTTTTTTGCGAGTGATGGCGCCTCAGCTGTCGAGATCGCCCTCAAAATGAGCGCCCACAGCATGCATGCGAATGGCCAAACGGGGCGGAATCGGTTTGTCTGTCTATCCCAGAGCTATCACGGCGAGACGCTCGGCGCCTTGTCAGTAACCGATGTGCCCATCTTTCGGGAAGCATACGCGCCGCTGATTCGAGAGCCGATCTTGGTGCCATCTCCAGATCCACGCCTTGCGCCTGCAGGGGTCTCGGAGGCAGTCTGGGCAGAACAGGCTGCACGAGCTTTAGAGCGCGCGCTCGACAGCCACGGCGCATCCATCTGTGCGCTGATTTTGGAGCCTCTGGTTCAGGGCGCAGCAGGCATGGCGATGTATCCCCCGGCTTACCTCAAGCGAGCGCGCGCCCTCACCCGCACACGCGGCATTCATCTGATTGCAGATGAGATCGCGGTGGGCTGTGGGCGAACGGGTACGTTCTTTGCCTGGGAACAGGCGCTCTCTGGTGCGTCTCAAGCGCAGGACTGGCCAGACTTTATCTGCCTCTCAAAAGGCATCTCAGGTGGGTTCTTACCACTCTCCCTGGTGCTCACTCAAACCAAAGTGTTTCAGGCTTTCTACCATCCTGATGTTCGGCGCGGATTTTTGCACTCTCACTCCTACTCGGGAAACCCCCTCGCATGCCGAGCTGCCCTCACCGTGCTTGAGGTGCTTCGAGAGGAGGAGCTTCTTCAGAAGACCGCTATCGCTGCGCGTGAGCTGACCAATGCCCTTTATGAGGCGCTTAGACCTGCGATCGAACTGGGCGCCGTTCAGCATTTTCGAAACCTTGGGAGTATCTGGGCCGTTGATATCAGCCCAGCTTATTTCGATGCGAATCGCATCCGCCAGATTCGAGAGACTGCTCGCATCAAGGGTCTGCTGATCAGACCCATCGGTCCGTCGGTGTATCTGATGCCCCCTTTGGTTCTTCATGAGGGCCACGTCGAGTGGCTCGCCGCGGTTTTTGCTCAGAGCATTCTCGAAAACTTGACACATCATGCTGCTGGACAGACTCCACCAACGCTTGCGTGAACGCAAGGCCGCTGACTTATTGCGGCAGCGTGTCACGGGACGCGGCCCAAACGGTCGAATAGCCCGTCGAGAGGCCGAATCTCTAATTAACTTCGCAAGCAATGACTACCTAGGACTGGCCAATCATCCAGGCGTGCTGGAGGCCTTTCATGAAGGACTCGATTTATACGGGGCTGGAGCCGGCGCCTCTGCAATGGTGAGTGGCCACAGCCTGGCACACGAACAACTTGAATGCGCATTGCAAGACTGGTTTGCACCCTTGTTTCCCGAGTGCCGGTGCCTGCTGTTCTCGACGGGATACCTCGCGAATCTGGCCCTGCTCACGGCGCTCACGGAACGGGGCGACGCCCTTTTTTGCGACAAGCTCAACCATGCGTCGCTGATTGACGGCATGCGCTTGAGCGAGGCAGATCATCGTCGGTTTCCCCATCGGGATATGGACGCCCTCGAACGACTCCTCTCGAGCAGCCAAGCCCGACTCAAACTGATCGTCACTGATGGTGTGTTTAGTATGGACGGAGACCTCGCTCCATTGGAGGCCATGCTCAGCCTTGCAGAACGATTTGATGCGACCGTGGTTGTTGATGATGCCCACGCCGTGGGCGTCTTGGGTGAGGAGGGCCGAGGCACCATGGCGCTCTCAAAAATCTGCAGTGAGCGGTTTGTCCTGATGGGTACGCTGGGAAAGGCCGCCGGCGTCTCGGGCGCATTCGTAGCGGCGCACCCGCTGGTAATCGAATGGATGCAACAGACAGCCCGCAGCTTCGTGTACACCACGGCCCCCCCACCCGCAATCAGTCATGCCCTGCTCCAGAGCCTCGAGATCATTCGCGGCGATGAAGGATCGCGTCGTCGCAGACACCTTGCACACCTGATTGAACACATGCAATCGCAACGTGCTTCGCTGCATGCGGTGGGGCTCAAACTGCTGGGCTCGGACACGGCCATTCAGCCCGTGCTGATCGGAGACAACGGTATGACGATCAAGCACTCCCAGGCGCTCGCGCGGGCGGGCCTGTGGGTTCCAGCGATTCGGCCCCCTACGGTGCCCGAGGGCACGGCCAGACTTCGGGTGTCGCTCTCGGCTGCTCACACCATGGACGATTTGACTGCCCTGTGCTCGGAGCTCACCGCAGCACGAGACTGATGGACGCCGCAGGACTAAAATCGAGGATTTTTAGGCCCACTACCCTATGAACGTAGCCGCTGCAACCAGCGTTGACACGCTTTTCATTCTCCTTGGCGCCATCATGGTTCTGGCCATGCATGCGGGATTTGCCTTTCTAGAAGTCGGTACCGTCAGGCACAAGAATCAAGTAAATGCGCTGGTCAAGATCGTTGCCGATCTCTCGGTCAGCGGCCTTGCATACTTCTTTATTGGGTACTACCACGCCTACGGGATCCACTTTTTCGTCAGCGCCGAGACACTGACGCAAGACCACGGCTTTGGGCTCACCAAGTTCTTTTTTCTGTTCACGTTTGCCGCTGCGATTCCCGCCATCATTTCAGGCGGCATTGCAGAGCGCGCTCGATTCGGGCCGCAGCTGATTGCTACCGCGCTGATGGTTGGATTGGTTTACTCACTTTTTGAGGGAATGGCCTGGAACAACTTGTTTGGGTTTCAAGACACCATGCAGTCATGGTTCGGAGCGACCTTTCATGACTTCGCGGGATCAGCTGTGGTGCACGCGGTGGGCGGCTGGGCAGCACTCATTGCCGTGCTGTTCTTGGGGCCGCGCACGGGCCGATACCGAACCGGCGGGGCAGTCGCGGCGCACCCGCCAAGCAGCATTCCATTTCTCGCCTTGGGCAGCTGGATTCTGATCGTAGGCTGGTTCGGATTCAATGTCATGAGTGCACAAAAGATTGAGGCCATCTCGGGGTTGGTCGCGCTCAATAGCCTGATGGCCATGATCGGCGGAACCCTTGCTGCTCTTGCCTTGGGTAGAAACGATCCCGGTTTCGTTTACAACGGGCCTCTCGCGGGACTGGTCGCAGTCTGTGCCGGAAGTGATGTCATGCATCCCCTCGGCTCCTTGGTCGTTGGATTGCTCGCCGGACTGCTTTTTGTGAAGATGTTCAACTTCACACAGAGCCGTCTCAAGATCGATGATGTGCTTGGCGTATGGCCCTTACATGGGCTCTGCGGCGTGATGGGCACCATTGCCGTCGGAATTTTTGGCCTGCCAGCACTCGGAGGTCTGGGCGGCGTAGCATTGGGGAGCCAGATCGTTGGCGCGATTACGGCAGTGCTGATCTCCGTCATTGGCGCCACCGTGATTTACGGTGGACTGCGATACACACTCGGCCTACGACTCGACCGCGAAGCGGAGTTCGAAGGCGCCGACCTTAGTATCCATAAGGTCTCCTCGACGCCGGAACGCGAGACCAGTTGGTGAGTCCACGGCGCGGCCTTTTTGTTGCCGGAACGGACACGGAGATTGGAAAGACGCTGGTGTCTTGCACACTGGTGCGTCTGGGGCAAGCGCTTGGGGTTCGAACGGCGGGGTTTAAGCCAATCTCCGCTGGACGGGCCGTCGGTGGAGTGAACGAGGACGTCACTGCCCTTCACCACGCCACCGGTCTTGGCGAGATCGGGCCCCTGACTGTGGGACCGATTCAGCTCCTTACCCCAAGCGCGCCCTCCGTGGCGGCCGATCAGGAGCACCTCAGCCTCTCGCTTGAACCGATCTGGCCCGCGCTCAAGCAGCTCGAGCAAAGCGCTGACTGTGTGATTGTCGAAGGCGTCGGAGGTTTCGACGTGCCCCTAAGTCATGACTGCTCGACTGCAGACCTGGCACGCTTACTCGGCTTGCCCGTTGTTTTGGTGGTGGGGATGCGACTGGGGTGTATGAATCATGCGCTACTCACCCTCAGGGCCATCCAATCGGAGGGACTCCCGATCGCCGGCTGGATTGCGAACACCGTGGATCCGGACATGTTATTTTCCGACCAGACCTTCTTTGCATTACGAGATGTTATTGAGCATCGCTTTGGCGCTCCATGCTTAGGCAGAATTCCCAGACTAGACCAAGACCGTTATGACCCTCTCGACGCTCTCCACACCGACGGCCTCCGCCGCTACTTTGTCCCGACCTGAAGACACCCAGCCCAAACGCTGGACCACCCAGGTCGTGGTCGATCTCTTTGATCGGCCCTTTCTGGATCTGTTGTTCCAGGCGCAGCAGGTTCATCGTGCCCACCAGCCGCACAACGAGGTTCAGCTCTCTACGCTGCTGTCCATCAAAACCGGTGGGTGTGCTGAGGACTGTGGCTACTGCCCCCAGTCTGCTCACCACGAGGGCAGCGTCAAGGCCGAGAAACTCATGGATGTGAGCGAGGTCCTTGAAGCTGCGGCGCAGGCCAAGGCGCAGGGTGCCAGTCGTTTCTGTATGGGTGCTGCCTGGCGCAGCCCCAAGGACAAGGACATGGACGTCCTCACCAACATGGTCAGAGGCGTCAGGGGCCTGGGCCTTGAGACCTGTATGACGCTGGGCATGCTTACCGAATCTCAGGCTCAGTCGCTTGCAGATGCAGGGCTGGACTACTACAACCACAATCTAGACACCTCTGCGGACTTCTACGGACAAATCATTTCGACGCGACAGTTTGAGGATCGCCTGGAGACACTCGATCGTGTTCGGGATGCTGGTATTCATGTCTGTTGCGGCGGCATTGTTGGCATGGGGGAGACGCGGCGTCAGCGAGCGGGCCTGTTGGCGACCTTAGCGAACCTCTCACCAGCGCCAGAGTCCGTGCCGATCAACCAATTGGTTCCAGTGCCCGGCACCCCGCTCCACGGCACACCAGCGCTCGACCCGCTTGAGTTCGTTCGAACCATCGCAGTCGCAAGAGTGCTCATGCCCCATGCGCGTGTTCGCCTGTCTGCCGGTCGAGAGGGTATGTCAGACGAGCTGCAGACACTCTGCTTTATGGCTGGGGCAAACTCAATTTTCTATGGCGACCGGCTGCTCACCACTTCAAATCCCCAGGCTGAACACGATCGAGCGCTCCTAGAGCGACTTCAGATTCAGCCCACATGACACAAACCCAGCTTCGCTGGGACCCCTCGCTCTATGAGGGCGCATGGGTGGCGACGGGTAGAACAGCCGTCCAGTGGGCATTGAGCTCTGACTGCCTCTCGGCTGACCGGACCGCTGGCTGGATTCGCAAAGCTGGAGCCGCACGTGGAGAGCAACTTGATTTTCGTAAGCTCCTCTCACGTGCCTTGATCTTTCAAGATGGTCCAGAGCACCAGACTGCCCGCTCCGCTGTATCCGAGGCCTTCTCAGCGCGCGAGGTCTTGCTCAAAAAAGATTTGCTACGCGAATGGGCAGATGAGGTGGCAGCCTCTCTACCCCGTGGGCGTCCAATTGATTTGGTGGAACACTACGCCCGCAAAGTGCCGCTCAAGGTGATGTGCCACTGGATGGGGTTGAAGGTCCTAGATAATCCCGCGCTGTGGGCAGCCTCTCAGGCTTTAGCCATATTCCTCGAGCAGCCCAGCCTAAACCGCGATGTCGCTCACCAGGCGGAGGCAGCGGCTCGGCTGCTGACGACATCTATGGGCCTAGAGTCCCCCCTCTCGCAAGCCCAGGTGCAGAAGCTCATGTTGTTCTTCGCCGGGCTCGAGACTACCCGGCACCTACTCTCGGTTGGGCTGCTCATGAGCCTGAGGGACACCCACACTTGGCAAACACTCCCGCAAGAATCTGTCGCCCAAACCGTCGTGCATCAGGTGTTGCGAGCGTATCCGCCCATTCGCATCACAGGCCGTCGCGTCAAAAAAGGCCTGGACGCCTTCGGTCAGACCCTGCGCCGCGGAGAGCTCGTCATTGCCGATCTGCATTCGGCCGGTCTCCCATTCGGCAGCGGCGCGCATGTCTGCCTGGGGGCCGCCCTCACTCGAACAGAGGCCATGACTGCATTGCAAGCCCTCGCTCACGCCCGACCCGAGCTCAAGCTCCTAAGGGAGCCCGAGCCTCAGGCATGGCTGGGCGGACCGCTGTATAACGGCCTCACTGAATTGTGGGTAACAGCCGCTCCAGGTGATCCGCCACGGTCTCGGTGAAGGTGGCATAGACCGGATTAGCCACAAAGCCCAAGTGAGGAGAGAGCGTGACCTGGCCCATGGTGCGAAAAGGGTGATCAGCAGGCAAGGGCTCTTGCTCGAACACATCCAGCGCGGCCATCGATGGGCGACCCTCCTTGAGTGCATTAAGAAGATCCTGTTCCACAACCAGCCCAGCCCGGGATGTATTTACCAACACACTGTCCGGGCGCATGGAGGCGAGGCGTTCGGCATTGATGAGGCCACGTGTGGTGTCAGCCAACACCATGTGCAGGCTCACAGCCTTACTCTGTCGTAGGAGCTCGTCGAGTGACGCCCACTCCGCCCCTCCCGCCTGAGCCCGCTCGGGCGTCAAGTTGGGGCTCCATGCAAGCACGCGCATGCCGAAGGCCTGTCCGACGCGCGCAACGCGTGCTCCAATATTGCCAAGGCCAATTAGGCCAAGGGTCTCTCCCTCTAGAATGTCGGCAAGTTGAGGGAAGTGTAGGCCCTGTCGCCAGTCCGCATGGGGCTCTCGGAGTACCTTAATACCAGCCTCAACACGCTTGAGGCTCGCGAGAATGAGCGCCCAGGTGAGCTCGCACGTACTCGCTTTAGAGGGGCCAAATTGTGTGTTGAACACGGGAATTTCACGTGCCTGACACGCGGCTTCATCGAGCAGGTTGTTTCGCGTGCCGGTGTAAACCACGAACTTGAGATGGGGTGCGAGACTCAGCTCGCGCGCGCCGAATGGCGTGCGATCCCGCATCAAGACAACGCCGCTGGCCCGTGCCAAGGCAGACTCAAGCGCAGCACCTCGCAAAGGGGAGGTATTGAGCTCGAGGGTTGCAATGCGATCGAGAGCCCGAATCCTCGGGGTGTTAGAGAATGCATGCTCGAAGTCGTCAAGAAAAAGCACGACAGGTTTCATGTGATGCGTCCTTTCGGGTGTGATCGAGGAGATCGTGTATGCAGTTGCATATATTGGCAGTGGGAACGAAGCAGCCTCACTGGGTGGACGAAGCTTACCGGGAGTACGCGGATCGATTTCCTGGGGAATTCCCGCTCACCTTAAAAGAGATCAAAGCGGAGCCTCGCACCCTGGGTAAGACCGTAGAGGCCATGATGCAGGCAGAGGCGTCCAGGGTTCGGCAAGCACTGCCCCCCGGGTCTCTCCTTGTAACCTTAGATGAGCGCGGACGAACACTGACCAGTGTGGCACTCGCTCAACAACTCGACCGCTGGCGCATGAATCAGCACGCGGTGAGCTTCGTGATTGGTGGTCCTGACGGCCTCGACCCGGCGCTAAAGTCAGCGTCTGCGCTATCCCTTCGCCTGTCAGATTTCACCCTTCCCCATGGCATGGCGCGCGTCATGCTCGCCGAGCAGCTATACCGCGCATGGTCTATTCTTTCAGGTCACCCCTACCACCGTGCCTAGCGTTGTACTGCAGCGCAAGATGCATATGTCCGCATGGAAGAACACAATCGCGGAAAGGATGAGGAGACAAACATGACCGAAATTCGACAAGGCCTACCGCTGACCGCCCCCATCCAATGGCTTCGGGCAGGTTGGCATGACATGCTTTGCGCAGGACTCAGAGGCGCATGGTACGGGGCATGTTTTGCCATCATGGGCTATTTGATCTCTTACGTGTACGGCTCTTTATGGCAGGCCACGATGGGACTGACCGCGGGCTTTTTTTTGATGGGCCCTTTCATTTGCACGGGAATCTACGAGCTCTCTCGCCAGCGAGAGCAAGGTGAGGGCTATAACTTGGTGAAGAGCTGGTGGGCTTGGCTCAGAAACTGGAAATCGATTGGGTTTTTTGCCGCCATGCTGACTTTCTTCATGATCGTATGGGCACGGGTTTCAGTGGTGATCTTTGCGCTCTTTGCTTCGCATGATTACCCCTCGGTGCAGAGCATGCTTCAACAGATCCTCAGCATGGAGAACCTGGAATTTATTTTGGTCTGGCTCTTCGTTGGATTTGTCTTCGCAAGCCTCGTGTTTGCGATCTCGGTGGTCAGTGTGCCATTGCTGCTTGACCGGGGCACCGACACCTTAGAGGCTGTGTTCGCCAGTGCTCGAGCACTCTGGAACAATCCGGGGACCTGCCTGGTCTGGGGCCTGCTGATTGTTGGGCTTATTGGCGCGAGCCTGCTTTTGTTTATGCCCTTGTTGATCGTCACCGCGCCTTGGGTGGGACATGCAACGTGGCGGGCTTACCGCGCGCTGGTGGCCTCAACCGACTGAAGTCTTTTCTCGAGGCGAGCGATACGGTCACGCAGCGCATGAAGGTCTTGTTGATGCGAGTCCATTTGCCCTCGGCTCACCAGCACGTTGGTCTCGAAGATTGCGTAATGCGCAGCTTTTTGCGCAGCCTGAGCAGGCCATGACCTTTGGAGCGCCTGTCCCAGCGGCGAAATTCGGGCGCGCATCAATGCAATGAGTGGCGTGAGCCTCTGGGCAATCTCAACATCACCCTCAATGCGTAAGCCCCTCATAGAAGGACCAGCCGAGGGTTGTGAGAAGACTTGCTCCAAACTCGCAACAAAGAACGCAGGCGTAAGTGTGAGGCGCACATCGATGGGTACAGAGGACTCTGTTGATACCGCCTCTAACAGACCATCTGGGGCAAACCGAGCAGACAGCGCAGGGATGGTTAGCGGCGAGAAGCCCTCAAACCCGATCGCAATGTGGCAGCCCGCCAATGAGCGAAGCTGATCGTGCAAGGCACGATCCCGCTCTATGGCGAAGTTAAGGGCTGCGAGCATGAAGAGTGGTTAGGTCTGCGCGTTCTGGGTGATACCAGCTAACAGCCACCCGGCATTTGGATCGCCAATCGTCTTATGCAGCGTCCAGGTCTCGTCGAAATGCGTGGGCAGTGCATCGACAGCCTCACGAATCAGACCGTGGAAGCGAATAAAGACGGCGTCGACCGGTTGGCCATCTTCGCCCGAGTCACGGGACTGACCGAACCATTCGACATGAAGCTCATCAACCGTTGTGACATTGGCCGAGGGTCCGCGCTGAAAGAGCTGCTGGCGAAGTCCTTCGGCCATGCTCTCTGTCGTAAAACCGCGAATGTCGTCTAGGCGGCCTTCGTCCCACACCTTTTGCAGGTGAAGGAACTGCTCTCGGGCGACCGTCAAAAAGCGCTCGACTTCCACCTCAGAGGTTTGAAGGGCGAGCGGCTGCTCAGCCTGACCTACGGATTTGGACGCAGGCTGCGCCATAGAGTCCCTGAGCTGGGCGTCCTCCAGCGAGGCGCGGGGCATGGGTGCCCCAGCGGCACCCGCAGTGGCACCCGCAGCAGCAGGCTGTGCCTGACGCCCTCTAGACATCACGAGCCTGAGCAAAAAGACCGCCAAAAGTACGCCGGCAACAATCAGGAGCATGCTCATGAGCTCCTCACCAAAGCCAAGATAGGAGGCCAGGGCCGCAAGACCCAGACCAGCCGCTAGGCCAGCAACAGGACCCATCCAGCTGTTTCGAGCGGGTGCTGCAGTCTGCGCAGCGGCGGGAGCACCTGCTGGAGCGGCCGCAGGTTGCTGCCCAGGCTGTTGGGCAGGCTGTTGTGCGGGTTGCTGCGCAGGTTTGGTGGGCGGCGCTTGCCGCTGCGCGGGTGCTTGTCGGCCGAATGACGAGCCGCCCCCCATGCGCTTGGCCTCTGCGTCGATGGGAACGAGCGCGAAGAAGCTCAGAACGATGCTCATGGTGCCAACAGCGGCCCATTGCATTGAAACAGTGAGGCGGCGAGAGAACGTGGACATGGAGTGACTCCTGTAAAAGGCTTGTTATTTGGGATTGGACCCAAGTTTCACTGCTTGGTGCAGAGCAACCACACCCGCTGTGTGGGTGGAATAGCGAACCACCCCAAAGCCGCTACCGCGCATGAGCGTTGCAAGCGTCTCAGGGTCGGGATGCATACGGATCGACTCCGCGAGATAGCGGTAGCTGTCGGCATCGCCAGTCACCCGCTCACCGAGCCAGGGCAATATTTTGAAAGAATAGGCGTCATAAAGCGGCTCGAGCGGCTTTGCTACTTTTGAGAACTCCAAAACCAAGAGCTTGCCATTGGGCTTAAGCACCCGGTGCAGTTCGCGCAAGGCTTGATCCTTGTGGGTCATGTTTCGCAGACCAAAAGCCAGGGTAATACGATCGAACTGATTGTCCACGAAGGGTAGCGCTTCGCAGTCACAAACCACAGCCTCTATTGAGCGACCGAGGTTCATGAGCCGGTCTCTGCCGCGCTCGAGCATTTGCGCGTTGATGTCCGCCATGACCACGCGACCCTCAGGACCGACCCGCTTCGAAAAGGCCAACGCCAGATCGCCTGTCCCGCTGGCAACATCGAGGACCCAGTCCCCAGGTTGCACCTGGGCTTGAGCCACCGTCCAGGCCTTCCAAGCTCGATGAAGCCCCGCAGACATGAGGTCGTTCATGAGGTCATAGCGGGCTGCAACGCGATCGAATACCCGTCGAACCTCTCGCGCCTTATCCTGCTCGAGAACCGTCTTAAATCCGAAATGAGTCGTGTTCATGGGCAACTGGTTCCTATTGGGTTCGAGTCTAGACAGCTTTTTTCCCATTAACTGTCATATAGGCGCAATATTTCGGGAATAAATTCGCCATCATGTCGAGCACTATCCTTGTCGTCGAAGACGAACCCGCAATCGCCGAGTTGGTTGCCGTCAACCTCAGCTTTGCTGGGCATAAGGTCCTTCGAGCCGCAGATTCTATTCAGGCCGACACGCTGATTCGCGCAGAACTCCCAGACCTCATTCTATTGGACTGGATGCTGCCCGGGGCGAGTGGCGTTCAATACGCCAAAAAGCTCCGCGCAGACGAGCGCACGCGAGACGTTCCCATCATCATGCTGACAGCGCGGTCTGAAGAGGGCGACAAGGTAGAGGGTCTCGACAGCGGGGCCGATGACTACATGACCAAGCCCTTCTCACCCAAAGAGTTGCTTGCGAGAATCAAGGCCGTCATGCGCCGTCGGGCGCCTCAACTGACGGACGACGCAGTGGATATCTGTGGCCTTAAGCTCGACCCCCTGACCCACCGCGTGTCTGGGGGGGGTATGCCCCTGGACTTGGGGCCAACCGAGTTCCGCCTTCTGCACTTTTTCATGACGCATCCAGAGCGAGTTCATAGCCGAAGCCAGCTCCTTGACCATGTCTGGGGAGATCATGTGTTCGTGGAGGAGCGGACGGTTGATGTGCATATTCGCCGCCTCCGCCAAGCGCTTACGCCCACAGGGCACGAGCGCCATGTCGAAACAGTGCGCGGCAGTGGGTATCGATTTACTGCAAGCCCCGCCGCTGCTGCCGCCTAACGACATTCAGACTTTTCCGAAGATAATGCCGGCATGACCGGTCTCTGGATACGTGTCCTTGTTACCGTATTTCTGATCCTGCTGGCCTCGCTGCTTGCGGATCTCGTCGCGGGTGGGCGTGCTGCCTTTACCGTCGCCTTTAGCTCGCTCGTCATCTGGATCTTCTTTCAGCTCTGGCATTTGCGGAAAATGACCCAATGGCTTGAGGATTTCAAGCTCAACAAAACACCCACCGGGCTGGGCACCTGGGATGTGCTTTTCTCTGCCGTGTTCCGGTTGGCTCGCTCGTATGAGCGCCAGCAAGCACAGCTCAAGCTGATGCTGAGCTCTTTTCGCAGCGCGACCGAGGCCATGCCCGATGGCGTGGTCTCGCTGGACGACCATCATCAGATCACCTATGCGTCCAGACGCGCGGCGCTGCACCTGAATCTTCGCGTTCCAGATGACTACGGTCGCAATATTTTGAATCTGCTGCGCCACCCTGATTTCAGCGAATACCTAGAGCAAAATCAGTGGTCCGAACCAGTCACACTCACCGGTGTGCCAGGAGACGGTCGCACCCTCCAGGTTCAACTCATCCCCTACGGTGAGCGAGAGCAACTCTTGCTTACCCGCGATGTCACGGAGGTGCTCAAGCTTGAGACAACTCGCAGAGACTTTGTCGCAAATGTCTCTCATGAGCTCAAGACACCGCTCACGGTGATCTCAGGATTCGTTGAGACCCTCCAAGAACTTCCACTGGACAAGCATCAGCGCGCCGATATCCTCGAGACCATTCGCACTCAGGCCCAGCGCATGCAGCGGCTAATTGAGGATCTTCTGGTCTTGTCACGGATTGAGTCAGACAAAACGCCGCCCGCGGAGGACCATCTTGATATGCGCAAGACCCTCCAGCAGCTTGCACAGGACGCAGATCACCTTAGCCGAGGGAAGCATCAGGTTGCGCTTGGCCAGCCCCTGAGCCCCGACCTGCTCATTGGTGATGAACAAGAATTGGCCAGCGCATTTGGCAACCTCGTGAGCAACGCCATTCGATACACACCGGCGCACGGCACGATTACCCTGAGCTGGCGGCGCAACGAAGAGGGACAGGGTGTTTTCGAAGTGCGCGATACTGGTCCAGGCATTGAGCCAGAACATATTGGACGGCTCACCGAGCGCTTCTATCGGGTCGATAAGGGACGGTCGCGATCAACCGGAGGGACCGGCCTTGGACTTGCAATTGTCAAACACATCGCATCACGCCACAACGCCCATTTGCGTATTGAAAGCGCACTCGGCCAAGGCAGCCGATTCGCCTTGGTATTTCCTACGCAAAGACTGCTGCGCGAACCCCCTTCGAGCTAGGCCCGCTCGTCCACTAGACTAAGACGCGCTCAATGCCTCCTTGGTTTGCTTTCGCGACATAGTCCTCCATCCAGCTCGGCCCGAGGAGATGACGAGCCATCTCAACCACAATGTAATCGGCGTCAACACCCGTATCGTCGCTGTAGCGGCTTAACCCCTGCAAGCAGCTAGGGCAAGACGTCAGGATTTTGACCTCCTGATTCGGATTCTCGCCTCGTGCAGCGTCGGCCCCTTTGCGCATTTCAGATTCCTTTCGAAACCGCACCTGTGTGGAGATGTCTGGTCTCGCAATGGCCAACGTACCCGATTCACCACAGCACCGATCGTTCTTTTCGACGGCGCCGTTGAGGTCACTGTTCACAAGGGCGTTCACAACCTTCATGGGGTTGTGCTGCTTCATAGGGCTGTGGCAAGGGTCGTGATACATGTAGCGCACGCCCGTTACGCCCTCTAGGCGAAGCCCCTTCTCGAGTAGAAATTCGTGAATGTCTAGGATGCGACACCCAGGAAAGATCTTTTCAAACTCATACCCTGCGAGCTGGTCGTAGCAGGTTCCGCACGAGACCACGACCGTCTTGATGTCGAGGTAGTTGAGGGTATTGGCCACGCGATGAAAGAGCACTCGGTTGTCCGTGATGATCTTGTCAGCCTTGTCGAACTGACCCGACCCGCGCTGTGGATAGCCGCAGCACAAATACCCCGGAGGCAGCACTGTTTGCACATTGGCCTGCCAGAGCATGGCCTGGGTGGCGAGCCCCACCTGGGAGAAGAGGCGCTCGGACCCACACCCGGGGAAATAAAACACGGCCTCTGCGTCGGCGGAGGTGGCCTGAGGATTCCGAATGATTGGCACATAGCGCGCATCTTCGATGTCGAGCAACGCCCTTGCAGTCTTCTTCGGGAGGTTTCCCGGCATGCGCTTATTGACGAAGTGAACGACTTGAGCCTGGATGGGTGGCCGCCCGAGGGTAGCCGGAGGCTTACGGGTCTGCTTTTTAGCGAACGATTTGAAGAGACCGTGGGCTAACCGCTGGGCTTTGTATCCCCACTCGATCATGACCTTACGAGCAAAAGCAATCGTCTCAGGCTGAGTCGCATTGAGAAAGAACATAGACGCTGCGGTGCCGGGGTTGAATCGCTTCTTCCCCATACGACGCAGGAGGTCTCGCATGTTCATGGAGACTTCGCCAAAGTCAATGTCGACAGGACAGGGGCTGGCGCATTTGTGGCAGACGGTGCAGTGGTCTGCCACGTCCGAGAACTCCTCCCAGTGCGCAATGCTGACACCCCGACGGGTCTGCTCTTCATAGAGGAAGGCCTCAATCAGCAGCGAGGTGGCCAGAATTTTATTGCGCGGGGAATACAGCAGATTGGCACGCGGCGAATGGGTGGCACAGACCGGCTTGCACTTTCCGCATCGCAGGCAGTTTGCAAAAGAGTCGGCAATAGACCGAATGTCGCTCTGCTGGAGAATCAGGCTCTCTGCCCCCATCAGCCCAAAGGAGGGGGTGTATGCATTGCGAAGGTCCCCGCCTTCAAGCAGCTTGCCCGCATTGAAGCGACCCTCCGGATCAACCTGCTGCTTGTAGTCTGCGAAGGCTTTGCGCTCCTCGGGGGAGAGAAACTCGAGCTTGGTAATGCCAATGCCATGCTCACCTGAGATCACACCATCGAGATCCTTGGCGATCTGCATGATGCGGGCGACCGCCTGATGCGCTTCTGTGAGCATCTCGTAGTCGTCAGAATTTACGGGCAGATTGGTGTGCACGTTTCCATCGCCCGCGTGCATGTGAAGTGCCACAAACACGCGAGAGCGCAATACCTTCTGATGGGTGGCGCGCAAGCGATCGACAATGGATGCGTAGGTCTGTCCTGGAAAGATCTGCTGAAAGCCCGATAGCAGCTCGCGCTTCCAACTGACTCGAATCGTATGGTCCTGAAGCAGTGAGCCTAAGGTGTCTTGGAGGCGGCCCTCTGAGGGAACCCCCTCTACACCCAGGGCAACCAAGTCGCCAAGCGCATCGGTGAGCGTGCGATCGAGGTGCGCCAGTAAATAGGCCCATCGGGACTCTACCTGCTTGAGGAGCGCAGCGGCCTCACCGACCCGCCGAGAGAGTTCTGCCTGCCGATCTTCGGTTGCATCTTCATCGTCGGGGAATGCAATGTCATTGAGCGTCTGTCGAAGTGCGCGCGTAAGCTTGAGCTTGTTCGATATAGACAGCTCGATGTTGATGCGCTCAATGGCATTGGTGTACTCGCCCATGCGGGGCAATGGAATAACAACATCCTCATTGATCTTGAACGCATTGGTGTGTCTGGCAATGGCAGCAGTGCGAGCACGATCGGCCCAGAAGGCCTTGCGCGCCTCAGGCGAGACAGCAATAAAGCCTTCACCCGATCGGCCATTGGCTAGGCGAATCACCTCTGAGGAAGCCCTCGCCACCGCCGTGTCGTCATCGCCCACGAGATCTCCAATGAGCACCATCTTAGGCATGACACCCCGTTTGCTCTTGGTGGAATAACCCACCGCACGAAGATACCGCTCATCGAGATGCTCTAGCCCTGCAAGCAGAGTGCCGCCAGGCTGGGTATCGAGGTAGTCCTTGATTTCGACAATGGATGGAACCGCCTCCTGGGCGTTTCCAAAAAACTCCAGACAGACGGTGCGAACGAACTGCGGCATTCGGTGCAATACCCAATGGCAGCTCGTGATGAGCCCATCGCAGCCCTCTTTTTGAATGCCAGGAAGGCCGCCCAGCACCTTGTCTGTGACGTCTTTTCCGAGCCCGAGACGGCGGAATTGCCTGCCCTCTAGACGCAGGTGTCTCCGCTCGAGCGGATCGCCCCTGAAATGGGCTTCGTGTCCCTCCTCGACGAGTTGATGAGCCGCATAGCGAGTCACCTCAAACTCGACCCACTCGAGATCGTGGATCTTGCCCATGTTGTGGGCAATGCGGGTGACCTCAAGCCAGTCGCCTTGTGGGTCGACCATGCGCCATGACGCCAGGTTGTCGATCGCTGTTCCCCAGAGCACGGCTTTTTTCCCGCCAGCGTTCATGGCGATGTTGCCGCCGACGCATGATGCATCTGCGGAGGTGGGGTCGACCGCAAAGACGAGGCCACTTCGATCGGCCGCGTCGGAGACCCTGCGGGTGACCACACCTGCACCTGCATAGACCGTTGCAACCGGCGCCTCTCGACCGGGCAGTGCTCGCCGTTGAACACTACCCAAGTGGTCCAGCTTCTCGGTGTTGATGACCACCGATTTCGCTGTAAGCGGGACTGCACCGCCGGTGTAGCCTGTGCCGCCTCCGCGGGGAATGATGGTGAGGTCAAGTTCGATGCAGGCCTTGACCAGTCCCGCAATCTCGACCTCAGAGTCTGGGGTCAACACCACAAGCGGAAGCTCAACCCGCCAGTCTGTGGCGTCCGTAACATGCGACACGCGCGAGAGCCCATCGAATTTAATGTTGTCGGGGTCGGTGAGCCGGGCGAGTCGTTTTCGAATCTGGCGCCGCAGCGCCTGCATTTCTTCGAAGGCCGCACCAAATCGCATGACGGCGGTTTTTGCAAGGCCCAGAAGTGCCTGCACTTTCTCGTCACGCTGCGCTGCCGTTCGGTTATCAGATGTTCGCTCTCTGCGTCGGTCGATGTCCTGGAGTCGGTGATGGAGCGCATCAATGAGCGCGCGCCGACGCTTGGGACTGGAGAGCAGATCGTCTTGTAAGTATGGGTTGCGCTGCACAGCCCAGATGTCGCCCAAAACCTCGTAAAGCATCTTGGCGGATCGGCCGGTCTTTCGCTCGCGGCGCAGCTCATCGACTAGATCCCAACCCTCTTGGCCAAGAACGCGACGAATGATTTCTTGGTCCGAAAATGAGGTGTAGTTGTAGGGGATCTCTCGCAGACGCTCTGCGCGAGGTTCCGGCGCTGCTTGAAGCTGCACGGCAAGGGCGGGCGTCAGAGGAGCATTCATGGTTGGGTAGCCGTTATGACCAGAAGAGGTTTGGCACTTGATTTTAACGCTCCATGACCGGTGAAGCCCCTACAAGCCTCTTCCCCAGTACACTCGCATTCCATGACGACCGACTACCTGCGACGCATTCTCGGTGCAAGGGTTTACGAGGTGGCGCATGAGACGCCCCTGGAGAGAGCGCCCGGACTCAGCCAACGCCTTGGCTGCGAGGTCCTGCTCAAGCGCGAAGATACCCAGCCCGTCTTTTCCTTTAAGGTGCGCGGGGCATACAACAAAATGGCCCACCTGCCCCCCGAGCAGCTTCGAAAGGGGGTGATCGCAGCCTCTGCAGGAAATCATGCCCAGGGCGTAGCCCTGTCAGCCAAGGCGCTTGGATGCCGAGCCGTGATTGTGATGCCTGTGACCACACCGTCCGTGAAGATCGACGCCGTGCGGACCCGAGGCGCAGAGGTTGTGTTGTCTGGAGATTCTTACTCCGACGCCTACGCCCATGCCCTCTCACTGCAGAAAGCCCAAGGGCTGACCTTCGTGCACCCCTTCGATGACCCCGACGTGATTGCGGGCCAGGGCACCATTGGCATGGAAATCCTGCGCCAGCATGCCGGACCCATCGATGCGATCTTCATTGCCGTGGGCGGGGGTGGCCTGATTGCTGGTGTTGGAGCCCTGGTCAAAGAGCTGCGACCAGAGACCCAGATTATTGGCGTACAGACCGAGGACTCTGACGCCATGGCCCAATCGCTTGAGCAGGGTCAGCGTGTTGCACTCCAGGATGTTGGCTTGTTCTCAGACGGCACGGCCGTCAAGCAGGTCGGCGAGGAAACCTTCCGAATCGCTCAGAAGGTGGTGGATCGGATGATCCGAGTGGATACCGATGCGGTCTGTGCGGCCATTAAAGATATTTATCAGGACACGCGTGCCATAGAAGAGCCCGCAGGGGCCCTGGCCCTCGCGGGCCTGAAGGCCTACGTTGAGACCCATGGGGCTGTCCGCGCGGACGGCACGCCCAAGACGCTGGTGGCCATTGCCTGTGGTGCCAACATGAACTTTGACCGCCTGCGATTTGTGAGCGAGCGCAGCGAAATTGGAGAGCAGCGTGAGGCGATCTTCGCAGTAACCATTCCCGAGGAACGCGGCAGCTTTAAGCGGTTCTGCGGTCTGCTTGGAAGCCATAGCGTGACGGAGTTCAACTACAGGATTGCAGATGCACATCAGGCGCACCTCTTTCTTGGGCTTCAGGTCAAAGACCGCGCCGAGGCTCAGTCCATTGCAACTCGCCTGGTCGGCGAGGGCTTTGCCACGCTCGATCTGTCCGCGGATGAGACTGCCAAAAATCATATCCGGCACATGGTGGGCGGCCGATCCCCCCTAGCTCGGGATGAGCGCCTGTTTCGCTTTGAGTTTCCCGAGCGCCCAGGAGCACTCCTCCGGTTTCTTTCAGCCATGAACCCGAGCTGGAATATTTCCCTCTTTCATTATCGAAACCATGGATCCGATACCGGCAATATTCTGGTTGGGTTGCAGGTGCCACCCGAGGATGCGGCGTCTTTCAACGGCTTTCTCGTGGGTCTGGGTTATCCGCACTGGGAAGAGACCCACCACCCGGCCTATCAGCTATTCCTAAACTAGGGCCCTGACGAGCGTCGACTTTTTTGACTCCCCGGGGGAGTGTCCCCTCGCTAGCCTAGGCGACATGACACTGACTGCCCCCCTCATCGCTGTCGTCGAAGATGACACTCGCCTCTCGGAGCACCTCTGCGCTCTCCTCCAACACCTGGGCTGGAGAACACGGGCTTACACGCGCGCAAATGCCTTTTTTGCTGCGAGTCGAAGCATCATTTTTGATGCGATCGTTCTGGACCTTCACTTGCCTGACGTGCACACGGTCGAGCTCATACAAAAATTGTCGCCAGAGGTCCGCAACAAGACCATCGCACTGACCGGGCGCATGGATGACAGCATTGTGGAGGCCAGTTTCGATGCGGGTCTGGCGGACTTCTTATTAAAGCCCTGCCGTCTGCTAGAGCTCAAATGCCGCTTAAGTAGGATTTTCCGAAGAGAGTGTACGCACACTTCAAAACAATGCTCTGACATTCCCCAAGAGCTGGCCCATGCCCAGCTGACCGAAAAGGAACGGCAGTGTGCGCTTACGCTCTTTGCACACTGCAACCAAATTGTTAGCCGAGCGCAGCTCTTGTGGGCCGTCTGGCATCTTGACGAGAGAATTACGTCACGTAGAGTTGACACTTATGTGTCACGCATCCGACAAAAACTGGGCCTTCATGGCGAAGGTCCTTACCGGCTTGTCTCTGTCTATGGCCAGGGCTATCGGCTTGAGGCCAACCCTTGACTCCCCTGAGAGTCGAGGCTTCTCGTAGAATCAAGCCCTTATGCAGCTTTTCGCCCTTGGCCTCAATCACCAATCTGCACCACTCGCCGTGCGGGAGAAGCTCGCCTTTCCCGGCGATCAGCTGCATTCGAGCCTAGTCGACCTTCGGACAAACCTCTCGGGGCTTGCCCCCGAGCAGGCGCTGCTCTCAACCTGCAATCGAACCGAGCTCTACTTGGCCAGCCCGGAGCCAGAGTCAGCTAATCATCATGCACTGCATTGGCTTGCAGAACGCTCACGGGTGCCAACAGACACATTGCGGCCCCACCTTTACCTGCACCAAGAGGCAGACACCGTGCGCCACGTCTTCCGGGTCGCGAGCGGGCTTGACTCCATGGTGTTAGGAGAGCCGCAAATCCTTGGCCAACTCAAGCAGGCTGCCCGCCAAGCCCAAGAGGCTGGTAGCCTCGGCACACACCTTCACCATCTCTTCCAACGTGCGTTCTCGGTTGCAAAAGAGGTCCGAACGAGCACGGAGATCGGTGCCCACTCGGTCTCTATGGCGGCCGCTGCTGTTAAGCTCGCTGAGCGAATCTTCGGAGATCTCAGCCAGACGAAGATGCTGTTCATTGGAGCCGGCGAAATGATTCAGCTCTGTCTGGCGCATTTCGCAGCGCGTCAGCCCGAAGCCCTCGCCATTGCCAATCGCACGGTCGCCCGAGGCGAGGCCCTGGCGAGCCAGTACGGAGGACGGGCACTCGCCCTGTCCGAGCTTCCTGAGCACCTGCACCAATTCGATGTGGTGGTGAGCTGCACAGCGAGCAGCCTACCCATCTTGGGCCTTGGGATGATCGAGACCGCCCTCAAGAAGCGCCGCCACAGGCCCATCTTTCTTGTCGATTTGGCTGTGCCACGCGATATCGAGGCGGAAGTAGGCGGCCTCTCCGATGCCTTTTTGTATACGGTGGATGACCTCGGCTCTCGGGTGCAAGAGGGCGTCAAGGCCCGAGAAGATGCCCTCGAGCATGCAGAGGCCATCATCGACCACGGTGTTAAGACCTTCCTCAATTGGAAGTCCGCTCGCGCACAGGTCCCGCTCATTCAGGCTTTGAATCAGCATCTCAGCGGGCTACAGGGCCAAGAGCTCCTTGCGGCTCAACGCCGACTTGCCAGAGGTGAACCGGTCGAAGAAGTACTCCGAGGTCTGGCCCACGGGCTCACGCAGAAGATGAGCCACGGTCTCTACGCGGGGCTCTCGAGTCCTGACGCGCAGACCCGCGACGACACGGCTGATCTTGCCCGCCGCCTGTTTCGCCTCCAAGATTCCCTTTAGAAAGCCGTTATGAAGCCCAGCCTGCTGACCAAGTTGCAGCAGATTCAGGCGCGTTTTGCGACCGTTGAATCTGAGCTCTCCGACCCGACAATCGCGCAGCGCATGGACGACTTTCGACGGCTGAGCAAAGAGCGATCAGACCTCACCCCCGTTGTCGATGCATTCGTCGAACACCAAGCCGCCACACGCGACCTGGGGTCTGCTGAATCGTGGCTCTCGGATCCAGACCTCAAAGAGTTTGCCCAAGAAGAGATTGGACGCCTCAAATCCCTGCTCGAAGCCCAGGAGGACGCGCTTCAAGTCTTGCTACTCCCCAAAGATCCCATGGACGAGCGCAATGTCATTCTTGAGATTCGGGCCGGGACGGGCGGTGACGAGTCTGCGTTGTTTGCGGGCGACTTGCTGCGGATGTACCTTCGGTATGCAGAGCGAAACCGATGGCAATCGGAACTGCTCTCTGCGCACGAGAGTGACCTTGGCGGATACCGCGAGGTGGTGGTGCGACTCGCGGGTGACCAGGTCTATTCACGGCTGAAGTTTGAATCCGGCGGGCATCGCGTTCAACGGGTTCCCGCGACAGAAGCCCAGGGCAGGATTCACACCTCGGCCTGCACGGTGGCTGTATTGCCTGAGGCAGACGAAATCGGTGACGTACAGCTCAACCCAGAGGACCTCCGGATCGATGTCTTCCGTGCCTCTGGCGCCGGGGGGCAGCATGTCAATAAGACGGAATCCGCCGTGCGCATCACGCACCTTCCAACAGGTATTGTGGCCGAGTGTCAGGATGATCGCAGTCAACACAAGAACAAAGACAAGGCGCTGAAGGTGCTTGCAGCCCGAGTGCGCGACCGCGAGGTCATGGCTCAGCAACAAAAGGAAGCGTCCGCACGCAAGCTGATGATCGGGTCAGGTGATCGATCAGAGCGTATCCGCACATACAACTTTCCACAGGGACGCATCACTGACCACCGCATCAACCTCACGCTCTACAAGATCGATCAGATCATGGATGGAGACCTGCATGAGCTGACCCAATCATTGATGGCTGAGCACCAGGCCGAGCTTCTCTCAGCGATCGGTGAGGATGGCTGACGAGGGGTTCAGGCGCTCAGAGCCATGGCTACTGGGTACCATTGCGCGATCCGAGCGCTGGGAGATCTGTGCTGCGGCGACGGGCCGAAGTCAGGCCTGGCTGAGAGCAAGAGACCTCTGCAGCCTTGAGCAGATCCGCTCAGAGGAGGGAGAGGGCGCGGCGGCACTCGCCGCCCGCATGGTCCGCGCATTCCTGGACGAGCGACCCATCGCTCAAATCGTTGGGCACACAGCATTCTATGGACGACGCTTCTGGGTGAATGCATCCGTGCTGATTCCACGATCTGACTCGGAGTGCATGATCGACGCCGCACGGGGATTCCTCGAGGCAAGAGCCTCGGTTCGTCCAGGACCGCTTCGTGTGTTGGATCTGGGTACCGGCACGGGATGCCTTGCGATCACGGTTGCCCTTGAAGCCAAACGGCTCGGTATGACGGTGGACGTCGTTGCGACTGACCTGAGCCCAAGGGCGTTGGAGCTCGCCAGAAACAACGCCCTCTGGCTTGGCGCACGCATTTCTTTTTTTAAGGGGGACTGGACTGCTGCCTTGCCGCCAGACTGCGAGCCCTTTGACCTCATTCTCTCCAACCCGCCCTACCTGGCACCCACAGATCCGCACCTTCACCAGCGCAGTCTGCGCTATGAGCCTCCCCTTGCCTTGGTGGGGCAGAACCAAGACGCCTGTGGCCTCGCCGCCTTTCGGTTGCTTGTGCCCCAGGCCCAAGAATGGCTTGAACCTGGTGGTGGTCTGCTGGTCGAACACGGTGCGAGCCAGCAGAGCGATGTCGCTCAGCTGATGCGTCGCGCTGGTTACACCGAGCTGCGCCTGCTCAAGGACCTGGCCGAGCGTCCACGAGCGATCCTGGCTCATTTATGATCGTGGCATTCAAATCTCAAGAGGACACCATGGACGCAAAAGCGTTTGTTCAACAAACCGTCAGTGACAACCCCGTTGTTTTGTTCATGAAGGGCTCGCCCCAATTCCCCCAGTGCGGGTTCTCAGGCCGAGCCATTCAACTGCTCAAAGCCTGCGGCGTGCAGCAGGTTGCAACCGTGAATGTCCTCGAGGACGAGAGCGTGCGCCAAGCGGTCAAGGACTTCTCCCAGTGGCCCACCATTCCGCAGCTCTACATCAATGGGGAGTTCATTGGGGGCTCGGACATCATGGGGGAGATGTACGAGTCAGGCGAACTCCAGCAGCTTCTTGGATCCAGCCCAAACGCAGCGTGAGGCGAAGCAGTAGCCTGACCCCGAGCACAATAAAGACCAGCCGGACGGCCTGAAAGGCTGTCACGGTTGGGGGGTCCAGCGCGAGCACCTTTGCGGTAATCGCCATCTCTGCAATACCACCGGGAGCGGTTGCAATGAAGGCACTCGCGTATGAAAGATTGGCTCCCCAGTGCACCAACCAGGCAAGACCCGCCCCGGCCAGGAGGAGCAATACGGTAAGGCTTGCTGCAGCAATCAAGAAGCGCGGTGAATCGCGAAACATCTCTCGATTGAATCTTTGTCCAAGCGCCCACCCGATTAAGACCTGTGCCCCTGCGACCACGCTTGGCTGAAGCCGAGCCTCTGGAATCAAGGCCGCCACGACAATCGTCAGTGTCAGTGGGCCCATCACCCAGGGGTTTGGCACCCTGAGCTTCTGCCCCAAGTAGCCTGCCGCTGCCGCACACGCGCAGACCCACGTCATGTCTCTCCATGGCAACAACCTGACCAGATCTCCAGCCACCTGAGTGCTGCTGTTGCTCGAACCTTGCGCGGCGAAGAGTGTGGCCAAGAGGGGGACGATGGTTACCACCAGAGCCACCCGAACCGTATGCGACATTGCGACGAGATCCGCCCGCGCGCCATCGCGGGCAGCCTGCACCGCCATGTCACTCGCCGCGCCAATGGCTGCCGCAAAAAAGCAGCTGCGGCCATCGAGGCTCGTGACACGTTGGAGGTAGACGGCCCCCAGCATGCTCAGCAAACAGGTCACGAGGCCTGTTAGGACCATCCAACCCAACAAGTTGCTGAGTGCCATGATGACGACCGGGGTGAAGTACAGGCCCAATGCAGCGCCAATCGAGATCTGGCCAATCGTCAGCCCCCAAGCAGGCAATCGAGACACACGTCCGCTCAGTGACATCAGTGAGACCGCGGCCAGGCTGCCCAGCAGCCAGGGCAGAGGGGTCTCAATCCACGAGAAGAGCATGCCCCCAGCGACAGCCCATGCTCCCGTTGCAAGTGCAACAAGTGAGCGATGTAGACGAGGGGAGAGGGAGGGTTGCAAGGAGAGTGGTGCCGACTATCTGACTCGAACAGATGACCTACCGCTTACAAGGCGGTTGCTCTACCAACTGAGCTAAGTCGGCTTGCACATGCTCATATTGTCGCCTATTTCACGCGTCGCAGCGCGGGACGACCTTTTGGGGCCGTTCCCGGGTCCAGAGGACTCGGTGGGTCGTCATCTGGCGGCTCTGCCGCAACATCTTGAATCGCAAGCGGCTTGGGGACCTCGAAGGCCATCCCGTGCCCAGTCTCCTTGGCGTAGATGGCGGCAATCTGGGTCATCGGGACCCAGAGATCCTCTGCTACGCCAGAGAAGCGTGCGGTAAACGTCAGCTCAGAATTGGTCATCTGAAGCCGATGGGTGGCGAGGGCACTGATGTTGAGCACGATCTCACCACTCCTGACGTGGGCCACGGGAACCCGGGTGTGCTCATCGACCACGACCGCAACATACGGCGTGTAACCGTTGTCTGTGCACCATTCGTAAATGGCGCGCACCAGATACGGCTTGGTCGAGGCGGGCTCGGTCAACGTCGCATGACCTTTTCAGAGGGCGTGAGGGCCTCGAAAAAAGCAGGCCTCGCGAAGATGCGTTCGGCGTACTTCAGCACTGGCGCAGCAGTCTTGGGTAGCTCAATTCCGTAATGGTCCAAGCGCCAGAGCAGCGGTGCAAGCGCTACGTCGATCATGGTGAACTCTTCTCCCATCATGAATTTCGATTTGGTGACCACAGGAGCGAGTTGAGAGAGCCGATCACGGATGATGGCGCGCGCACGATCCATTCGCTTGGCATCTTGCTTCTCGATTGCATCGAGATGAATGAAGACTTCGCGCTCGAAGTTCAGGAGCAGCAATCGTGCACGGGCACGCTGAACTGGGTCTGCGGGCATGAGCTGGGGATGCGGAAACCGCTCATCGATGTATTCGTTGATGATGTTGGATTCATAGAGAATCAGATCTCGTTCAACCAGAATGGGCACCTGCCCATATGGGTTCATGACCGAGATGTCCTCTGGCTTGTTGAAGAGATCAACGTCGCGGATCTCGAAGTCCATGCCCTTTTCGAAAAGCACAAATCGGCAGCGCTGACTGAAAGGGCAGGTCGTGCCCGAGTAAAGGACCATCATGTCTGACAAACTCCCAAAAAGCGCGGGGCAGGCTCAAGGCCCGCCCCACTGTGTGACTAAACCTACGAAGGGCTTGTGCTACTTAATGTCTTTCCAGTAGGCCGCATTGAGGCGCCATGCGAATAAGAAGAAGACCGCCAGGAAAAGTAGAACCCACACGCCCACCTGCTTACGGGCCATGGCAGAGGGTTCAGCCACCCAAGCCAGAAACGCGGTGAGGTCGGCAATCGTGTTGTCGTAATCGGCTGTCGAGAGCGAGCCCTTGCTTGTCTGCACAAACTTATCGAAGACTTGAACGTCTTGGCCGTGGTCTTTCACGGTTTTAAAGACCGCCTCGTTCTGTCCCTGAAGCTCCCAAAGGACATGGGGCATGCCCACCGAAGGGTACGTGAGGTTGTTCCAACCCGTGGGCCGTGACGGATCGAGATAGTAGCTGCGAAGATAGGTGTAGATCCAGTCCGCGCCGGTGCCGGAGTGGCTCGAACGCGAGCGGGCCGTGAGCGACAGGTCTGGGGGTGCCTTGCCAAACCATTCGGCAGCATCTTTGAGGTTTAGCGTCGTCATGATCGGATCACCAAACTTCGCTGATGTCAGGATGAGGTTGGATTTGATCTGCTCCTCATTGAGCCCCAGCTCACGCAGCTTGTTGTAGCGCACCTGAGAAATGCCATGACAGCCCAGGCAGTAGTTCATGAAAAGCTTTGCGCCATTTTGGAGGGCTGCTTGATCGGTGAGCTTTGTGGTGGGGAAGGTGTCGAGCTTTACTGCCCCACCGGCAGCGATCGCAACAGATCCGAGCAAGGCAAAACCCGCTGCCGCCAGCATACGGGAACCCCCGCGGATGATGGCCCCGATCGAAAGTGTGGACATGGAGGATTTCATAGATGCTCTCTTGTTCATGTGGGTTGTCAGTGCGCCTGAAAGCTCACGCGCTCCGGCACTGGCTTGTAATCACCCATGCGAGTCCAGACAGGCATTAGCAGGAAGAACCCGAAATAGAAGACCGTTCCGACTTGGGACACGATCGTGCCGGCTGTGGTGGGAGGCATCACACCCAAGTATCCCAACACGAAGAAATTCACTACGAAGACACCGTAGAGCCATTTCTGCCAGCCCGGACGCTGTCGAATGGACTTGACTGGCGATTTGTCGAGCCAAGGCAGGAAGAACATGATGATCACGGCCCCGCCCATGACCACAACCCCCCAGAACTTTGCGTCGAATACCCGGAAAGCAACGGCCAGCACGATCATTGCAACGGCTCCACCGACCTTCAGCAGCCCTTGTTGCTTCACCCAGAAGTACCCCGCAGCGATCGCAGCGGAGGCCACCATGACCCAGGTAAAGATGTCGGTTGTTGCGCGCAGCATGGAGTAATACGGGGTGAAGTACCAGACCGGCGCAATGTGAGAGGGCGTCACCAGCGGGTCGGCCGGAATGAAGTTATTGAACTCCAGGAAGTAGCCGCCGCCTTCGGGCATGAAGAAAACCACTGCAAAAAAGATGAGTGCGAAACCGGCAATCCCCACGACATCGTGGACGGTGTAATAAGGGTGAAAGGGAATGCCGTCGAGCGGAATGCCGTTGTTGTCCTTCTTCGCTTTGATCTCAACACCATCGGGGTTGTTTGAGCCAACCTCGTGAAGCGCAATGATGTGAGCGGCGACGAGTCCCAGCAAAACCAATGGAATGGCGATGACGTGGAAGGCGAAGAATCGATTGAGGGTGGCGTCTCCCACCACAAAATCACCACGGATCCACACGGCGAGATCAGGCCCGATGAGCGGAACCGCAGCGAAGAGGTTCACGATGACCTGAGCGCCCCAGAAGGACATTTGTCCCCAAGGGAGGAGGTAACCGAAGAACGCTTCAGCCATGAGGCAGAGAAAAATGAGGCAGCCGAAAATCCAGATCAGCTCGCGCGGCTCGCGGTAAGAGCCATAAATGAGCCCTCGGAACATGTGGAGGAAGACCACCACAAAGAACGCAGATGCACCGGTGGAGTGCATGTAGCGAATGACCCAACCGAACGGGACCTCCCGCATGATGTATTCCACACTGGCGAACGCGACTGGAATGCCAGCAGCATTTAGCGAGGCGTCTGGCTTGTAATGCATGACCAGAAAAATACCGGTGACGATCTGGAGCACCAATACGAGCATGGCCAGACTGCCAAAGAAGTAAAAAAAGTTGAAATTCTTTGGCGCGTAGTACTCGGAGAGGTGCCCCTTATAAAGCGAGATGAGGGGGAATCTGCGGTCAACCCAGCCCAGAAGACCTGAGGCTTGAACGACTTTCTCTGCTGCCATGTTTATGCTCCTCGAATGTCGGGGTTCGCGGGGAGGCCTTAAGCCTCGCCCTTCTCGTCGCGGCCGATTACAAGCTTCGTATCGGAGAGGTACATGTGACGGGGTACCTCGAGATTGTCAGGCGCTGGCTTGTTTGCGAAAACACGCCCGGCCATATCGAATGTGGATCCGTGGCAAGGGCAGAAAAAGCCACCCGTCCAGTCTGCGGTCATGCCGTCCGATCCGCCAGCCGCGAACTTGCTGACTGGCGAACAGCCCAAGTGAGTGCAAATGCCCACTGTCACCAAGAACTCGGGCTTGATGGAGCGATGCTGGTTCTTCGCATATTCAGGAACGGGCACGTCCTTGCGGTCCGAGCCCGGGTCTGCGAGCTGTGCCTCGACGCCTTTGAGGCTTTCGAGCATCTCAGGTGTCCGCCGGACGACCCAGACGGGTTTGCCGCGCCATTCCACGATTTTTACGCCACCAGGGGCCAGATCAGCGATTTCGACCTCGACAGGGGCTCCAGCAGAGCGGGCCTTCTCAGAGGGGGCCATAGAGGCCGCAAAAGGAACCGCCACCGCTGCAGCGGCGACCCCGCCGGCAGCACCACAGGTGATCATCCAGGTGCGTCGAGAGGGCTCTGCACCCTTTGGCATCGAGAAGGACTCGCCCTCGGTGACTTCAGACTTCAGCCCAAGCAAAGGACCATTGGGTTGTACGGTAGACATAGTGCACTCCGTCTTTGTTGCTCTGCGGTAGGAGATATTGTTCTCTATAACTTCAGGATTGTAGCCCACTCAAAAGCCCCATTCCAGAGATAATCCCCCCATGATTCGTCGAATTTGGCTCTTGTTCGCACAAGCGACAACGGTGGCGTTGGCGGTTTTGTTTGTGCTGAGCACACTCAAGCCGCATTGGCTTCAAGAACTCTCCGGACGAACAGCATCCAGTGGCCTGACGCTGCCGAGTGACCCCTTGGGCATACTGCAAGCCAACTCTGGGCGAGATTCGCCTGGCTACGGGGATGCCGCTGCGAAGGCGATGCCCTCCGTGGTCTACATCTTTGCAGCACAGACTCGAAAAGGTGCTGCGCACCCCCTTCTAGATGACCCCTTGTTTCGAAGGTTTTTCGGGGATGCCCTGCCTCCCCGGAGACAGGGACCCGAACAGACCGGCCTCGGCTCGGGCGTGATCGTGAGCGCCGACGGTCTGATCCTCACCAATCACCACGTCATTGAGGGAGCAGATCAAATTGAGGTGGCCCTCGCGGACGGTCGTCGCGCTTCCGCTCGCATCATTGGCACAGACCCCGAGAGTGATCTGGCCGTGCTGAGGGTAAAACTCGACGGTCTTCCTGCTGTCGAGTTTGGCTCCCCATCGACGCTTCGCGTGGGAGACGCGGTGCTCGCGATTGGCAACCCCTTCGGTGTGGGGCTTACGGTTACCCAAGGGATCGTGAGCGCACTTGGTCGAGATCAACTCAACCTCACCCTGTTTGAGGACTTCATTCAGACAGATGCAGCCATTAACCCGGGCAACTCGGGTGGGGCCTTGGTCGACACGCAAGGCCACCTGGTGGGGATCAACACGGCCATCTACTCCAGAGACGGGGGAAACATGGGCATTGGCTTTGCCATCTCTGCAGACCTTGCCCGCAAAGTCCTGCAAGGCATCGTGAAGGACGGGCGCGTTTCGCGAGGCTTTATTGGGGTTGAGCCTCAGGATGTCAATGCAGCCATTGCGGAAGGCCTCAAACTACCGAAGGCGGAGGGGAGCATTGTTGCCGGGCTTGAGCGAGGCGGAGCAGCCGAACGTGCGGGCATTCGGGTTGGGGATGTGCTCACCGCGGTGAACGATAAACCCGTTCGTAATTCCAACGAGCTCATCCAACGAATCGCAGCACTTGAGCCGGGGCTAGAGGCCACCCTCACATTCTTTCGAGACGGAAAACAGCAGACGGTGCGTCTGTCTATTCGGCAGCGGCCTCAGCCGCGGTCGCCGGCTTCTCGGGAGTAATCCAGCCCGCAAGATAAATACCAAGCTGATAGAGCAAGCACAGCGGTATGGCGAGCATCAGCTGCGAAATCACGTCGGGTGGGGTCACAATCGCTGCGATGACGAAGGCAATCACGATGAAATACGATCGGAAATCCTTCATTTTCTGGAGCGACACCACGCCAAAGCGAACAAGGACCATCTGAACGACGGGGGTCTCAAATGACAAGCCAAACACCAAGAAAAGGCTCAGTGCGAAGCTGAGGTACTTATCGATGTCAGTGGCCATCTGAACGCCCACCGGTGTGTAGGCTGAGACGAACCCAAAAATAGCTGGAAACACAAAAAAATACGCAAATGCCATCCCGACGAGAAACAGCACGAAGCTTGAAGCGACAATTGGGATGACGAGGCGTTTCTCGTGTTGGTAGAGCCCGGGTGCCACGAAAGCCCAAGCCTGATACAGCACATAAGGCAGCGCGATCACAAACGCCACAAGCATGGTGATCTTCATGGGCACAAAGAAGGGTGCAGTCACATCTGTTGCAATCATGCTCGATCCCTTGGGCAGGGCCTTGATGAGCGGGTCGGCAAAGATCGAGTAAATCTCCGGAGCCCAGAAGACCAGCACAACAAAGACCAATAAAACCGCGCCCACCGCACGCACCAATCGGTCGCGAAGTTCGACCAGGTGGGACATAAAGCCCTCCTCAGCAGAGGCCTGGCTCTCGGGTTTTGGGTCACTCATGGCGGGGCCTCTTCCTCAGATAACGCTTGCGCATGCGGGTTCGTACCTTGTCTGCGACTCGCTCATCTTCACGCTCTTGGGTCCACGACCGCTCCGGTGCTTGGATGTATTGACCAAACCTGCGAGCGAGTCCGGCCTCAGAGGCGTCAGTGCTCTCCCCAGACAAGCCTTGTTCGAACTCAGAGGTGATGCCGTCCATCTCCCGCTGGGCACCATCCATGGACGCCTGCAGGTTATGCCCGAGATCCTCCACGCCTTGCTTCATTTTTCGGAGCTCGTCGAGGTCCATCTGACGCTGGATATCAGACTTCACGTCACTGACGTAACGTTGCGCGCGCCCAAGAAGGGTACCCACGGTACGCGTGAGCACGGGAAGCCGCTGCGGCCCAACCACAACCAAGGCGACGGCGGCGATAACGAGCAGTTCAGAAAACCCAATATCTAGCATCAGGACATGCCCCGATTAGGCTCGAAGCCAGCCTCAGTGCTAACGGCTGGAGTCTTGGTGAGTCTTGTCCCGAGCCTGTACGTCGATGGTCTGGGTCTCGACTTTGGGGGGCGTAGCGTCAGCGGATGGGGCCTTATCGTCTGCTGAGGCTTCTTTCATGCCGTCTTTGAACCCCTTCACTGCACCGCCCAGGTCAGAGCCAAGATTGCGGAGTTTCTTGGTGCCGAAGACCAAGAGAATGATGACCAGAACGACCAACCAGTGCCAGATGCTAAATGAACCCATGCCGATGCTCCGCTGAAAGGGGTGAAGAGAAAGAGAGGCTCTCGCTGCTAGAACGACGCAGCTGACCCGAGCGGCTCTGGGCCGCCCAACAAGTGAGCATGCAGATGATACACCTCCTGCCGACCCACCCGACCGGTGTTGATGACCACCCGAAAACCCTCGGGAGAACCATGCTCCTTGGCCAAGGTTTGGGCCAAGACCATCATTCTGCCCATGACCGTCGTATGCTCGGGTTGAAGATCAGTCATGGACGAGATGTGTTCACGAGGGATCATGAGCAGATGCAGTGGGGCCTTGGGGTGGATGTCCTTGAAGACGATGATCTCTTCGTCTTCATAGACCCGGCTTGCGGGAACCTCTCCCGCAACAATCTTGCAGAAAATACAGTTCATGCTCCCCTTTCCTTGGCGCGTCGAGCCGCTTTTTCATCGAGTCCAGACAGCCCCTCTCGTCTCTGCAGCTCGTTCAGCACAGCCTCTGGCCTGAGGCCGTATTGCTCAAGGGCGACAAGACAGTGAAACCAGAGGTCGGCCATTTCCGAAACCACGCGATCGGGAGTGCCATCTTTGGCGGCCATGACCAATTCCGTGGCCTCCTCGCCAATTTTCTTGAGCACTGCATCGGGTGCCTTAGCCAAGAGTCGCGCTACGTAGCTCGTCTCTGGGTCCGCTGCCCGACGTGCCGAAATGACATCTGCAAGGCGCGCGAGGATGGGGTCTGGGTTATTTTCCATAAATCAGTTCAGGGTCTTTGATCACCGGGTCGACAGCAACCCACTGACCTTGCTGCAACACAGAATAAAAGCATGATGCACGACCTGTGTGACAAGCCATACCGCCCCCCTGCTCGACTTGCAATAAGACCACGTCCCCGTCGCAGTCGAGTCGAATCTCATTCACCGTCTGAACGTGGCCAGAGGACTCTCCCTTACGCCACAACTGATTTCGCGAACGGGAGAAATACACTGCACGTCCGGTTGAGACAGTCTCCTGCAACGCTTCACGATTCATGAAGGCCACCATCAGCACGCGGCCAGATGCGTGATCCTGTGCAACGGCGGTGACAAGCCCTTTTGCATCGAATCGAACCTGATCAATCCAGTCGGACACAGACACCCCTTGCCTGAAGGTAGGCTTTCGCTTCGCCCACGGTGTGCTGGCCGAAGTGGAAAATGCTCGCGGCCAAGACCGCATCGGCGTGGCCCTCGACGACGCCTTCTCGCAGATGCTCGAGGCTGCCCACCCCGCCCGAAGCAATAACCGGAACCGACACCGCATCAGAGATCGCTGCGGTCAGTTCGAGGTCGAATCCCAGGCCTGTTCCGTCTCTATCCATGCTCGTGAGCAAAATTTCTCCCGCACCTCGGTCTGCCACCTCTCGGGCCCACTCCACCGCGTCTCGGCCGGTTGCGGTTCTGCCGCCATGGGTGAACACCTCCCAGCCGTCAGCGTGAGTGCGACGCTTGGCATCAATGGCGACCACAATGCACTGGCTACCGAACTTCGATGCGGCCTTAGAGATGAGTGAGGGATCTGAGATGGCAGCGGTGTTCATGCTGGCCTTGTCTGCGCCCGCGTTGAGCAATCGGGAGACATCTTCGACCCGACGCACTCCGCCTCCGACGGTGAGCGGGATAAAGACCTGATTCGCAACGGCCTCGATCATGGGAAGGATGAGGTCCCGTTGATCGGAAGAGGCTGTGATGTCCAGAAATGTGAGCTCATCAGCCCCTTGAAGGTCGTAGCGCTTGGCCACCTCGACAGGGTCGCCTGCATCGCGCAAGTCGACAAAGTTAGTGCCCTTCACCACTCGACCGGCATTGACATCGAGGCAGGGAATGATGCGCTTGGCAAGCACGGCTTAGGCGGAGAGCTCGTCGACGAGGGCCTGCGCCTGGGCCAAGTCGAGCTGGCCTTCATAGAGGGCTCTGCCTAAAATAGCGCCCATAATGCCTTCCGACACCAGCGGCGCCAGCGCCCGGATGTCCTGGAGCCCGGCAATCCCGCCCGAGGCGATCACCGGCATAGCGACTGCCTGCGCGAGGCGAAGAGTGGCTTCAACATTGACGCCAGAGAGCATGCCGTCTCGACCAATATCGGTGTAGAGCACAGCATCAACGCCGTCGTCCTCGAACTTTCTCGCTAGATCAATCACTTCGTGGCCGGAGAGCTTGCTCCAGCCGTCTGTGGCGACCTTGCCGTCCTTTGCGTCAATGGAGACGATGACCTGGCCTGGGAAAGCGGCGCATGCATCTTTAAGAAGGCCAGGGTTCTTGACTGCGGCGGTGCCAATGACCACGAAGCTCGCGCCATCGTCAAGCAACCGCTCGATGGTGTCCAAGTCGCGAATGCCCCCGCCCACCTGAACCGGAACAGCATTGCCCACAGCTTTCACAATGGCCCGAATGGCCGACTCATTCTTTGGCCTGCCGGCGACAGCCCCATTAAGATCAACGACGTGAATCCGCTGGGCACCCTGCTCCACCCAGCGAGCGGCCATCTCGCCGGGATCTTTCGAGAAAACCGTTGCGTCTGCGAGGTCGCCTTGTCGGAGGCGGACGCAGTCTCCGTCTTTAAGGTCGATTGCGGGAATGAGCAGAAGAGACATGCGGGAGTTAGGGGGTCCAGGAAAGAAAATTTTCGATGAGCGTAAGCCCAGAGGCCGCGCTCTTCTCTGGGTGAAACTGCGTTGCAACGATGTTATCCCGGGCTAGGGCACAGGTAAAGGCGAGGCCATAGTCGGACTCCGCCAGTGCCTCGTGGGGGTCATTGAGCTGAGGGTAGTAGCTGTGCACAAAATAAAACCAGCGGTCCGAGGGGGCTTGCAGGCCATTCATGACCGGATGAGACCGGGTCCACCTCACCTGGTTCCAGCCCATGTGCGGCACCTTCAATCCAGAGTCGACGGGGAAGCGAACCACGCGGCCAGAGAAAAGTCCCAGGCCCGGAGTGTCTCCCTCCTCGCTGGAATCCAAGAGCATCTGCTCTCCAACGCAGATACCCAGGAAGGGCTTTGATCTCAGAGACGCTTCGAGTGCCTCTCGCAGCCCTGATCTTGAGAGCCCTGCCATGCAGTCGGGCATGGCACCTTGGCCAGGAAAAACAACGCGATTTGCAGACCAGATTTGCTCTGGCTGCGTTGCTCGAACGATGTGATCGGGGTCCATGCCGAGCCGCTGAGCGGCCGCCTGCGTTGCACGCATGACGCTCCTGAGATTGCCCGTGCCGTAATCCACCACTGCAATGGTCATCGGGCGCTCTGAGTCTGTGGCCTAGAGACAGCCTTTGGTCGACGGGATCGCGTCAGGATCGAGGCGAGGATCTAGTTCACAGGCCATACGCAGTGCGCGCCCAAAGGCCTTAAAAATCGTTTCGCACTGATGGTGTGCGTTGTCTCCGTGCAGATTGTCGACATGCACCGTAACCTGGGCGTGATTCACAAAGCCTTGAAAAAACTCGTGGACCAAGTCGAGATCGAACTGCCCCACCATGGAGCGAGTCCACTCGCACCGAAAGAACAGGCCCGGCCGACCAGAAAGGTCTACCACGACGCGCGAGAGCGCCTCGTCGAGTGGCACGTAGGCATGACCGTAGCGCCTGACCGCCCGCTTATCGGCAATCGCTTTCGCAAAAGCCTGACCGAGCGTAATGCCGATGTCTTCCACCGTGTGGTGGGCATCAATGTGCAAGTCGCCGTTGGCCTTTACGTGGAGATCAATCAGACCGTGCCGTGCGATCTGGTCGAGCATATGGTCAAGAAAGGGCAGTCCCGTCGCGAGCTCCCTCGCCCCCGTTCCATCCAATCCAATGGACACCTCAATCTGCGTCTCGGCTGTGTGACGCGATACCTGTGCTTGTCTCATGCGTGCAATGATACAGTCGCGCGATGAATGCGTTCTGGAGTCCCGTCGTCGAGCGTCTCTCCCCCTACGTACCCGGCGAGCAGCCGAAGATCGAGGGGCTTATTAAGCTCAACACCAATGAAAACCCATATCCCCCGTCTGAGAGGGTCGTCCAGGCGATTCGTGATGCACTCGGCGCTGACGGTGCGGCTTTAAGGCTCTACCCCGACCCAGAGAGCTTTGCTCTGCGCACGGCCGCTGCCAAGCGACTGGGCCTTGATCCCGACCACGTGTTTGCGGGAAATGGCTCGGACGAGATTCTTGCATTTGTCTTCCAAGGCCTGCTGAATCACGCTCAGCCGCTGGTCTTCCCCGACATCAGCTACAGCTTTTATCCAAGCTACTGCCGGCTCTACGGTATTGAGGCTGACCCCATACCCCTGACAGATGCCTTCGAAATTGACCTCGATGACATCCCAAGAGATCGAACGGCGGTGATTTTCCCCAATCCCAATGCCCCAACCGGAAGAGCGATTGAAACCGCAGTCATCGAGGCTTTTTTGAGTGCGCGCCCTCACACCCTTGTGGTGGTCGACGAAGCCTATGTCGACTTCGGTGGACAGAGTTGCGCACCCCTGGTCGCGCGGTATCCCAATCTACTGGTTACCCAGTCGCTCTCCAAATCAAGGGGCCTTGCCGGTATGCGCATCGGTCTGGCCTTTGGCCAACCCAGCCTGCTTCAAGCCCTCATTCGAATCAAAGACAGCTTCAACTCCTACCCCCTCGATCGACTCGCACAGGCCGCCGGCCTGGCCGCACTTGAGGACGAAGAGTGGCTCATCCACAATCGCGCCGCCGTGATGAAGAGTCGTGATTGGCTTACCGGAGCACTCCAGGGCCTGGGCTTTCAAGTGCTTCCCTCGGCTGCTAATTTTGTCTTTGCTCGACACGCATCCCGTCAAGCTGCAGAGATTGCTCACAGCCTGCGGAGTCAGAAGATTCTGGTGCGGCACTTCCAAAAGCCTCGCATTGAGCATTGGCTTCGAATCACCGTGGGAACGGACGCTGAATGCTTTGCGCTCGTTCGAGCGCTTGAGCAGGTCGCCTGAGTCGGTCTAGGGGGCTGCGGGCTTTACGCGCAACTCTGCAGCGCGCGCGTGTGCTGCCAGAGACTCCCCCCACGCAAGCGTTGCAGCGATGGGACCGAGCACCTGAGCACCCGCTTCACTGACCTCAACCATGCTGGTGCGCTTTTGAAAATCGTATACCCCCAAGGGGGACGAGAAGCGCGCGGTGCGCATGGTAGGAAGTACGTGGTTGGGGCCGGCACAGTAGTCCCCAAGGGACTCTGAGGTGAAGCGGCCGAGAAACATGGCCCCTGCGTGACGAATCTGTTGGGCCCAGTGGTCTGGCTGGTCGGTTGAGATTTCAAGGTGCTCGGGAGCAATATCGCTGGCAATCACACAGGCCTCCTCGAGACTCTGCACCTGCACCATGAGCCCACGATTCGAGAGCGACGTTCGAATGATGTCTGCCCGAGGCATACTGGGTAGGAGTCGGTCAATAGCTGCCTGGACTGCATCCAAGTACGCGCCGTCAGGACAAAGCAGAATGCTCTGCGCCAGCTCATCATGCTCAGCCTGTGAGAACAGGTCCATGGCCACCCAATCGGCGGGTGTCTGCCCGTCGCAGATCACCAAAATTTCGGAGGGGCCAGCAATCATGTCAATGCCGACGCGGCCGAAAACCTGCCGCTTAGCCTCTGCAACGTAGGCATTTCCGGGGCCTACGATCTTGTCGACCGCTGGAATAGACTGGGTACCAAACGCCAGTGCGGCAACGGCCTGAGCCCCACCAACGGTAAAGGCGCGATCGACACCCGCAAGGTGCGCAGCAGCCAATACGAGGTCGTTTCGCTCCCCGCCTGGCGTTGGAACCACCATAACCAATTCAGGGACACCCGCAACTTTGGCAGGAATAGCATTCATGAGCACCGAGGAAGGATAGGCAGCCTTCCCACCTGGCACATAGAGTCCAGCGCGATCCAAGGGGCTGATGCGCTGCCCGAGTCGGGACCCGTGTTCATCGACGATGGACCAAGACGATTGACGCTGAGCCTCGTGAAAGACACGAATTCGATCCGCTGCAGCCGCAAGCGCGGTGCGCTGATCCTGTGTGAGACGCTCGTAGGCGGCCTTGAGCTCCACCGAGGAGAGTTCAAGGGCATCAGGCGACTGCACATGCAGGCGGTCAAAACGCGCGGTGTACTCGAGCACAGCGGCATCGCCTCGCTGCCGTACGTTGGCCAAAATCTGCTTGACGGTTTGAGCAATGGCATCGTCTTGGCCTTGCTCATATGCAAGCCGTTCGTAGAGTGCAGACCTGAAGTCAAGGGCGCGACTGTCGAGCCGCAATACGGGACAAGGGGTGTTTGCGGTCATACAGCTGCCTTTGCAAAGGCACGAACCAATGGGTCAAGCTCCTCAAACCGGAGCTTCAAGGCGGCTTGATTCACCACCAGCCGTGAGGAAACCTCTGCAATGGTCTCGAATGCCTCGAGCCCGTTGGCCTTGAGTGTTGCCCCAGTAGAGACCAGATCTACGATGACGTCTGCCAAGCCCACCAAGGGGGCAAGCTCCATAGAGCCATAGAGTTTGATGAGGTCTGCATGCATGCCACGCTGCGCAAAATAGCGGCGTGTGGTCTCGACATACTTTGTGGCCACGCTCAGGCGGCTGCCCCGACGCAGTTGCGCCTGCAGATCGAAACCTGTCGGTGCGGCCAAACACATGCGACAGCGACCGATCCGGAGATCGACGGGCTGATATAGACCCTCACCCCCATGCTCGACCAAGACATCTGAGCCCGCCACGCCGAGGTCTGCGGCACCATATTGCACATAAGTGGGTACGTCACTGGCGCGCACAATCAAGAGGCGAACATGAGCGAGGCTGGTCGGGAGCACGAGCTTTCGAGACTCGTCGGGCCGCTCAAGCGGCTCAATGCCAACAGACTTGAGCAGCGGAAGCGTCTCGTTAAAAATTCGGCCTTTGGAGAGCGCGAGCGTGATCATGAGGCGCCTCCAACGCGCCGCACCCGCGCGCCGAGCCCGAGTAACTTCTCCTCCATGCGGTCGTAGCCGCGATCGAGGTGATAGATGCGATCGATCTCAGTCACGCCTTCAGCTACCAATCCGGCGATGACCAGCCCAGCGGACGCACGAAGGTCGGTGGCCATGACACACGCACCGGTTAAATGTTCGACCCCCTGAATGATGGCTGTGTGGCCCTCAATGCTGATCTGGGCTCCCAGCCGCTGCATTTCTTGGACGTGCATAAACCGATTCTCAAAAATCGTTTCAATGACACGGCTCGTCCCCTGCGCAACCAGATTGACAGCCATACACTGGGCCTGCATATCGGTTGCCAGCCCAGGATAGGGGGCTGTTCGCAAATCAAATGCTCTGGGTCGATGCTCTGACCATGCCTCTATGCCGTCCGGCCGAACCTCCCAATGCAGACCAGCCTGGCGAAGTTTCTCGAGGGTTGCGGTCATATGGTCTGCATTTGCACCGCGAAGAAAGACCTTTCCTTGCGTCGCGGCGACCGCGCATAGGAAAGTGCCGGCCTCGATGCGATCCGGCATGACCGCCACCTCTGCGCCATGCAGCCGCTCAACCCCCTCGATGACGATCCGGTCTGTGCCGGCGCCGGAGATCTGCGCACCCATTGCCGCAAGGCATTGCGCGAGGTTTACAACCTCGGGCTCGCGCGCGGCGTTCTCGAGAACAGTCGTTCCTTTTGCCAGACAGGCCGCCATCATGAGGTTCTCAGTGCCGGTGACCGTCACCATATCGGTTGCCAAACGGGCTCCGACGAGCCGCTCAACACCGGCCTCGATGTATCCGTGCGCGATGTCAATTGCTGCGCCCATAGCCTGCAGGCCCTTGATGTGCTGATCGACGGGACGCTGCCCAATCGCACAGCCGCCTGGAAGACTGACTCGAGCGCGTCCAACGCGAGCGAGCAGGGGCCCGAGTACCAAGATCGAGGCGCGCATCGTCTTCACAAGCTCATAGGGTGCCTCCGGCCGATCAAGATGCTGTGCATTTAAAATCAGGCGCTCTTGATCAGCTTCATGATCAACCTTGACACCCATGCCGCGCAAAAGCTTGATGAGGGTGCCAACATCTTTCAGTGGCGGCACATTGTTTAGCACCAGCGGCTCGCCGGTGAGCAAACAGGCTGCCATCATGGGAAGTGCTGCGTTCTTCGCGCCTGAGACACGAACCTCACCATGGAGGCGAACGCCTCCCTCGATCTGGAACCTGTCCATCGTCAGGCGCTACGTGCGGCCCACTCTTGAGGAGTAAGCGTCTTCATGGAGAGGGCATGAATCTCTTGCTTCATGCGATCACCCAGCACCGCATAGACCATCTGATGGCGAGCGATCAAGCGCTTACCCTCAAAGGCTTCGCAGACGATAAGGGCTTCGAAATGGTGGCCGTCACCGGACACGCTGAGCTGCTCGCATTCGAGCCCCGCTGCAAGGAGTTCTTGGATGAATTCGGGTGTCATAACACTATTCTACGGCCGAGTCCGCAAGGATCCGTTTAAAGGTGTCATCCATGCGACTGCCTGCGAGCAGTGTCTTGGTGTCACTGTGGGCGACTAATCTGCCCCCCTTAAGAAAAGCCACATGACGACACAGAGTCTCTGCCTCTTCGAGGTAATGGGTCGTGAGAACGATGGTGTGTCCCGCGTGATTCAGTCGGGTCATGAATGCCCAGAGACTCTCTCTGAGCTCAATGTCTACGCCAGCTGTGGGCTCATCGAGCACCATGACCGCAGGTCTGTGCACAATGGCCTGGGCAACCAAGACGCGGCGTTTCATGCCCCCCGAAAGCGCTCGCATATTCGCATCCGCCTTGTCTAAGAGGCCCAAGGCACTGAGGCACTCGTCAATCCAATCATCGTTTCGACCCAACCCGAAAAATCCAGACTGCATACGCAGGGTTTCTCTGACCGTAAAGAAAGGATCAAAAACCAGCTCTTGCGGGACCACGCCCAAAAGCCTCCGCGTGACGTAAGGCTCGCGCGCCACATCATGGCCCATGACCGCAATGGAACCTGAAGTGGGCAGCACGAGGCCGGCCATGCACTGAATGAGGGTCGTCTTGCCGGCGCCATTCGGGCCCAGAAGGGCAAAAAAGTCTCCCTGGGCGACATCGAACGTGACCCCTTGAAGGGCATCGACAGAGCGACCCCCACGACCGAGGTAGCGCTTGGTAACCGCTCGAAAAGAGAGTGCAGGAACCATTAGAGATTGAGCAGGGTGTCAACCTGACTCATACGAGCCAGGGACTTCAGTGTTGGGGGGCTGTGCAGAAAGCGGATCGTTGCATTGGCCTCACGGGCCTGCCGTCTCAGTGCGAGCAACACCGTCAGTGCGCTGGTGTCGACCTTTTCCCAGCTCGCCAGGCTGCACTGCAGAACCACGCCAGGGGCAAGGGCTTTCGCAACCAACGGCCTGAATGTGTTGAGCGCATCGACACAATGGGCGAGGGTGAGTGCCTGATCCCAAAGCAGCTCAAGCTGACGCTCGGTTTGCACTGTCACCGCTTTGCCGTCATGGCCGACCGCAATGCCTTATTTTTTTGCTCGAGCGCGGCAATGAGACCGTCTAAGCCACGGGCCGTGACCAGTTGGCCAAACTGATTGCGGTAGTGGTCAACCATCCAGAGGCCCAGAACATTAAAGTCGTAAATTTTCCAGCCTTGTGCAGTTTTGCTGAGCCGATAATCAAGCTGGATGGGCTCTTTGCCCGCTCGGATCACCTGCGTTCTGACGATCACGTCCTCGGCCTCTGCAGGGTACCGGCCTGGCTTCACATCGACACTGGCGTTCTGCACATTCCGAAGTGCATCTGCATAGGTGAGCAGCAAAAGTTCTCTGAATGCAATCATGAGCCTTTGCTGCTGCTCTGGGGTGGCGCGCCTCCAGTGAATACCGACCGTGAGGGCAGTCATGCGAGAAAAATCGACCGAGGGCATTACCCGCTCATCGACCACGGCATTGAGTCGATCGAGATCGCCCTCAACCAGGCGTCGGTCTGCTTTGATCACTCGAAGCAGGTCTTCACTCATGCTCCGGATAAGACCGTCTGGACTGGCCACAAGGACTTGCGCGCTCGCCCCAGCGGGGACAAGAAGCAACGCGGCCAGACGGGCCAATAGCGCGCGACGCATGGGCGAAGAACCGGCTGCAGTGCAGCGTCTGTTCATCGTTGCGCCCCCCCACCTTGTTGCTGCGCACGCTGAGCCCTGCGAGCGAGGTAAGCATCTCGAACAGAGAGATAGGCGTCAAAGGACATCATGCCAAAGGTCGATTCCGCCTCCATGAGGCTCACGCGCTTATCGAGAATCGTCAGGCCCAGGGTGGCATTTCGAGTTGCACGGTCAGCGCTCAAGGCCCAATCCATGGGATCTATCTGCCCATCCATAACATCACCGAAGAGATCTCTCGCCGTACTGGGCCCCATGAGGGGGAGCATGAGGAAAGGACCGCTTGGGAGCCCCCAATTCGCGAGTGTGAGGCCCGCGTCTTCTCGAGAACGCCGAAGACCCAAGTCACTGGCGACATCAATCACGCCGAGAATGCCCACGGTGCTGTTGAGAAACACCCGACCGGCTGATTCCGAGGCGGCATCTACTTCCCCTTGAAGGAGGTGATGCACCGTGGTGGTGGTGTCCCGAAGATTCGAGAGGACATTCGTGACCCCCTGGCGAACAGGCTCAGGCGTCACCCTGCGGTACGTATTCGCCGCTGGGCGGATCACATGCTCATCCGCCTTTAAATTGAACTCAAATACGCCGCGGTTGAGGGCTTCAAGCGGATCTCTTGGGTCCGTTTGATGTCCAACGGGCAGTGAGGCACAGCCACTAAGCAGGAGCCCCAGGCCGGCAAAAACCCATCGCGTCGTCGCGCGTGGGATTCGGATTTTTATGGTGTTGAGGAGTGTCATTTTTGTCAGAGGCCTTTTGCAGCGCTTGGTTCCGCAGGTGCAGGATCGCTTCGGTTGTAGAGGAACTGAGAGATGAGATTCTCAAGGACAACCGCTGACTGCGTCATTTGAATCCGGTCGTTCGCCCCGAGCATTTTCTCCTCAGCGCCCGGCGTAAGCCCCACATACTGCTCTCCGAGTAGACCAGAAGTGAGGATTTTGGCCGAACTGTCTTTGGGGAAAGGAACCCCTTGGGTCAAATCCATAACCACGAGCGCCTGGTATGTCTGGGGATCCAGCCGAATCTCACGCACCCGCCCAACTACCACCCCGGCACTCTTGACGGCCGCACGGGCCTTCAGTCCACCGATATTGTCAAAGGCGGCCGTTACCGTGTAACTCGGGCCAGCATCACCCCCCCCTGAGAGATTACTCACCCGCAAGGACAAAAAAATGAGCGCAATTGCGCCAAGTAGAACGAAGAGTCCCACAAGAAGATTGAGGTTTCGCTGCATGCTGTCTTCCTTATCCGAACATGAGGGCGGTAAGCACAAAGTCTAGGCCCAGAACCACGAGAGAGCCGACCACCACGGTTTGAGTGGTGGCGCGTGCCACCCCCTCGGGGGTCGGCTTGCATTCAAGCCCCATATACAAGGCGATATGTGTGACTGCCCACCCAAACACACAGCTCTTCCAGACGCCGTTGAGCAGGTCGTCCCAGAAGTCAACGCCTGAAGTGATCTGGGACCAGAACGCACCGTCATCTACGCCAATCAGCCCCACTGCAACAAGCCAGCCGCCCATCACGCCCACCGCCGAGAAGAGTGCGGCCAGCAGGGGCATCACCAAAAGTCCAGCAAAAAACCGGGGAGCCACAATGCGTTTAAGTGGATCGACAGCCATAGCCTCAAGAGCCGCAAGCTGCTCACCAGACTTCATGAGGCCAATCTCGGCAGCGAGCGCAGTACCCGCTCGTCCCGCAAAAAGAAGTGCAGTCACCACAGGCCCGAGCTCGCGAACCAATGCGAGCGCCACGAGTAGCCCTATGGCTTCCTCAGACCCGTACCGACGCAGCGTGTAATACCCCTGCAACCCCAAGACCAATCCAACAAAGAGACCCGAGACAACAATGATCGCCAGGGAATGATTCCCGAGAAAATGGATCTGACGTACAACCAAGGATGGGCGAAGGCTTACGCTCGGGAGCCGGGCCAACAGACGAGCCCCCAGCCACTTAAACTCACCCAGCGCGGCCAGCAAAGAGAGGGTGCTTGCGCCAAGCTTCGAGAGCATATCCAGCCTCATCGGAAGGCCTCTTCAAGTCCGGGGGCCGCCATGTGAAAGGCGACTGGACCATTTTCGTGTCCTCCCAAGAACTGCTGCACGAAAGGGTCCTCCGAGGCCCGCAGTGCGTCGGGTGTTCCATAGGCCACGAGTTGCGCTCCATCTGCCGAAGGGGCGAGTACTGCGACATGGTCAGCAATTGCAAAGCTCTCGGCAACATCATGCGTCACCACAATGGAGCCTGCGCCAAGGGCGTCATTTAACGCGCGTATGAGCCGAGCCGTTACCCCCAACGAGATGGGGTCGAGGCCAGCGAACGGCTCGTCGTAGAGGATGACCTCTGGGTCGAGCGCAATGGCCCTGGCCAAAGCCACCCGCCTCGCCATGCCACCGGAAATCTCGCTGGGGAAAAGATCGGCCGCGCCGCGCAAACCAACGGCCTCGAGTTTCAGCAGCACCAAATCCCGAAGCATTTGCTCAGGCAGTCGCGCGTGCTCTCGCAGCGGGAAGGCCACGTTCTCAAAGCAGGTGAGGTCCGTGAGCAGAGCCCCAAACTGGAACAGCAGGCCCATGCGCCTGCGCACGGCATACAAATCTCGCTGATCGGCAGTCGCCAGATCCTGCCCCAACAGCATCACAGAGCCCGAGGCGGGCTTGATGAGTCCGGCGAGCAGCCGCAGGATGGTGGTCTTGCCTACCCCCGAGCCACCCATCACAGCCAAGACCTCTCCTCGGCTCAGGTGGAAACTCAAATCTTTCAGGATGGGGCGACGCCCATAGGCGAAGCTGAGGCGATCCACTGAAAGCAGGGGAGCAGAGGAGGTTGGCATGAAAAGAGTGTATCTCTTCAGCGTACGGGGGCCGCTCTTCTATTAAACTGGTCTTACTTTTGCTTACGCCAATTTGAGCCCAACCCGCATGACGCAACCGGGGTGATATGAACCGCACATCCTCTCAAGCCCCTCATTTAGACGAACGGCTCCGAGCCATTGAGCACCTGTTTCTAGACGTAGATGGGGTTATGACCGACGGTGGCCTTTACTACGATGCTCAAGGTGAGAGTCTCAAGCGATTTCATGTCCTTGACGGCGCTGGCATCAAACGCCTTTTAAATGCAGGGGTCGGCGTTGGCATCATCTCTGGAAGAAGTCACCCCGCCATTGTGGCTCGCGCGCAAGAGCTGGGCATGTCACCTGTCATTATCGGCCGCGAGGACAAGTTAGAAGCGTTCGAGACTTGGCGCACAGCAGCGTCATTGCCTGCCCACAGCTGTGCGCATATGGGCGATGACCTCCCCGATCTCCCGTTAATGCAGGCAGTTGGGATGGCCTTCTCCGTACCGGACGCAATTGCCCGAGTTCGAGATGCTGCAGACTGGGTCACAGTCCGAGCGGGGGGACACGGAGCAGTGCGCGAAGTCTGTGATCTCATTCTGGGAGCGCGGTCTTGAACCGCCTCGTTGCAGACCGAATTGCTGGTGGATTGTCACTGCTCTTGCTTGCTGCATTGACCGGAGTTGCGTGGGTCCTAGCCGAGCTATCGGCGATTCGGTCACCAGACGCCGCAATCAGCGCCCCAGACACCCCCAAAGCCGCCCTGCGCTCTGTGCAATTCACGCAATCAGACGCCTTAGGTTCGGCGCTCTACACCATTCAAGCGCTTGCAGGTGAACAGGTTCAAGATGGTCGCATCACGCTCACGAGCCCTATTTTTACGCGTGAGATCCAAGGCGCGAATCGGACCGAAATTCGCGCCGGCATGGGCGCACTCTCGGCGAATCATGAGGAAGTGCTGCTCTCAGAGGGCGTTGTAGCTAAGCAGGAAAAGGCGGCCTCACCGGCCGATCGTCTGGAGCTTCAGACGGCTGAGCTGCTCGTTCTCGCCGGCGAGGAACGTGCACGCGCCTCAGGAGCGGTTCGCATCGCCCAACAGGGCAGGGTGCTCACTGGCCAGGGCCTGGAGCTCAATCTTAAAACCGGACAGTACCGCGTGCTCGCGCAGGCTCAGGTGGAGATAAAGCCATGAAGCCAGTCCTGGGCTTTCTTGCCTCGATTGCCCTACTTATCCAAGCCCCCTGTCTGGCTCAGGGGCAGCCCTCAAGCTCAGCGGCAACCCGCATCCAGTCCGACCAGCTCCAACATGATGACCAACGACAGGTCACTGTCTTCTCCGGCAATGTCAGCCTCACACGCGATGGACTTGTGCTCAATGGTGATCGGCTTGAACTCACCCAACGGTCTGACGGCTCCAGCGTGGCGATTCTCAACGGCCGCCCAGCGCGCTTCACGCAGCAACGCGTTGGCTCCTCGGATCGTATCCAGGGCTCCTCAGGCCGACTTGAGTACGATTCGAAGACAGAGATTGTCGTGCTCATCGGAGCGGCCCAGCTGCGCAGAAGCCGAGGTGATCGGATGCTCGACGAGGTCGTTGGAGATCAGGTCACCTACAACACGCCAACAGAAACCTATGAGGTGAAGACCTCCCAAGGCCAGGGTCGGGCGCAAATGACCCTGATGCCCAGAGAGGCCAAACCCTAATGCTGTTGCGGGCAGAGGGACTCCAGAAAGCCTACCAAGGGCGACCTGTTGTCCGAAGCGTCTCCATGCAGCTGGAGACAGGAGAGGTGGCAGGCTTGCTCGGGCCCAATGGCGCGGGAAAGACAACCTGTTTTTACATGCTCGTGGGCTTGATTCCCCCAGATGCAGGTCGCATCTGGCTTGACCAAGAAAACATCAGCCACGAACCGATCCACCGACGCGCCCGCAAGGGGCTCTCCTACCTGCCACAAGAAGCCTCCGTCTTTCGGCGACTCTCTGTTGCAGACAACATCCGTGCAGTGCTCGAGCTCCAGACCGACCCCGCCGGAAACAGGCTCAGTAAGGCAGAGATTGCGGCTCAACTAGAGCGCTTGCTTGGGGAACTCCAGATCACAGAGATCGCAGGACGGCTGGGACAGTCTCTCTCCGGCGGGGAGCGACGCCGAGTAGAGATCGCGCGGGCCCTCGCAAACAGCCCTCGATTTATTTTGCTCGATGAGCCTTTTGCTGGCGTGGACCCCATCGCAGTGATCGAGATACAGCGCATCATTCGCTTCCTGAGAGACAAAGGAATTGGTGTACTGATCACTGACCACAATGTTCGGGAGACACTCGACATCTGTGACCACGCCACCATCATTCACAACGGTGGCGTACTCGCAGAGGGCAAACCACTTGAGATCGTTCAAAATGACCGCGTTCGCGAGGTCTACCTTGGAGCGCACTTCACCCTCTAGCCATGAAGATCACGCTCTCCACTCGGACGAGCCAACAGCTCGCCCTGACGCCCCAGCTTCAACAGGCTATTCGACTCTTAGCACTCTCGAACCTGGAGCTTCGCCAGGAGCTACAGAACTTTATTGAAGAAAACCCACTGCTCGAGCTCGAAGACTATGAGCACGAGGCCGAGGTCCCGACTGAGGTCGCACTGACCGAGCCCGAGCGATCACCCGATGCAGAGTGGGATGAGGACTTGCCAGAGCCCGCTCGCGAGGAGCGCCTTGAGGTCACTGAGCTTCAGAGAGAAGAGTTCTCCGCGGAACAGGCCGTTGACGTCGATGGCCCACCCGAGTGGGAGGACCCCGACTCCCTGGCCGACTGGAAGGTCAGTGGGCTCGGCTCAGACGAGGACACCCCTGAGAGTCAAGACTCTGTGGATGAAAGCCTTGGTGATCACCTGCGCGGCCAGGCCATCGGCCTCGCGCTGTCTGCCCGTGATCGCGCTTGGCTCGAGATCCTCATCAACGCGCTCGACGAAGACGGCTATCTGCGCGATTCTCTTGAAGAGATCGCCCAGCCGTTTCAGGCGCTCTTTGAGCAGCATTTCGAGGAACCCCTCGATGAAGACGAGATGCGCCTGGGTCTGCGCCTGCTCCAATCCTTCGAGCCCGCTGGCGTCGGGGCCAGCGGACTTCAGGAGTGTCTCTTGCTGCAACTCCAAAGACTCCAGGTTCAGGTGAGCGATCGTGATGTACTTGAGGCCGCTAAACGACTGGTGGAGTTTCACCTCGAGGCACTTGGACAGCAACCCGTTGCAAGTCTGGCGAAATCCTGTGGCCTGGACAGAGCGCTCATACAAGACGCCCTGCAGCTGATTCGTCAACTCAGGCCCAAACCTGCCTCCCTGTTCGACAAGAAAGAGGTTGCGACCGTCATACCAGATGTCACGGTTCAGAAGGATCGCAGCGGCCGATGGGTGGCAAGGCTCTCCACACAGGCACTCCCGAAGCTTCAGATCAACCCGCTTTACGCGCGTCTGATCAGAGACCATTCAGGCGAGAGCAGCCTTGCGCAGAAACTTCAAGAAGCGCGCTGGATGGTAAAGAACATTGAGCAGCGAAGCGATACGATCTTGCGCGTTTCACAAGCCATTGTGGCCGCACAGCAGCCTTTCTTTCACCTTGGCCCGAAGGCAATGAAACCAATGATCCTCAAGGACATTGCGGAGTCCTGCGAGCTGCATGAATCAACAGTCTCGCGGGTGACCACGCAGAAATTCATGCTCACGCCGCTTGGCTGTTTTGAGCTGAAGTTTTTCTTCTCCAGTCATGTGGGAACCGACGATGGTGGTGCGGCCTCTGCAACCGCGCTCAAGGCCCAGATCGGAGAATGGATTCGGCAGGAACCGAGCGAGAAGCCACTCTCCGATCAAGCGATTGCCGATCGCTTTGCAGAGTCAGGCGTCGTGGTTGCTCGTCGCACGGTTGCCAAATATCGGGAGAGCCTGCGGATTCCAAGTGCTAGCCTTAGAAAACAAACCTAGAGGAGGAGCAACCATGAAAGTGAGCATTACTGGACACCACCTGCCCGTGACGGAAGCGATCCGTGACTATGTGGAGCAGAAACTCAGCCGTGCCTGGCGCCACTTCGCCCAAGGCCTAGAGGCCCATGTCATATTGGGCGTCGAGAAGCACGAGCAACGCGCAGAAGTGACGGTTCACTTTCAAGGGAAAGACCTTCATGCTGAGGCCAAACACGCCGACCTCTATGCGGCCATCGACCTCTTAGCCGACAAGATCGACCGCCAGGTCGTTCGGTACAAGGAACAGCACCAGGCCTCTGTTCACGACGGAAAGGCCATTCCGACGATCACCGAGTGAGCCGAAAATTTTGCGCTGCACAAGGGGGCTCAGGCCCCCTATAATGCGAGCCATCGTGTCACTGGCCTGTCAAAAACAGCCGCAGGAGTGGGCTTGATGAATCGAATTTCCGAACTGCTGGAGCCCAAGAGCATCCTCTTGGGTGTAGACGCGTCCAGTAAGAAGCGCGTCTTTGAGCATGCAGGTCTTATGTTTGAAGAGCAGCGTGGCATTGCCCGGGCCAAGGTCTTCGACTCGCTTTTTGCAAGGGAGCGGCTCGGATCGACAGGACTAGGCGATGGCATTGCGATTCCACATGGTCGAATCAAGGGGCTTGAAGAGGCCGTGGCAGGCGTCGTTCGACTGGCTGAGCCGGTCTCCTTCGATGCGCCCGACGGAAAGCCCGTCTCCGTCTTGATCTTCCTCTTAGTGCCTGAGCAGGCCACGCAGCATCATTTAGAACTGCTCTCTGAGGTCGCAGAAATGCTCTCCGACACCCAGCTCCGCACAGCGCTTTTTACCGCCGAAGATCCAGCCAGTCTGCATCAGGTGATCTCCACCTGGCAGCCTGCGAGCGCTTAGGGCCCGACGTGCTCAACGTCGAACAGCTCTTTTCGTCCTATCGGGAGCTGTTGAAACTGACCTGGGTCACGGGCCTCAAAGGGGGAAGCCGTCATGTATCCGGTTCCTCATTTGAGAGTGCGGACCTGGTTGGTCACTTCAACCTCATTCACCTCAATCGCATCCAAGTGATGGGCGTGGCTGAGGTCGACTATTTCAATCGGCTCGACCCACAGCGACGGCGCTATCTCACCGCAGAGCTGTTGACGGGAAAGCCCCCGGCTATCGTCATCGCAGACGGACTTGTCCCACCCTCGAGCTTGTTCGAAGCCTGTGACCGGGACGAACTGCCGCTCCTGAGAACCAGCCTCAATGCAGCCCATGTCATTGAACTCCTGCGTATTCAGCTCAGCAAGCGCCTCGCGCCCAAGGAGACTGCCCATGGCGTGTTCATGGATGTCTTGGGGCTGGGTGTGCTGATCTCAGGCGAGTCTGGGCTTGGAAAAAGCGAGCTTGCCCTCGAGCTCATCACGCGGGGACATGGTCTCGTCGCAGACGACGTGGTTGAGTTCGCGCGCATTGCGCCTGACGCCATTGAGGGGCGATGCCCCCCACTGTTGCAAAACCTGCTTGAGGTTCGCGGGCTGGGTCTGCTCGATATTCGGGCTATTTTTGGGGAGACCAGTGTTCGCAGAAAAATGCGCCTTCGGCTCATCATTCAGCTCGTGCGGCGCTCGGCCATAGATGAATACGAGCGGCTTCCGCTCGAGGCCCTGACTCAGAACCTTTTGGGGCTGCCCATTCGAAAGGTCGTCATTCCCGTAGCCGCTGGTCGCAACCTGGCCGTGCTTGCAGAAGCCGCGGTGCGCAACACGGTGCTTCAGTTGCGCGGCGTCGACACCATGCGCGAGTTTATGGAACGCCAGCAGCGTGCCATGTCAGGGGGCGGATCATGAACACCGCCTCCAACTGCAAGCTCGTCCTTGTCACAGGGCTCTCAGGCTCTGGGAAATCCGTTGTCCTCAACCTCCTAGAAGACAGCGGTTTTTCAATTGTCGATAACCTACCGGTCGACCTGCTGGTCATGCTGGTGCGCCTGCTGCAGAGCCAGGGGAACCATAAGATTGCGGTTGCCACTGACGCGCGAACCCCGCACCAAGTAGAGCGGCTTGAGCCGGCCTTGCAAACCCTGAAAGACGAAGGATTTCAACCCTGCGTTTTGTTTCTCACAGCCAACACGGAAGCCCTTGTGCAGCGGTATTCCGAGACACGTCGCAGGCACCCCTTCAGCCTGAGGGCTCAGGCACGTGATCAGGAAGCGCAGGATCGCCCCCTTCACGAGAGCATTGAAGAGGAGCGAGAGCTGCTCTCAAATATTGCTCACCTCGGCATTCCGCTGGACACCAGCCAACTCAAGGCGAGTGCGCTGCGCACCTGGGTGCGGGAAATCATCGCGCTGGGCACCGGAACGCTCACGCTCTTGCTCCAATCCTTTGCATTTAAGGACGGGGTACCGCTCGATGCTGATCTGGTCTTCGACGTGCGCTGCCTGCCAAACCCACACTACAACCCACTGCTGCGGAATCTCACCGGCAAGGACCCAGAGGTTCAAGCCTTTCTCGCGCAAGAGCCCAGTGTCGAGGCCATGATCTCTGACATCCAGGGCTTCATCGAGAGGTGGATGCCGGCCTACACCCAAGAGCAACGCAGTTACCTCACGGTAGCGATTGGCTGCACCGGCGGTCAGCACCGATCGGTCTACTGCGTCGAGTCGCTTGCGCAGCGATTGCTTCCTCAACGCACCATTCGGGTGCGCCATCGCAGCCTATTGCGCCGGGGCCTCGACTAGAGCGCATCGAGCACCTTACGCACGGGGGCTGGCAGCGGCCCTGCCCGAGCGCGCTCTAAATCGACCCAGAACCCTTCAATCTGCAAGTCACTGCGCGCAACCCGCCAAACCTGCGCATACAGCTCAAAGTGTGTGAACGCATGGTTGAGGTGCCCCCAACACTCGCCCTTTGGAGGAGGGTCGGCAAGGGTCGGAAGGGTCCAGAGCCCACCCCAGATCCCCCGAGGCGGTCGGGCTTCAAGCAGCACACAGTTTTTATCCAATACCAACGCCCAATGTTCAGTGCGTGTAGGCCGAATCCTGCGCACTGCGGGCACGGGATAGGCAGAGACCTCACCTTGTTGGTAGGCCTCGCAAGTCTGCTTGACGGGGCATAGATCGCACCTGGGTCGTCGCGCAAGACACACCAGCGCACCCAGATCCATGAGCGCCTGCGTGTAGGCGGGCATGTCCTGCTCTGACCCAGGCAGAAGGGCTTCCGCGACAGGCCAGAGCTGTGACGTAAGCGCGGTACTCGCCCAGGGCTGAGGTGCCCGAATCTGCCGAGCCAACACCCGTCTGACATTGCCGTCCAGAATCGCCTCGCGATGGCCCCAAGCAATCGATACGACCGCAGCAGCGGTCGATCGGCCCACACCGGGCAAGGCCTCCCATTGCGCGCGAGACGCTGGCCACCGCCCCAATGCAACGATGTGCTGTGCAGCGCTATGCAGGTTTCGGGCGCGCGCGTAATAACCCAAGCCACTCCAATACGAGAGCACCTGATCGACGTCTGCGCCCGCCAAGTCCGCTACCGTAGGGAATCGGGCCATGAACCGCTCGAAATAGGGCAGCATTGTTTTCACTTGCGTCTGCTGCAACATGATTTCGGAGATCCATATCCGATAGGGATCTCCGGGCTGCATTGGGGCTGGCTGCCAGGGCAGGTGCTTGCGACCGCTCTGTTTTGCCCAGCCCAAAAGCGCCTGAGCAAACCATGCAGCCCTAGTGTGCTTAACGTTGGCAGTTTCCACAATAGAAGGTCGAGCGTTGCGATTGCACGATTCGGCGAATGGGTCTTTGGCACTTAGGGCAGGGTGTGCCTTGCCGCCCATAGACCTGATGGGCATCGCGGTAGTCGCCCGGGCGGCCCGCATGGCTGCGGAAATCGCGCAACGTGCTGCCTCCTTTTTCGATCGCCTCCCTGAGCACCGCGCGAATCATCTCAGACAGAGTCCGCATGCGACGCTCCGAAATCTGTCCCGCGAGACGATTTGGGTGAATGCCCGCGCGAAACAGGGCCTCGGAAGCGTAAATGTTGCCAACTCCAACAACGACAGCGCCGGACATCAACCAGGGCTTTATGGCCTGGCGAACCTCAATCGCTGCGCGAAAGAGATAGGCATCATCGAACGCTGCTGATAACGGCTCAACACCCAGTGCACTTGCCGGCCATGAGGCACCAGGCGCACAGAGTTGCACATCACCAAAGCGGCGTGGGTCCCGAAACCAGAGGGCATGGCGCTCGAACTGCAGCGCGAGATGCTCATGCGGATCTTTGGCAGGCCGAGCGCCCACCGACTGGGGCTCTAATGTCAATACGCCCGACATGCCCAAATGCAGGCGCAGCGTGTGGGTTTCAAATTCAAATAACAAGATCTTCGATCGACGACCAACCCCCAGCACCACCTGACCGCAGAGTCCCTCTAACAGAGAAGAGCAGCCTTCGAATGAGCGAAGGCTCTTGCCACTCGTCCACACGCGAGCAAGCCGCTGACCCGTCAACAAAGGGGCCAATCCCAAGCGAACCACTTCTACTTCGGGTAGTTCCGGCATGCAAACCCTCGTTCTTGACTACACTGTTGCAAACAAGGTTGCCATCATGCCCCGAAACTCACGCCTACAGACGGTACTGCGCGCGCTCTCAAAAGGGCTTGTCGTGTTGTGCTGCTCGGGGAGTGTTTGGAATGCCTCTGCTGCAGCAAAGGCTACAGGGCTTGATTCTGCCCGCGATTCGGCACGCGCTGTATTCCAGATCTTGGCTGCCGAATTCGCGTTGCAGGCGGGCGATCCCTTGCTCGCAGCAGGGGCCTATTTGGGGCTCGCTCGCCAGACACAGGATGCAGGGGTAGCCGAACGTGCGACCCAGCTTGCATTGGCGGTGCGCTCGCCCGCAGAAGCCCTCGAGACGGCCGAGATCTGGCTGCGAGAGGCCCCCAGCAACCGGTCCGCTCAGCAAACCGTTGATCTCCTCCAGCTCTTGCTTGGCCAAGAGGGTCGGCTGATCGCCTCGCTTCAGTCTCGCCTCATGGCAGCCCAAACACCCCAGGACCGAGCGGCATTTGATGACAGCCTCGCACAGCTTGCGCTGCGCGGTCCTCATCCCGAACAGGGTATCCGTCTCATCGATCAGGTCTATGGTCAACGGGCCCTGCCAAGCGCGGCCCTGTATTCGAAGGCTATGCTGCTTGAGCGTCGGGGGCTCGTGTCTGAAATGGAGCATCTGCTTCGTGGGCTGCTTGCGCAAGAGCCGAACCATGCGCACGCCCTCAACGCACTTGGCTACAGCCTCGTGGATCGGCACCAATCTCTCGAGGAGGCCTACGGCCTGATTCGAAAGGCCCATGCGCTAGAACCCCAGGATCCGCACATCATGGACAGCCTCGGCTGGGCATACTTTCGCCTTCAAAAGCCGCAACAGGCCCTACGCTGGCTCAAAGAAGCCTACAGACGTTTGCCCGACGCCGAGATCGCTGCGCATTTGGGTGAAGTGCTCTGGACTCAAGGGCAGCCCGAGGACGCCCGGCGCATATGGGCTGAAGCGCAGCAGCGCTCTCCTCAGAATCGTGTGCTGCTCGAAACGCTTCAACGCGTCGATACTGGGTCTAGCCCCCGGAATTGATGCAACTGAATCGACGTCAGGTAGGCCTCTGCCTTGCGGGTCTGCTGCTGCAAGGATGTTCCACGGCCATCCTGAAACCTGAGCTCGTCAGCGCCGAGACCACTGGAAGCGGCCGATTTCAGCTCTCTGGAGGCGCGCTCGAACAACCCATCAATGGCCGTTATGAGTGGGGCCGCAATGCAGAAATCGAATGGGTGCTCTTGGGCGACCCTTGGGGCGGCTCTCTGGGCGAACTCAGGCGGCCATTGCTGTCTGGCGCTTGGCAGCTCAAAGACGCCGCAGGGCGCTCCCTCACGCCAGACCGCGTGCAGGTCTGGCTCACAGACACGCTGGGACTGGCCGCTGAGCAGGCCGAGGGACAACTGGCCCAGCTTGCCCAGGGATTTACCTCTGGCGCAGGCGTAGCCCGCAGCATTCAAATTCAAGGCCAGCGGGGCAACATTCGGCTTCGGCTCATTCCGGATCTTCCCTCAGGATCACACCCATGATTCGCGTTTCCGCTCCGGCAAAACTCAATCTCTTCCTGCACGTCACGGGGAGGCGGTCCGATGGCTACCACCTGCTGCAAAGCGTCTTTTGCCTGATTGACTGGCAGGACACGATTGAACTCGAGCGTCGCACCGATGGGGCAGTCGAGCGCCTTGGCCAGTTTGATTGGCCAGCCTCGAGCGATCTCACCGTGCGCTCAGCGAACGCCCTTAAAGCATGGGCACATGCGCAGCGGATGCCACACGCGCAGACCCTTGGGTGCAGCATTCGGACCGAAAAGGCGATTCCAGCAGGCGCGGGTCTGGGCGGTGGGTCCTCTGACGCGGCCAGCTGTCTGATGGGGCTCAGGCAGCTCTGGTCACTCCCGATCACCGATGCAGAACTGCAAGCGATCGGCCTTCAATTGGGGGCCGATGTGCCCTTCTTTTTGCTCGGCCAGACCGCACTCGCACAAGGGATCGGAGAGGCCTTAGCGCCCATCGAGATCTCTGCGAGCTGGTTTCTCGTCGCCGTGCCGCCCGTGCATGTGTCCACTGCCTCTATTTTTCAAAGCCCACGGCTCGACCGCCAGGCAACGGCATGCTCTGCGGCTCAGCTGCAAGAGGCCAGCAAGGAGGCCGTTTGGACACTGGGGACCAACTCCCTTGAGCCAGTTGCGAGCGAAAGCTTTCAAGCGGTCGAACACCTGATTGCGATCATCGCCCAAGCAGCCGTTGCCATCGGATTGCCCAGGGCTGCTGCGCGTATGTCGGGGTCGGGAGGAGCCATTTTTTGCAGCTGCGAGACCGAGGAGCAGGCGCAAATACTCGCTCAGGCCACAGCGCAGAGGGCGGCGACGAACACACAAATTCGAGTTTGTCGGCGGCTTGCGCAACATCCTGCCCGAGCATTGCTACAATAACGCCCTGCGGTCGTGACGTTGGGGAGTCGCCAAGTTGGTTAAGGCACCGGATTTTGATTCCGGCATGCGAGGGTTCGAGTCCTTCCTCCCCAGCCCCCTCTAGCTGAAATGGGTTTCCTCTATGGCAGAACGCTTGCCCGTCGGTAACGGCGGTGTTGATTCCATCATGCTGTTCACGGGGAACGCCAATCCCCGGCTCGCATCCGAAGTCTCACGCCACCTCTCCGTTCCCCTGGGTCGTGCGAAGGTTGCCCGGTTTTCAGACGGCGAGGCGACTGTAGAAATCCTCGAACACGTCCGCGGCCGAGATGTCTTTATCCTTCAACCTACCAGTGCGCCGGCCAATGACAACCTCATGGAAGTCATGCTCATGGCAGATGCCCTTCGCAGGGCCTCAGCAGCCCGGATTACCGCAGCGATTCCTTATTTTGGATACGCACGACAAGACCGCAGGGTGCGCTCTGCGCGCGTGCCGATCAGTGCGAAGGTGGTAGCCAACATGCTCCAGTCTGTTGGCGTGGACCGCGTCCTCACGATGGACCTGCACTCCGACCAGATTCAAGGCTTTTTCGACATTCCGGTCGACAACATTTATTCCGCCCCAATCCTGCTTGCCGATGTCTGGAAGCACGACTACCCGAATCCCATGGTGGTCTCGCCCGATGTTGGCGGCGTGGTGCGTGCACGTGCATTCGCCAAAGAACTCGACACTGAGATGGCCATCATTGACAAGCGCCGCCCCAAGGCCAATGTCTCTGAGGTCATGAACATCATTGGCGACGTATCTGGGCGCACCTGCCTCATCATGGATGACATGGTGGACACCGCCGGCACCCTCACCAAGGCGGCGGCCGCGCTGAAAGCCAACGGTGCAACCCGTGTGCTCGCATATTGCACACACCCCGTGCTCTCAGGCGGTGCGGTGCATCGCGTCGTGGACAGCGCCCTCGATGAACTGGTCGTAACCGATACCATCCCCCTGAGTGCGGAGGCCCAGGCTTGCGGGCGTATTCGCGCCATCAGTTGCGCGGGCCTCATGGCCGAGACCATCATTCGCATCGCAAAATCAGACTCCGTAAGCTCCCTGTTTCTGGAGTAGCGTCCCCTCGGTTATACTAGAAGGCTTTTCGGTCATTGCTGGTCGCGGCAAGCCGAAAGATTTCTTTATTAACCTACCTTGCGGAGTGCGCTATGAAGTTTTCCACCACCAAAGTGGTCGCTACCCGCCGTTCGATTGAGGGGTCGAGTGCGAGCCGCCGCCTCCGTCGCAATGGCAAATTGCCCGGCATCGTTTATGGGGGTTCCACCCCAGCCGTGTCCATCGAAATGGACCACAACCCTGTACTGCTGGCCCTAAAGGTTGAGTCTTTTCACTCATCCATTCTGGAGCTAGAGCTCGACGGCAAGTCAGAGCAGGTTCTGCTGCGCGACTTCCAGATGCACGCATACAAGCAACAAGTCCTGCACGTGGACTTTCAGCGCGTCGATGCGAACGCCGCACTTCACACCAAGGTGCCCCTGCACTTTGTTGGCCAAGATCTCAGCCCCGCCGTCAAGCTCGAAGGCGCTCTGGTGAGCCATGTCATGAACGAAGTTGAAGTGAGCTGCCTGCCCAAGGATCTTCCTGAGTTCATCGAGGTCGACCTCTCCAAGCTCAGTGTGGGTCATTCGGTTCACATCAAGGACGTCAAGATCCCCTCGGGAGTGACCCTCATTCTGCACGGCCAAGACAACCCCGTTGTGGCAACCGCCACGAAGGCGGGTGGCGCAGCCGGCGCAGCAGAAGACAAGCCCGCAGCGTAAGCCCCCTTGCCTGCGATGGCCCTCTCGCTCATCGCAGGCCTGGGAAATCCAGGCCGAGAGTACGAGTCGACCCGCCACAATGTCGGGTTCTGGCTCGTCGATCAGCTTGCTCGGGCGGCCTCGCAACCGCTCAGCCCCCAGCCCAAGCTCTCTGGCCTCGCGTGTAAGGCCGCATCTGGGCCAGCATCGGGATGCTGGCTGCTCGAGCCGCAGACCTTCATGAACAACTCAGGACGCTCGGTCAGTGCAGCGGCCCGTTTCTATCAGATCCCCCCAGAATCCATTCTTGTTGTGCACGATGAGCTCGACCTTCCCCCTGGGGCCATCCGGCTCAAACAGGGCGGCGGGCACGGTGGGCACAACGGCGTGCGTGATATTGCAAGTGCGCTGGCAAGCCCAGCCTTCTGGCGACTGCGGATCGGCATTGGGCACCCCCGGAGCCTCGGGCTCACCCAGGATGTTGCCGATTTCGTGCTGCACCGTCCTCAGTCCACAGAACTTGCCGCGATTGAAGCGGCACTTGAACGCTGCTGCCAGGTGCTACCTGACCTCATTCATGGGCGCTTTGATGTGGCCCAGCGCGCACTTCACGCCCCGTCGTCTTCCCCCGCATCACCCTCCTAAGGAAAAGATTCATGTCACTCCAGTGTGGAATCGTCGGACTGCCCAATGTGGGCAAGAGCACGCTCTTCAATGCCCTCACCAAGGCGGGCATCGCGGCAGAGAACTATCCTTTCTGCACCATTGAGCCCAACACTGGCATTGTGGAGCTGCCCGATCCACGGCTTGGGCAGCTCGCCGAGATTGTTAAGCCTGAGCGGATCATGCCCGCCACAGTTGAATTCGTCGACATTGCTGGCTTGGTAGCCGGTGCCAGCAAGGGTGAGGGGCTTGGAAATCAATTTCTAGCGAATATTCGAGAGACCGATGCCATCGTCAATGTCGTGCGCTGCTTCGAGGACGAAAATGTTGTGCATGTGAACGGTCGGGTCGACCCGCTGGCAGACATTGAGACCATTCAGACCGAGCTGGCCTTGGCCGATCTCTCTGGGGTAGAGAAGCAGATGGTTAAGGTCCAGAAGCTTGCCCGCTCAGGAGATAAAGAAGCCGCAAAGCTGCTGGCTGTGCTCGAGAAATGCCAGGCGCAGCTCGACCAGGCCCTGCCCATTCGAGCGCTTGATCTCGATGCCGAAGCGCTAAGCCTCATTCGCCCGTTCTTTTTCATTACGGCAAAGCCCGCCATGTACGTGGCAAACGTCTCCGACCGCGGCTTCACCAATAATCCTCACCTCGATCGTCTCTCCGATTTCGCGGCGCGCCAGGGAGCCCCTGTGGTCGCCATTTGTGCAGCCATCGAAGCCGAAATCGCCGATATGGCCGACGAAGACAAATTGGTTTTTCTGGCCGATATGGGTATGCAAGAACCTGGTCTCAACCGACTGATTCGCGCCGCATTTGGCCTGCTGGGCTTGCAGACCTACTTCACGGCAGGCGTCAAAGAGGTGCGGGCATGGACCGTACGCGTCGGCGCTACCGCCCCTCAGGCCGCCGGCGTCATTCATACCGACTTCGAACGTGGATTTATTCGTGCTGAGGTGATTGGGTTCGACGACTACATCGCCTGCAAGGGAGAGCAAGGCGCAAAAGAATCAGGAAAGATGCGCCTAGAGGGTAAGGAGTACATCGTCAAAGACGGCGATGTGATGCACTTTCGCTTCAACGTGTAGCCGGGTATGCACTCAGCTCAGGCTGGCCTTAATCTTCTTTAAGGCCGCTGACTCGATCTGGCGAATACGCTCGGCCGATACCCCAAATTCGTTCGCCAAGTCATGCAGGGTTGGGCCCTTGGTCTCGTCATCGCTCATCCAACGCGCCATGACAATGGCACGACTTCTTTCATCCAGGCCTGCTAGCGCCTGACGCACAGAGGACTGAGCCAACGCGGTCTCTTGTGCGGCCTCGACCAACTCAGAGGGATCTGCATGCTCTGCCGCCAGGGTTGCAATGGGCCCGATCGCCTCGTCATTGTCATCGGGGCGAGTCTCGAGAGGCGTATCGCCGCCTGCCAGGCGGCGGTCCATCTCAAGCACGTCCTCAGGGCTCACGGAGAGCGACTGTGCGATCGAGCGAGCCTGCTCCATCGTCACGCCGCGCTCGGCGCCCAGTGCGCGCTTGAGTGACTTGAGATTAAAAAAGAGTTTGCGCTGGGCTTTGGTGGTGGCGACCTTCACCATCTGCCAATTTTTGAGGATGAAATCGTGGATCTCTGCCTTGATCCAGTGCAGCGCGTAGGAGACAAGGCGCACACCCTGCGTCGGATCAAAGCGCTTGACGGCCTTCATCAGGCCCACGTTGCCCTCCTGAATCAGGTCAGCCTGTGGAAGCCCATAGCCCAGATACTGGCGGGAGACAGACACCACTAAGCGCAAGTGCGAGAGCACCAGCTCTTTGGCAGCCTCCAGGTCTTCCTGTGTGCGGTAACGCAAGGCCAGTGTCTGCTCTCGCTCTGCCGTGAGCAGAGGCATTTGGTGCACCAAGCGCAGATAGCCCTCGAGGTTTGCACCGGGCGAGAGCTGGCTGAGAATCAGAGCCTGAGATGCGGTGGTCATGGGCGTTCTCCTTGCGAATAGTTTAGCACTCACATCATTAGAGTGCTAAAACACAAAAAGTGCCGCAAATTTGTCCTACCATCAGCCCTTCATTCTAAAAGGCGCGTCCCCATGAAGTTTCGCTTCCCTATCGTCATCATTGACGAAGACTTCCGTTCTGAGAACACCTCGGGATTGGGCGTGCGCGCCCTCGCTGAGGCCCTTGAGAAGGAGGGCATGGAAGTGTTAGGGGTGACCAGCTATGGAGATTTGGCGCAATTCGCTCAGCAACAGTCTCGGGCCTCCGCCTTTGTGCTCTCCATTGATGACGAAGAGTTCGGCTCTGGTTCACCCGATGAAGTGACCCACGCACTCAAGAATCTGCGGGCGTTTGTGAGCGAGATTCGTTTTCGCAACGCTGAAATCCCTATCTACCTCTACGGCGAGACTCGAACCTCCCGCCATATTCCGAATGACGTCCTGCGCGAGCTTCACGGCTTCATTCACATGTTCGAGGACACACCAGAGTTCGTGGCCCGACACATCATCCGAGAGGCAAAGTCATACCTCGACTCCCTCGCACCCCCCTTTTTCCGCGCCCTGCTGCACTACGCCCAAGACGGGTCCTACTCCTGGCATTGCCCAGGTCACTCAGGCGGTGTGGCATTCCTCAAGTCGCCTGTGGGCCAGATGTTTCACCAATTCTTTGGCGAGAACATGCTGCGCGCTGACGTCTGCAATGCCGTCGACGAGCTCGGCCAGCTGCTGGATCACACGGGCCCTGTTGCTGCCTCCGAGCGCAACGCCGCACGAATCTGCAGTGCAGACCATTGCTTCTTTGTCACCAATGGCACGTCCACCTCCAATAAAGTGGTCTGGCATGCCTCGGTTGCCCCTGGCGACATCGTGGTGGTCGACCGCAACTGCCACAAGAGCGTGCTGCATGCCATCACCATGACGGGGGCCATTCCGGTCTTTCTCATGCCCACTCGAAATCATCTGGGCATCATCGGCCCGATTCCCCTGAGCGAGTTCCAGCCAGAGGCCATTGAGGCGAAGATCATGGCCAACCCCTTTGCGCGGGAGTCCTGGGAGAAAGCGAAGGCCAAAGGGGTCGCAAAGCCACGCATTCTTACGATCACGCAGAGCACCTATGACGGCGTGCTCTACAACGTGGAAATGATCAAGGACGTGCTCGGCGACACCATTGACACCCTGCACTTTGATGAGGCCTGGCTGCCTCACGCGACCTTTCATGACTTCTACAAGAACATGCACGCGATCGGTCGCGACCGCCCTCGGCCGCACGATCCCATCATCTTCTCTACGCAATCGACCCACAAACTGCTTGCAGGCCTCTCACAGGCCTCGCAGATTCTGGTGCAAGAGTCTGAAACCCGAAAGCTCGATCGAGACCTCTTTAACGAGGCGTATCTCATGCACACCTCAACCAGCCCACAATACGCGATCATCGCCTCACTGGATGTGGCCGCCGCCATGATGGAGCCGCCGGGCGGAACCGCCTTGGTGGAAGAGAGCATCGTCGAGGCCCTGGACTTTCGCAGGGCCATGCGCAAAGTTGAGGCCGAGTTTGGCGACCAGGACTGGTGGTTCAAGGTCTGGGGGCCAGAGGAGTTCCAGGCCGACAGCGACGGCATGGCGCAGCGCGAGCAATGGGAGCTCAAGCCCAACGACGAATGGCACGGCTTCGGACCACTGGAGCCTGGCTTCAACATGCTCGACCCGATCAAATCGACTGTGGTCACGCCGGGTCTCAATATTCGCGGGGAATTTGCCGAGCGTGGCATTCCTGCCTCCGTGGTGGCGAAGTACTTGGCCGAGCATGGCGTGATCATCGAGAAGACCGGCCTTTATTCGTTTTTCATTATGTTTACGATCGGCATCACCAAGGGCCGTTGGAACACCATGTTGACCGCGCTTCAGCAGTTCAAAGACGACTACGACAAGAACCAGCCCATGTGGCGGGTCATTCCCGAGTTCTGTGCCAAGTTTCCCCAGTACGAGCGCGTGGGATTGCGCGACCTATGCCAGCAGCTGCATGAGTCCTACAAGGCCCACGACATTGCACGCCTTACAACCGAGATGTACACCTCGAACATGGAGCCCGCCATGAAGCCCGCCAAGGCATTCTCGTGTGTTGCGCACCGCATGACCGAGCGGGTGGCAATTGATGACCTTGAGGGGCGCATCACCACCAGCCTGCTCACCCCCTACCCCCCAGGCATCCCGCTGCTCATCCCCGGCGAGCGCTTTAACAAGACCATCGTGGGGTACCTTCAATTTGCGCGGGACTTTAACGCTAAATTCCCTGGTTTCGAGGCGGATATTCATGGCCTCGTGGTGCAAGAGGGCGAATCCGGGCTGGAGTATTTCGTCGACTGCGTGGGCAGCGAACAGCCCTAAACGCTTGTCGGTCTCAAGCGCTCACCAGCGCTTGAGCAAAGCTGTTCGGATCAAAGGGCTGAAGGTCGCCCACCTGCTCGCCAACACCGATATAAGGGACGGCAATAGGCTGCTGCTGAGCAAGCGCAAGCAGCATGCCGCCCTTTGCCGTGCCATCGAGTTTGGTGACCACGAGCCCTGTAAGCCCCAACGCCTCATGAAAGGCCTTTACCTGAGCGAGTGCGTTCTGACCATTCCCGCCATCCACAACCAGCCAGATCTCGTGGGGCGCACCCTCCTGTGCCTTTGCCATCACCCGCTTAATTTTTTTAAGCTCCTCCATGAGGTGAAGCTGGGTAGGTAGCCGGCCTGCCGTATCGACGAGAACCACGGAGGCCCCGCGGGCCTGACCAGCCTTGATGGCATCGAAGGCCACGGCAGAGGGGTCTGCCCCCTGTTGAGAGACCACCTCAACCAGGCTGCGCTCCCCCCAAGCCAGCAGTTGCTCTCGCGCAGCTGCTCGGAAGGTGTCTCCAGCAGCCAGCAAAACCTTGCGGCCCTCGGCCTGGAACTGATTGGCCAGCTTGCCGATGGTTGTGGTCTTTCCAGCTCCATTGACGCCGACCATCATGATGACCCGAGGCATGCCCACTGGGGCTGGCTCCGCAGGTGAGTGGTTTGGCGCGAGGCGGCTGAGGCGATCAGCCAGAAGACTGGAGAGCCGCCCCGAGAGCGCGGCAGCATCGCCCTCAGCAACCGGCACACGCTTGAGTGAGGCCCGCAGCTCTGCCACGATCTCTTGCGCCACTCGGCCGCCTGCATCGGCCAGGATCAGGGCAGACTCAACCTCCTCGAACCAGGCCTCATCGAGCACGGGCCGCCCCATCAGGCGGGCCAGGCGGTCTCTCGTCTTGGAGAGCCCTGACTTCAACGCAGTAATGCCCAATATGTTCTTTATGCCCAGCATGCCTAGAATCCCTCTCGTGCCTTGCTCATTTAAGGTACAACACCAAACATTGTAGAGGGGGGGTTTTGGGTCAAGTTCGGATCATTGCAGGACAGTGGCGGCGCAGGCTAATCAGCGTGCCCGATCGCCTCGGGCTTCGCCCCACACCTGACCGGGTGAGAGAGACGCTCTTTAATTGGCTTGAGCACCTGCTCGATCGAAACTGGTCCGAGGTCAACGCCCTCGATGTCTTTGGTGGCACAGGCGCGCTTGGGTTTGAGGCGGCCTCGCGTGGAGCGCGTCAGGTCACCTTGGTCGATCAGGACCGCAGTGCGTGTCTGCATATGCAGAGCCTGGCGCTCGCCCTTCGAGCAGAGTCACACCAAATTCGAGTGGTACAGGCCGATGGGCTCACCCAGCTTGAGCGAACCCCTGGTGCGAGCCTCGACCTGATTTTTCTTGACCCGCCCTTTCGGCAGGGCCTGATTGAGCGGGCGCTGGAGCTTGCCGCGCATGCCATTCGCCCAGGCGGGCTGATTTACGTCGAGTCTGAGCGCTCTATCGAGCACTGGATGGCGGGGCTCCCGCCGCAGTCAGCTGCGCAAGGCCTTGTGGCTATTCGGAGCCTCAAGGCGGGACAGGTGATGGTGAGCTTGTTATGCTCAGAAAAACCAATAACCGCGGAGAGCGGAGACAGGGAGTTGCCATGACCACAACCGCCATTTACCCAGGCACATTCGATCCGATGACCCGGGGTCATGAGGATCTCGTACGCCGTGCCGCCAAGCTCTTTGATCGATTGGTGGTTGGCGTTGCAGACAGCCGATCCAAGCGGCCCTTTTTCACCCTGACCGAGCGTGTCGAGATTGCACGGGAGGTGCTTGGGCACTATCCCAATGTGGAGATCCACGGGTTCCATGGGTTGCTTAAGGATTTCGTGCGAAGTCAAGAAGCCAAAGTCATCATCCGGGGGCTGCGTGCCGTGTCGGATTTTGAGTACGAGTTTCAAATGGCCGGTATGAACCGATATCTCATGCCCGATGTGGAAACCATGTTCTTAACCCCTTCCGATCAGTACCAGTTCATTTCCGGATCTATCGTGCGGGAAATTGCCCAACTGGGAGGGGACGTGAGTAAGTTCGTGTTCCCATCTGTCGAAGCGTGGCTCGGACGCAAGCTAGAACAGCAAGGCAAGGGGCCAGGCCTCTAGGCGCACATGTCTCTCATCATTTCTGCTGAATGCATCAACTGTGATGTCTGCGAGCCCGTCTGCCCGAACCAAGCCATCTCGATGGGGCCAGACTACTACGTCATCCACCCAGCGCTCTGCACCGAATGTGTTGGGCATTTTGATGAGCCCCAGTGTCAGGTGGTCTGTCCGGTCGAGGGTTGCATCAGCGTAGATCCTGAGCACCCAGAGAGCCTAGAGGCACTTCAATCGAAGTCAGACCGGCTTAAAGCAGCCCAGCAACCGTAAGGTAGTGGTCTGCCAGGAGCGCGGCAAATATCCAGGTGAGATACCAGATCGAAAACTTAAAGGTCTTGCGAGCCAGCGCCTCGCTATAGGCCCGGTGCAGCTGCCATGCCAGCTGGCAAAACCGCAGCCCCAGCCCCACAGCCAAGGTCAGGTAGAACCATCCGGTCATACCCATGGCGGTCGGCAGCGTACTGACGGCCAGCAACAAGAAGCTGTAGAGCAGAATGTGAAGTCGTGTGAATTCTGACCCATGAGTCACGGGGAGCATGGGAAGGCCGGACCGGGCGTAATCGTCGACACGATAAAGCGCAAGGGCCCAGAAATGGGGGGGCGTCCAGACAAAAATAATCAGAAAGAGAACCCAGGGCTCAGCGGGCATGCTGTTGGTGACAGCGGCCCAGCCAAGCACGGGTGGCATGGCGCCTGATGCGCCGCCAATCACAATATTCTGCGGGGTGAGCGGCTTGAGGATAAGGGTGTAAATCACTGCGTAGCCCACGAAGGTGGCCAAGGTGAGCCAAGCCGTGAGGGCGTTGACGCCCCAAAAAAGCACCGCCATGCCAAGTCCGCCAATCAGCAGCGAAAAGAAGACGGTCTGAGGCACCGTGAGCTGGCCAGATGGCAGCGGGCGCCATGCGGTGCGTGCCATTTTGGCGTCGATGTGAGACTCGACCAGACAGTTCATTGCAGCCGCTGCACCGGAGACCAGGGCGATTCCCAGGGTGCCAAGAATGAGCGGCTGCCATGGCACAAGCCCATCGACCGAGAGGAGCATGCCGATAACCGCGCAGAACACGATCAGCATGTTGACTCGAGGCTTGGTCAGTGAGAGGTACTGCCGCACAGGGCTCAAGGTGTTCACAGCGTCTTCCTAGCCAATCCGAGAGGCCTTCAGGAGGCGGATCAGGTCTTTCTTGATCTTCGCAGGCTCCGTGTCGGCCGGAAAGTGCATCATGAGATGGCCCTGAGGGTCTATAAGCCACAGACCGGTTGGTGCTTGTTTACGCAGGTCGGAAGGTAGGCGATTTGTCCAAGTGCTTAGCGGATCAGCGACGGCGCCCAGCACCCAGGTGCCTTCAAGTCCCTCTGGCAGCGTCAGCTGTGAAGGCGTGGGCGCTAGCGCCCCAGTTGGGGGCACGCGAATCCAGACTCGCTCAACACGATCTCGGTCACGGCCGGTGGTGAGCCGAATCTGGCGCATTTCGAGGAGGGCATCGAGGCATTCCTGTGCGCAGGCCGTCGGGCCTACCCAGACCATCAGCCACCGACCACCGAAATCACGCAGGGTGGCCGATTGGCCTTGTGTGAGCATGGGGCGCACTGGGCCAGAAGCCTCTGCGGCTCTTGCGCGCTGGGCGAGCACATCGAGAAACCCAGACTCCGCAACAGGGCGAACCTCAATGGTGACCTGGGTGGCATGTACCTCCTCGGGGGGAAGGATCAGGGTCCCACTGTTGGTCCTGGCCTCAGGAGGGGCGAGATAGTAGAAGTAGTACGAGGCAAACACCGGCGCCAAGCAGACTGCGATCACCATCAACAGCGCGAGGCGGCTCTTAGACTGCCGAACAGACGGAACCGAAGCTACAGAGGGATTTGTGTCGGGGGTCACTTCGTTTGTCATGCTTGGCTCTCGGGTCGGGACAAACGCCACGCAAAGAAAAGGGCAACACCGCAAAACAGCAGCCACTGAAGGGCGTAGCCCACGTGTTTGTCGACGGCATCGTCAGGCGGTTGTGGGAGGTGTCTGATGAGTCCGTCCATGGAACCCGAAGTCTGCCAGAAGACGAGCGGCCATACCCAGACTCCGTCCGCTGCCATCTCGGGGCTGCGTGCGCGCGCCCAACCCCTCAGCCGGTCCCAGTCAAGATTCGTCCAGAGTGCGCTCGTCGGATCCACGTCTGCACTCAGCGTGAGCCGCTGCATGAGGTCTGCGTACGCCACAGCCTCGAGTGTTACGCGGTCTGAAAGCATCGGGGGGTGTATTAGACCCTGGCGATAGGCCTCAACGCCTGGCCCTTGATCTCCGGGCGGCTTGGATGCCCACCCGCGATTCACCCACGCCACTGCGCCATCTGTAAGCTTGAAGGCGGTGATGACTTGAACGCCCGGCCGTCCATCGTAGAGACGGTTATCAAGGTAAAGCGTGGTCGATGGCAACCAATGCCCACTCAGATTTACGCTGGTTTGATCGAGTGCTTCAAGGGCCTTAGCGTCTGCGCGCTGAGGATGCGCCTGGAGGTCGAGTGGGCCAGCGGCTCTGCCCATCTCGATGGTCCGCATCAGGTTACGTTTCTCGTCCGCGCGTTGCCACTGCCACGCAGAGAGCCCCAGGGTCAGCGCGGCCACAGCAAGGGCAATGAGACTTCCAAGTCCTAGCTTTCGGCTTACCATGGTGGCCAGTTGATTTTTTGGGGTTGAATCGTGTCAAAGCTTTTCATTGCTGTGGCCTTTGCTGGAATCTTGGCGAGCCTTGGGTCCGCGTTCTTCTACCTGATGCGTGATAAGGGCCGAAGCAATAAAACGGTGAAAGCCCTCGCCTTTCGGGTTGGGCTTTCAATTCTTTTGTTCTTGTCGATCCTAGTGGCCCATCAACTCGGCTGGATCGAGTCGACAGGCGTGCGCTACTAGCAAACGCCTGTCTTTAGCAAGATGGGCTAGAGCCAGTAGACGACAACGTACAGGCCAAGCCACACCACATCCACGAAGTGCCAATACCACGCAGCACCTTCAAACGCGAAGTGGTGATCGGGGCTGAAGTGACCACTGCGCAGTCGGAACCAGACCACCATGAGCATGATGGCGCCCACACAGACATGGAAGCCATGGAATCCTGTAAGCATGTAGAACGTAGAGCCAAAAATGCCTGATGTGAGCTTAAGGTTCAGATCCTTATAGGCATGCATGTACTCGTAGGCCTGGAAGCCCAAGAATATAAAGCCCAAAAGCACGGTGATGCCCAGCCAGAGCACCGCCTTGTCACGATGGTTCTCGCGAAGGGCATGGTGAGAGATCGTCAGCGTGACGCCCGAGGTGAGCAGTAAGGCAGTGTTGATGGTCGGGATCCAGAATGGGCCCATGGTCTGGAAAGGCTCGATCAGGTTCGCTGGCCCGAGGTTGGGCCACTGAGCGCTGAAGTCCGGCCAGAGGATGGCCTTGTGGTCGAGGTCTCCGAGCCAAGGCATGGAGATCACACGGGCGTAAAACAACGCCCCGAAAAAGGCTGCAAAAAACATGACTTCACTGAAAATAAACCAGCCCATGCTCCAGCGAAAGCTCGCATCCACGCGCTCGTTGTACTGCCCGCCTTCGGACTCGGCAATGACTGCGCCAAACCAGCCAAAGAACATGTAGACCAGAATGGCAAGGCTGAGGATCAGGCTGTAAGGGCCGTATGCGGCCTCATTCACGGTTCCAGACATACCCACCATGAAAAAGAACATGGAAATGGCTCCAACCATGGGCCATTTGCTGGGTGACGGCACGTAGTAATACGGCGCGCCTGCGTGACTCGTTGCTGACATGACTATGGACTCCCTTCAATCATCAAAATGATTCTTTTTATTACGCCTATGGGGTGATCAGACTGACAAGGCTGATCAATCCCACAACAAACACCACCCCCATCAAGACCCCCACGATCACGACATGGACTGGGTTGAGCTTGGCCATATCTGCATCGTGGGATGCCCCTTTACGAACTCCAAAGAACGACCACATCACCGCACCGACGGTCTGCATCAGACTGCCACGGCGCGCCTTCGCCGCCTGTAATTCGCGAATGGAATCGCTCACGGATTGGCCTGCGCTGCACTCAGCCCCACCTCAAAGAAGGTGTAGCTCAGGGTGATATTTCGGATGCCATCGGGTAGTTCGGGGTCGATCACAAACACCACGGGGAACTCGCGAACCTCGCCAGCCTTGAGCGTCTGTTGCTCAAAACAGAAGCATTCAAGCTTTTTGAAGTAGGACGCGGACTGCTTGGGGGCGTAACTGGGAATGGCCTGGCCCTGGACATCGCGTGGCAAGTTGTTCTTGATCTCGTAGACCACTGTCATGAGCTCGCCGGGATGCCCCTCGAGCACGTTGTTCTTTGGCTTGAAGGTCCAAGGGCCGCCGTAAGCATTCGCGTCGAATTCGACAGACACTTTGCGTGTGCGGTCCACCTGCGTGTTCTGAGCAAAACGACGCGCTTCGTCGTAATCAAGCTTCTCTTTGGTGCTCAGGACATTGATGCCCGTGATCTCGCAGATCTTTTCGTAAAAAGGCACGAGCGCGAAGCCAAACCCAAACATAAGGATGGCAACCATCAGTAGCTTGCCAAACATACGCTGATTGTCGACGCGTTCAGACATGGGTTCCCCCTTAGGCCACGGGAAAAAGCACGTACTTCAGAATCACGCCGCCAAAAAATACGGCCGCCACGGAGAACAGCACCAGGGCGAGCCGTAGGTTTGGCTTCTGACGGTTTTCCTGCACCACAACCCTTACTTGACCACTGGGGGCGTCTCGAAGGTATGGAAGGGTGCGGGCGAAGGCACGCTCCATTCCAAACCGCCGTCAGCTTCCCATGGATTGTCCGCGGCTTTCGGGCCACCCTTGATGCACTTGATCACAACATAGAGCATGAGCAGCTGGGACAAACCAAACCCGAATGCCCCGATCGACGCCAGAGCATTGAAGTCAGCAAACTGCATGGGGTAATCAGCGTAACGACGCGGCATACCAGCCAACCCGAGGAAGTGCATGGGGAAGAAGGTGATGTTGAAGAAAATCATGGACAGCCAGAAATGCGCCTTGCCCAAGGTTTCGTCATACATGTGGCCAGTCCACTTAGGCAGCCAATAGTAGAGGCCAGCAAAGAGGGCAAAGAGCGAGCCAGCCACCAATACGTAGTGGAAGTGGGCCACGACGTAATAGGTGTCATGAAGCTGAATGTCGAGCGGCGCCACCGAGAGGATGATGCCCGTGAGGCCCCCAATGGTGAACACCACGATAAAGCCAATTGCAAACAACATCGGGGTTTCGAATGTCATCGAACCGCGCCACATGGTAGCCAGCCAGTTGAAGATCTTCACGCCGGTCGGCACTGCGATGAGCATGGTGGCGTACATGAAGAAGAGCTGACCGGTGAGCGGCATGCCAGTCGTAAACATGTGGTGGGCCCAGACCACAAAAGACAGGATGGCAATGGACGCCGTCGCGTAGACCATGGAGCTATAGCCAAAGAGGCGCTTGCGAGCGAAGGTTGGAATGATCTCCGAGACGATACCGAAGGCCGGGAGAATCATGATGTAGACCTCGGGGTGACCGAAGAACCAGAAAATGTGCTGGTACATGACGGGGTCGCCACCGGCGGCTGCGTTGAAGAAGTTGGTGCCGAAGTGACGGTCTGTGAGCGTCATGGTGATCGCGCCCGCCAGAACTGGCATGACCGCAATCAGCAGATAAGCTGTGATCAGCCATGTCCAGACAAACATAGGCATCTTCATGAGCGTCATGCCAGGCGCGCGCATGTTCAGGATGGTGGTGATGATATTGATGGACCCCATGATGGAAGAGGCACCGAGGATGTGCATGGCAAAAATGGCCATGTCCATGCCAATGCCCATCTGGCTCGTGAGCGGCGCGTAGAGCGTCCAACCGGCAGCCGTTGCCCCGCCAGGGACAAAAAAGCTGCCCACCAACAGCATTGCGGCAGGGACCATCAGCCAGAAGCTGAAATTGTTCATGCGCGCAAACGCCATGTCAGACGCGCCGATCTGCAGCGGGATCATCCAGTTCGCGAAGCCAACAAACGCCGGCATGATCGCGCCAAACACCATAATCAGGCCGTGCATGGTGGTGAGCTGGTTGAACAATTCGGGTTGAATCAGCTGCAGGCCGGGCCGAAATAGCTCTGCACGGATGCCGAGCGCCAGCACCCCACCCACCATGAGCATAGTGAAGCTGAACCACAGGTAAAGCGTGCCAATGTCCTTGTGGTTGGTCGCGTAAAGCCAACGGCGCCAGCCGTGCGGGTGGTCGTGGGCGTGATCGTGGTCGTGGCTATGACCGGACGGTTCGAGAACGGCACTCATGGGTCTGCTCCTCTGGTTCTACTGCTCGGTAATTTATTGTGCTTGGGCGACCTGGACGGTCGTCACTGCAGGACTGGCCGCAACAGATTGTTTCTGCTTTTGTTGGGCCACCCAGGCGGTGTACTCCTCCGCCGTTACAACCTTAACAACGATCGGCATGAACGCGTGGTCCTTGCCACAGAGCTCAGCGCAGTGGCCGTTGTAAGTGCCGACACGGTCTGCTTTAAACCAGGTGTCGCGCACGAACCCGGGGATTGCATCTTGTTTCACGCCGAAGGCGGGCACCATCCAGGCGTGGATCACGTCATTCGCAGTGGTGACAACACGGATCTTTTTGCCAACGGGAACCACGACCGGATTGTCGACCTCGGAGAGATAATTGAGTGTTTTCTCCTGAGCGTTAATGCGTTGCTCATAGGGCGTAGTGAGGGTCGAGAAGAACGCAATGCCCTGGCCTTCACCTTTTAGATAATCGTATCCCCACTTCCACTGGTAGCCAGTGGCCTTGATGGTGATGTCAGCGTTGGTGGTGTCTTTTTGGGCCATGACGATGGGCGTGGCGTAAACGCCAATCACAACCACGATCAGAAATGGGACCACGGTCCAGGCGATCTCGACTGCAGTGCTCTCATGGAAATCGGCGGGCTTATAGCCCTTTGATTTGCGGTGAGCATAGATCGAATAAAACATGACCGCGAACACGCCCACAAAGATCAATAGGCAGACGATTAAGAGGAAGTTGTGGAGCGTGTAGAGGCTCTCAGCCATTCCCGAGGCAGGTGTGCGCAGGTTGTACTTGGTGGTCATGTCATTGGCCATGGCAGTGGCACTGCCAAGAAGCCCGATGGGTGCCGCAAGGGCCAATGAAGAGCATTTATTCCACAGGTTTTGCATCTGATTCATCCCTAAAAATTGCTGCGTTGCGCGCTTTTCCTAGCGCTCCACAATCTAACCCTACCCCTGCAAGGCCTCCTGCAGGCCAACCAAAAATCTGCGCCGGCGTTGCAGGTCGACAAATCGACCGACGGACTCTACAGACCGCCCCGAGGAGAGCTCAACCAGCCCACTCGGCTGCTCGCTCAGCCTGACACGCAACCACGCCCGTGGCAGGGAACTCACTGTGCGCTTGGCGCCCACCACCCGTTCAATTTCTAAAGCCTCTCGGCTGAGCCTTACGCGCTCGCAATCTGCCGCATGCCGCGCGTATACCGCAAACGCAACACCCAACGCTACGACCTCAAGTACCGCAAACGGCAGCACCACCCAAGCACCTTGCACGGCCCAAAAAGTTGCCATGCCGAGCGACAGAATGGCTAGCGAGCCGAAAATCCACAGCAGCTGAGTCGGCGTCAGCGCGCAATTGCGCTTGAGTACCCACTCAGACCCTGAATTCAGACCATCAAACTGACCCGGTGCGTTTGACATAGGTCACCGGATTATATGTCGTTCGGTGAATAGATGCCAAAAAACTCGTGTGCTAACCGAATCGCCCTTTGGGCTGAAAGGTCAAGGGCTTCGCGTTGTCTTGAGGGCCCGCACGAGGCTCACCCCGCCAGGCGTGCGCATGAACCCACTCAAACGTCAGGCTTACGCGACCGTCATCCGCCCTGAGCCCCTCAAATGACGCCTCTGCCCGCTGAAGCCTCGAGCGTGGCTGCAGGCCCGATCCAGCCGCTGCTAGCCACAGGCCGCGCAGATCATTCCAAGCGGTCTGAAAGCTGCGATACGTCCACACCACCCGTTCAGACTCTGTCACAGGCGCCGACAAACCAGATTGACTCAGCAGGTCGCCCAGGTCATGAAGGTCCAAGCCGCGAGGCCCTGCATCCGGGCTGATCCCCATGGCACGCCGCCACTCGATGAGCGTCTCGGGGCCAAGGCTCGAGACCATCAGGACGCCACCCACGGCCAGTGCTGAAGACCACAGGCGCAGGGGCTGGGCGAGTGTCTCAATCGACGCAACGGGTAAGCAGACCAGTCGAACTTGAGGCAGGCTGTATTGCCCAGGGTTTGGGCCTCGTGCAGCATGTTGGGCAGTCAGGGCAAGGCCCTGTCCAGCGGGTAACCGCATCCAAGCCTGGCGCTCTCGCTGGCCGGCCTCAAGCGCCTCAAAAACGGGCCCCTGTGCCTGCGGCGCTGACTCATCCATCGGATCTAAGCTCGGTGACATTCGGCTCAGTATAGTCAGCCCCCATGCCGAACCCCCGCTATGCAGCAGACGCTCGACCCTCTCCTCACCGAGCTGGCTGGAGGTCAGCGGCCCTGCCCAATGGTGAGGCGGCCTGGATTTGGGCAGCAGGTCCCTATTCGGGCGAACTCGGCGAAGCCATTCGGCGCGCGAAATACACTCAGAACTGGGTCACCATTGGGCGCCTTCGGCGGCAGTTGATCGGTGTGCACCGCAGCGGAATATGGGGTCTATACCCAACCGTGGTGCCCATTCCCGCTGACCCCCGCCGGCTCGGGCTACGCGGGCTCCATCTGCCTGCGCTGTTGGCTCAAACGCTGTGCCGACAACAGAAGCTGCCCATGGAGCGGCTTGGGCTGCTCAAACACCAGACCTCCGAGAGCCTTGCGCAGCAACGCGCCAATGCCCCGGATGTGCTCTCCCGAGCCCCACATTTCGAGGCCAGCCCGCGACTCTACGGCAAGCGCGTGGTGGTGGTCGACGACGTGCTCACCAGTGGGCTGACCCTCCAGGTCGCCTTCGAGGCCCTGCGTGCAGTGGGGGCCGAGCCGATTGCGGCAGTGGTACTCGCCCATCAGCCAGCAGCCACCCGAGCACTTGCGGTGAGCCGGTCTATCATGCCGGCATGCCCACCCCAGGTCACTCAGCCCTCAGTCTTCAGGTGGTTCTGGTCGAGCCTGAAATCCCGCCTAACACAGGAAACGTGATTCGGCTGTGTGCAAATACCGGGGCGACCCTGCACCTGATTGAACCCCTCGGGTTTCCAATGGACCACGCCAAGATGCGCAGAGCTGGTCTTGACTATCACGAGTTCTGCAGCCTTCAGGTGCACCAGAGCTGGGAGGCATTCTGGACCCTAACGAAACCAGATCCCTCACAGTGCTTTGCACTCTCCACACGCGGTCAGGCGACGGTCTTTGACCAGCCCATTCCCACGGGCGCCTGGCTTTTCTTTGGCTCAGAGACCCGCGGACTGTCTCAGCGCCATCGAGAGGCCTTCGCCCCGGAGCGGATTCTGCGCCTGCCCATGCGGCCAGAGAGCCGAAGCCTCAACCTGAGCAATGCGGTTGCAATCTGTGTTTATGAAGCCTGGAGGCAGCAGGTCTATAGCCGCTCGTGAGTCATGGCTCGGGCCATGAGGCGATCACAGACGGCTTGAACCTGCGCGCGTCCGGCCAAGAGGTCATTGACTGCTTGAACAATTGGGCAATCGACCCCGTAATCCAGGGCCAACTTTGCTAAAGCCGGCGCAGCACCCACCCCTTCTGCAACATGTCCCAGATCCCTGAGCACCACATCCAGGGTCTGCCCCTGCGCGAGCGCCAGTCCGACCCTGCGATTTCGAGAGAGATCACCCGTGGCCGTCAAGACCAGATCCCCAAGGGCTCCAAGTCCGAGAAAGGTCTCAGCTCGCGCCCCCATGGCCTGCCCCAGTCGGGCCGCCTCAGCAAGCCCACGCGTGAGGAGTGCAGCGCGTGCATTGCCCCCCAAAGCGAGGCCATCTGAGATGCCTGCGGCAATCGCCAGGACATTTTTCATGGCCCCCCCCAGTTGAACGCCCACCAGATCGTCAGTCGGGTAAAGCCGCATTGGGCCGCCATGTAACCGTTGGGCGCACGACTGGGCCCATCCCAGATCAATCGACGCAAGAGCCAGTGCCGAGGGCAAGCCCTTTGCAACTTCTTGCGCAAAGCTCGGCCCGGAGAGGGCTGCCTTGGGCCAGGCCGATAAGCGTTCTAGCAGGTCAGATGCAAAACACACAGCGCCAGAGCGCGCATGGATGAGCACACCTTTGGCAAGCCAGATCAGCCCTTCGCCGGTCTGCGCAGATGGCCCCAAGGTGCGCAAAACACGCTCTGCCATGTCCTCGAGCGACGCCAGGGGGCCTGCAAACACCAAAACACCGGGGCCCGATGAACCTCGTTCGCTCGCACTACGCCAATTCAGCAGAGCACGCGTGGCATCAGCCTCGAACAGCAGCGCACTTGGGAGCATGATCCCGGGCAGGTACTGCTCATTCGTGCGTGTGCGCTCCAGTGCGCTGGCCTGCCTTGGATCGCGCGCCCAGAGCGAGATGGGCCCACCGCCCCGACTCGCCGAGAGCGCGGCAAGATGGGCCGCAAAGGCGGTGCCCCATGCACCTGCACCCATGACCAGAACTGGAGGGAGCGGGGAGCCCGCCTGCATGCCGATGACTGATTACTGAGGCAGAACGATGCCTGAGCTACCCGCCTCGGCCTGCTGTGCTCCCTCGGACGCCTGTTGCGCTGCGAGCTGCGCCATGCGCTGCTGGAAAAACGCCTCCCAGTTGATCTCTGCGAGATGAACCGGCGGAAAGCTGGACCGTTGGACCACGTCGGCCATATTGGCGCGCAGGTAGGGGTAGACGATGTTTGGGCAGGAAATGCCCTTGAGCAGCAGGCGCTGTTCATCTGTGACGCCACGAATCTCGAAAATGCCCGCCTGAGAGGCTTCGATGAGAAAGCCCACCTTATCGGCGAAACGACAGGTCACAGTGCAACGAACGACGACCTCTACGAGGTTATTGCCGAGCTCAGACTCTGCCGTTTCAATCTCGAACTCGAGCTTGGGCTCATTGGCATCCAGAAAAATGCCAGGGGCATTCGGCAACTCGAGAGAGCAATCCTTCAGATAAACACGCTGAAGGCTAAAAACGGTTTGAGTGGTTTCGTTCGAGGTCGGTGCGGCTGCAGCTTCAGTCATGACAAACTTTCAAGTTGACGATTCAGAGGCCCCTGCCTTGGGTGCCAGCAGGGGAACAAGTTGACCCGCGTGATCGAGTGCATGCAAGTCATCACACCCTCCCACATGCGTCTTACCAATAAAAATCTGGGGGACCGTGCGACGACCGGTTTCTTCAATCATTTGTTGCTTGAGTTCAGGCTGCAGATCGACGCGAAGCCTCTCAATGTCTGTTACACCACGCTCAAGGAGGAGAGCCTCTGCCCTCATGCAAAATGGGCAAACGGCTGATGTATACATGCGAACCGTGCTCATGCTTTGCCTTGCGACTTGACGGGTAGGCCTGCCTGACGCCAAGCATCGAAACCGCCCTCGAGGTTGTAGACCTCAGTTAGGCCCGCCTCGCGCAGTTTTTTAGCCATGCGCTGGCTGCGCATGCCGCTGGCGCACATGACGATCACGGGCTTGGGCTGCTTGCCTGCTTGCGCCTCCTTCACGAGCGCATCTTGGGTCTGCGCAAATGCGGACATGGGCATGTGCCGAGCTTGCGGCACAGCGCCTCTGGCGAGCTCGGGGCCTTCTCTGACGTCGATCAAAATGGCATTTTTGCTATTGAGCATTTGGGTCGCGCCCAAGGTGTTGAGGCTGCCCACGGACGAGCCCCGATTGAGCATGGGCCACAACAACATCCCCCCACTGGTCACTGCGGCCAAAACCAACACGATGTTGTCGACTAAAAAATCCACGGAGATCCTTTGCGAAGAGAAGCTAGCGCCGTTTTTGGCAGGGCGGCCGAAACCATGAGTCGGATTATAGAATGGCAGCATTGAAAGCTCCTGAGACGAGTCCTCCATATGCCAAACCCCGCTCCTCTGGTCATCCTTCGTCACGGCCAAAGCCAATGGAACCTTGAAAATCGATTTACGGGTTGGGTCGATGTGGATCTCTCCGCCGCAGGCGTAGAGGAGGCCCGTCGGGCCGGCCTGCTGCTGCGTGATCGCGGCTTCTCCTTTGATCTGGCATTTACCAGCGTACTCAAGCGGGCCATTCGCACCTGTTGGATCACCCTCGATACGCTCGATGAGATGTGGATCCCAGTCGAGCACGACTGGCGCCTCAATGAACGACACTATGGTGCCCTTGCAGGGCTCAATAAGACCGAGACCGCCCAAAAGTACGGAGAGGACCAGGTCCTTTTGTGGCGACGGGCCTACAACATTCGCCCCAACGCCATCACCCGAGAAGACCCAGAATGGGCCGGCCATGACCGGCGATACAGCCACATTCCGCCAGAACAGATTCCCCTCACGGAGTGCCTCGCAGACACCGTGGTTCGTGTGGAGTCCTTCTGGAAAGAGCGGGTACTCCCCGAGCTTGCGACTGGCAAGCGTATTCTGATCTCCGCACATGGGAATTCACTGCGTGCACTCCTTAAGATTCTCGAGGGGCTATCCGAAGAGGCCGTGCTTGAGCTCAACATCCCGACCGCTCAGCCCCTCGTCCTTGAGTTTGATGAGCACATGCAGCTTCGCGAGCGGCACTACCTTGCGGACCCCAGCGAAATCGAGGCTGCTATGGCAGCCGTTGCAAACCAAGGAAAGGTTAAGACCTCATGACACGCGCCAAGCTCCGAGTGATGGGATGGATCACCACCGGCATGATTGCCGGCGTCGCTCTGAGCACAGGGCTCAGTGCACTGGCCCAGCGAGAAGGAAAGAGTGCGCTCCCACTCGATGAACTCCGACAGTTCGCGGAAGTCTACGGAGCAGTCAAGGCCCATTACGTTGAGCCCGTAGAGGACAAGAAGCTCATTCATGAGGCCATCAGTGGCATGCTCAGTGGCCTGGACCCTCATTCCTCCTACCTCGATGCTGAAGCCTTCAAGGAATTACAGGTCGGGACCCAAGGAGAGTTCGGTGGCCTCGGAATTGAGGTGGGCGTAGAGGACGGGTTCATCCGCGTGGTCTCACCGATTGAAGACACACCTGCAGCGCGAGCGGGCATTCAAGCGGGCGATCTCATCATCAAGATCGATGACAAAGCCACCAAAGGGCTCGGCATCAACGATGCCGTCAAGCTCATGCGGGGAGCACCCAAAACGCGCATTACCCTGACGCTCTCCCGAAAAGGCGTGACCCAGCCGATTGTGGTCACCCTTGAGCGAGACATTATTCGTGTCCAGAGTGTACGTACCCAGTGGGTTGCGCCGGGCTATGGCTTTGTACGGATCACCCAGTTCCAAGAGCACACGCTGGAATCCCTCGTCGACAAGGTCAATGCCCTGCTGGCCACGGCGAAGTCGGATCCAAGCAAGCCCATCAAAGGCCTGGTGCTGGACCTGCGCAACGACCCGGGTGGTCTGCTGCACGCCGCAATTGGCGTGTCGGCGGCCTTTTTGCCGAAAGACGTGGTGGTGGTCAAGACCGATGGAAGGCAGGAGGATGCTAAGCGGTCATACCTTGCTATTGCCGATGATTACCGTCGCACCCCCCCTGAGGATCCGCTTCCCAAGCTCAACCCCCTGGCCAAGACCTTGCCGATGGTGGTGCTCATCAATGCGGGATCCGCCTCCGCATCCGAGATTGTGGCTGGTGCACTCCAGGATCATGGGCGCGCCAAACTCCTGGGCACGCAGTCGTTTGGGAAAGGGTCCGTGCAGACCATTCTTCCGCTCACGCGGAGCACCGCCATCAAGCTCACCACCGCTCTGTACTACACGCCGAAGGGTCGCTCCATTCAAGCCAAAGGCATTGAACCCGACTTCTGGGTCGAAGAGACCGCCGAGGGCGATGTGATCGACCGGTTCCGGCTGCGAGAGGCAGACCTGAGCGGTCATCTCGGGGGCCAGAAAGGAGGCCCCAAGGCCGAGCAAAAAACTGAACCGGGCGCTGCTGCCCGGGAGGGCCGCACCAGTCCGCCACCCAAGCCAATCACTTTTGGCTCAGCCGAGGACTATCAGCTACAACAGGCCCTTGCACACCTGCAGGGTCAACCTGTCGCAATCAAGACAGCAAAGCCCTAGGCTGGTCATACGCACTCTATGACCGCTGAGCTCGAGCTCCAACACAGCCGCACGTTGCTGTTACCTGAGCTTGAGCTTGGTCAACTCGAAGCCATGCACGCTTCCGAGGTGTGGGTCATTGGCCTCGGGGGGCTTGGCGCTGCGGCAAGCCTTTACCTCTCAAGCAGCGGCGTTGGGCACCTGAATCTTGTCGACGGGGATCAGATCGACATCAGTAACCTTCCGCGACAAGTGCTCTATGGCCTGAGCGATGTGGGCAGACCTAAGGCTGTGGTCGCGGCTGAGCGACTCTCCCAACTCAACCCCAACGCCAAAATCACCGCACATCCTCGCATGGCCGACCCAGATTGGCTTGAGACGGCGCTCACGCGCGCAAGTCTCGTGCTCGATTGCACCGATCGGTTTGCGACTCGCCACGCCATCAATCGAGTCTGTGCGGCGCTTCAGATTCCACTGGTGATTGCTTCAGTGGTCAGGTGGGAGGGCCAGCTCATGGTCTGCGCTCCCTCACTTGGCGCACAAGGGTGCTATGCCTGTGCGTTTCCGGCCACCGAGCCATCGGGAGATACTGTAGACGCAGCATGCGGAGCCTTCGGCGTGTTTCCAAGCATGGCAGGAGTCATGGCGACCCTGCAGGCCCAAGAGGGGCTCAAGGTGTTGTTGGGCCTTGCACCTGAGCCAGACCTTTTGATGCTGCAGGGGCCCTCACTCGAGTTACTTCGCATTCAGCGCAAACGATCGCCGACCTGCAGCGTCTGCGCGGCCAGTTAACCCGGTAGTAGGTGTGCGAGCGCAAACTCCAGATCTGCGATCGGGTGCTCGCGAAACCCAGACTTCGCGTATCGAAGCCATCGGCCCTGAACATAGGCCATACATACGGCCGCAAGTGCCGCCGGTGCAGGATCATGAGACGCGGCGGACTCTAAGCGGGCAAGCTTTAGGCTCTGACGCAGCGAGGCCTCGACGCGACTGATGAGCTGGTTAACACGAGATTGCAGGCGAGTGTTCTCGAAGGTAATGGCCTCACCAATCAGGACGCGGGTCATGCCTGGATTTTTGTCGGAAAACCCCAACAAGACCCGCAGCACAGACCTAGCCTTCTCGTTGGGCGATTCTGGGCCGGCCTCAATGCGATTGATCAGGCCAAAGAGAGAGTCCTCGATGAACTCCAAGAGGCCTTCGTACATTTGGGCTTTGCTTGCGAAATGACGATAGAGCGCCGCCTCTGACACGCCGATTCTCTCGGCCAAGGCCGCAGTCGTCACGCGCTCGGGTTGTCCCTCCTCGAGCATGGCCGCGATGGCCTGGAGAATCTGAATGCGACGCTCGCCGGGGCGAGGACGTTTACGCGCGGGCGCTTCGACGATCTCAGTCATGTGACCTCCTACTTGGATCGGCCACGCGAGGCCAAATCTGCCAGCGAGTTTACTTGAAGGCGCACGAAACTGGGACGCCTCGCGCCTAAGGGTCGACCCTGAACCCAGGCTTGCTTGCGTTGGGTGTGGGAGCACCAGATGCGCGCCGTGCGCAAGCCTGCTCGGTGCGCGGCGCGCAGGTTTTCTGTGCTGTCATCGACCAGATGCACCCGATGCGCGGGCAGGCCTGCCTGCCGCCGCAGATGTCTCCAGAGCCACGCAGAGGGCTTAGGACGCAGCTGCCCCATGGCCCGCATGTCCTCGATGGCAATGACCCTGTCAAAGCAGCCTCTGAGCCCCAGGTAACGAATGAGCCTGTGTGCATAGGCGCGGGGCGCATTGGTGAGCAGCCAACGCCGCCCTTCTAGTTTCTGGATGCGGGCACGCAAGCCTCGCACGACTTGAACGTGATGTTCGAGCGAGTCCATTGGGTGCGTCTCTCGCAGAAAGACGTGCGGATCGACCCCGTGGTGGCGCACAAGCCCAAGCAGGGTGGCACCGTAGCGATGCCAATATCGCTGACGAAGGGCAGTGGCCTGCTGCGTGGTCAGACTCAGCGCACGGGCCATCCAGTCTGTCATGAGCCGATTGACCTCGGGCATCATGGACCAACTGGCGTCGTGTAGCGTGTTGTCTAAGTCCAGGAGCCAGAGTCTGCTGCTGGGGGTGGGCATCAGCGCGATCGGGGCACCGCTCAGTGAGACCGGATCATGGTGCCGACACCCTCGCTGGTGAGGATTTCGAGCAACAGGCTATTGGGCACCCGACCATCAATGATGTGGACAGATTGAACCCCGCTTCTTGCCGCATCGAGGGCGGAACTGATCTTCGGCAGCATGCCCCCGGAAAGAGTTCCATCTGCGAAAAGGGCATCGATCTCGCGGGCAGAGAGCCCGGTGATGAGCTGCCCTGACTTGTCCAGCACGCCCGGCGTGTTGGTCATCAAGACAAGCTTTTCTGCTCGCAGGATTTCTGCCATCTTGCCTGCCACAAGATCGGCGTTGATGTTGTATGTCTCACCGTCTTGGCCAGAGCCAATGGGGGCGACCACGGGAATGAAGCCGCTCTTGAGTAAGGATTGGATGACCTCGGGATCCACCGACTCAATTTCGCCGACCTGACCAATATCAAGGGTCTGCTCGGGCTGGTCTTTAGAGGGAAGCATGAGTTTGCGTGCCCGAATTAGGCCACCGTCTTGGCCTGTGAGACCGACCGCCTTGCCTCCCGCATGATTGATCAGCTCGACAATCTCTTTGTTTACCTTCCCAGCTAAGACCATTTCCACAATGTCCATGGTCTCGGAATCCGTAACGCGCATGCCCTGCACGAACTCGCCCTTCTTGCCCACCTTTCCGAGCAGCTCCTCGATCTGAGGGCCGCCGCCATGGACCACCACCAGGTTGATGCCCACGAGCTTCAGGAGCACCACATCGTGCGCAAAACCTCGCTTGAGGGCCTCGTCGGTCATGGCATTGCCGCCGTACTTCACGACGACCGTCTTTCCATGAAAGCGACGAATATAGGGCAGGGCCTCTGCGAGGATGGCTGCCTTCTGGCGGGCTGCTGCGAGATCAGTCATGGCTGCGAGGAATTGAGAGTGGGTTAGTCGCCGAACTGTCGCTGGCGAAGCTCGCGTCTTTGCTGTGCCTCGACGGAGAGCGTGGCGGTGGGTCGGGCGAGCAGCCGCTGCAGTCCGATGGGTTCGCCCGTTTCCTCGCAGTAGCCATAGTCACCTGCATCGATCCGCGCAATGGACTGCTGAACCTTCTTGATGAGCTTGCGCTCTCGGTCGCGAGTCCTGAGCTCGAGCGCGTGCTCTTCCTCAATGGTTGCGCGATCGGCAGGATCCGGCACGAGCGTGGTCTCGCGCAAATGCTCGGTGGTCTCACCCGCATTCGCGCGGAGTTCCTGCTCGAGTGCCACGAGCCGACGCTTGAAAAAATCAAGCTGGGCGGGGCTCATGTATGCGTCGTCAGGCTGAGCGAGGAGCTCCTCCTCGGTTTCAATCGTTTTCTTCAATTCGGTTCCCATCTATACGAGGCACTGGGCCAGTCCCTTAAGAATTGTATCTCTCGGCAGGCCTTTACCAATAAACACGATACGCGTCTCGCGCGTCTCGCCGGGCTTCCAAGCTCGCCCTTTGTCACCGCCCATCAGCATGTGAACCCCCTGAAAGATCATCTGGTTGTCACTGCCTTTGAGCCAGAGGACACCTTTGTATCGGTAGAGCTGAGGCCCATAGGCCTGAGATACGGCAGACATGAATCCCTCGAAACGATCGGGGTCCATGGGGCGGGTCGCCTTAAAGAGAAATGAGCTCACATCCTCTGCGTGATGATGGTGATGATCCGTGTCAAGAAAACTTGGGTCAATTTCAAGCGCCGCATTCAAATGAAAGCCCTGGATGTCCAGCACCTCTTTGAGATCTGTCTCTCCAAAATGCACCTGATCGATCCGCGCGCGGGGGTTCATGCGGACCAAGCGCCGCTTCAATGCAGTGAGGCTCTCCTCATCGACCAGGTCTGCCTTTGAGAGCAGAATTCGGTCCGCAAACCCAACCTGTGCCTGCGCTTCGGAATGCTGATCTAACTGGGTCTGACCGTGGCGCGCATCTACGATGGTGATGATCGCGTCCAAAAGATACTGCTCAGCCACTGCATCATCCACAAAGAAGGTCTGTGCAACGGGCCCGGGCTCGGCAAGACCTGTGGTCTCGATGATGACGCGATCAAACTCGAGTGTCCCTGCGCTGCGCCGCTCGCTCAGGCGATTAAGCATATCGACCAGATCACCACGGACGGTGCAGCACAGACAGCCATTGTTCATCTCGACAATACGCTCCTGCTGGTCCTCGAAGAGGAGCTCGTTATCGATACTCTCCTCTCCAAATTCGTTTTCAATGACCGCAATGCGATGACCGTGCGGTTCATTGAGAATGCGTTTGAGCAAGGTCGTTTTGCCTGCGCCAAGAAAGCCTGTGAGTATGGTGACGGGGATCATGGATCTATTTTGCCTGACTCGATCTGGGCTTGGCTCGCGGGTGCGCTTGATCCAGAATTTTGGCTAAGTGCTGATGATCTAGGTGGGTGTAGACCTGGGTGGTCGCAATATGGGCGTGACCCAGCAGCTCCTGGACAGCACGCAAGTCACCACTGCTTTGCAAAAGGTGAGAGGCAAACGAGTGGCGCAGCATGTGTGGATGCACCCCAAACCCCAAGCCTGCCTCACGAGAGCGGCGCTCAAAGCTCCGCTGCACACTCCGAGCATTGAGACGCCCTCCGCGTGCGCCAACGAATAGCGCCGGCGTCGGCCATTGCAAGGTCTTGCGAACACTTAACCAGGCCATCACGGCCTCCAGTGCGTGGCGGCCCAGCGGGAGCACGCGACGCTTGCGTCCTTTGCCCATGACATGCACCTGCCGGCTCTGGGTGTCGATCCAGCCGGAGTCCGCCTCGGCTTCAGGCATTTGATCCAGCCCAATGATCTCTGAGAGCCGCAGGCCACAGCCGTACGCAAGCTCATAAATGGCACGGTCTTGCACTTGGCGCCAGTCTTCGCCCTCTGAGGACGTCTGCAGACCCTGGACAAATGCGCAGGCTGCATCAACCGAGAGCGTCTTGGGGAGGGTGCGCGCAACCTTCGGCAGTCGCAGCCCCTGAGCGGGATTTGCCTCAAGCTGAGGAATGCCGTCCGGCTCAGCTGTCATGAGCCAATCGAAAAAAGACCTCCACGCAGCGAGCCGACGCCGAATGCTGCGAGGGGATGCGCCCGCGCGCATCAGCAAACCCACCATGGGCTGGAGGTCTTGTGCCTCAAGAGCATAGACAGGCTTGGTGATACGCCGAGTGAGGTCGCAGAGGTCGCGCGTGTAGGCCTTGATGGTGAGCGCCGAGAGATTGCGCAGCCTCAAGCTCTGCAGAAACGCAGAGACCAAGCCCTCCGTGTTGGAATCAGCCGGATTGGGCATGGAGCGCCGCACTCGCCAGCTCGGCCATTCGTTCTAGAAAGACCATGCCTTGACCCGGCTCAAAGCGACTGCTGTCGTGCGCGCCCAGCACAACTGCACGACTCGCCTGATCTGGGCCAGTGGGTTTGAGCGGCAGCAGCGCGAGGCTGCCAAGACCCTCATGTGGATGGGTGAGGCAAGCCACGACTGCAGAGCCCTGATCGGATCGTGCCGACCAACAACTCGGGCGATGGGGGCCGATGAGTGCACCCAGCGTATCTGCCTGGGGGTGCTTGGTGTTCCATTCGATCAACTCAACCAGATCAAGCGCAAAAAGAGTCTTGAGCTGCTCGACGAGCACCTGTGCGCGTTCGCCCAAATCCTTTGCCAGCAGCAGCTCACGCACGAGTCGCATCAGCTTGTCCTGGATGACCTCATTCTCGTGTGCGTGGTGCAGCATGAGCGACTGGCGCTGGTCCATCAGCTTGACCTTCTCGCGCAAGGTCAACACCTGCCGCTCGAGCAAGGAGCTCACGGTGCCACCCGCGCCAAGCGAGAGCGCAAGGTCCGCAAGCACCTCGGGATGCTCCTCCAGAAATCGGGGGTGCTGTCGCAGATAGTCTGCCACTGTGGCTGGATTCATCTGCTGGCTTTCAGGTTCAAGACTCATACCAATACACCCCTTCAAATGTGGTTTCGGCAGGACCCGTCAATAAGACCGAGGCTTGAGGTTCACCCGACCATTGGATGGACAGTGCACCCCCTCGGGTCATGACTTCAATAGATCGGTTGCGCTCCAAGACGCCTTGTAGAACCCCGCACACCACTGCCGCACACGCGCCCGTTCCGCAAGCGAGGGTCTCTCCCGCCCCGCGCTCCCAGACCCGAAGGGAGATCTGGCGTGGCGAATGAAACTGGACAAAACCCGCATTTACCCCCTGCGGACAGCGCGCATGTCGCTCAAGCCATGGCCCAAGCGCAGGCAGGTCGGCATGCTCAAGTGATCCCACCCACTGCACAAGATGCGGGTTCCCCATCGATGCGGGGGCCACCCAGACCTCGGGGCCTGACGGCGTTCGCATGGCATACAGCAGCTGATCGCCACAGCGCATGGTGCGCAGACCCTCGACATCAAAAGGCAGGTCTTGCGGATGCAGCCTGGGGGGGCCCATGTCTACGGTCACTCGGCCATCGGGTTCAAGTCGGGGCTCGATGACGCCGGAGCGGGTGCGGACCCGAAAGTGGGTGTGGGTGGTTAAACCTTTGTCATGCACATAGCGCGCAAAGCAACGCGCACCGTTGCCACACTGCTCAACCTCACCACCATCCGCATTGAAGATTCGGTATACGAAGTCTGCCTCGCCACTGGGGTCTTGCTCGACCAGCAAGATCTGATCCGCACCCACACCGAAACGCCGGTCAGCCAGACGCTTGAGGCGCTCGGGGTCCAGCAGGCCCGGGGGAAGGCCCCCTCGCCCATCAAGGACCACGAAATCATTTCCCGCGCCATGCATTTTGGTGAACGGTATCTTCATATTGGGATTATCGACGATCGTAAACCGGTGCATGGCCTTGCGGACGGGTTTTAAATCGTCGATGCGTCCAGAGGTATTGGGCGGGGGCCTCCAGGACGCGCGCCTCAATGAAAGCATTCATGCGCCGGACACCCGCTTCGAGCGATTCCGTTGGCTCGTGGCTCCAGGCCTCATAGAACCGAGCCTCGTAGCCGGTGGGTGTGAGGCGGGTGACCAAGGGGAGAATCTGGGCTCCGGTCATCTGGGCCAAGCGCACGACGCTGGTGACCGTCGCGGCTGGCTGCCCAAAGAATGGAGCGAAGACTGCGTCGCGCTCACCAAAGTCCATATCGGGCAGGAAATAGGCCGTCTTGCCCTTCTTCACCAGCCGCGCGAGCCGGCCTATGCCCTCCCGACGGGAGATTAGGATGGGTTCATGAAACCGCGATCGCCCCTTGAGGATCCAGGCATTTAAGCGGGGACTCGACTGGTCGGAATAGAGCGAGACGATCTGGCGCTCAAGCTGGATGCGAACGCCCCCCGCGTCCAGGCCGAGAAAGTGCGGCGCCAGGATAATGATGCGTGCATGTCCTAATTTTTCGAGGCACTCGAGCCCCACCAGTGAGACGCGCTCCCGCAACACAGGGGCGTCGCACTCGAAGAGCTCGAACCGATCTAAAAATGCACTGGCATAGGCGCGAAAATGCGCATGGCTGATCGCCTCGACTTCCGCGGGTGTCCAGCTCGGAAAACAAAGCCCGAGATTGGCCTGCGCAACGCGCCTGCGAGGTGCGGCAATGAAATAAAGAAGCGTTCCCAGATATCCGCCGAGCCGACGGCGCAGTGGGAAGGGCAAGGTCCCAAACGCGCGCGCACAGCGCAGACCCAGGCCGATCAAAAGCTCACTCATGCACGATGCCCTGACTGACCCCGGTAGACCGGCGTCTTGTGCCGGTTATAGGCCCACAGGTACTGACTCGGCGCGCTCCAGATCTCTTGCTCACACCGCTGGTTCATCTCGTTGACCTGATCCTCCAAAACCTGGCTCTTTGGCATCCAAGGGGTCACCCGCATCTGCCAGCCTGACGGCACCCGCACGACCACGACCCAGAAGATCGCTGCGCCAGTGGCTTGAGCGAGCCGCAGTGGCAGGCTCATGGTGTAGGCCGGTTGTCCCCAGGCCTCAGACCAGACCCCATCCCCCTGCGTGGGAACCTGATCGGGCAGCATGCCAATCGCCTCACCGGCGCGCAAGGCTTTCAGCAACTGGCGCACCCCCGAGGCATTCGCAGGCACGGCGCGAACGCCCGAGGTGGGTCGCAGAGCGCGCAAAAGCCGCTCCATGGCTGGCTTTCGGGCAGGCCGATAGAGCACGGTCATCGGACAAACATCCCGCGCTAGCCGACGAGGCGCGAGCTCAAACGCGCCCAGATGGGGGGTAAGAAAGACAAGTCCCTGTCCCGCTGCAACGGCCCTCTGGGCAGCGTCGAGGCCCACCACCTTCATCTGGTCCATCGCCCGAGGGTTACACCAGATACTCGGCAACTCAGACACAAGCAAGCCAGCCTCCGGAATCGCGGCCAGCCGGAGACGACCAAAGGCAGTCAGGCCCAGACCGGCAATGTGCGCAGAGTCAGATGAAAGCGCAGCCCTTAGGCTGAGGTCGAGCTGGTGTCGGTAGCGCGGGGAGAGCGCCCAGACGGCCCAGCCCAGCAGCCACCCCAGGGCGCGAAGGCCCCAGAGCGGCCAATGCGCCAGAAATTTGAAAAGCGTTTGCATAGTGTCTATAGTGAGTCCATCGCCGATTTAATCGACAACTTGCGGGGCGATTGTCTTTCAAATACCGCTAAAGCGTGTGCAATTCGCAGTCAGAAGCGTATCGCTCAGGCCAATTTCCGCAGTTGTCACTACTGGAGACTCGCATGAGCCAAAACTATCTGTTCACTTCTGAATCTGTATCCGAAGGCCACCCAGACAAAGTATCCGACCAAATCTCGGATGCCATCCTCGACGCACTCATCGCCCAAGACCCTACGTCACGTGTTGCGGCCGAGACACTCTGCAACACCGGCCTCGTTGTGCTCGCTGGAGAAATCACCTCACGTGCGACGGTCGACTACATCCAGGTCGCCCGGGAGACAATCAAGGGCATCGGCTACGACAACACGGAATACGGCATCGACTACAAGGGCTGCGCCGTTCTGGTTGCCTACGATAAGCAAAGCCCCGACATCGCCCAAGGCGTGAACAAGGCCCATGACGACGGACTCGATCAAGGCGCTGGCGACCAAGGCCTCATGTTTGGTTATGCATGCGATGAGACCGCAGTGCTCATGCCCACTGCGATTCACCTCTCACACCGGCTCGTAGAGCGCCAATCCCTGATTCGTCGCGATGGACGCCTCTCATGGCTGCGCCCTGACGCCAAATCACAAGTCACACTCGAGTACCGAGACGGCAAGCCATTTCGGATCGATACCGTCGTGCTCTCCACGCAACACGCCCCTGATATCGGCCTCGAGCAGCTGCGCGAAGCGGTGATTGAAGAAATCATCAAACCGGTACTTCCTGCAGAGCTCATCAAGGGAGAGATCAAATACCTGGTCAATCCAACTGGGCGTTTTGTGATTGGCGGACCCCAGGGGGACTGCGGGCTCACCGGCCGCAAAATTGTGGTGGACACGTATGGTGGGTCTGCTCCGCACGGTGGTGGCGCGTTCTCTGGCAAAGACCCCTCCAAAGTGGACCGCTCAGCGGCCTATGCAGGCCGCTACGTCGCAAAAAATATCGTAGCCGCCGGACTGGCCACAAAGGCACTGATTCAGGTCAGCTACGCGATTGGAGTCGCTAAGCCCACATCCGTGTTCGTAGACACTCAGGGCACGGGTGTGGTGCCGGACGAGAAGATTGCAGCCGCAGTTGAGGCCGTCTTCGATCTGCGCCCCAGGGGCATTATTCAGATGCTGGATCTGCTCAGACCCATTTACAAGAAGACCGCCGCTTATGGGCATTTCGGTCGAGAAGAGCCTGAGTTCAGCTGGGAGCGAACCGACAAGGCTGAAGCCCTTCGCCAGCATTGCCTGTAAGTTTCCCTATCAATTGACCTAGGCGCATTCCCTCGTCATACTCCTCAACTGCTCGAGGAGCGTTGCGAGAGGGTGCGCCCTCCCAGGCTCGAGCAGGGCACACCCCTTGTGCCTGTCGCAACGGCGCTCGCGTATTCCTAACCCAACAGAAAGGAGCGCGAGATGAGCGCTGTTTTAAAAGAAGTTCGTACCCACGATTACGTCATTGCGGACCTGAGCCAGGCCGACTGGGGTCGCAAAGAGATCCGCATTGCCGAGACCGAAATGCCCGGTCTCATGGCCATCCGTGAAGAGTTCGCCAAAGCGCAGCCCCTGAAAGGCGCTCGAATCACTGGCTCACTGCACATGACCATCCAAACCGCAGTGCTCATCGAGACCCTGACGGCTCTGGGCGCTGAGGTGCGCTGGGCCTCGTGCAACATCTTCTCAACCCAAGACCATGCTGCAGCAGCCATTGCAGCTGCAGGAGTGCCGGTGTTCGCCAAGAAAGGCGAAACGCTCGAGGAGTACTGGGAATACACCCATCGTATTTTCGACTGGGTAGACGGCAAGCCCAGCAACATGATCCTCGACGACGGTGGCGATGCAACGCTCCTGCTGCACCTCGGTGCCGACGCAGCCCGTGACATCAGCGTACTCGACCACCCCCACAGCGAAGAAGAGCGTTGCCTGTTTGCCTCGATCAAGGCACAGCTCGCAAAAGATCCAGGCTTTTATCAGCGTAACCTCGACGCGATCATTGGCGTCACCGAGGAGACCACAACCGGAGTGCACCGCCTGAAAGAAATGAGCGCCAAAGGCACGTTGGCGTTCCGCGCCATCAACGTCAACGACTCCGTGACCAAGAGCAAATTTGACAACCTCTATGGATGCCGCGAGTCACTGGTCGATGGCATCAAGCGTGCAACGGACGTCATGATCGCGGGCAAGATTGCGGTTGTTGCGGGCTACGGCGATGTGGGCAAGGGCTCCGCTCAAGCCTTGCGTGCGCTCTCAGCCCAGGTCTGGGTGACCGAAATCGACCCCATCTGCGCGTTGCAAGCCGCCATGGAAGGCTATCGGGTGGTGACCATGGACTACGCAGCTGACAAGGCCGATATTTTCGTGACCGCAACGGGCAACAAAGACGTGATCACCTTTGATCACATGGCGCGCATGAAAGACCAGGCCATCGTCTGCAACATCGGGCACTTTGACAATGAAATTGATGTGGCCGCCCTCTCGCAGTGCACCTGGGAGGAGATCAAGCCGCAAGTCGACCACGTGATCTTTGCTGACGGCAAGCGCATCATCTTGCTCGCGCAAGGGCGCCTGGTGAACCTCGGCTGTGGAACGGGCCACCCAAGCTATGTCATGAGCTCCTCGTTTGCCAACCAGGTCATTGCTCAGATCGAGCTCTTCACGCACCAGGACTACTACGAGAAAGGCAAGGTCTACGTGCTGCCAAAACACCTCGACGAAAAGGTGGCCCGCTTGCAGCTCCAGAAACTCGGAGCCATGCTGACCGAGCTCTCCCCGGACCAGGCGCGTTACATCGGCGTGCCACTCGAGGGCCCATACAAGCCTGAGGCCTACCGCTACTAAACCCATGCAGATCAGTCTGGAGTTTTTCCCGCCCAAGTCCTCAGCCGCATCGCAGGCCCTGGGCGGGGTTGCGCAGGCCCTCAAAATCCTGAATCCCTCCTATGTCTCGGTGACTTACGGGGCTGGAGGATCCACACGAGAGGGCACTGCCGCGACGGTTGCTCAGATGCGTTCGCTCTTCGCATCGGTCGCCCCGCATGTGTCATGCGTGGGTGCAGAAGCGGCAGAACTCACAGACCTGCTCGACGGCTACCGCTCCCAAGGGATTGACCGCATGGTGGCGTTGCGTGGCGACCTGCCGTCAGGGTTTGGTCAGGGCGGTGATTTTGCGCACGCCATCGACCTCGTGCGCTTTACCCGTCAGCACTACGGAAGTCACTTCGCCATTGAGGTTGCGGCCTACCCCGAGGTACACCCTCAGGCCCGGAGTGCACAGGCCGACCTCGATCATCTCGTTGCCAAAATGAAGGCGGGTGCCGATGGTGCAATCACGCAGTATTTCTTCAACTCAGACGCATACTTTCGGCTGGTCGATGAGGCCTATGCCAAAGGGGTAGAAGCGCCGATCACCCCCGGCATCATGCCGATTACAAATTTCACTCAGCTCGCGCGATTTTCAGATAGCTGTGGGGCTGAAATTCCTCGCTGGATCCGCCAGCGGCTTGCCGGTTTTGGAGACGATGCAGAGTCCATTCGCGCGTTTGGCCTCGATGTCGTGACAGACCTTGTCGATCAACTGGTGACCGCAGGAGTGCCAGGCCTTCACTTCTACACAATGAACCGCGCTGAGCCTACGCTCGAGATTTGTCAACGACTGGGACTTGGCGGCGCAGGCGCATCGGCCTGACACCATCCCCCTTCATGAACCCAGGCGTGGAGTCGCAGGTCATGCGACTCCCCGAAGTCCACATCAACCGCAGCGTGCTGAAAGACCAGGCCCACCATCAGTGGATCGGGTCGACCCCGCGCCCTCCGGTCAGCCAGGGTTCTGTCGTAATAGCCCTTGCCTGCTCCAAGTCGAGCCCCCTGGCGATCCACGCCGACGCAAGGAACAATCCAGACATCACAATCGACAAGCACTTGGCCATCGGGTGTGAGGAGGCCCTGTGCGTCCCTCACCAGGGCCTGACCAGGAACCCATGTTCGAAACTGCAACGGCGCGTCGGGTGCGACCACCACAGGCAGCGAGAGTCCAACGCCCCGTTGATGCCAGGCACGCCAGACCACGACCAGGTCAGGCTCGCCTCTCCAGGGCAGAAACACAGCCACCTGAGTCCATCCTCTCAAGACCGCCTGGGCAGAGAGGATGTCGGCCATCTGGCGCTCGGCGCGTCTGCGCAGATCCGGACTCAGCGTCTGACGAGCCTGAAGCAGCCAGCGGCGCCAGTCCGATTTGGACTGACCCTCTGGAGGCGTCAATTCCATGGGCGACTCCTGTTCTTGTTCCACGGCTCCGATGTATCTTAGGCTCATGCGCAACCCTCTATTCAGTGCACCGCTTGCTTTCATTTTGATGGGCTTATTGGGAACTGCCACTCAGGCAAAGCCCCAAGTGGATCACCCCATCGTCGCAGCAAAGGCCGCATTCGAAGCCTCAAATCTGCCCAAGCTGGTTCAGGCGCAGCGCCAGTTGGGGCAGGACCCTCTGCGGATTTGGGCGGACTACTGGGTCACTCGGCTCTCGCTCACCCAGGAGCCCTTTGGCTCTGCCGCGCTCGAGACCATAGAACAATTCCTCCGATCTGCTGGCCCGCACCCCCTTGGGGCCGCCATCCAGCGAGATTGGGGACATGCTGCTATTCGGAAGGGGCCTTGGGAGCAGATTGCGGCCGTGATCGATCGCATCCCTGCCACCCTCGAGTCTCCGGGCATTGCCTGCGCCCAGGCGAGGCTCAAGCTCGAGCGCGGCCAATCCGCTGCCTCAGATACCGCACGGTTGGTTCGCGGACACGAATCGCGAGAGGGCTGCCTCTATCTGCTTGAGGCCATGCATCGACAATCCCCGCTCTCCTCCGAGGCCCTGCAGCTTCACGCGCGCTGGGCGGCTGCAGCAGGAGATCTCCCGGCTGCGCGCCGGATCTGGCTCCTCACACAACGGGGTGAGGCCCAGTTTGAACGCGAACGCCCCCTACTCCAGGCGTTGATTCGCTCGCAGTCCAACAGTGCGCAGGTGGCGCATCAGATCGATCGCGGTCGGGTCCGGCTGCGCGAAGACCAAGTTTCGTTTGCAAAGGGAATTCTCGCTGGACGCCTCTTTGTGCGCTCAGACCCGAAGGCCTGGTCTTTCCTCCAAGATGCGCTCAGTGCAGACCCTCAGCTGCTTCAAAAAATGCCCACAGCCAGCCTTGAGGCCTTTGCTCGACTCAGTCTGCGCCGAGGAGACTGGGCCAGTCTGCATCGCATCTTAGAAACCCTGCCGCCTGCCAGCCAGGCGGAGGACCATTGGCGCTATTGGCGAGGATGGCTCGCACAACAGAGAGGCGAATTGGCTATGGCCAAGAGCCTCTGGCAAAGCATCCCGGTCGGCTGGGGGTTTTATCAGCAGTTGGCCTCTGCAGAGCTGGCCCGAGCGGCTCCACAGAGTCGGCGTGACTCCAGCCTAGCCATCGAGATTGCACGGGCACGTGAGCAGCTTCAGGCGCAGGACACCCTGCACCGAGCGCTCTCGCTGGCGTCCTTGGGGCTGCGAACAGAATCCGCAACCGAGTGGCGCTCCTTGCTGGATCAACGGGCCGATGCCTTCATTCTGGCGGCTGCAGAGATCGCAATCGCTTCAGGGCATTACGACCGAGCCATCAATGCAGCCATCCGAACCCAGAAATCCCACGACCTAGACCTCCGTTACCCAAAGCCTTACCGTAAAACCATCGACCACTACTCAGCCTCGCGTGCATTGGAGGTGAGCTGGGTCTACGGCCTGATCCGGCAGGAGTCCCGGTTTCTGTCGGGCGTGTTCTCCCCCGTTGGTGCGGCGGGTCTCATGCAGATCATGCCCAGGACGGCGAAATCGCTGGCCAAGGAAGAGGGCATCCGAGATTTCCGGCCCTCCACGGTCACAGAGCCAGAGCTGAATGTGCGCCTGGGCACACGCTACCTGCGCTCGCTTTACGACCAGTTCAATGGCTCCCTTGTCCTTGCAACCGCGGCCTACAACGCCGGGCCTGCTCGCAGCAGGCTCTGGCGCGCAACGCTCGTTCAGCCCATTCCCGGGGCAGCCTTTGCGGAGTCCATCCCGTTCGCTGAGACGCGCGACTATGTCAAGAACGTCCTGGCGAATGCGGCTGCGTATCAGGCCCCAGGCGCACCGCAAACACTCCTGACCTGGCTCGGGCCCATCGGTCAGCGACATCAGGGCCTAGAATCACAGCCATGACTCCCTACCCGCAAAGCGTCGCCATACTCGGAGGCACCGGTTTCATCGGACGTGCCCTCGCGAATCGGCTTTCTCAGCTCGAGGTTGGCCCCCGAGAGATTCGCGTTCTGACGCGCGCACGCGCGCGGGCACGCGCGCTCTGGACCCTGCCCAAGGTGCAAGTGCTCGAGGTGGATTATCAGGATGAGGCCAGTCTTGCCGAAGGACTCGCCGGCTGTGAGGCCGTTGTAAACCTGATAGGCCTGCTGCACAGTCGGACCGGCAAGCCCTGGGGTCCAGATTTCGATGAGGCCCATGTCCGGCTGCCCGCAAGGCTGGCTCGCTGTATGGCCCGCAACCAGATTCGCCGTCTTATTCACATCAGTGCGCTCGGGGTTTCCTCATCAGCGCCCTCCATGTATCTGCGCAGCAAGGCGGCGGGGGAGGCCCTCCTGCGCGGCGCCGAGGCAATCGACCTCACCATCCTAAGGCCATCTGTCGTCTTTGGTCCCGAAGACCAGTTTGTGCGCCTTTTTGCGAAGCTGGCTCGGTGGCTGCCCGTGATTCCGCTCGCAAGCCCGCACGCACGCTTTCAGCCGATTTATGTCGGCGACCTGGTTCGGGCCGTAACCCAATGCCTGGAAGAGCCTCGCACGATCGGGCAGGTGTTTGAACTTGCTGGAGAAGATGTGCTCACCCTCTATGAGGTGGTGCACTGGGCTGCAACCTACTCGGGACACCCCCGAATCATCCTTCCGCTCTCTGATGGACTCGCCCAACTCCAGGCGACAGTCATGGAGCATCTCCCCGGCCCCACCCTCGTCTCCCGGGACAACCTCGCATCAGCGACGGTGCCCAGCCTCGCCTCTGGGCCCATGAGCCCACTGCTCAATCTGGGCCCCCTGACTCGATTTCACAGCGCCGTCCCCCTGATGCTCGGGAAAGCATAGAGCCCATGGACCCCCAGGCATTGGCCTCGCTCGCCCCCCAGCGAGGCGATGCCATCCTGTCTCGGCTTGCGAACGGCATCGAGATCTACTGCGTCGGTGGGGCGGTGCGCGACTCCCTCTTGGGTGAGCCCGCACTCGACCGTGACTACCTCGTGACCGGTGCGAGCCCAGAACAGATGGTCGCTGCGGGATTTCGGCCTGTGGGCAGAGACTTTCCAGTCTTTCTTCACCCCGTGACGCAGGCCGAATATGCATTGGCCCGAACGGAGCGTAAATCCGGGCAAGGCTATAAAGGGTTCATTTTTTTTACGGGGCCACAAGTCAGCCTTCGGGAGGATCTGATGCGCAGAGACTTGCGCATCAATGCCATGGCGGTCGATTCCCAAGGCCGCTTGCATGACCCTCTGGGTGGCTATGAAGACCTCAAGCGCAAAACCCTACAGCACATCAGCCCGGCCTTTCGGGAGGACCCCCTTCGGCTGCTTCGGTTGGCTCGATTCTGCGCACGTTGGCCAGACTTTTCGATTGCGCCCGAGACATTCGCACTCTGCCAGGCCATCGTCACCGATGGTGAGCTGAGGGCGCTGGTGGCAGAGCGGATCTGGAGCGAACTCGAAAAGGGACTGGACGCGGTCGCCCCGGCCCGCATGATGTCACTCTTGGAGGCGCTCAAGGCCTGGCCTGAGCTGGTGGGTGCGAGCCCGGCCAGTGCAACAAGCGAGCCCAATCCTTGCGCTGATGAAGCCATGGTCAGGCTGACCGAGGCCAAGCAGTGCAAGATTCCAACGGCAGCCTTAGCAGGACTTCTTTTCTCGACATGGCCCGCGGGCAGGCTTGAGCCCGTGCTTCCCAAACAAGTGCTGGACTGGCGTCGACTCCTGACATCGGGGCTTGCCAGACCGGGCTGGTTAGCGCACATAGCCCCCACTGCGCGATGCGAAGACCCTGCCCAAACCGCAGCAGCGATTGCCGATTGGGCCGATGAGGCCGACCTCTATCGGCGCCCTGAGCGCATCGAACCTCTGCTTGCGCTGGCCGATCCAGCCGACAGGGGTGCGCTCGCCTTACCCCTCATTCGAGGGCTGGTATCCCTGTCTGTCGGTGAGGCAGCGCAGTCAGCAGCACGCGCGCACCAGTCAGTCCCGCTGGCCGTGCGGTCCTGTCGGCTGTCCTGGCTCACTCGGCAGCTTGAAGGCACTGAGCACTGAAAACGTCTGCCCCATCGCCGAGTCCGAGAGCAGTGTCTGCAAGGCGGAAAGAGCACGCAAACGCTGAGGGTCTTTCGGAACCCGGCCCAGGTCACCCGGTGCCGGAAAGATCATGTCCTGCGCCAGCGAGAGAATGTCCTGGTCGAGCAGCCAGGCTGCCTGAGACTTTAGGCTGAGCGCAGACGCCCCAAGGCCACTGAGGTGCTTGGCCAGTTGGGTGAAGTCGACATGCGCGGTGAGATCGCGTGATCCGGGTTCGTGAATCCAGTCGTTTGGGTCATCGAGCCGCCGGTGCTGCGAGTAGGCTGCCAGCGTTCCGCGATGCCGATCCGGATGGTCCAATTCGTGTTGCTCATAGCCGTAGTCCACCACCAGCATGAGACCAGACGCCAGGGGGCGCCAGAGTGACTTGATGAAATCCTCAAGGCCTGGAGCCACCTCACAGAGGTGCCCCCGGGCCCACCCGCCCCAGGCCTGAGCCGCAAGCGCTCGCGCACGCACCATGCCTGAAAGGCTCTCGTTCGCGATTCGAGGGCTCCACTGCCATCGCGCCTCGCCTGCGTCCCACACGACGCCCCACTCGAGCACCTCATCCAACCGGTTTGCCATCGGGCCACGCCACTCCAACCGTTTGACGGGAAGTGCATCAAAGACCTCATGGGCAAGCACCAACCCGCGCAGACTCAATGCCTGACTCGCATCTTGCGCACTTGGTGTGTGAGGCGCTGTCTCCCCTACCCAAGCCAGCCGAGACCAGAGTGCTGCGCAATCGGCCCGGCGGGAGAGGGCCGTGTGCAGCGTGGCCCGCTGAAGGGCTCTCAGGTGGGCGCTGGGCTCATCAAGCCAATAGGTCTGCGGAAGACAATTCCATTCAGCCAAGGAGATCAGCACCTGCGCAGCCAACGCGCCCGTGCCGGGTCCGACCTCCAGGATAGAGAGGCTGGGCCCCATCTGCTGCGTGAGCCTGCGAAAGGACTGGGCCACTGCATAGCCCATCCAGGGCCCCATCTCGGGGGCCGTTTGAAAGTCGCCGCCAGCGCCAAATGGCCCGGCGGCCCGGTCGGTGCGGGCGTAATAGCCCCCCTGAGGATGCAGCAGCGCAGCCTGCATAAACTGATCAAATGCAAGCCAGCCCCCCTGGGCCGCAGCCTCCTGCTCGAGATGCTGTTGCAACGATTTGGTTTGCGACATGCATCGGAGGGTATCAAAGCTACACTTGTGCTATGCGAGCCGCTCCCCATCCATCATTCACCGCCAACCCTGTCGCACTCGTCACTGGCGGCGCCAAGCGGCTTGGTCGTAGCATTGCGGAGGCACTCGCCGAGCAGGGCTGGCAGGTGGCCATTCACTACCGCGAGTCCGCCCAGGCGGCCAGTGCACTGGTTCAGACCCTAGAGGCAAGAGGTCACCGGGCCGTTGCATGCCCACTCGCACTGGACGAGACTCTGACCGCCCAGGCAGCAGATCAATACCTGGCCGACATTCAGCACAGCCTGGGACCCATCACACTGGTCGTGAACAACGCCTCTCACTTCGAGTTCGACCTTGCAGACTCCGCCAGCACTGCCAGCCTGCGCAGTCATCATGAGACCAATCTCATTGCGCCGGTCCTGCTCACCCAGGCCCTTTATCGGCAGTGTCAATCGAACAACCGAAAGGGTGTCGTGATCAACCTGCTCGATCAGAAGCTCGACAATCCCAATCCAGATTTCTTCTCCTACACGCTCTCGAAGGCCGGGCTGCTCTGGGCGACCCGGCTGATGGCCCAGACGCTGGCCCCAACCCTGCGGGTTCTGGCGGTATCGCCGGGCATTACGTTGCCCAGTGCGGATCAGTCTGAGGCGGAATTTCGGCAGACCCATGCGCAAACCCCCTTGGGCGCCTCGAGTACACCAGACGATATTGCCCAGGCCATTCTCTGGCTCGCCCAGTCGCCCGCCATCACGGGGACGCACCTGTTGGTCGACGGCGGCCAGCACCTGCTGCCCTCTGCCCGTGATGTGATGTTCTCTACCCGATAATGCGCAGAACCATGACCCCCACGACCGGACATAGACGCATCTTTATGCATGAGCTCAGCCTGATGGCATCGATCGGGTTCCATGACTTTGAACGCTCTGCGCGCCAACGCATTCTGGTGAATATCGACCTCTATGTGCCACTTGCACAAGCCCAGAGCCAAAGAGACGACGTTGCAGATCTGCTCGACTACGATGGCGTGAGAACGGGCATTCAAGCACTTGTTGCGCAACGACACTACAACCTGCAAGAGACCCTGGTAGACGAGATCCTCGCGCTTTGTTTGACCTTTCCACAGGTCTCAGGCGTGCGGGTGTCCACGCAGAAGCCAGATGTCTACCCCGACTGCAAGACTGTTGGAATCGAGACCGAAGCATGGCGCAGCTGAGTCTGGTGCATCTTCAGCCGGTGCCGCGCGAGCTGCGCAACCCGACCGAGGTCAACAAGCTATCCAAACGCCTGCACCGACTCACCGGACAGGCCATTGCGGACTTCAACATGATTGAGGCGGGCGATCGCGTCATGGTCTGCCTCTCGGGTGGAAAAGACAGCTACAGCCTGCTGGATCTGCTGCTCTCCCTGCGAGCCCGAGCCCCGATCTCCTTCGAGCTGATTGCAGTCAACCTCGATCAGGGCCACCCGGGGTTTCCCAAAGACGTACTGCCCGACTACCTGCGCGCACTCGGTGTACCTTTTCACATTGAGACCCAAGATACCTACTCCATCGTCAAGCGTGTCATACCCGAGGGCAAGACCATGTGCTCGCTCTGCTCACGGCTGCGCCGGGGTACCCTCTACCGAGTAGCCAGCGAGCTCGGCGCCACCAAGATTGCACTCGGCCACCACAGAGACGACATCTTGCAGACGTTTTTCTTGAACCTCTTTTTTGGCGGCGCACTCAAGGCCATGCCCCCAAAGCTGGTCTCAGACGACGGCCGTCATGTGGTGATCCGGCCCTTGGCCTATGTCGAGGAGTCCGACCTGCAGGCCTGGTCGGTGCATAAGGCTTTTCCCATCATTCCCTGTGACCTCTGCGGCTCGCAGGAGAACCTACAGCGACAGCAGGTGAAGGCCATGCTCCAGACCTGGGACCGACAGCACCCTGGTCGCGTTGACTCTATTTTTCAGGCGCTCAGCAACCTCAAGCCCTCGCACCTGCTCGACCACGCCGCCTTCCCATTTCAGTTGATTATGGCCGACGGTCAGGCAAGGGCAGACGGGGATAAGGCATTCGATCCATCGGGGAGCTGTGCGTGAGTGCGCTCTTTCGACTGCTCACCATTCTCTGGGTGGTCTGGAAGTTTGGTCTCGATCAGCTCGCGGTTGATGGCGCACGGCGCGGTCTCAATTCTCGTGTCCTCGCAGGAACCCTCTTTGTGCTACGCCTGGGTCGACGGTTTTCTGCGCCCCGAGGACAGCGCATACGCGAGGCACTCGAGAGCCTCGGACCGATTTTTGTCAAATTCGGTCAGGTGCTCTCAACCCGGCGAGACCTGCTCCCCGAGGACATCGCCAACGAGCTCGCGCTGCTGCAAGATCAGGTCCCTCCCTTCCCCTCCGGGCAGGCGATCGCTGCCATTGAGAAGGCGTTCGGACGCTCGATTGAACAGCTCTTCCAGGCATTTGACCCCGTGCCCGTGGCCAGCGCATCGATTGCACAGGTCCACTTTGCTCAGCTGCACGATGGTCGTGAGGTGGCCGTCAAAGTGCTGCGCCCGGGCATGTTGGAGATCATCGATAAGGACCTGGCCTTGCTGGCCCTTGGCGCACAGTGGGTTGAGCGGCTCTCTCCGGACGGTCGTCGCCTTAAGCCCCGCGAGGTGGTTGAAGAGTTCAACCATTACCTCCACGACGAGCTCGATCTGGTGCGCGAAGCGGCCAATGCAGCCCAGCTGCGCCGAAACTTCGAGCATTCCGGGCTGTTGCTCATTCCCGAAATGATCTGGGACCTCTGCCAGCCCAATGTCATTGTCATGGAACGGGTCTACGGCATACCGATCGGCCGCATGGATCGGCTGCGTGAGGCGGGTGTGGACCTGCAGCAGCTCTCCCGCGAGGGGGTGGAGATATTTTTTACCCAAGTCTTTAGAGACGGGTACTTTCATGCGGACATGCACCCGGGCAACATTCTGGTGTCAGATCGGGGCCCACATTTTGGCCATTACATTGCCCTGGACTTTGGGATTGTTGGCACCCTCTCCGAATACGACAAGAACTATCTCGCGCAAAACTTTCTCGCCTTCTTTCGAAGAGATTACCGACGGGTTGCGGAGCTTCATGTCGAGTCGGGCTGGGCTCCGGCCGATACCCGTGTCGATGCGCTGGAGGCCTCTGTTCGAGGAGTCTGCGAGCCCTTCTTTGATCGACCCCTCAAGGAGATCTCACTTGGGCAGGTGCTTATGCGCCTGTTTCAAGCGTCTCGCCGATTCAATGTCGAGATTCAGCCGCAGCTGGTGCTGTTGCAAAAAACCCTGCTCAATATTGAGGGCCTTGGCCGGCAGCTCGATCCAGACCTTGACCTCTGGGTCACTGCAAAGCCATTCCTCGAGCGTTGGATGAAGGAGCAGGTCGGCTTTGAGGCGCTGCGGGCGCAGGGCATGCGGGAAGCAGAGCGCTGGGCAAAACTCCTGCCGCAGCTTCCCCGGCTCGCCCATGCAGCGCTGACACAGGCAGCCTATCCGCGCGAGGATAAGACGTCCGAAGCGATTCGCAGGCTTGCAGATGAGACACGTCGCACGCGACGCTGGCTACAGGTCTTGGTTCTTTTTATTGTGGTCTCCCCTTGGTTGTTTGCCGCATTTTTCTCCTGAAGGACGCGACATGCTCTTGACCCTGGTGTCTATCTACCTCTTTGTTTCGATTCTGATTGGCCTGGTTGCGGCCCGGCAGGTTCATTCGGCGCAGGACTACATCACCGCCGGACGACACATGCCCATGCCCGTCGTCATGGCCATGGTCTTTGCCACTTGGTTTGGCGCAGAGACGGTGCTTGGCGTGTCTGCAACCTTTCTTGAAGAGGGCTTTCGAGGCCTGATCTCTGATCCGCTGGGCGCTTCGCTCTGTCTGGTGCTCTTTGGGCTGATCTTTGCGTTGCCGCTCTATCGCATGAAGCTCTTAACGCTAGGTGATTTTTTCAAACGCCGATACAACCGGCAGACCGAGCTCATCATTTCGCTGTGCATCGTGGTGTCTTACCTTGGCTGGGTATCGGCGCAGATCACCGCGCTTGGCCTCGTTTTTAACGTGCTCTCAAATGACACGGTCTCCATGCCATTGGGCATGATCATTGGGGCAGCCGTGGTGCTTACGTACACCCTGTTTGGGGGTATGTGGAGCGTCGCCGCAACCACCTTCATTCAGATGATCGTGATCGTCGTAGGCCTGCTCATCGTGACCTGGATCGCAGGTGACATGGCGGGTGGCTTTGAGCCCGTGATTGCCAAAGCCGCGGCAGAGGGCAAGTTCGACTGGCTGCCCACGCTTGACCCGCTGGATATGCTGGGCTGGGGGGCAGCGCTCGTGACGATGGCGCTGGGCTCAATCCCACAGCAAGACGTCTTCCAGCGGGTAAATTCGTCGAAGAACGAGTCCGTCGCGGTCTGGGGTACCACCCTCGGTGGCGTGGCCTACTTCTTTTTTGCTGCCGTCCCGCTCTTTCTGGCCTACTCCGCAAGCATGATTGACGCAGACCTCACTGCAAAACTCATGGACCAGGACTCACAGCTCGTACTCCCCACACTGGTCCTGCAGTACATGCCCTTCTGGGTCCAGGTAGTCTTTTTTGGTGCGCTGCTCTCGGTGATCATGAGCACCGCCTCCGGGACCCTGCTCGCCCCTGCGGTGACCTTTGCAGAAAATGTACTCAAAGGTAGCCAGCCGCACATGTCCGACCGTCAACTGCTGCTCACGACCCGCATCACGGTGGCGGTGTTCACGGTCATGGTGACGACCTACGCCCTGCTCACCGACGAGAGCATTCATGGCATGGTGGAGAACGCTTATCGCATTACCCTTGCCGGGGCTTTTGTGCCATTGGCCGCGGGCCTCTTCTGGTCAAAGGCCAGCAACCTGGGGGCAAGCCTCTCTATATTCTTTGGGCTTGGAAGCTGGCTGCTCCTAGAGGCCAGTGGGGCTGAGCTTTTGGTAGAGCCCCAGCTCATCGGTCTGTGTTTTAGCCTGCTTGGCATGCTCATCGGTTCGACGCTCTCACCGAACCCCCATCGTGGGCATCAGCATGGCCTCTCCCCGGGAGCGGAACATCGATGAGCGCCAACCAAGAACCTGAACCACTCTTTGCGGTTGTCTTGGCGGCAGGCCGAGGCAGCCGCATGCGCTCCGATCTTCCCAAAGTCTTACACCCGATCGGCGGCACGCCCATGCTTGGGCGCGTGCTCTCCACAGCCCTCAAACTCGATGCCAAGCGTCTGGTTTGTGTGGTGGGATCTGGCGCAGAGGCGGTTGAATCTTATGCAAGAGCCTCTTTTGCCGACCAGTCCCGATTGACCTTTGCCCTTCAGGAGCCCCCCCAGGGTACCGGTCACGCCGTGGCCTGCGCCATGCCCCATCTGCCTGAGCAGGGCCACACCATGGTGCTGTACGGTGACGTCCCGTTACTGAGCCCTGAAACGCTCAGCAGCCTGGTCAGCCTCGCCCGCAGCCAAGATGGTGTCGGACTGTTGACCGCACAACTGAGTAACCCAACTGGCTATGGGCGCATTCTGCGTAACGTTCATGGGCATCTGCTCTCCTGTGTCGAAGAGAAAGATGCGAATGAAGCACAGCGAAAAATTCATGAGGTCAATACGGGCGTGCTGGTTGCGCCAACCCGACTGCTGCGGTCCTGGGTCCACGCACTCAAGAACGAGAATGCGCAAGGGGAGTACTACCTCACCGATGTCCTGGCCATGGCAGTCGAGGCTGGGCTCACCGTTTCAACCCATTGCTGTGAGGATCCCATCGAAACCCAGGGCGTCAACAGCCAGATCGATCGCAGCGCACTGGAGCGGCACCACCAAAGGCGCCTTGCACAGCGGCTCCTCGAATCAGGTGTGAGCCTTGCTGACCCTACACGCATCGACATTCGCGGATCACTCGCATGCGGCCGCGATGTGCGCATTGACCACAGCTGCCTCTTTGAGGGCGAAGTCGTATTGGCGGATGGCGTTGAGATTGGACCGAACTGCGTGCTCAAAGACGTGCGCGTGGGGGCCGGCGCTCGCATCGAGGCCATGTCGCACCTGGAGGCCTGCGAGCTTGGCCCTCGAGCGGTGGTGGGACCCTTTGCTCGTCTGCGGCCAGGCTCTCTGCTCGGCGAGGGTGCCCACGTGGGTAACTTCACTGAAATCAAGAACAGCAGCCTTGGCGCCATGTCCAAGGCCAATCACCTGTCTTATATTGGCGATGCAACCGTGGGAGAACGGGTGAACATTGGTGCCGGAACCATCACCTGTAATTACGATGGCGCCCACAAGCATCGCACCATCATTGGCGACGATGCATTCATCGGCTCCGATACACAGCTTGTCGCCCCCGTTGTCGTCGGTGAAGGGGCAACCCTTGGTGCAGGAACCACCCTGACCACCGACGCGCCTGCAGGCCAGCTCACGCTGTCCCGCGCGCGGCAGACGAGTATTGCTCGGTGGAAGCGGCCCAAGAAAACATCTCACTGAGCATTGGAGACTGATCCGTGTGCGGAATTGTTGCAGCCCTCTCAACCCAGAACGTTGTCCCCATCCTGCTCGAGGGCCTCAAGCGCCTAGAGTACCGAGGCTATGACTCAGCAGGCCTTGCCTGCGCAACTGAGGGCCAGCTCACCCGGGTGCGCGCCGTGGGCCGTGTTGCAGAGCTCGCCAAGGCAAGCGCTTCGCTCAGTGCCACGATTGGCATTGCGCACACGCGGTGGGCTACCCATGGCGGGGTGACGCAAGACAATGCCCACCCTCATTGGTCTGAGGGTCAAGGTCTTCAGGTGTGCCTCGTGCACAACGGAATCATTGAGAATCACCTCGCGCTCAGAGAGGTATTAACTGACGAGGGCTACCGATTCGAATCCCAGACAGACACCGAGGTTATTGCTCACCTTCTGCACCGAGAGCGCCTTCAGAGCCCAGATCTTCGGACTGCGTTTGACCGCGTGCTCCAACAGGTTACCGGGGCCTACGCGATTGCTGCCATCAGCTCCCACGACCCCGGGTCCATGGTCGCGAGTCGACGCGGTGCACCGCTCATTCTGGGCGTCAGCGAAGATCCTCGGCAGGCGTTTCTGGCATCAGATGCGTCGGCCTTGCTGCAGGTCACGCGAGACATGGTCTATCTCGAAGATGGCGATCAGCTCTCGCTGCAGACCGATGCCGATCATCGTGTCGATGTTCAAATCTACGATCAGAACGGCCGTCTGGTGCAACGGCCGGTCGTTCGCAGCGCCCTGAGCGACGCCGATGTCGCACTTGGCCCCTATCGGCACTACATGCAAAAAGAAATGGCCGAACAGCCCGGTGCGGTTGCGGCCACGCTCGAGATGGTCATGCAGGCCTCGAGCATTTCAGATGGCCTCTTTGGTGCAGAGGCAGCCGAGGTCTTTGCCCAGACCGAGCGGGTGCTCATTCTCGCCTGCGGCACCAGCCACCACGCAGGCATGGTGGCACGCTACTGGGTAGAGGCAGTTGCCGGTCTGCCCTGTCAGGTCGAAATCGCCAGCGAGTACCGATACCGAAAGAGCGTCAGCGAGCCGGGCACGCTTGTCGTTGCCATATCGCAGTCAGGAGAGACGGCTGACACCCTGGCCGCCATTGAACACGCGCATCGCCAAGGCCTCACCAACACCCTCGCCATCTGTAATGTGCCCGAGTCCTCGCTCATCAGAGCCTGTCGACTCCGTTTTCTGACGCGTGCGGGGCCCGAAATCGGAGTGGCGTCTACCAAAGCGTTTACGACCCAATTGGCGGCACTCTTCCTGCTCACCCTCACGCTAGCGCGTCATCGCGAAAGCCCAAGTGCATCTGATCTTCAGGGCCATCTGCAGGCGCTGCGGCACCTACCGGCTGCGCTGAGCTCAGTCCTTGAGGCCGAGCCCTCATTCGCCGCATGGGCGAGGCATTTTGTGAACAAAGACCATGCTCTGTTTCTGGGGCGCGGCATTCACTACCCGATTGCGCTCGAGGGTGCGCTCAAGCTCAAAGAGATCAGTTACATTCATGCCGAAGCTTACGCGGCCGGAGAGCTCAAGCACGGGCCCCTTGCGCTGGTAGACGACAACATGCCCGTAGTTGCCGTCGCGCCCAATGATCAGCTGCTTGAGAAGCTGCGCAGCAATCTAGAAGAGGTGCGTGCACGAGGCGGCCGGCTGTTCGTCATCGCCGATCAAGGCACCGCATTCGAGCCTTCAGAGGGTGTTGAGGTCATCACCTTGGGTGGTCATGCTGGACTGCTTTCACCCATCTTGCATGTGATTCCACTCCAGATGCTCGCGTATCACGTGGCCCTGGCCAGGGGGCATGATGTCGACAAACCCCGAAACCTCGCCAAGAGTGTCACGGTGGAGTGAGCTGCAGCTACTGAAAGTCGACCACCAGCGCGGCGTGGTCTGAGAATTTCTGATCTTTGTAAACACGGGCATCCGCAAGGCGCCTTGCAAGCCCTGGAGTCACCAATGCGTAATCAATGCGCCAGCCTACGTTGTTTGCTCGGGCCTGCCCGCGGTTGCTCCACCAGGTGTAGCCCTGTGCCTCCTCGTCGGGGTAGAGATGGCGAAAGCTATCCACCCACCCCAGGCCCCCAAGCACCTCGGTCATCCAAGCTCGCTCCTGCGGAAGAAAGCCAGACTGCTTGAGGTTGCCGCGCCAGTTCTTGAGGTCCTTCTCGGTATGGGCAATATTCCAGTCGCCACAAATAACAAACTCTCGCCCGGTTGATTCGTGATCGCGCATCCAGGCCGCTAGGCGAGGAAAGAAAACCTCCATAAAACGAAACTTGGAGGCCTGCCGCTCCTCTGAAGCACTGCCTGATGGCGCATAGAGGCTCATGACTGACAACGGAGCGGAGCCCAGGGTGCCTGGCGCGAAATCGGCCCGAACCAGTCGCCCCTCGGCATCAAACTCTGGGGCGTTAAATCCGGTCTCGACATGCTCAGGTCGATGCGCTGAGTACAGCCCGACACCGCTGTAGCCGCGCTTCTCTGCGCAGTGCAGCCAGGACTGGACCGGCCCCTTGTCTGACGGAAAGCGAAGGTGGTTCTCAGACAAGTCGGCTGCCTGAGCCTTGAGTTCCTGCACACAGACCACATCGGCGGCCTGAGTCGCAAGCCACTCCATCACCCCTTTTTCAGCGGCAGAGCGCAGGCCGTTGAGGTTTAGGCTAATGATTCTCATGCCGTGTATTCTCCTTCTATGCTCAGCACTCAACAGTCATTTCTAGAGTTTGCCATCGAGAGCGGTGTGCTGCGGTTCGGCAGCTTCAAAACCAAAGCCGGTCGCATATCACCGTATTTTTTCAATGCCGGTTTGTTCTACACAGGTGGGCTGCTGGGCCGTCTGGCGGGTTTCTATGCACAGACCCTGCTTGAAGCTCAGGCCTCGCGGAATCTCCAAGTCGATCTCCTGTTCGGGCCAGCATACAAGGGCATCACCTTGGCCAGTGCGACCGCCGTTGCATTGGCGGCACAAGGCCATGACATCCCATTTTCCTTCAATCGCAAAGAGGCCAAGGACCATGGTGAGGGTGGCGTCACCGTTGGGGCGCCGCTGCAGGGACAAGTCATGATCATTGATGACGTCATCTCGGCTGGCACCTCTGTTCGTGAGTCGGTGGCCTTGATTCGGGAGCTGGGTGCCAACCCCTGTGGGGTCCTGATCGCACTCGATCGCATGGAGAAAGGTGGAACCGCAGAGGCCCCCACCGCCCATTCAGCAGTGCAAGAGACGGAGCAGGCTTTCGGAATCCCCGTCATTGCAATCGCGGGCCTGACAGACCTGCTCGAACTCCTTGATCACTCATCATCCGCTGCGCTCAGACAGCACGCACAGGCGGTGGCCGATTATCGAGACCGTTGGGGCGCCTGACGGTAGAGGGGCATCAGCTTGTCTTGCAGCGCCTGCATTTCTTGCACGCGGCGATCGCCCGAGGGATGAGTAGAGAGCCATTGGGCGGGTGCGCCCCTCTGGGCCGCCTGCATTTTTTTCCAAAGGCTTACGCCCGCTCGTGGGTGATAACCCGCGCGGGTTGAGATCTCAAGCCCCACACGATCTGCCTCAATCTCGTCATCACGGGAGAACTTGAGACTCATGAGCTGAGCCCCTGCGCCGATCGCCGATCGGCCCAGGTCACCCAAACCCAACAGGCCCGCCAATAGGCTTGCACCGACCCCCGTGAGCTGCTCTTTGGCCACCCGCTCGCGGGCATGCTCACGCAACGCATGGGCCATTTCGTGGCCCATGATCACAGCAATCTCATCGTCAGTGAGTTTGAGCTGATCGACGATGCCCGTAAAGAAGGCGATCTTGCCGCCAGGCATACAAAAGGCATTGATCGTGGGCTGATCAATCAAGGCCACCTCCCAGCGCCATTGCCGCGCCTGCGGATTCCACTGCGCAACATGAGGCAAGAGGTCAGCGGCGATAGCGCGCAGACGCTGTGCGCGAGGGTCCGTGGCGGGTACCAATCGTCCCGCTTGTCGGGCGTTCCCGAGCAGGGCTCGGTACTGCTCATCGGCTGAGCGCTCAAGGGCCTCGGCAGGAACGATTTTTCGCAGTCTGGAGGCCTCGCCCACGTCGACAGCCGACGACTGTGCCCAGGCCGTGTCTGCAGCACTGAATGCCCCCGAGATGATGCAAATCCACCCCCACTTCAAAACCCACCCTGCTGTTCGCACGCGTGTGTGCACGGCCGTCACCCCTTTCTAAGTACTCGCGTTAGCATGGCGAACACCATGCACACGACTTCCGAACCTCAACATGCCCCACGGCCTCGGCAGGGTCTGCTGCTCATGACCCTGCTGCTGGGCTTTGCCAGCGGCCTTCCCCTGGCGTTGTCATCTGGAACCCTACAGGCTTGGCTCACTGTAGAGGGCCTGGACCTCAAAACGATCGGCTGGCTGACTGTGCTTGGACTGCCGTATACCTACAAGTTCGCGTGGGCACCTGTGCTCGATCGCTATCCCCTCCCGGGTCGATGGGCAGCCCGCAGACGCGGTTGGCTCACCCTGCTGCTGCTCGCCATGGCCGCTGTGCTATTTACACTCTCATTCTCTTCACCCACCACCAGCCTCACGAGGCTCGCAAGCCTCGCATTTTTGTTGGTTGTGCTCTCGGCCAGTTTTGACATTGTGTTTGATGCCTGGCGAGCAGAATCGTTGACTCCAGAGCAGCGAGGGCTCGGTGCCGCATGGTCAGTGATTGGCTATCGGTTGGCCATGCTCACCTCAGGTGGTCTTGCACTCATGCTCGCAGACCTCTGGCTGGGTTTTGGTGGGACCTACCGCGTCATGGCTGGTCTCTGTGTGCTCTTAGCAGTCATTGCAGCCTTAGCGCCTGAGCCGAGCCAGGCCCGGACCCCGGGAAGCCTCAGAGCCGCCGTCATCGAGCCCTTCAGGGAGTTCTTCAGCCGCAAGGGCGCCATAGCCCTGCTGGTCTGTATCGTCCTCTATAAGTTGGGAGATGCCTTTGCTGGCAGCCTGTCGACAGCATTTCTGATTCGAGGTGCCGGATTCACGCCCGCTGAGGTTGGAGCGGTCAACAAGGGCGTTGGCCTTGTGGCCACGCTCGTGGGTGGTCTCTTTGGCGGATGGCTCCTTGCAAAGTCCGGGCTCTGGCGAGCCCTGCTGGGATTCGGGCTGTTGCAGGCGGTAACCAACTTGGGCTTTTGGTGGCTCGCCTCTCGAGAGGCGAGCTTGACCGATATGACCGCCGTCGTGCTGCTCGAAAACCTCGCTGGCGGCATGGGCACGGCAGCCTTCGTTGCCCTGCTGATGTCGCTGTGCGATGCCCGATTCACGGCAACGCAGTTCGCATTGCTTTCTGCGCTCGCCTCCGTGGGGCGCGTGTGGGTAGGGCCCGTCGCAGGCGTTGCTGCAACCGACTACGGGTGGGCTCCTTTCTTTATGAGCACCTTTTTCGCGGCACTGCCCGGTCTGATTATGCTGGCTTGGCTCAAGCCTGTGATTGATCGGGCCGATCAGCCTCCATGGCCTTCTTGAGCAGATCGGTCACGCCCTGCGGATTGGCCTTGCCGCCGCTTCGCTTCATGACCTGCCCCACGAGCGCGTTGAGTGCCTTGTCCTTTCCTGCTCGGTACTCGTCCACCATTTTTGGGTTGGCTGCAACCACCTCTGCAACCCAGCCCTGGAGCTGTCCGCTGTCCTGAACCTGACGAAGGCCATCCGCCTCAATGACTTCGTCCGCCGTGCGACTTGCATCAGACCAAAGCTTGGCAAAGACCTCGCGGGCAATCTTGTTCGAGAGCGTGCCATCGGCCACCCGCACAATGAGCCCAGCGAGCCGTTCGGCGCAGAGCGGCGACTGCTCGATCTCGAGACCTTCTCGGTTCAAGGCAGTGGCCAGCTCCCCCATGACCCAATTGGCCAGAAGCTTCACATGGGCAGCATCCGCAGCCTTGTGCAAGCCCAAGCCTGTGACCCCCCGATCAAAATAATCGCTGGCCTCGCGAGAGGCGGTCACCATTGCCGCGTCTGCCGAGGAGAGGCCAAACTGCTGCTCAAGCAGTGAGCGGCGAGCGCCCGGGAGCGTGGGCATCTGTGCCTCGACCTGCGAGATCCAGGCCTCTGTCAGGGTGAGTGGCGGGAGATCTGGATCGGGGAAGTATCGGTAATCGTGCGCATCTTCTTTGCTTCGCATGGCCCGCGTCTCGTCGCGATCAGGATCAAACAGGCGGGTCTGTTGAATGACCGTACCGCCATCCTCAATGAGCTCAACCTGTCGTTGAGCCTCTACCTGGATGGCACGCTCCAGAAAACGAAAGGAGTTGAGGTTCTTGATCTCACAGCGCGTTCCAAAAGCAGTCTGACCTTGGCGCCTCACCGAGACATTGGCGTCTACCCGAAAAGATCCCTCCTGCAGATTCCCATCGCATATCCCAATCCAACGCACCAATGCATGAAGGGCTTTGGCATAGGCCACGGCCTCAGCGGCAGAGCGCATCACTGGTTCAGTCACGATCTCAAGCAGGGGGGTTCCAGCTCGATTGAGGTCAATGCCCGACTGTCCCTGTGGAATGCCCTCAAGGCCCTCATGAACGGACTTGCCTGCATCCTCCTCGAGGTGAGCACGGGTCAGCTCGATCCGTCGAGGCTCCCCATCGGCAAGCACGATCGAGACCGAACCACCAGAAACAATCGGCTGCTCAAACTGGCTGATCTGGTAACCCTTGGGCAGGTCAGGATAAAAGTAGTTTTTTCGAGCAAAGACAGAGCGCCTCGCAATCTGCCCACCCACAGCTAGCCCAAATCGAATGGCGGCCTCCACCGCTGCCCGGTTGAGCACCGGCAGCACGCCCGGCAAAGCCAGGTCAATCGGGTGCGCCTGTGTATTGGCCGGTGCCCCAAATGCCGTAGAAGCCGGCGAGAAAATTTTAGACTCCGTGCGCAGTTGTACGTGAGTCTCCAAACCGATCACCACTTCCCAGCTCATCGCTCACCCCCTTGTGCTGCAGACGGCCCCACAGAAAACGGTGTCTGAAGGTGCCAGTCCGTTTGCCGCTGATAGGCGTGCGCCACCTTGAGAAGCCTTGACTCTTCCCATGCTGGGCCGATGAGCTGCAGTCCCACCGGCAGCTGCGGCGCGCCGGGCTCCGGAGACGAAAATCCGCAAGGAACCGACATAGCCGGTAAGCCCGCAAGGCTCGCACCGAGCGTATAAATGTCGGCTAGGTAGTCCTCAAGGGGGTCCCTCGCGGCTGGCTGATCCTCAAGACCGGGTCGGGTCCAAGCCACAGTGGGCGAGACCGGCCCTAAAAGCAGGTCACACTGCGCGAAGGCCTGCTGAAAATCTTGTGCAATCAATCGTCGAACCTGCTGAGCCTTGAGGTAGTAGGCGTCGTAATAGCCATGTGAGAGCACGAAGCTTCCCACCAAAATGCGGCGCTGCACTTCTGCCCCAAAGCCCTCACTGCGGCTGTTCACGTAGAGCGACTGCAAGTCCGCCGCCTGCGAGGAACGATGTCCGTAACGAACGCCATCAAAGCGAGAGAGATTAGATGAGGCCTCTGCAGGCGCAATGACGTAGTACGCGGGAATCGAAAGTGCCGTTCGCGGAAGGCTCACCTCCACGGTCTGCGCACCGAGCCCGCAGAGGACTTGCACCG
>Ga0208788_1000026_pt1 | contig 120598 bp, 114 predicted proteins | sample Wag4_2014_7_11_3_FD_187363 | JGI IMG/M metagenome (GOLD analysis project Ga0208788, IMG submission 187363) | Fresh water mixed with fracking chemicals microbial communities from Ohio, USA - Utica-2 Time Series FC 2014_7_11 (SPAdes) (version 2) ... | reverse complement strand
TGGGTGGGGATGGGGTCGTAGCCACCCTGCTCTTCAGAGGGAAATTTCGGATCGTTCATGTGGCACCTCGCAGGGAGCCCGATTGGCGGACTCTGAACATTCGAGGTGCCGTTTACATCGCCGTTCCAACGATTCAATCACCAGTCGTCAGTACACCTGGCCTTGAGTCAGGACGACGACTGGAGTTGTCTGACGATCTTGTCCTTGACCTCCAGGCGTTTGGCCTTGAGCCTCGTCACCGCATCATCACTGGATTTGGCCTGCTCGGCCTTCACCACCTCCGCATCCGCCAGGGAATACTTGTTGATCAGTGAATCCAGTAACGGATCCTTGGTGCGTTTGTGCTGGATCTCTTCCTTCGTGCAACTCAGATCCTTGTAAAGGTCATGGGGCACCGGCATGGAACACCTCCGTTTGTTGATCGGCGGCAAACGCGATTGATTGCGCTCGCCAGCTATCAGAATGGCCTCGGTTGGCCGGTTCTGTCGACCATCTGTCCGACCGGCGGCGACCGTTCGTCGCCGTATCGCAAACGCAATAAAACCTTTGTCCGCGCGACCGCCTCCACAGAGTAACCATCACTCGATCCCCTGCGTGGAGAAATACCAATGGACGGATTCAACCTGCGCCACCTCGCCCTCGCCGTTGCCCTGAGTTCCAGCATGGGCACAGCCTTTGCCGCCACCTCCAACGACTTTGTCGACAAGGCCGCCGCCGGTGGCATATCCGAGATCGAAACCAGTCGCCTGGCCCTGGAAAAAAGCCAGTCGGCGGACGTCAAAGCCTTCGCCAACATGATGATCTCCGATCACGGTAAGGCCAATGACGAGCTGGCGGCTATCGCGAAAAAGAATGACATCGAGGTGCCGGACAGCACCACGCTGGTCAAGCAGGCCAAGGAAAAAATCCTCGACATGCGTGACGAGTCCTTCGATGCGGCCTATGCCAACAACCAGGTCAAGGCCCACGAAGACACCATCGAATTGTTCAAGAAACAAGCCGATACGGTCACCGACGACAAAACCAAAGGCGGCGTGGAACTCAAAGGCTTTGCGCAGAAAATGCTGCCGGGGCTGGAAAAACACCTGGAAATGGCGAAGAAGCTGCAGGCGGCCCATCCCAGCAAATAACCCGTTCGCTCAAAAAAACCGCATCCAGTATGCGGTTTTTTATTTTGCGCCAGGCGCTCGGCCAATCCGGGTTGAAACAGATGTCGGGTCGTTGATTAACAACGAAAAACCGCAATCCGGGTCCGCGCCGTCTACAGTCCTTAGGCAGCGGATAAATATTTGGGAATTATTAACAACTATTTCATCCGCCAAATGTCACTGACTTGCGCTGATCGATGTTTGGGGAATCGGCGCCTACATTCAAGGAGTCCAGTCTCATGGCGGCACTGCAACCCGGCACACTCGATGCGATGAAAAACAACCACACGCAACTGCTTGCCGAATGGACAAATGGCCTCCAGGCCAGCGGAGCCACACGCAACCTCAAGGAACAGGACCTGCAACAACAGACCTCGGAATTCCTGCACCTGGTCATCAGCGGGTTGCAAAACGGTAACGACAAGAACATCGCCGCCCCAGGCTGGGACGATACCCGCCTGTTCCTCGAAAAGCTTTCCCATAGCCGAGCCCTGCTGGGCCATGACTCGCAACAGACCGCCAACTTCATCTTCGCCTTGAAAGGCCCGTTGTTCGCCCTCTTGCAAAAGCACTACGAAGGCAACCCTGCACTGCTGGCGCAACAGCTGTGGGAAGTGTCCGAGCTGTTCGATGCCCTGGGCATGCAAACCATCCGTACCTTCCAGAAATCCCGCGAGTCGGTGATCAAGCGGCAGCAGGAGGAGCTGCTGGAACTGTCGACCCCGGTGGTCAAGCTGTGGGACGGCGTGCTGGCCCTGCCGATGATCGGCACCCTCGATTCACAGCGCACCCAGGTGGTGATGGAATCGCTGTTGCAGCGCATCGTCGACACCGGCTCCGAAATCGCCATCATCGACATCACCGGTGTGCCCACCGTCGACACCCTGGTGGCCCAGCACTTGCTCAAGACCGTTACCGCCATTCGCCTGATGGGTGCCGATTGCATCATCAGCGGCGTGCGTCCGCAGATCGCCCAGACCATCGTGCACCTGGGCCTGGACCTGCAAGGCGTGGTGACCAAGGCTAACCTGGCCGACGCCCTGAAACTGGCCCTGACCCGGCTGGGATTGACCATCAGCAAGGCGGATTGAGCCCATGGAGCGCATTCCGATTTTGCAAATGGGCCCCTTCCTGCTGGTGACCATCCAGGTCGACATGCATGACCAGTTGGCCCTGACCCTGCAGGATGATTTGTCCGAGCGCATCAGCAAGACTTCCGCCCGTGGCGTGCTGATCGACATTTCCGCGCTGGACATGGTGGACTCGTTCATTGGCCGCATGATCGACACCATTTCCAGTCTGTCGAAAATCATGGACGCCCAGACCGTCCTGGTGGGCATGCAACCGGCCGTGGCCATCACCCTGGTGGAACTGGGCCTGACGTTGCCCGGCGTCAGCACGGCGCTGAACGTCGACCGCGGCATGAAGCTGCTGCAGCAACGGGTGCTCGAGCAATGACCGTGCGCAGCAGCGGCACTCATCCGATCAATATCGAACAGGACGTGGTCCTGGCGCGGCAATTGGCGCGCAAGCTGGCCACCGAATGCGGCATGCGCCTGATCGACCTGACCAAAATGGTGACCGCCGTCAGTGAACTGGCGCGTAACACCATGGTGTACGGCGGTGGCGGCGACATGGACTGGCAAATCATCGATGAAGGTGCACGCACCGGCCTGCGCCTGCTGTTCAGGGATGAAGGCCCGGGCATCCCCGACATCAAGCTGGCCATGACCGACGGCTGGACTTCCGGTTCCGGCCTGGGCCTGGGCCTGACCGGGGCGAAACGGCTGGTGGATGACTTCGAGCTCGACACCGCGCCCGGCCAAGGCACTCGCATAACGATTACCCGATGGACATGAATATCAGTGGGTCGATGACCCAGGTCCTGGCCATTGAAGACAGCAGTCAGATAGGCCACGCGCGGCGCACCGCGCAGCAATTGGCGGAAAAAAACGGGTTCGACGCCACCGACGCAGGGCGCGTGGCGCTGGTGGCGACCGAGCTGGCCAGCAACATTCTCAAGCATGCCGGCCGTGGCGAGATGCACCTGCGGGTGTTGCCCCGGGCCGCCGGCGCCGGCATTGAAATGCTGGCGATCGATCGCGCCAACGGCTTCGACTTGCAGGCTTGCCTGACCGATGGCTTTTCCACCGGCGGCACTCAAGGGATCGGGCTCGGGGCGGTATCGCGCCAGACCGAGGTGTTCGACGTCTACGCCGACTCCCGGGGCGCAGTGCTGCTCACCCGGCTGTATCCGCGCCAGGACAAGGCGCCGGACCTGCGCGTGGGCATCAGCCAGCATTCGTTGCACCACGACCCGGCGTGCGGCGATGTCTGGCACCTGGCAATCGACGGGCCACGCATCAGTGCCCTTGTGATCGATGGCCTGGGCCATGGCGAAGATGCCGAACGGGCCGCCCGTGCTGGCGAAAGTACCTTCGCCGTGACGCCTTTCGCCTCTGCGGTGGTGGCACTGGAGGACATGCATCGGGCCATGATCGGCACCCGTGGTGGTGCGCTGGCCATCGCCCAGGTCGATTGCGCCGCCGACACCCTCACATTCGTCGGGATCGGCAACATCGGTGCCTGCCTGGTCACGGCGGACACCTCCCGTGGCCTGGCGTCCCACCCCGGGATCGTCGGCGTCCAGTACCGAAAGGCGCAACCCTTTGACTATGCTCAGATCAGTGGACAGCTGTTGATCATGTACAGCGACGGTCTGCAGTCACGCTGGCGACTGCAGGATTACCCCGGCCTGGTGCATCGCCATCCCGCTGTGATCGCTGCCATTTTGCACCGTGATTTCTGTCGTGGACGGGACGATGTCACGGTGCTGGTCATTGCCCTGGAGCCCGCCCATGTCTGAATTACCCCTCAACGCGACTGACGAACAAGCGGTGCTGATCGCAAGGTTGCAAGGCGAAGCCGATGCTCTGCGCGCCGAGCTGGATGAAACCAACCAGGGCGTACTGGCGCTGTATGCCGAACTCGATACCCAGGCCGAACAGCTGCGTCAGGCGTCGGACCTCAAAAGCCGTTTCCTGTCGTACATGAGCCATGAGTTTCGCACGCCCCTGGGCTCGATCCTGAGCATCGCCAGCCTGCTGACCGACGAACTGGACGGGCCCTTGAGCCCCGAACAGCACAGGCAGGTCGCCTTCGTCAGCAACTCGGCGCGGGAACTGAGCGACATGGTCGATGACCTGCTGGACCTGGCGAAAATCGAGGCCGGGCGCATCAGCATTTCCCCGGCCTGGTTCGACATGTTCGATCTGTTCGCCGCCCTGCGCGGCATGTTTCGCCCGATTGTCGATGCCAGCGCCGTGGACCTGATCTTCGAAGAACCCATGGGGCTGCCACGGCTGTACACCGACGACAAGAAGCTGGCGCAGATCCTGCGCAACTTCATTTCCAACTCGTTGAAGTTCACCACCCGCGGCGAAGTGCGGGTTTCGGCGCGCCTGGAGGACGGCGACAAGGTGCGTTTTGCCGTGACCGACACCGGAATAGGTATCGCTCCCGAGCTACATGGCGCATTGTTCGAGGACTTTTCCCAGGTCGACTCACCGCTGCAAAAACGCCTGCGCGGCACCGGGCTTGGCTTGTCGCTGTGCAAACGTTTCGCGCACCTGTTGGGTGGCGATGTCGGGGTGCAGAGCACACCGGGTGCCGGCTCGACCTTTTACGTGATCATCCCGCTGGCCATTGCCGTGGAGCCTGCCGATGAAACGTGATCTGCGCTTGCTGATCGTCGACGACAACGTCGCTACGCGCTACGCGCTGCGCCGGCGCCTGGAGAGTCACGGCTATGAAGTGCTCGAAGCGGGCACGGGCAGCGAGGGCCTGGAGCTGATCGACAGCGTCGCGCTCGATGCGCTGGTGCTCGACGTCAACCTGCCGGACATGAGCGGCTTCGACATCGTGCGCAAACTGCGGGCCGATCCGGCCACCGCGCTGCTGCCGGTGGTTCATGTGTCGGCGGCGTCGATCCAGACCGGCGACATCATCACCGGCCTGGACGCCGGGGCCGATGCCTATCTGATCCATCCGATCGACCCGGACGTCCTGCTGGCCACGCTGCGCACCCTGCTGCGGGTGCGGGAAACGGAAAACGCGTTGCGCGAAAGCGAGGCGCGTTTCCGGGAGATTTTCGTCAACGTGTCGGCGCCCATCGCCGTGCTCGATGCCGACCTGAACGTTCATGAATGCAACCACGCCTTCGCCCAGTTGATTCAAGACAACCGTGCCACGGATACCTTGCGCGAGTGTTTTGCCGACGATCAACGGTCCGTCATCGAAGAACTGCGCCTGCGCCTGGCCTACGGCGAGCGCTGGAAAGGCACCCTGAGCATGCGGGTGCTGGGGGAAGTCCGCGAAACCGAGTGGCAGATCTCGCCCTACCGCACCCCGGAACTGAGTCTGGTGTTTGTCGAGGACGTCACTGAACACCGCCACCGCGAACGCTCGCACCTGGCACGGCTGGACGATGCCACCACGCAATTGGCCAAGGAAGTCGCCGAACGGGCGCGCACCGAAGCCCAGTTGCTGCAGGTGCAGAAAATGGATGCGCTGGGCAAGCTCACCGGTGGCATCGCCCACGACTTCAATAACCTGCTGACCGGCATCATCACCAGCCTGGAGCTGATCCAGAAGCGGGTCGCCGATGGCCGCACCGACAAGGTTCAGTTCTACGCCGAGGCGGCCCTGAACTCGGCCATGAGCGCCGCCGGGCTGACCCACCGCCTGTTGGCCTTCGCCCGGCAACAGCCGCTCGATACCCGGCCGGTGGACATCAACGAGCACGTACGCTCGCTGGAAGAACTGCTGGTGCGCACCATCGGCGAACGCATCGCCCTCAAGCTTGAGCTGACGAGCAAGTCTGCCATCGCCCTGGTCGATCCGATCCAGCTGGAAAGCGCCGTGCTCAACCTGGTGATCAACGCCCGCGATGCGCTGCCCCAAGGGGGCAATATCTGGGTCAACACCTATGCCGCCTACTCCCATGGCGACCCGAACCTGGCCGATGGTGCCTATGTGGCGCTGTCGGTGCGCGATGACGGCACCGGGATCGAACACAGCGTGATCGACAAAGTGTTCGATCCGTTCTTCACCACCAAACCCCTGGGCCAGGGCACCGGGCTGGGTTTATCGACCATCTACGGTTTCGCCCGTCAGTCGGGCGGTGATGCCCACATCCGCAGCGTGGCCCGGCGCGGCACCGAAGTGACCATCATGCTGCCGGCCAGCTCCGACCCTACGGTCAGCGAAGTCGCGCCCGTCACTGTCGATCCGCAAGGTGCCGGCGAGCATGTGCTGATCGTCGAGGACACGCCATCGGTACGGATGTTCGTGGCTGAAGTGCTGGTGGACGCCGGTTACCGTTGCACCCAGGTCGGCGACATTGAAACCGCGCTGGAACGGCTGCAGAACGACGAATCCATCGACCTGCTGCTGACCGATGTCGGCCTGCCGCGCATGAGCGGCCGCGAACTGGCCGACATCGCCCGGGGCTGGCGCGACCAACTGCCGATCCTGTTCATGACCGGCTACGCCGAAACCGCGATCAACCGCCAGGTGTTCCTTGGCGAGGGCATGGAAATGCTGATCAAACCGTTCCAGATCAATGAACTGCTGGACAAGGTACGGCGCACGTTGGACGGCGCCTGACAGACCGCCTTCGCGAGCAAGCCCGCTCCCACACGGGATCTCCAGTGAACGCAAACCCTGCATCCCCCCCAATCAACTGTGGGAGCGGGCTTGCTCGCGAAGAGGCCGGCACCTTCAACATCGCCGGCGACTGACCCACCGCCATCGCGAGCAGGCTCGCTCCCACAGTAATTCTCGGCCGGATACAAATTCTGCGGTCACTGAAAAACCTGTGGGAGCTGGCCTGCCGGCGATAAGGCCAGCACAGGCAAGATCAGCTGTGCCTGACCCACCGCCTTCGCGAGCAAGCCCGCTCCCACACGGGATCTCCAGTGAACGCAAACCCTGCATCCCCCCCAATCAACTGTGGGAGCGGGCTTGCTCGCGAAGAGGCCGGCACCTTCAACATCGCCGGCGACTGCCCCCCCGCCATCGCGAGCAGGCTCGCTCCCACAGTAATTCTCGACCGGACACAAATTCTGCGGTCACTGAATAACCTGTGGGAGCTGGCCTGCCAGCGATAAGGCCAGCACAGGCAAGATCAGCTGTGCCTGACCCACCGCTTTCGCGAGCAAGCCCGCTCCCACACGGGATCTTCGGTGAGCGCCAATTCTGCATCCCCCTCCAATCAACTGTGGGAGCGGGCTTGCTCGCGAAGAGGCCGGCACCTTCAACATCGCCGGCGACTGACCCACCGACATCCCGAGCAGGCTCGTTCCCACAGGGGCGCGATCATCCGAGTACTTTGGCGAGGAATGGTGCCGTGCGGCTTTTCTTGCTTTTCGCCACTTTCTGCGGCGTGCCGGCCACCACGATTTTGCCGCCCTGATCCCCCGCCCCCGGGCCGATGTCGATCACCCAGTCGCTCTGCGCCACCACGCGCATTTCATGCTCCACCACGATCACCGTGTGGCCCGCCGTCACCAGGTTGTTCAACTGCTCCAGCAGTCGATCGACGTCCCTTGGGTGCAGGCCGGTGGTGGGTTCGTCGAGCACATACAGGGTTGTCCCTCGCGGGTTGCGCTGCAGCTCGGTGGCCAGTTTGATGCGTTGGGCCTCGCCACCGGACAGCTCAGTCGCCGGTTGGCCAAGCCGCAGATAGCCCAGGCCGATGTCCCTCAGCACCTCCAGCGATCGACGCACGCCCGGTTGTTCGGCGAACACCTGCACCGCTTCATCGACGGTCAATTGCAGCACCTGGGCGATGTTGCGGCCCTGCCAGTGGATCGCCAGGGTGTCCGGGTTGTATCGGGCGCCGTGGCAGGTCGGGCACGGTGCGTAGACGCTGGGCATGAACAGCAATTCAACGCTGACAAAACCCTCGCCCTCACAGGTCGGACAGCGGCCCTTGGCGACGTTGAAGGAAAACTGCCCGGCGTCATATCCCGCGGCCTGGGCGTCAGGCGTGGCGGCGTAGAGCTTGCGCACGTTGTCGAACAGCCCGGTGTAGGTCGCCAGGTTCGAACGCGGCGTGCGGCCGATGGGTTTCTGGTCGACTTGCACCAAACGCTTGATCGACGCCAGCCCCGCCGTGACCTGGCCGCCGCTGGTTTGCGGCGCATCGTCTTCCAGGCTCAGCTCTTGCGCTTCAGTGTCGGCCGGCGCACGCCCGAGATGCGCGCCCACCAGTTCCAGCAGCGCCTGACTCACCAGGCTCGATTTGCCCGAACCCGACACCCCGGTCACCGAGGTAAAACAACCCAAAGGAAACTCGACGCTGAGGTCGTTCAGGTTATTGCGAGTGATGCCTTCCAGCCGCAGCCAGTCGCTGGCCGTGCGCGCTGTTCGGTGGTTGCTGACGGGCGCAGCAAACAGATAGGCGCGGGTTTGCGATTCGGCCACGTCCGCCAGACCGGCCGGCGCGCCGCTGTACAGCACCTGGCCGCCATGTTCACCCGCCGCCGGACCGACGTCGATCAACCAGTCGGCGCGGCGCATGGTTTCCACGTCATGTTCGACGACGAACAAGGTATTGCCGGCCGCTTTCAAGCGTTGCAGCGCGTCGAACAACGCCTCGCCATCGGCCGGATGCAAACCCGCCGAAGGCTCGTCCAATACATAAATCACCCCGAACAACTGCGACCCCAATTGCGTGGCCAGGCGCAGGCGTTGCAATTCACCGGAGGACAGTGTCGGCGTGCTGCGTTCCAGTGCCAGATAACCCAGGCCCAGGTCGGTCAGGGTACTGACCCGCTCCAGCAAATCCTGGGCGATGCGTTGCGCCGCCAGGCGTTTTTCCACCGACAGGTTCGGCGTGTGCCGCACGTCCGGGGCATTGGCGTGACCGCTGGCGCCGTGGGCCACCCGCTGTTCACGGGCCTGTCGAGTCTGGCTGTGGCTCAGCACTTCGCCGGCCTCTTCACCTTCCTCCAGATAGTGCTCGGCCGCCACCGGCCTGAGCACATCGGCCACCTGCAGCAACGGCATCTGCGACAACTCACCGATGTCGTAACCGGCAAAAGTCACCGACAACGCCTCGCGCTTGAGGCGTTTGCCTTCGCACAACGGGCAGGGGCTGCCGAGCATGAATTGCGAGACGCGCTTCTTCATCAGCGCACTTTGCGAATGGGTGAAGGTGTGCAGGATGTAGCGCCGGGCGCCGGTGAACGTGCCCTGGTAACTGGGCTCCATCTTGCGCTTGAGGGCGACGCGGGTTTCCTCAGGGGTGAGCCCGGCATACACCGGCACCGTGGGGGTCTCCTCGGTAAAGAGAATCCAGTCCCGCTGTTTTTTCGGCAGTTTTCGCCAGGGGATATCGACGTCGATGCCCATGGTCACCAGGATGTCCCGCAGGTTCTGGCCCTGCCAGGCCAACGGCCAGGACGCCACGGCACGCTGGCGGATGGTCAGGTTCGGGTCCGGCACCATCAAGGCTTCCGTGACTTCGTACACCCGGCCCAGGCCATGGCATTCGGGGCACGCGCCCTGGGGCGTGTTTGGCGAAAAGTCCTCGGCATAGAGCATCGGCTGCCCCGCCGGGTAACTGCCGGCGCGGGAATACAACATGCGGATCAGACTCGACAGGGTGGTGACGCTGCCCACCGACGAGCGTGTGCTGGGCGTGCCCCGTTGTTGCTGCAGGGCCACGGCTGGCGGCAGGCCTTCGATGGAATCTACATCCGGCACCCCGACCTGATCGATCAGGCGCCGCGCATACGGCGCCACGGATTCGAAATAACGGCGCTGTGCCTCGGCGTAGAGCGTGGAAAACGCCAGCGACGACTTGCCCGACCCGGACACCCCGGTGAACACCACCAGGGCGTCACGGGGAATATCGACATCGACGTTCTTGAGGTTGTGCTCCCGGGCGCCGCGCACCCTGACCATGCCTGAGGGAGGGGTTGCGGTTCGCTTGGAGGTCATCGGGCGGCCTTTGATTGAAGGTGAGCGATCCTGTAGGAGCCGAGCTTGCTCGCGATGGCGTCTGGTCTGACACACCGCCATCGCGAGCAAGCTCGGCTCCTACAGAACTGGATGGGTTCAGCCGTTGAGCACCATGCGGATCATTTGGGTCAGCGCCTGCGGGCTGTAGGGTTTGCTCAGCAAATGGGTGTCGGGGCTGAGTTGGTGGTTGCGCGAGATGATGTCACGGGTGTGGCCCGAGGTGAACAGCACGGCCACCGGCGGGATTTTTACCTTGGCCCAGGCCGCCAGGTCCGAGCTCTTGATCAGGCCGGGCATGACCACGTCGGTGAAGATCAGGTCCACCACCACGCCTTCGAGCAGCATCTGCATGGCGATATCGGCATTGGCTGCCGTCAGCACCTGATAACCCTCCTCGCGCAACAGATCTACCGTGGAGGCCCGCACCGCGTCATTGTCCTCGACCACCAGAATCCGTTCATGGCCGCCCTGTTGCTGCACATCGAGGACCTTCGGTTCGTGGGGCACCGAGCGCAGGCTACGGGGGAAATACAGCTGAACCCGGGTGCCCTGGCCCATGACGCTGGACATCTCGACATGCCCGCCGCTCTGCTTGACGAAACCGAACACCATGCTCAACCCCAGCCCGGTACCCTGACCGTCAGGCTTGGTGGTAAAAAACGGCTCGAACGCCTGGGCCAGTACCTGCGGTGACATGCCTGCGCCCGTGTCTGCCACCGTCACACAGACGTAGTCACCGGCGACCATGCCCTTGCCCGCGCAGAACGACGAATCAAGGCTCACGTTCTCGGCACAAAGCCCAATGGTCCCCTCGCCTTTCATCGCATCACGGGCATTGATCGTCAGGTTGAGAATGGTGTTTTCCAGTTGATTGCGATCGACAAAAATCGGCCAGGTATCGGCGGCGACGCTCATCTGCATCTGAATGGTTTCCCCCAGCGCGCGCTGGAGCAACTCGCCCAGGCCGTCGAAGATCTGCTGCGGCGCACAGATCGCCGGGGACAGCGGCTGGCGACGGGCAAACGCGAGCAATTGCGCAGACAGTTTGGCGCCGCGCTCGACGGCGGCAATGGAAGCGCTGACCCGCCGTTGTACGTTGGGGTTGTCCGGTTCGTGTCGCGCCAGCAAATGCAGATTGCCGGCAATGACCTGCAGCAGGTTATTGAAATCGTGCGCCACGCCACCGGTGAGTCCACCGATGGCTTCGAGTTTCTGCGATTGACGCAATTGCTCTTCGGCTGCCAGCCGCGCCTCCACTTCGGCGGCTACGCGCTGCTCCAGGTTGCGGGTGAACCTGAGCAACGACTCTTCAGCGATCTTGCGCTCATCGATGTCGATCAGCACCCCAGGGAAGCGGAAGGCTTCACCCTGCTCATCGAACTCGCAACACCCGCTGGCCAATACCCACAGGTAGCTGCCGTCCGGTCGCAATATCCGGTATTCCGCGTTGAAAGGCGCACCGGTCTGCACCGAGCGCACGACTTGCTCCTGCACCCAGGCAATATCATCGGGATGGATGCGTTGTTCAGCGATGTCCTGGGGCAGGCTGTCCAGCGGTTGCCCGGGGGGATAGGAAAATGTCCGGGCAAATCGCTCATCGCCGCTGAGCACGTTGGCCTTGATGTCCCAGACGAACGAGCCGAGCAAGGCCCCGGCATTGAGAGCCAGGCGTACCCGCTCGTTGTCGGCGCGATAGGCGTTTTCGGCGGCCTGGCGCAAGCGCTCGGAAATCACGAATTCGGTGGTGTCGACCACCATGGCCATGACCCCGGCCGGCAAGCCATCGTCGTTGGCGACCGGGCTGTAGTAAAGGTCCAGCCACACTTCCTCGGGAACGCCGTCGCGCAACAGCACCAGTTCTTTGTTGCGATAGGACAAGGTGCCGCCCGCCAGACAGGTATCGACCACATGCCGGTTGAACTCGGCGACTTCCGGCCAGCCCATTTCCACCGGTGAACCCAACAGATAAGGATGGCGCCCGCCGGCGAACACCGAATAGGCGTCGTTGTAGATCATGTAGCCGGCCCGGCCCCACAGCATCACCATCGGCAACGGCGAGGCGAGCATCATTTGCACCGTGCTGCTCAGACTCCTGGGCCAGCTATCGATATCCCCAAGCTCGGTGGTGCCCCAGTCGAACGCACGGATGCGCTCGGCCATTTCGCCGCTCCAACCGGCACATCCGTGGCTATTGTCTAGAAACTGCATTGGCTGGCTGAGTCCCGGTAATTGCACCCGATTGTTTCGAGCATGGCGCGGGGCAATGGTTTCATAGAGGTATAGCTGATTTCAGTGGCCCATCTCAATCACTGCAAACCTGTGATTTGCATCGCCCCCTGTGGGAGCGGGCTTGCTCGCGAAAACGGTGCGTCAGCCGACATGGATGCTGGCTGACACACCGTTTTCGCGAGCAACCCCGCTCTCACATTTTGATCGTCGGTGTCACACCTCTATCAGGTGCTTGAGCGGGTTATAGCTGGTTTTGAGGGTGGCGGCGACGTCGAGGATGGCTTTCTCGATGCCGTTCAGATGCATGCAGGTCAACTCGATCGCCGCGCTCTGGTTGCCGGCTTCGATGTATTCGATCAGGCGCAGGTGTTCATCGTCGCGACAGGCTTCGTGGCTGTCGTCATCCAGCGCGGCGGCATACAGCGAGGCCCGGGAAATCAACTTCTGGAACCAGTCCAGCAGCACCGGGTTGTTCAGGCTGCGGGCCAGTTTGATATGGAACTCGCCGAGCAGATGAATCAGCCGTTCGTGGTCGCCGCTCTGGTGCGCCTCGTCCTCCAGCAACAAATGATCGCGCAGGTCCTGGGTCACGGCGGTGTCGCGACGCCGGCACAGCTCGCTGACGATGCCGATCTCGACCAGGCGTCGGGTTTCGAACAGCGAACGAATCTCTTCATCACTGGGCAAGGACACCGACGCACCTTTATTGGGCTCGGTGGTGACCAGCCCATCGGCTTCCAATTGCTTGAGCGCCGCCCGAACCGACGTGCGGCTGACGTTGAAAAGCTCGGCCAGCGATGCCTCACCGAGCTTCATTCCCGGGCGCAACGAACGCTTGCTGATCGCCTCGTAAACCCCTTGGTAGACGCGGTCGACCGTGGTTTCCAATTTCTTTTCGGCCATTGAATGACTCCTTCAGCGCTTGGCAATTGCCCCCTGGCGAATGCACAGCCATCGAAAAAGGGGGTTGCACCAGCAGGTTAATCCGGGTATTTCTAAATTGCATACAGATTTTGCATACAATAATTAGAGGAATGCACCATTATGGGTCATCCAGTTGCAATCGAAGTGCGTAACGTCTCAAAACGCTATTCCGACGATCCAGGATTGGCGCCAGCCCTGGACAACGTCTCGGTGGACATTGCCGACAACGAGTTCTTCACCCTGCTTGGCCCCTCCGGCTGCGGCAAGACCACCCTGCTGCGCACCATCGCCGGTTTCGAGCATGTCAGCGAGGGTGAAATCCGCCTCGCCGGCGAACCGGTCAATGACCTGCCGCCGTTCAAGCGTCGGGTCAACACGGTGTTCCAGAGTTACGCGCTGTTTCCGCACATGAGTGTCGCGCAGAATATCGCCTTCGGCCTCGAGATGCAGGGTCTTGAACGCAAGCTGATCCCGCAGCGAGTCGATGAAATGCTGGCGCTGGTGCAAATGCAGCACCTGGCGCGACGCAAACCGGCGGAACTGTCCGGTGGTCAGCAGCAACGGGTGGCTCTGGCCCGGGCCTTGGCGCCGAAACCAAAGGTGCTGTTGCTCGATGAACCGCTGTCGGCGCTGGACCTCAAGCTGCGCAAGGAAATGCAGGTCGAACTCAAGCGCGTACAGAAAGAAGCCGGCATCACCTTCATTTTCGTCACCCACGATCAGGAAGAAGCCCTGACCCTGTCCGATCGCATCGCGGTGATGTCCGCCGGCAAGATCCTGCAGATCGGCACCCCGAACGAAATCTACGAACACCCCAAACACCAGTTCGTTGCCCAGTTCATCGGCGATATCAACTTCCTGCCCGGCCACCTCAAGCGCGGCCAGCACAACGAAAACCTGTTCGTGCCCAGCGGCATGCCGGTGGAAATCCCCTGCCCGCCCCAGGGCATCGACGGCAAGGTGCAACTGGCGTTTCGCCCGGAACGCTCGCAACTGGTGGACCCGACCCAACCGCATCACCTGCGCGGGGTGATCGAAGCGGTGCTGTACGTCGGCACCGCGACCCTCTACCAGTGCCGCCTGAACAACGACATCAAGGTCATGCTGCGGGAAAACAACGAAGGCCTGAACCGCAGCCGCGGGGTCGGCGATCGCGTGGCGGTCAACCTGCCGCCCCACGCCTGCCTGCTGATGGAGGCCTGAGATGAGCGTCAGTAGCACTTCTCCAGCCCTCAACCGGGCGCTGCTGCTCAGCCCGGTGGTGCTGACCCTGCTGGCCCTGATCGCCATTCCGCTGGGGATCATGGGCTACATCAGCCTGCTGCCGCGCAACGTCTACGGAGGCGTTGACTGGCAGGCCAACTGGCAATTGCAAAGCTACGTGCAGCTGTTTTTCCAGGAAGGCTTCGACGGTGAGCTGGAGCTGAATTGGGTCTACGCCCAGGCGCTGATCCGCTCGGTGTTCCAGGCCGGCGGCACCACGGTGCTGTGTTTCCTGTTCGGTTTTCCGGTGGCGTTGTGGATGTCAAGCCTGACACCGCGTCGGCGCAACCTGATGGTGTTGCTGATCACCATTCCGTTCTGGACCAACCTGCTGATCCGCAACTACGCCTGGCTGATCATCCTGCGCGAGCAGGGCTGGGTGGCCCAGACGATCAATGCGCTGTTCCCTTCGGCCGGCGGCATCACCCTGCTCTACAACGACTTCGCGGTCAGCGTCGGGCTGGTCTACAGCTTCCTGCCGTTCATGATCCTGCCGATCTATTCGACCCTGGAAAAACTCGACTGGCGCCTGGTGGAAGCGGCCTACGACCTGGGTGCCAATCGCTGGCACGCGTTGCGGCGGATCATTCTGCCGCTGTCGATGCCGGGGGTGATTGCCGGTGCTCTGTTGGTGTTCGTGCCGAGCCTCGGCGCCTTCATCACCCCGGCGATTCTCGGCGGCGGCAAGACGCTGATGATCGGCAACCTGATCCAGCAGCAGTTCGGCACCGCGCGCAACTGGCCCTTGGGCAGTTCGCTGTCGTTCCTGTTGCTGGGGATTCTGCTGCTGTCGCTGGTGCTGTACGCCCTGTATAGCCGCAGCGCCGCCAAAACCCTCAAAAGCCGGGGAGCCACCGCATGATTGCCCTGCACCTGAAAAAACTGCCGATGACCCGGGAAGTCAGCCTACTGATCCTGGCCTATCTGTACCTGCCGATCTTCGTGCTGATCGCCTACAGCTTCAACGCCAACCGCTCGGCGACGGTGTGGACCGAGTTTTCGTTCGCCTGGTACGGGCGGATCCTGGCCAACCCGTCGATCCAGACCGCAGCGCTGAACTCGATCATCGTCGCCAGCATCGCCACGGTCTGTGCCACCGCCATTGCGCTGCTGGCGGCGCTGGCAACCTACCGGCCGTTCTATGGGCAGAAGATGGTCGAGGGCGGGATCAACCTGCCGCTGATCCTGCCGGAGATCGTCACCGCCGTGGCCACCCTGCTGCTGTTCATGGCGCTGGGGATCAAGTTGGGCTTGCTGACGGTGATCGTCGCCCACATCGGCTTCTGCATTCCGTTCGCCTACTTGCCGATCCGCGCGCGGCTCAATGACCTGGACAAGAGCCTGCTGGAGGCGGCGAACGATCTGTACGCCAACCCTTGGCAGGTGTTTCGCCGGGTGACGCTGCCGCTGTTGTGGCCGGCGGTGCTGTCCGGTTCGGTGCTGGCGTTCGTGGTCAGCCTGGACGATTTCATCATGACCTTTTTTGTCGCCGGGCCGGGGTCGACCACCCTGCCGGTGTACATCTTCTCGGCGATCAAGGCCGGCGTGACGCCGGAGATCAACGCGATCTCGACCCTGATGCTGGTGATTTCCATCGTGCTGGTGGTGCTGGCCTTCTGGCTGGGACAGCGCGGCAAACAACAATGAGCCTGGAGCGTTCTTGCATGAAACTGAAAAACATTGGTTACGGCGTCGCCGGTCTGGCCCTCAGTTGCTTCACCGTCTTTACCGCTCAGGCCGCCGAGCCCAAGGAACTGTTCTTCTACAATTGGACCGACTACTACCCGGTGGACCTGCTGGCCAAGTTCGAAAAGGAGACCGGGATCAAGGTCACCATGGACGGCTACGACAGCAACGAAACCCTACTGGCCAAGTTGCAGGCCGGTGGCGCGGCCTATGACGTGATCGTGCCGTCGCAGTCGATCATGCGCACCCTGATCAACCAGGACCTGTTGCTGGAAATCGACGCCTCGACCCTGCCCAACTTTCAGTACGTGAAACCGGCGTTCCGCGACCCGAGCTTCGACCCTGGCCGCAAGTTCTCTGCGCCTTATCTGTGGGGCACCACCGGGTTTTCCTATGACAGTGCGCGGGTGCCTGGCGGCAAGCTGGACGATTCGTGGAAAGAGTTCTTCGAGCCACGCAAGGAACTGCAAGGTCAGTTGGCCGCCCTCGACACCTCCAGCAGCGTGATCAATGCCGCCAGCCATTACCTGAACGTCGACGAATGCAGTGAGAACCCGCAGGACGCCAAGCGCATCCTCGAGCTGCTGCAAAAACAGAAGCCCTTCCTGAAGATGTACAGCTCGGACAACACCGTCGACCGCATGGCTTCCGGCGAGGTGATCATGATGCAGAACTGGAACGGCTCCACGGCCCGGGCCACCTTGCAGAAAAGCACCATCAAGTACGTGTATCCGAAGGAAGGCCTGGCGATGTTCCAGGACAACTTCGCCGTACCGAAAAGTGCGCCGCACCCGGGCAACGCGAAGATTTTCATCGACTGGATGATGAAGCCGGAAAACGCCGCCGCGGTGTCCAACGCCATCGCCTATGACAACGGCATCCAGAGCGACCAGTTGATCGATGCGAAATGGCGTGTGATGGACGCCATCAACATGCCCGAAGAATTCGCCTCGCGCCTGCGCCCCGAAAAAGAGTGCAGCAACAAGGCCCGCGAACTGCAGGATCGGATCTGGGCGAAGCTCAAGGGTTGATTGCCTGACTTGAGACCGCGTCGCGGCCTTCGCGAGCAAGCCCGCTCCCACAATGAATGGTGTCGATCACAACATTTGTGAACACCCCCAAACCCTGTGGGAGCTGGCCTGCCAGCGATGAGGCCCTCCCACACACCACAGGCGGGCGTCGATCACAACATTTGTGAACACCCCCGAACCCTGTGGGAGCGGGCTTGCTCGCGAAAAGGCCCGCCCAGGCACTACAAAATCGAAGACCTGAATGAGGTTTGTATGACCCACCCCCGCTGGCTACGCAACGTACGCCCCTACGGCGCCCCCGCCGAAGACCTGCTGATCGAGAACGGCCGCTTCACCGAACGCCGCCCGGCCTCGACCCGCGAACTGCTGGCCACCGACATCGACGGCCAGAACCAATTGCTCACCGGTGCCCTGGTGGAAAGCCATGTGCACCTGGACAAGACCCTGTGGGGCCAACCCTGGCGCCCGAACAGCGCCGGCCCGACCCTCAAGGACTACATCGCCAACGAACGGCGCATCCTGCGTGAAGTCACCACGCCCATCGCCCAGCGTGCCGGCGCCCTGCTGGAAAACTGCATCGCCCGTGGCTCGCTGACCCTGCGCTGCCACGTCGACATCGACCCGGAGTTCGGCCTGCGCCACGTCGAGGCCATGCAACAACTGCGCGAACGCTATCGCGACCTGATCGACCTGCAACTGGTGGTGTTCCCGCAAACCGGCCTGATCAGCCGCCCCGGTACCGCCGAACTGATGCGCGAAGCCATGGCCCTGGGCGTGGAAAACGTCGGCGGCCTCGACCCCTGCGGCATCGACAACGACCCCGTCGCGCAACTGGACGTCGTGTTCAAACTGGCGTCGGAGTTCGACCGTGGCGTCGACATTCACCTGCACGACAAGGGTGAACTGGGGCTGTGGCAGATCGCGTTGATCGCCGACTACACCGAACGCTTTGCCCTTCAGGGCCGGGTGATGATCAGCCATGCGTACTGCCTGGGCATGCTGCCGTGGAGCCAGGTCAAACCGGTGGCGGAGCGTCTGGCGGCGCTGGGGATTTCCCTGATGAGCTCCGCCCCGGCCGATTGCGCGGTGCCGCCGTTCCTCGCCCTGCGTGAGATGGGGGTCAACGTATGTCTGGGCTCCGATGGCATTCGCGATGCCTGGTCGCCCATGGGCAACGGCGACATGCTGGAACGGGCGATGCTGCTGGCGTTTCGTTTTGACCTGAACAAGGACGAGGAACTGGCGGCAGCGTTCGAGGCGGCCACCGTCAATGGCGCTCGGGCGCTGGGGCTTGCAGGGTATGGCGTGGAGATCGGTCGGCCGGCGGACTTTCTGCTGATGCCGGTGCAGACCCTCGGTGAGGCGGTGGTCTCGCGGCCGCAACGCCAGGTGTATCGCGCCGGGCAGTTGATCGCCGCGGGCGGTCGTTTGCTGGACAGTCGTCTGTGAAACGTGTCGGTCTGAAGAGCCGTTGCGTGGTCGGCTTCGACGGCACGCAACATGTGCTGTGGCGCGACGGTGAGGTGGTGTTCGAAGGCTCGCGCGTTGTGTTTGTCGGGCGTGACTATCCGGGGACGGTGGATCAGTGGATCGACTACGGCAATGCGCTGATCGGCCCCGGGTTCATCGACCTGGATGCGCTGGGCGATCTGGATTCCACCGTGCTGACCCTGGACAACGGCGACGAGCGCGACATGGGCCGGATGTGGTCGGCGCAGTATTTGGCCCGCGGCCCACGGGAGAGTTACAGCGCCGATGAAGAGGTTTTCAAGTACCGCTATGCCTTCACCCAGTTGATCCGCAACGGCATCACCACGGCCATGCCGATCACCTCGATGTACTACCGCGAGTGGGCGGAAACCTACGACGAGTTTGCCGCTGTGGCGGGCGTCGCTGCCGAACTGGGGCTGCGCACGTACCTGGGGCCCTGCTACATGAGCGGCATGAGTTACTGGCAGGCCGACGGTACGCTGGAGCATCACTGGGATGAGCCACGGGGGCTGGCCGGGCTTTGTGCCGCCGAACGGTTTTTTCGGGATTTCGACGGGGCCAGCAATGGCCTGATCCGTGGCGCGCTTTTGCCGGATCGCATCCAGACCTGCACGCCGGCGCTGTTGCAACGCACGGCTGCCTTGAGCCGTGAACTGAACGCGCCAATGCGTTTGCATTGCTGCCAAGGCCTGGGTGAAGTGGCGATGGTCGAGCAATTGCGCGGTGCGTCGCCCTTGGGCTGGCTGCAGTCGCATGGGCTTCTGACACCGCGCAGCCTGCTGCCCCATGGCATCTACACCCGTGGCGATGACGACTTGCAACGGGTGGTGGATGGCGGCGCGAGCCTGGTGCATTGCCCGGTGGTGTTCGCCCGAGATGGCGAGGCACTGAATTCCTTTGGCCGCTATCGGGCCCGGGGCATCAACGTTGCGTTGGGCACCGACACCTGGCCGGCGGATCTGCTGGACAACATGCGTCAGGGCTTGAACATCGCCCGTTTGATGGAGGGCGGCAGTTCGCTGACCAGCACGCTGGACCTGTACAACGCTGCCACCCTCGGCGGCGCCAGAGCCCTTGGACGTGATGATCTCGGGCGACTGGCGCCGGGGTGCAAGGCCGATATCACAGTGTTCAACCTGCGGGGTATGCATCTGGGGCCGCTGTTCGATCCGCTGAAAAACCTCGTTCTGGCAGGCCGTGGCGACGACTGCATCGCCAGTTACATCGACGGCCGCTGCGTGATGCAGGACGGCCAGGTCAACGGCATCGACTACCCCACCCTGCAACGCCAGGCCCAACGACAATTCGAAACACTGATGCGCAGTCACAGCGATCGGGCCTTCGGCCAGCCGGACTGGAAAGGTCTGTTCCAGCCGGCCATCCCGTTCGCCGACGACTACAGCGCACAGGCGCCGCTGTGCGCCATCGATCCCCTTCTTTAGAGAATCTGCCATGCAAAGCTTCGACTTCAGCACCCTGAGTGCGCGGGACAAATACAAGATTCTGATCGGCAGCGTAGTGCCGCGGCCGATTGCCCTGGTGACCACCGTCGATGGCGAGGGCCGGGTCAATGCCGCGCCGTTCAGCTTCTTCAACGCGCTGTCGGCCGATCCGCCCATCCTCGCGTTGGGCGTGGAAAACTACGGTGACCAGAGCCCCAAGGACACCACGCGCAACATCCAGCTCAACCAGGAATTCACCGTCAACATCGTCAGCGATGCCCTGGTGGAAGCCATGAACGTCTGCGCCGTGCCCTTCGCCCCCGGCTTCGACGAACTGACCGCCGCCGGCCTCACCGCCATCCCCGGCACCACCGTCAAATGCCCGCGCATCGGCGAAGCGCCGGTGGCCCTGGAATGCCGTCGGATGATGGCGCTGAACATCGGCCAATCGCGAGAGATCATCTTCGGCGAAGTGCTGATGGCTCATGTGCGAGACGAACTGATCGACCCGAAAACCCTGTATATCGATCAGTTGGGGCTGGATGCCATTGGCCGCATGGGCGGCCATGGGTATGCGCGTACGCGGGATTATTTCGACTTGCCGACCCGATCGCTGCAAGCCTGGACGGATGCACCGGGAGGTGGGGAGCGGTTTTGGCCGGTGGGCAAATAAACGCCCCCCGGCCTGCACGCAGTTCCTATGCGGTTAATCGGTACCGTACTTTGGCGATCGGGGCCCATACAGCAGGCCTGCTGGTTGTCCGGCCGACAGCAAGCGATTGCTCGCCACGCCGGCAATCGGGTAACCGGCGTCGGTGGCGCTGTTGATGATCTGCTTCACGGCCGCCGAGATCAGCATACCCACCAGACCGCCACCGCTGTTGTTGCCGCCCTCTTCGCTCGAAGCCCGCGCCGAGCCGGTCCAGAGGGTGGTGCCGGTTTTCAGGTCCACCAGTTTGGCGCTGGCCGTCACTGCGGTTTCACTACTGATCAGCATGTAGCGCGTACCGTACTCGCTGACCGTGACGTACAGCGCAGCGTCGGCGCCGAAGATTTCGTGCAACTTGTTGGTCGGTGCCTGATGGATGTCATTGGGTGTGGTCAGGCCGTTCTGGCGGAACGTTTCATCGACCAATGTGATCGGCAACACGTAGTAACCCGCCTCAGCCAACGGGAACGTCACTTGCGACAACAGGCTGTAGGAGGCCTTGACGTCCGGCGACGTGTTCAGCGGCGGCAATACCAGAATGGATTTCGGACGCGCTTGCTTGTACGCCGAATAATCCACGGTCTTGGGCGCGACACAGCCACCCAGAATGACCAACGCCAAGGCGCTGGCCAGCAGTTTGAGAGTACGCGGGATCATTTGACGTCTCCTGTCCTGGCGTTTTTAAGCAGAAAATCCATGTACGGGCCGGACTCGGGAAACAGCGTTTTTTCGGTGCGCAATTGCTGCACCATCTGATCATCCTTGCCCATGCTCAGGTACAACAGCCCCAGGTGCGCGTGATAACCGGGCGGTACGCTCTTGCCCGTGGAACGGATCTTTTGCAGATCACGCTCCAGCACCTCGGCCTGGGCTTCTTTCGGCGTTTCGCTTTTGAAGTATTCGTAGACTTGGGGTTGATAGTCTTCCCACTGGTACAGGGTTTTCGGGCTGCTGCAACCGGCGAGCAGGGCGCTGGCGGCCAGCGTCAGGGCCAGCAATGACCGCGACAGGGACAGATTCATGGGTTGTTGCTCCTTGCGATGAATGTTGTTCAGTTACCCGGTTTCCATGCACCGGTGTTCATGCCATCCACCAGGCGATTGATCGCCTCGCGCATGGCCAGATCCAGGACTTTGCCATTGAGGGTCGAGTCGTAGGCGGCAGTGCCACCGAAGCCGATGATTTCGCGGTTGGACAAGGCGTACTCCCCAGCGCCCTGGGTCGAATACACCACTTCGGAAGTGCTGATGTTGACGATGTTCAGATTGACCTTGGCGTAGGCGACCTGAGTCTTGCCACGACCGAGAATGCCGAACAACTGATGATCACCGGTCTCTTTGCGACCAAACTCGGTGACATCGCCGGTCACAACATAGTCGGCGCCTTTCAGACGTTGGGCCTGGCCCTTGATCGCCGCCTCCTGCTGGATCTCGCCCATGTTGTCGCGATCTAGAACGGAGAAACGGTTGGTCTGTTGCAGATGAGTGATCAGGATGGTCTTGGCCTGTCCGCCGAGACGGTCGACGCCATCGGAGAAGATCCCGCGCATATAGCTGGAGCGGTTATCAAACTTGCCCACTGCCATGGGTATGCGCGTACCCGCCCAGGTCTGTGTGGCGCTTTCGACCTTGGCCACCGGCAGTGCACGGGAGCTTTCCGTCGCACAGCCTGCGATCGCGCTCAGTACAGCAATCGTGACGCCTGAAACCAACATCCGTGAGATCATTCTCATTGAGCATTCCTTCTGAAAAAAAGATGTATCCCGGCGTTGCAGTGCCAAGGGAATGTAAAGGAGCGGCATTATGCCAAAGTGCCATCACTGATGACAGCGCCAATTCGTTTATTGACGTCAATTGTTTGGAGCCGCTCGCTCACTGTCCTGACGCCAAGAGGCGGGTCAGCGAAAGTCCCGGCTCTGTACGGTGATGCCGTCCAGCAGTTCGCTTAAATCACTCAGGCGGCCGGCGATCAGGTGGCGTACTTCGCCCTCTTTTTCCCAGCGGCCGTCGACCTTGAGCAGTTGCGAGCCCACCAGTACCCGGCGTTGGCGATCGGCCAGGTCGCGCCAGACCACCACGTTGACGTTGCCGAATTCGTCTTCGAGGGTGACGAAGGTCACGCCACTGGCGGTGCCCGGCCGTTGGCGACCGGTGACCAGGCCGGCGACGCTGACCGGGCGGCCGTGGTCGACGTCCAGCAACTCCTTCGAGCTGCGGCAGCGCCGGGCTTTCAATTCACCGCGCAGCAAGGCCAGCGGATGGGGCCCAAGGGTGGTGCCGACGCTGTTGTAATCGGCCACCAGGTCCTCGCCCACCGTGGGTTTGGGCAGTGACACCACGTCCTCTTCCTGCCTCGGCAAACCGGCGAACAACCCCAGTTGCCTCTGCACCCCCGCCACTTCCCAGCGCGCCCGATGCCGGTCACCGGCCAAGCCGCGCAGCGCCCCGGAATCGGCCAGTAGCTCCTGAGCACGGGCATCCAGGCGTGCCCGCTCGCCAAGGTCAGCAATGTCGGCAAATGCGCCGCGCCCGCGTGCCGCCTCGATACGCCGCGCATCCTCCTCGCGAAAGCCCTTGATCATCCGCAGGCCCATGCGAATCGCCGGTTGCGCGCCGGCAATCGGTTCCAGGCTGCAATCCCAGTCGCTGGCGCGCACGTCCACCGGACGAATCTGCAGATGATGGCGGCGCGCGTCCTGCAGGATCTGGTCCGGGCTGTAGAAGCCCATCGGCCAACTGTTGATCAGCGCACAGGCGAACGCCGCCGGTTCGTGGCATTTGAGCCAGCAACTGGCATAGGTCAGCAAGGCGAAACTGGCGGCGTGGGACTCGGGAAAGCCGTAACTGCCGAAGCCCTTGATCTGTTCGAAAATCTGCGCCGCAAACTCAGCCGTATAGCCGTTTTTTTTCATGCCGGCAGCCAGACGCTCCTTGTGCGGTTCCAGCCCACCGTGACGCTTCCAGGCCGCCATGGAGCGGCGCAACTGGTCGGCCTCGCCGGGGCTGTAATCGGCGGCGACGATGGCGATTTGCATCACCTGTTCCTGGAACAGCGGTACGCCGAGGGTGCGCTTGAGCACCACTTCCAACGCTGGCGAAGGGTACGTCTCCGGCTCTTCCTTGTTCCGCCGGCGCAGATACGGATGCACCATCCCGCCCTGGATCGGCCCGGGCCGGACGATGGCCACCTCGATCACCAGGTCGTAGAAGGTTTGCGGCCGCAGCCGGGGCAGCATCGACATCTGCGCCCGCGACTCGATCTGGAACACGCCGACGGTATCGGCGCGGCTGATCATGTCGTACGTCGCACGGTCTTCGGACGGAATCGTGGCCAGGCTCAGATCGCGGTTGCGATGCTGACGCAGCAGATCGAAACAACGACGAATCGCGCTGAGCATGCCCAAGGCAAGGATATCGACCTTGAGCAACCCGACGGCATCCAGATCATCCTTGTCCCACTGAATGATCGTGCGGTCGGCCATGGCGGCGTTTTCCACCGGCACCAGGGTGTCCAGCGGCTGCTCGGAAATCACGAAGCCGCCGGGGTGCTGGGACAGGTGCCGAGGGAAGCCGATCAGTTGCCCGGTCAGGCTCAACACCCGGCGCAGCACCGGGCTCTCGGGATCGAAACCACCCTCGAGCAAGCGCTCCACGGGCGGCGTTTCGTCGCTCCAGTGTCCACAACAGTCTGCCAGCGCGTTGATCTGGTCCGCTGGCAGGCCCAGGGCCTTGGCCACATCGCGAACCGCACCGGCGGCATGGTAGGTGCTGACCACCGCCGTCAAGGCGGCGCGGCCCCGGCCATAGCGACGGAAGACATACTGCAGCACTTCCTCCCGGCGCTCGTGCTCGAAATCCACATCGATATCCGGCGGCTCGTTGCGCTCCTTCGACATGAATCGCTCGAACAATAACGTGGTGCGATCCGGGTCGATCTCGGTGATGCCCAAGGCAAAGCACACCGCCGAGTTCGCCGCCGAGCCACGTCCCTGACAGAGGATGTGCTGTTCCCGGGCGAAGCGCACCACGTCGTGTACGGTCAGGAAGTAGCTTTCATAGCCCAGCTCTGCGATCAGTTGCAGTTCGTCGTCGATCTGCTTGAGCACCTTGGGCTGAGGCCCTTTCGGCCAGCGCCAGGCGATGCCTTTTTCGGTCAGGTGCCGCAGCCAGGAACTGGCCGAGTGGCCATCGGGCACCAACTCTTTGGGGTAGTGATAACGCAACTGCCCCAGCTCGAAGGTGCAGCGCCGGGCCAGGTTCACGGACTCTTGCAATAACGCCGGCGGATACAGAGCGGACAGCACATCTAGGCTGCGCAGATGCCGTTCGCCATTGGGGTGCAGACGCAACCCGGCCTCGGCCACCGGCAGGTGATGGCGGATGGCGGTCATGGTGTCCTGCAAGGCACGCCGGCCGCGAGCGTGCATGTGCACATCGCCGCTGGCCACCGCCGGGATTCGCAACTCATCGGCCAACGTCAGCAAGGCGTTCAGCCGTCGCCCATCGTCCTGTCCGCAATGCAACTGCACCGCGAGCCACAGGCGCTCGGCGAACGTCTGTTTGAGCCAGTGACCGCTGGCAAAGTCATCCACGGCATCCGGCACCCACAACACCAAAAGGCCCGGCAACGGCTCGCTGAAATCTTCGCGCAGCACCTGATACTGCCCCTTCTGCGTGCGCCGCCGCGCCCGGGTGATCAGCCGGCACAGGTTCTGATAACCCTCAAGGTTCTCCACCAGCAGCACCAGTTTCGGACCACCCTCGATGCGCATTTCACTGCCGATGATCAGCGGCAGCTCCACGGATTTCGCCGCCTGCCAGGCCCGGACGATACCGGCCAATGTGCATTCGTCAGTGATCGCCAGGGCCTGATAGCCCTGTTTTTTCGCCCGTTGGAACAGCTCGAGGGCACTGGAGGCACCGCGCTGGAAACTGAAGTTCGACAGGCAGTGCAGTTCGGCGTAGTCGATGCTCATGCGAACCAGCCCTGCAACCATAACGGGCCGTCCTCGCCGACCGCCCGATAGGCCCACCCCTGTTGGCCGGATCGGGTTTCGATCAGGTAATAGTCCCGGCGCACATCATCGCCGTCCCACCAGCCGGACTCGATACGCTCCGGCCCCATGAGGATACGGGTCGACGCTTCGTGCACCGCCTGCGGTTCAGTCAGCAACCAGCCCGGACGTTGCACCCCCGGGATGATCGCGCAACGCTGGCTGTCGACACTGGCCTGCCACGCGCACTCAGGGCGGTGATCGGCCTGAAAGCGCAAGCCATGCACTGCGTCATCGCCCAAGCGGGCGCGCAAGCGTTCGCGCAGTTGTTCCCAGGGCAAGGACTGCTGGGGGCGGTCGTCGAACAGTTCCTGAGACTGGGGAACGAAGGCTGGCAAGTCTTCGGCACGCAGGCGAAAGCCGCGCACCGGAGCCTCTACCTGAACCTGCTCCAGCCGCCCCCGGGCCAGCTCGAACAGCATCGCCGGATCGCGCTCGGCGCTGAGCAGGCCGACCTTGATTACGCTGTCCGGCAACCCCGCATGTTCCAGATGCAGGTCGAACCGTTGAACGCCGCTGTCACGCCCGCAGAGAAACGCCGAGAGGTCGCCGGTCAAGCGACGCAGCGGAAACAGCAAGGCTTGATGGGATTGCACATCGAAATTGAGCTCGATACGCACATCGAAGCGATCCGGCGGCAAGTAGAACGCCAGCGCCAGCCGTCGTGCCCCGAGCAAGGTGTCCAGATGCTTGAGCACTTGGGCCTCGAAACGCCGGGCCAGGCTTTGCCGGGGCAGCGCCTGCACTTGGTTCAGGGTGCGCAGCCCCATGCGCGACAAGGCGGTGGAGACAGTGGCCGGCAGCCCGATGCGGTCCACGGGCAATTGCCCCAGGTGATAGTGCAAGGCTTGATCGTCGGGCACCACCAGGCCGTCATAGGCGTTGGCCAGGATCCGCGCCGCCACCGGGTTGGGCGCGGCGACGATGCGATGGCGAAACCCCAGTTCGCCGAGTTCGCGGCGCAGGCGGGCCTCCAATTGCGGCCAATCGCCGAACAACCCCAGGCTGGACTCGATTTCGAACACCACCGCACGGGGGTAATGCACGCTGACCTGTGAGCTGAACCGGTAGGCCCAGGCCGCCAGGAACTGCTGCCAGTGTTCGATCTCGGCCGCGTCGTATTCCGCCGTGGCAAAGCCCTTGCTCAAGGCCTGGGCGGCGGTCATCGACTGGCCGGGGCGCAGGCCCAGTTCCCGGGCCGCAGCGTTGACCGCCTGCAACACCCGGCGCTGGGCCGGGCCGGTCAGCAGCGCCAATGGCTGCTCGGGGTCATCGCGCTGACGCAGTACCACGTCCAGCGCCAATTGCGGAAACAGAATGCACACCCAACGCATGGCAACCTCAATGTCCCACGGGGAAGGCAATCGGCGCCGAACGGGCCAGCCCACCCCGGCACTTGAGCACGCGCAATTGCGCAGGCCTGGCATCGATGGCAATGCGCAGGGCCGCCGGTGACGGGTTGATCGCCTCATGGATCGAGCGGTAGGCAAAGGCCAGGGTCGAGCCGGTTTCCGCCGCCACCTGCAAGCGCCGCAGCGCCCGGTCGTCGGCCTTGTGCGGCCAGCACAGCACCGCGCCACAACTGCCCGAACGCAGGCATTGTTCCGCCGCCCACAGGGCATCGCGCTCGCTGGCCTGGATGATCGACAACTGACGCAGGTCCACCCCGGCGTTCTGCCAGGCTTGCGGATAGGGCACGAACGGCGGCGCCACCAACACGATGCGTTCGCCCGCCGCCGACAATCGCGCCAGCGTCGGCCATACCAGTTGTAACTCGCCCACGCCCTGCCCGGCCAGGAGGATTTCGCTCAGCGCCGCTTCCGGCCAGCCCCCGGTGGGCAGCGCCGCGTCCAGCGCGGCATGCCCGGTGGGTTGCGGGCTGGCGGCCGGTGGCGCAGGCCTGCCCTTCCAGACCTGGCCGCCATTGAACAGCGTATCCAGCGCAACGACGGCACCCATCAGCCTTGCCTCACCAGACCACAGAACACCCCTTCGATGGCGAGGTCCTGGTCGGCTTGAACGTTGATCGGCTGGTAGGCGGGGTTGCGCGGCAACAGGCGCACCTTGTCGCCGACCCGCTCGAAACGCTTGATGGTCACTTCGCCGTCGAGGCGCGCGACGACGATCTGGCCGTTGATCGCCTCGGGGCTGCGGTGCACGCCCACCAGGTCACCGTCGAGAATGCCGTCCTCGATCATCGAATCGCCCTGGACCCGCAGCATGTAGTCCGGCACGCGGGAGAAGATCGACGGGTCCAGCAGCAAGCGGCTGTGGATGTCGGCATCGGCCCCGATCGGCGCACCGGCCGCTACCCGGCCGAGGACCGGAACGTCCAGCAGCTCGGGACGCGCCGGCTGCCCGAGCAGGCGAATGCCCCGGGCCTGATGCGGGTTGACCTCGATGAAACCGGCTTCGGTCAGCGCCAGCACATGCTTGCGTGCCACGCTGCGAGAGGCAAAACCAAAGGCCTCGCTGATTTCAGCGAGGCTCGGAGACTGACCATGCTGCGCGATGCGATCGCGGATGAAGGTCAGGATGGCGGTACGGCGGGGAGATAAAGTAGTCATGGAGTACATTTGTACTCTTTTACGATTTTCCCTTCAAGAATTTGCAGACGAAATGCAGGCGCCGAGACAAACCCTGCAGGAGCGAGCTTGCTCGCGAAAAACCTCTAGCCAACGCGGGTCTTCAGATTGCCAGCGTTATCGTTGACGTCCATCGCGAGCAAGCTCGCTCCTACAGGGGGTCAGGCGTTGTTGGAGTGAGGTTGGCCAGATAAGCCCAGGGGTAGATGCCGCGTTCATGGCCATCGCTGAAGATCAATTGCAGGCCGTAGCCTTGGCTGTTGAGCTCGACGATACACACCCGCTCATCGACCAGCGGCGTCAAACCCTGCAAGCGAAACGCCCGGCACTGCGAGCACGGGCATTGCCGACGCAACTCGGCGTGGTTCAGCAACTGCTCGCGACCATCCGGCCAGTTCAGGCGCAATTGCTGCCGGCTGCGGGAATTGCCGATCGCCAGCGGGTTCATTGCAGTTGGCTCAGGGCGATGCGCACGGCTTTGCGCACTTCCGGGTCACCGTCGTCCTGGGCGGCCTGCAACGGGGCGATGGCGCCTTTGTCGTTCAATTCGCCGAGGGCCAGGGCGGCTTCCTTGCGCAGGTTGCTGATGCGATGGCCGAGGGTTTCGATCAAGGGTTCCAGCGCCGGGGCAAAGCGCAAGCGGCCGAGGCTGCGGGTGGCGCGCAGGCGCACTTGCCAGTAGTCGTCGCCCAAGGCTTCGATCAGGGCGGGCCCGGCGTCGACGTGACCGACCTTGCCCAGGGTGGTCGCGGCTTCTTCGCGCACCTGCCAGGCCTGGTCCCGCAAGGCCTGGCCCAGCGCGGGCAGCACCTGTGCATCCGAGGCCAGGCCCAAGGCACCGGTGGCCGCACGGCGCACTTCGGTGTCCGGGTCGTCGCTGGCCAGGCGTGCCAAGGCCGGCAAGGCATCGAGCTGCTTGAGCCAGCCCAGTACGCCGACCGCTTCACGCCGGACACTGGCATCCGGGTCGCCCAGGGCCAGCAACGCCGCCGGGGCCGCTTGGGCAAAGCGCAATTCGCGCAGGGCCCTGAACGCGGCGATGCGCACGCTGACATCGGCATGCCCGGTCCACGGCAGGATCACCCGGCCTGCCCCTTCACTCTTGAGCAGGCTCAAGCTCTGCGCGGCGGCAGCCTGCACCGCCGGCGAAGGATCGGTCAGGGCCTGGCACAAGGCTTCGACCACCGGCGTGTCTTCCCAGGCTTCGAGCAATCGCGCGGCTTCGGCGCGGACCTCTTCGGCCGGGTCTTGAGCCAGCCGATCGACCAGCCACAGCAGGCCCTCCGGTTCTTCCAGGTCGGCCAGTTCGATCAGGGCAATGCGGCGCACGCCGGCATCGTCATCGGTCAGGCGCGGCTGCAGGGCCAGAATGTCGTCGTTATCGGTTACATCGAATAGTGAGGTCATAGGGCAAATCGCGGCAGTTTGTTTTCGGGGGGAAGTCCGAGGGGGTTCAGCCGTGGCAGCTGCTGACCGTCCTCGTGACGCAATAACGCGAGGCAGTGACGCTTCAAGCGGGAGAACTCGTGGCGGGTGACCAGTTCGGTGTTGCGTGGCCGGGGGAAATCCAGGCGCAGGTCTTCGATGATCCGGCCGGGGCGCGAACTCATGACCAGCAAGCGATCGGCGAGGAACAGCGCTTCGTCGATGTCATGGGTGACGAACACCACGGTGGTGCGGATCTGGGTCCAGATCTTCAGCAGCAGTTCCTGCATGTTCAGACGGGTCAAGGCATCCAGCGCGCCGAACGGCTCGTCCATCAGCAACAGCCGTGGGCGGTTGACCAGCACCCGAGCGATTTCGACCCGTTGCTGCATGCCGCCGGACAACTGATCCGGCCAGCGGTCGGCAAAGCCATCGAGGCCGACCAGTGCCAGGATTTCATCCGCCGCTTTATGCCGCTCGGCTTTGCCTATGCCGCGCATTTTCAGGCCGAACGCCACGTTGTCGCGCACGCTTCGCCAGGGGAACAGGGTGTGATGCTGGAACACCATGCCGCGCTGTGGCGAAGGGCCCGCGACCGCTGCGCCGTCGACCTTCAGGGTTCCGCTGTAGGTTGCCAAATGCCCGGCCAACGCCCCCAGCAAAGTGGATTTACCGCAGCCGGACGGCCCGAGAATGCACACGAACTGGCCCGCTTCGATCTGGCAATCGAGGCCCTGCACGGCTTCGAACGCCGCGCTGCCCTCGCCCAGGCTGATCGACACATCGCGAATATCGATGCGCCCTTCAGGTTGTTGAAACAGGCTCATCAGGCTTTTCCTCGTGGTCGATGCCAGGGCGTGAACAGCCCGCCCAGGCGCTTGATCAGCAGGCTGCTGCCCATCCCGAGCACGCCGATCAGCAACATGCCGACCACAATGTCGGGGTAGTTCTGGATGGTGTAGGACTCCCAGGTGTAATAGCCGATGCCGAATTGGCCGGAGATCATTTCCGCGGTGACCAGGCAGAACCAGGAGGTGCCCATGCCGATGGCCAGGCCGGTGATGATGCTCGGCGCAGCGCCCGGCAGGATCACCTCCAGCAGCATCGCCCGGCGCCCTGCCCCCAGGCTTTTCGCCGAAGCGATCAGTCGTGGGTCGACGCCTTCGACGCCGTGCACGGTGTTGAGCAGGATCGGGAACAGCGCGCCGGTGAAGGTGATGAACACCATCGACAGCTCCGACGACGGGAACATCAGGATCGCCAGGGGAATCCATGCCACGGCGGGAATCGGTCGCAGCACTTCCAGCGGCGGCAGCAACAGGTCCTCGGCCCATTTCGAGCGGCCGATGGCCAGGCCCAGGGTGATGCCAATGGTCAGTGCCGCCAGGTACCCGGCAAACACTCGGCCGAGACTGCTGCTCAGGTGTTGCGCGAGCTTGCCGGAGTCGCCCAGGCCGAAGGCCGCTTCGATCACGGCCAAGGGCGTCGGCACGTTGGCGAAGGTCACCAGGCCGAGGTTCCAGTGGTGGCTGGCGGCGAGTTGCCAGAACAGCAGGCAAAGCAGCAGTGAGGCGGCTCTGGGGAGCCAGCGAATAAATGATCGGGACACGATTCTTCCTCTCAACCGGGTCCCTGTAGGAGCGAGCATGCTCGCGATGGTCGTCAACGATAACGCTGGCAACCTGATACCCCGAGTCGCTCTCAGGTTCATCGCGAGCATGCTCGCTCCTACAGGGGGACGTAGTGTTCAGGGATTAGCGAACGGCCACGGCCTGGGTGGTGGCGTCGGTGAAGTCGAACACCTTGCCGCCCTGGGCCGTGGCGAATTGCTGGGCCTGGCCCTTGAGCAGGAAGGCGCTGAGCCGCCCTTTGGCGTCACTGGCAAACCACGCCTGATCCGCCAGCAGTTTGATGCCGCTGTCGCTGGCCTGGGCATACACCGCGCGGATGTTCTTGCCTTGCTGCTTGAGGCCGGCCAATGCGCTGAAGGCCGCCTCCGCCGAGGCGTACTGGCGGACCGTCGGCTCACCGCGCACCCAGATCTCGGCCACATGACTGAAGTCGGTAATGGGCTTGCCGCTCGCCGCATCCACGGCCTTGAGCGGCGCTTGCGCGTAGTTGGCCAGTTGCGCCGTGTAGTCCAGGTTCGAGGCCTTGAACGCGGCACGGATGTACTGGTCGTCGATGAAGGTATTGAGGTCGAGGCCGCGGTCGGCTTTCTTCAGCAATTTAAGGGTGTCGATAGCGGTACCGACCGCTTGGCGATACTCCGGCTTCCAGCTCAGGTCGCGGGTCTGCACGCCCAGCGGGCCGTGGAACAGGTAATTGACCTCGGCATCGACCCCGGTGACCTTGGCGATCAGCTCGCTGTATTTCTCAGGCTCGGCGGCCAGCAACTGGTTGGCTTCGAGGCTGGCGCGCAGGTAGGCGACGACGATTTCCGGGTACTTCTTCGCGTAGGCCTGATCGACCAGCGCACCGTGGAAAGTCGGCGCGCCGGCCTGGGAACCGTCGTAGATCTTGCGGGCGAAACCACGGCTGGGGAACAGTTCGGCGAAGGGCACGAAGTCGGCGTGGGCGTCGATCTTGCCGGCCTGCAACGCGGAACCGGCCACTTCGGGCGGCTGGGCAATGATGTTCACGTCCTTGATCGGGTCCCAGCCCTGGGCCGCCACGGCGCGCAGCAACATGCCATGGGCGGTGGAGGCAAACGGCACGGAAATGGTCTTGCCCTTGAGTTCCGCCAGCGACTGCACGCCCGAAGCGCTCGGCACCACGATGCCGTTGCCGCTACCCCGGATGCTGCCCGACAGCACGCTGATGAACAGGCTGTGCTTGCCGGCGGCCTCGAACGCCACGCCGTTGAACGAACCCGGGAAATCGGCCATGGCGCCGAAGTCGAGCTTGCCGGCGACCATCTCGTTGGTCAGCGGCGCGCCGCTGGTGAAGTTCTTCCACTCCACTTCGTATTTCGCATCCTTGTACTGGCCGTCGTGGGGCAGGTATTTGTCCAGCAGGCCCAGTTCGCGAATCAACAGGCCGCCGGCGGCGCAGTTGATGGTGGTGTCCTGGGTGCCGATGGCGATGCGGATGGTTTCGGCCGAGGCCGACAGGGTGAATGAAGCCAGTACCAGACCGGCCAATGCTGCACGCAATAACATGGGTGTTCCCCTCGAATCATTTATAGGATGTTCGTCTCCGCCACGATCAGGGCGTGGTGGGAAACGAGGGGTGTCTTCAAGCGAGCGTCCGGGGGTGGCCGGATGGCGTTTTTTGGGTGTCTGGCGGGCCTCTTCGCGGGCAAGCCTCGCTCCTACAGGGTCCATTGGTGTATGCAGGATTTGCGGCTGGCCTGGATCCCTGTGGGAGCGGGCTTGCTCGCGAAAGCGTCCTGTCAGTTGATGAAGATGCAAGCTGTGCCGGCCTCTTCGCGAGCAAGCCCGCTCCCACCGGGGGTTTCAGCGCAGCAGATAGGGTATGTCCACTTTCACCGCCCCCGTCGGGCAGTCCTTTTCGCACGGCATGCAGTACCAGCATTCATCGAACGCCATGTAGGCCTTCTGGGTGGCCGGGTTGATCGCCAGCAGGTCCATCGGGCAGACGTCGACGCACACGGTGCAGCCTTTGTGGGCGATGCAGAGGTCTTCGTCCACCGTGACCGGCGCGTTGGAGCGGAAGAAGATTTCCTGGGGTTGATAGGCCATGTTCGCTCTCTCTTTTAACGGCTCAGGCGGCAAAGGCTCCGACCCGCAACCGGTCGTAGGCCTGCATTTCTTCGGCATCCAGCGGGATGATGTAGGGCTCGACGGCTTTCTTGAAACTGCTCATCTGGCCGTTTTCATCCTTTTTCAGGTGGCAATGGCAGAACCAGTCGCTGTCGTTGCGCTGCGGGTGGTCGACCCGATAGTGGTACAGCCCCCAGCGACTTTCGGCGCGGAACAGCGAAGCCCGGGCAGCCATTTCGGCGCAGTCGCGGATCATGCTGACTTCCATGGCGCGCATCAGCTCGTGGGCGTTATGGGCCTTGATCTGGTCGAGGTCGCGCTGGATATCGCTGAAGCGCTGCAGGCCGATCTGCATTTTTTTGGTCACTTTGGGCGGTTGCAGGTAGTCGTTCACGAAACGCCGCAGCTTGTACTCGACCTGGGACGGCGGCAGGCCGTGTTCGCGGTCCAGCGGCGCGTAGACCCGTTGTTTTTCCGTTTCGACCTGCTGGGCATCGACCGCCGAAAACCCGCGCCCGGCGACAAAGTCCGCGGCGTTGGTGCCGGCGAACCAGCCGTAGGTGAACGCGCCAAGCATGTAGTTGTGCGGCACCGCGGCCATGTCACCGGCCGAGTACAAACCTTTGACCGAGGTCTCGGCCTTCTCGTTGACCCACACCCCGGAGGCCGAGTGACCGCTGCAAAAACCGATCTCCGAGATGTGCATCTCGACCATCTGCGTGCGGTAGTCGGTGCCGCGATTGGCGTGGAACTGGCCGCGACTGGGGCGCTCGTTGCTGTGCAGGATCTCTTCGATGTTCTGGATGGTTTCCTCGGCCAGGTGATCGAGCTTGAGGAACACCGGGCCATTGCCGCTTTCCAGTTCCTGGTGAAACTCCCACATCATCTGGCCGCTCCAGTAGTCGCACTCGATGAAGCGTTCGCCCTTGTTGTTGGCGGTATAGCCGCCCAAGGGACCGGTGACGTAGGCACAGGCCGGGCCGTTGTAATCCTTGATCAGCGGGTTGATCTGGAAGCACTCCAGGTTCGCCAGTTCGGCGCCTGCGTGGTAGGCCATGGCGTAACCGTCGCCGGCATTGGTCGGGTTTTCGTAGGTGCCCATCAGGTAGCCCGAGGACGGCAGCCCCAGGCGCCCGGCGGCACCGCAGGCGAGGATGACCGCTTTGGCCTTGATCACATGGAAGTCAGCGGTGCGGCAGTCGAAGCCCATCACACCGTTGACCGCGCCCTCTTGATCCTTGAGCAAACGGGTGCACACCACGCGGTTGGTGATGCTGACCCGCGCCCGCTTCAACTGGCGGTACAGGACTTTCTTGATGTCGTGGCCTTCGGGCATCGGCAGCACGTAGGCGCCCATGTGGTGGACTTTCTTCACCGCGTAGTCGCCGGTCTCGTCTTTCTCGAACTTCACGCCCCAGCGGTCCAGTTGCTCGATGGTCTCGAAGCTGTGTGTGGCGTAGGCGTAGACCGCGGCCTGATTGACGATACCGTCGTTGGCGATGGTGATTTCCTTGGTGTACTGCTCCGGCGTCGAGTGGCCCGGAATGATCGCGTTGTTCAAGCCGTCCATGCCCATGCTGATCGCGCCGCTGCGCTTGACGTTGGCCTTGTCGATCAGCAGCACGCGCAAGTCGCGGTTGCGTTCCTTGGCCTTGATTGCGGCCATGGGGCCAGCGGTGCCGCCGCCGATCACGACGATGTCGTATTCCAGCTCCAGCGTAGTGCGTGTCATGCCTGATCCCCTTTTTGCCGGTCGATCCGCAGGCGGTACTGGAACGCATCGCCACGGTAGTAGAGGTGTTCGAAGTCCACGGGCTGGCCGTTTGCATCGTGGGTCAGGCGCTCGATGCGCATGATCGGCGCGCCGGCCTCGACGTTCAGCGCCTGGGTCAGGTCGCTGTCGGCCAGCACTGCATCGATGGCCAGGTCGGCGTGCCCGAGGGCCAGGCCGCAGTCATTTTCCAAAATCAGAAAGATGTCGCGGGTGACCAGATCCGCCTTTTCCAGGCGTTCGCCAATGGCTTTGGGCAGGTAGGTGATTTCCAGGGAGATCGGCTCGCGGTTGATCAGGCGCACCCGTTTGATCTGCGCCACGGTTTCGCCTTCGGCCACCTGCAAGCGCTCGGCAACCAGCTTGTCGGCGGCAATGAACTTGAAGCTGCGCAGGCGGTTGATCACCTCGTAGCCGCGACCGGTCATGGACTCGGCCAGGCCCTGCAGGGTGCTGACGTTCTGGAAGGTTTTCGGTTTGGCGACGAAGGTGCCCTTGCCGTGGATCTTGAAGATCAGCCCTTCTTTCTGCAGATCGCCCAGGGCCTGGCGCACGGTGATGCGGCTGACCTTGAACAGCGCGCCCAATTCGCTTTCGGAGGGCATCTGGCTGTCTTGCGGGTATTCACCGTCAAGGATGCGCGCACGGAGCACATCCCGCAGTTGGGTGTGCAGTGGAACGCTGCTGAGGGAGAGAACGTTATCGGTCATCTGAGATCACTTGTTATAACGAGTTATGACGTGAGCTTAGAGTTCTAACCGGAGGGGTGGGAAATATTGTTTGGATATAAGGTTAGACACACGATGTGTTCCCCTGTGGGAGCGGGCTTGCTCGCGAAAGCGGTGGGTCATTGAACAGGGATGTCGGCTGACACGACGCCTTCGCGCAAGCCCGCTCCCACCAAGGTTCAGCGGCGGTTGAGGATCTGGTCCATGACCCAGTCGGTCTTCAGGGCTTGCTCGGCGACGGCAGGATGCTGCGCCTCACCGCGAAGATGGGCGTTCATGCCCAGCACGTGATGCCATTGAATGTGTTCATGGTTGCCGATGGTCAGGCTGAGGTGTTCATCGGCGTGCAACTGAACCGGATGCTCATCGAACACCGAAAAACCGATGCGCCCGTGGCTGCCAATGATCTCGACCCGGTCCTCACGCCGATCGGCAACGAAGTTCCAGCAGCCCATGCCCAGTGCCCCACCAGCAAAGCGCCAGGTGGCACTGACCGCATCTTCGGCCGTGTACAGACCTGCCTGACGCGCCGTGAGTCCGGCCACTTCGACGATGTCACCCAGCAGATACTGGAACAGGTCCAGACCATGGCTGGCCAGGTCGGCAAAGTAGCCACCCCCGGCAATCGTCGGGTCGGTACGCCAGTTATCGCTGCCATCAAGGTCTTTCGGCGACGGCGTTTTGGTCAGCGTCCAGCTCAAGTGCCGAACCTCGCCGATCCGCCCGTCCGCCAGCCACTGGCGCACCTGCTGAAAGCGCGGCAACGAACGTCGGTAGTAGGACACGAACAGGTGCAGCCCGGCATCGGCGAACGCCTTGTGCATTTCTCGGCTTTGTCCGGCATTGAGCGACATTGGTTTTTCAACGCAGCAATGCTTGCCCGCCGCCGCCACTTTCAAGGCATAGGCCTGATGACTGTCGGGGGGCGTGGCGATGTACACCGCGTCCACTTGCGGGTCATTGATCAGCGCATCGACGTCGGTGTAGACCCGGGCGATGCCGTGACGGGCGGCGTAATCGCTGACCGCCTCCAGCCGTCGCCCCATCACCGCCACCAACGCCGAGCCGGGGACCTTGTAGAAGGCCGGCCCGCTCTTGCGCTCGGCGACGCTGCCGCAGCCGATCATCCCCCAGCGGATCTCTTTCACACAGAGGCCTTGATGCTCAATGCCCGCAGATCCAGCCGACCGTCCTTGAGCGGCGGGCACCAGTAGTAGCCACCGGTGATCGGCCGGCTGATGCGGTACAGGCCATCGGTGATGCCATCTTCCAGGCCGCTCATGCGGCGCAGCTGGACTTCGAAGGCGTCGAGTGAGAAACCGAAGGCGAGGAACATCAAACCGGCGCGGTCGTCTTCGATCCACGGCATCGACCGACGAACGATAAAGGCCTCGGGCGCGAAGCTTTCCTGGGCGGTGCGCTTGACGTGGGCAGAGATCGGCGCGTCGTCGAGCTCTTCGTTGTCGCTCAGGCGACGGCCCATGATGTCGTCGGTTTCGTGCGACGCCATGGCGTGGAAGCGCTGGAGGTCATGCTGCCACTGCTGGATCGCGGCAAAGCTGCCGCCCACCGTGCCTTCGATGCCCTCGGCCACCAGCGCCGCAGTCACCGCCGCTTCGTCACGAGGGTTTTCGGTGCCGTCTTCGTAGCCGGTCAGGTCATGGCCGTCGCGGTGGCGGAAGCCTTCGGTCACCTGCACCAGACGCAGCGCCGGGGCCAGCGCGGCGACGAACGCATTGCTGCGATTGAGCAACTCGCCACGGTCGGTGCCGTGCAACCAACACCACAGCGCCTGCTGCGTCGACGGGTTGTCCACGCCCACGCCGGTCAGCGCCGGGAACGCGCGCAGCCCTTCAATGTTGCCATCCAGCGCCTTGACCAGCGATTCACCAAAACCCACCACTGCCGACTGGCCGTCCACCATTTGCATCAGCTTGTCGAGCGCGGCCGGCAGGTCGGCGACGGATTCGAGGGCGAAGAACAGATGGCGGGCGTGAAGCGGAACAGGGGTGGCGAGAATGCCCGGCTGGTAGTGACTCATGTGAACTCCTTCAGAAAGAGTGCGAAGTTTAACCGCAACAAGGTTTTTCAACACCCGCGCAAAGCGGTCTACGCTTGAGACACAAGATCCAGAGCCTCGACCCCTCTACTCTGCCCTTCGCCGCTTGATTGATGTATTAACTGTAGGAGCGAGTTGCTCGCGAAAAGCCCAAAGCCGCCGCGGGGCATCTGATTTCACGCGTCATCGTTCAAGACCATCGCGAGCGAGCTCGCGCCTGCAGTGGGCCGGGCCCGCCGACATATCACACGGGGTAGCGACATGAGCACAGCAGACATCCTTGGCAACCTGTTTCCCGAGGCCGGCAGCATCCCGGAAAAATACCGCTTCGACGCGCCGATCGAGCAGCGTGAATACCTGGTCGACGGCGTCCTGAAAACCTGGTCCGGCCCCCTCGCCACCGTGCGCAGCCCGGTGTACCTCAAGGGCGCAGCGGGCGACGAGCAAGTCATCCTCGGCAGCACACCGCTGCTGGATGCCGACACTGCACTGACTGCCCTGGACGCCGCCGTGCGTGCCTATGACCGGGGCCAGGGCCTGTGGCCCACCCTGCGCGTGGCCGAGCGCATCCAGCACGTGGAAACCTTCCTGGGGCACATGCGCCAGCAGCGCGAAGCGGTGGTCAAGCTGCTGATGTGGGAAATCGGCAAGAACCTCAAGGACTCGGAAAAAGAGTTCGACCGCACCTGCGATTACATCGTCGACACCATCAATGCCCTCAAGGAACTCGACCGCCGCTCCAGCCGCTTCGAACTGGAGCAGGACACCCTCGGCCAGATCCGCCGCGTCCCCCTGGGCGTGGCGCTGTGCATGGGCCCCTACAACTATCCGTTGAACGAAACCTTCACCACGTTGATCCCGGCGCTGATCATGGGCAACACCGTGGTGTTCAAGCCGGCCAAACTCGGTGTGCTGTTGATTCGCCCGCTGCTCGAGGCGTTCCGCGACAGTTTCCCGGCCGGGGTGATCAACGTGATCTACGGCAGCGGCCGCGAGACCGTCAGCGCCCTGATGGCCAGCGGCAAGATCGATATCTTCGCGTTCATCGGCACCAACAAGGCCGCCAGCGACCTGAAGAAACTGCACCCGCGCCCTCATCGCCTGCGCGCGGCACTGGGGCTGGATGCGAAGAACCCCGGCATCGTCCTGCCCGAGGTGGATCTGGACAATGCGGTCAACGAAGCGCTCACCGGCTCCCTGTCGTTCAACGGCCAGCGTTGCACGGCGTTGAAAATCCTCTTCGTCCACGAAGACGTGGTCGACCGTTTCATCGAAAAATTCAACGCCAAACTGGCCGTGCTCAAACCCGGCATGCCCTGGGACAGCGGCGTGGCCCTGACGCCCCTGCCGGAATCGGGCAAGGTCGATTACCTGCACGGATTGGTGGCCGATGCCGTCGGCAAGGGTGCAAAAGTGGTCAACCCCCATGGCGGCGAGGCCCGCGCATCGTTCTTCTATCCAGCGGTGCTGTACCCGGTAACGCCGCAGATGCGGGTTTACCAGGAAGAGCAATTTGGCCCGGTGGTGCCGATCGTGCCGTACCGCCACCTGGACACGGTGATCGATTACGTCCTGGAATCGGACTTCGGTCAGCAATTGAGTATCTTCGGCACCAACCCGGTCGCGGTCGGTCGTTTGGTGGACACTTTCGCCAATCAGGTCGGCCGGATAAACCTCAATGCCCAGTGCCAGCGCGGCCCCGACACCTACCCGTTCAACGGCCGCAAAAACTCCGCCGAAGGTACGCTGTCGGTGCATGACGCTTTAAGGGTATTTTCGATCCGGACGCTGGTGGCGACCAAGTTCCAGGAAACCAACAAGGACCTGATCAGCGAGATCATCAGTGGCCACAGTTCGAGCTTCTTGACCACTGACTACATTTTCTGAGGAGAGCGAATCTGAGTACATCCTTCGCCCATCGACTGCCAGCGCCGGTGCGCCGGTTACTGCGCCCGCTGCTGGACCCGTACCGCCGCTATCGCCATGCGCGCGTGATCCATGCGGTACGGGTGTCACTGGGGTTGCTGGCGTCCATCCTGCTGACCACCGGCATCCACCTGCCCCACGGCGAGTGGGCGTCGGTGACCATGCTGGTGGTGATCGGCGGTTTGCAGCACCACGGCAACATTGGCAAAAAAGCGGCGGAACGGGCCATCGGCACCCTGCTCGGGGCGGCGATCGGCCTGGTGCTGGTGGTGCAACAGTCCTGGCTCGGCATGCCCTGGCTGACCTATTTCGCGATGGCGGTGATCTGCGGGTTCTTCTCATACCACGCCATCGGCAAGGGCGGTTACACCGCGCTGCTGGCGGGCATTACTGTGTTTATCGTCGCAGGGCATGGTGACAACCCGGTCTCCGACGGTTTGTGGCGCGGCGTCGACATCCTGATCGGCATTGCGTTGGCCCTGGCGTTTTCCTTCGCCCTGCCGCTGTATGCGGTCTATTCCTGGCGCTACAACCTGGCCGATGCCCTGCGCGATTGCGCGGCGGTCTACGGGCGCATCATCAACGGCCAACCGGTGACGGACGACGAACACCTCAAGCTGATGGGCCGCCTCAACGCAGTGATGGTGCAACTGCGCTCGTTGATGCCGTCGGTGTCCAAGGAAGTGAAGATCTCCATGAAAGAACTCGATGCCATCCAGCGTCATCTGCGGATGTGCGTCAGCACGCTGGAGATCCTCGGCAACACCCGGCCCGATCCCCGGGACACCGAGGCCATGGCGCATCTGCAATCGGAAATGAAGGCGGAACACCGACTGATCCGCGTGCAGCTGGTCGCCATGGCCCGGGCGCTGAAGAGCGGTGAAACCCTGCGCCTCGGTCGGGCGGTTGAATTGCCCTTGGATTCGAGCCTGGAGACACCGATCCATAACACTCTGGATGGCTACCGATTGCTGGTCCGTCAATTGGCGGCGAACATCGGCGAGATGCGTCTGCGTCTGGCCAGGACGGCGCCGCGGTGGAGTATTTGACGCTTGATTATTGCGTGGCCGTGCGCCGAAGTTTCAGGCTCCAACCCTGCTGCATCCCCGCAGCCGCCAGCAATATCGCCGCCACACCCGTCCACTGCAGTGGCTCCAGTCGATGGCCGAAGGCAAACCAGTCGACGAAAATCGCCGCGATCGGGTAAATGAACGACAGCGCGCCGGTCAATGCCGTGGGCAGTTTCTGGATCGCGCCGTACAGCAGCACGTACATCACACCGGTGTGCACGATGCCCAGGGTGATCAGGCTGGCCCAGGCGCTCGGCGCCTGCGGCAGCGCTGAAAAGTGCGCGAACGGCGCGAGCAGCAGCACGCCGGTGCTGACCTGGATCAAAGCAATCAAATGCGGCGGTGTGCCGGTCAGGCGCTTGATGATCAACGCGGCAATCGCATAAAGGAACGCCGCGCCCAGCGCCAGTACAATGCCGATCAGGTACTGATTGCCACCCTCGCCCTCCCCGCCGTGGGCACTGACGATTGCCAGCATGCCGAGGAATGAAACACCCAGCCACGTCAGCTTCTGCAGGGTGATTTTCTCGTTGAGAAATATCGCGGCCAGCCCCACTAGCATGAACGGCTGCACGTTGTAGACCGCGGTGCCGATGGCGATCGACGCGCGGGAATAGGAGGCGAACAGCAGCACCCAATTGCCGACGATCGCCACACCGCTGAGCACGGCCAACAGGAAGGTGGTGCGGGTCAGAATGCCGGGGCGCAGAAAGCCGAATACCGCGCAAATCAGCAGCAAGGTGCCCGCGCCGAACAGGCAGCGCCAGAACACCACGTCCAGCACCGGTTGCCCGGAAACCAGCACGAACCAGCCGATGGTGCCGGAGATCAGCATGGCGGCGGTCATTTCGAACGAGCCGCGGCGTATTGTCTTGTCCATCTTCAGACTCCTCTGTGGATGGGCAAAGTATGCCGATGAGGGGATAGGGTTCTCCATGGCATAAAGCAGGCTAAACTCGGCATCTGCCTTTTTTATCAAGGCGAATTCCGATAACTGCCTAATGGAAGGTTTTGCCATGACCGACGATATCGACCAGGTGCTGATCAGCGCCCTGATGGAAGACTCGCGCCGCTCACTCAAGGCCCTGGCGCAAATCAGCGGCCTGTCTTCACCCAGTGTCGCCGAGCGCCTGCGTCGCCTTGAGGAGCGCGGCGTGCTCAAGGGTTACACCGTTGACATCGACCCGAAATGCTTCGGCTACCAGCTGCAGGCTATCGTCCGCGTTCGCCCGCTGCCGGGTCAGTTGCAGGAAGTGGAGCGGCAGATCATGGCCATCCCCGAATTCACCGAATGCGACAAGGTCACCGGCGAGGACTGCTTCATCGCGCGCCTGCATGTGCGCTCCATGGAGCAACTGGACACCCTGCTCGATCGCCTCAACACCCTGGCGGAAACCAACACCGCGATCGTCAAGAAAACCCCGGTCAAGCGCCGCTTGCCGCCGATGGTGTAGCGGTTTTCAACACACCGCAGACGAAAAAAAACCCGCCGAAGCGGGTTTTTCATTCAGGAGCGACGATCAGTCATCGCGGCCCATGATGCCGAAGATCTGCAACAAGCTGATGAACAGGTTGTAGATCGATACATACAGGCTGATGGTAGCCATGATGTAGTTGCGCTCACCACCATGGATGATGGCGCTGGTCTGGAACAGAATGCAGACCGAGGAAAACAGCACGAAACCTGCGCTGATCGCCAGTTGCAGCCCGCTGATCTGGAAGAACAGGCTCGCCAGCGTCGCTGCCAGCAGGACAAAGAAGCCTGCGGTGATGAAACCGCCGAGGAAGCTCATGTCCTTGCGGGTGATCAGCACGTAAGCCGAGAGACCGCCGAACACCAGCGCCGTCATCGCGAAAGCCGAGCTGACAACTTCAGCGCCGCCCTGCATGCCCAGGTAACGGTTGAGGATCGGGCCGAGCAGGAAACCCATGAAACCGGTCAGGGCAAATGCCGACACCAGGCCCCAGGCGGAATCACGGAGTTTGTTGGTGAGGAAGAAAAGGCCGTAGAAACCGATCAGCACCACGAAAATGTTCGGGTAGCCAACACGCATCTGCTGCGCCACGTAGGCCATCACACCGCTGAAAGCCAGGGTGAGAGCCAGCAAGCCGTATGTGTTGCGCAGGACGCGGCTAACCTCTAGCTGCTCAGCCTGCACGCTGTTATTAACTGCGTAATCCTGTTCGCGCATGGCGACACTCCTGTTGGTTTGAAACGTTCAGTCGCAAAGATCATAACAGACGCTCTGTAACAAGCTATGCAGAGAGTTTGACAGTGTGTTTCATTCAGGTATTATGGCGCCCGCAACGCAAACGGAGGTGTGGCCGAGTGGTTTAAGGCAACGGTCTTGAAAACCGTCGACTGTAACAGGTCCATGAGTTCGAATCCCATCGCCTCCGCCATCTTTATACGACAAAGCCCTGATTTTTCAGGGCTTTTTCGTTTCTGGCGTTTGGAAAAAATGCCGACGCACGCCATGTGTTCCATAACTATTTTGGAAGTGATCCATAACTAAGCGTCCTATCCCTCTCTTGCGGCGTCCTGCCGACCGTTAAAAAACCTTCATGTAACACGGTGCTACGCTGACCTTATAACCGAGGATCCAGTCATGCCGAATTCAGACCTGCTCAAAACGGCTGGGCAAAACGCCAGAGGCTGACAGCGACGGGCAGAAGTGTTGATCTGGTTGCTTAGAACGGCGATCAATAGATGTTCCAGTGCGTCTATCTGTGCCTGATTGGTCATCTCACTGTCCTTGATCCGGCTCCATGCCGGTTCGGACACAAATACTCCACTTCAACGAATCACGCCAGCAGGCGAAGCAATCCGCTGTCTGGAGCAGTTACGAATCCCTGCCTGATCACCGGCCCCGCCCAAATCGGCATCAGTGGTGGTCGCACTAGCGGGCACATGGTCTACAAGATTTCAAGAAGGGACAGAGTGCCCTGACGGCAGCGAAGCTTTGCTGGATAGGGGAAGAAGTACAGCGCGAAGACATCGCGCAGGAGTTCAAGACGGAGCTTCAGGAGAAATTCGGCACCAACGCATCGCTTTCCCTTGGAGCTTTCTATCCGAAGTAAGGTACAGGCCGGGAAACCGGGCTGACCCACCCTCACCTATTGCATTTAAGACCGATGAGGGCGGGCAATATCAGAATATTGTCTTTTGGAAAACCATAGCCGAAACCTTGTTGCCTCTAGCCTCGACCAGCTTTTTAGCTTCGTCTCTGTCCTTAGCAATCACCCTGGTTTTCTGCGAGGTTTTGTTCATCCCGTTGCTGACGTAAAACACTTCAAACTCGCTCTTCATTGAGCCTTCCTCTATAGAAAAAACTTCAAAAATTACCCCGGCTCCATGCCGGGCCGAACACAGATACCCCACTTCTACGAATCACGCCAGCCGGCGAGCATCAGTTGAGGCCGAGGGCCCGAAGAAGCAGAAGCGCGTCATCGCGCGATAAAACCTTTATTGCCCAGTGCTCACCCCCAACCTTGTGCGAGTCATCAGTGAAGCTTTCAGGAAACTGAGTCTTGAGTATGTCCTTAATGTAAAGCCTCATCTCGATCACAGGCGGGCGCCACTGGAACACCAGCTTTTTGTGGGAGGGCATTATCGAAAAGCACCATTCGCCATTCAGGTCGATGGCAATGGACCGCACCTCTTTTTGCGGCGACACCCTGCAGGTGACTTTATCAAAACAGGTCAAGGTGCCAACCAGTAGTGCGAACGCTTCCTTGACCTCCTCGTTTTGGATGTACTCGTAAAACTCTGCAATCCGCTCCGAATACTCTGCACCTTTCAGCATCGCGCATTCCTCCACCCTAACCCTAAAACACTGTAGCCGTTTGGCGACGAGGCACACCGTCAATCACCCTAGCGCGATGCACTACACCACCGACGTGTTCGATGGGGATCCGGATACCGAGTGCGGCGGCAAAGCCGTTGGTTGGTTCCATATGTCGCCGGACTGCACTCACCACAGCCAGACCGCTGGCGACCAGCCGCGCAAACGCAAAATACGCAACCTGTCATGGATTGGCCTGAAGTGGACCGGCAAAACCACCCAGACGATCGCCACGCCATCGAAAACTTGCATCAGCAGCACGCCGAACGCTTTTCGGACCAGCTTATTGCGTTTCGGGATCAGGCCTACGCGATGGGCACGAACCGAGGCGCAGCGATCGCCAAAGGTGGTGTCACCCTCGCGCCGCCCGCGCAAACCGCTTGTATTTTGCGGGTCCGATGACTGGCTTCGAAGACTTCAACTTCCCCGCCTTCAAGATGGCCGCCGACCTGCGCGCCCACGGTTACGTCGTAGAAAACCCGGCAGAGCACGGTGTCGTCGAGGATGCAGATTGGGCTGACTACATGCGCGCCTGGGCGTGTGTGGAATGGTGGCGGTCTTGCCCGGGTGGGAAAACTCGAAAGGCGCCAGGCTCGAAGTGCACATTGCCCGCGAGCTCGGCATGCCGGTTGTGAATGCCCATGATCTGTTATCGATGGAGACTGCATTATGAGCAACCGTTGCTCATACGAGTTGGCTATTGCTCTGGCGCTCGCCTGAACTCTTCTCGAGTAGGCATCGTCCAATCCGAAGCTCTTCTTTCATGGACCGATTCATCGCGGCTGTATCCACCGTATGTGAACATCAAAAGGTAAAACGCGAACGCCGTTGCGGCTAACGCTGCCCTGCCCATGGGGTTCGCATCCTTGGGTAGCCCACCCGGTCCGATACAGACCCAGCCTCCTCGGAGGTAAGCAAATACTGCTTGGATGAACCATCCATGCACGAACAACGCCCCAAAGAAATTGCTCCAATCCCCAGAAAAACGCACAAAAGCGTTTACAAATGAAGCCGTAATCATCAACGACAGTAGCAAGTACCGATAGCGTCTCAAGAACGCCAAGGCGTCGCTTTCCATACCCATAAGACTCTATCCCTTCGATTGGTCTAGCTTCCCTCGGCACAACGCCTACCAAGCGCCGTAGGGGCGAGCCAATTCTAAGTCAAAAACTAATTTAAACCCTCCCCTTCAAAGTCAGCCGCTATAGCGGCAAGGACGAAGTCATGCCTGAAGAAAAGTTGATTGGTCCCGTAGAAGTCGTGCGAGACGAGGACGGCTACTGGTATCACCCAGACCTTCCTGAATTCGATGAGGACGCTGAGGCTTGGAAAGCATGGCTCGAAGCCCAGGGCCTGAAGGTGATCGGCTGGACCATGGATTCCGACTTGGACGCCCATCCTTACTGGGAAGACGGCGAGGCTCACTGCCTCGGCTGGGAGCCAGAGACGCCGCCCGATGATGGCTGGTTCCTGCTCGGCATTTTCGACACGGACGACGGCCCATATGTGCAGTGGGCACGCCTCGAGGTGGCGCCATGAGCCGCAGCGGATACAGCGATGACTGCGAAAACTGGAGCCTGATCTGCTGGCGGGGCGCGGTTAATTCGGCCATCAAGGGCAAGCGCGGCCAGGCGTTCCTGATCGAGCTGCGCGACGCGCTGGACGCCATGCCGGTGAAGCGCCTGACGACAAACACACTCGAAGCCGACGGCGAGTTCTGCACCCTGGGTGCGCTCGGCGATGTTCGTGCAGACTCACTGAATCCATGTGCAGTTCACTTTGTCGAGCCATCGTTTTGCTTTTGAATTTAGAATGTCAATTTGGCAGCTTTCTTACAGTTGTGTCTTGATCGTCGGGGTACAAGTAAGGGAAACGTTTCTTATCCAAGATAAGAGCTGTAGCGGTCCCCTCCATGTAACCGTTTACGCAGCGGTTACCAGCGGGTGCGGCCCCTCTCCAGGGCACGATGTGCAAATCAACTTTGGTAATACCAGTCGCCCCCAGAGCATTTGCCTTGAATTTCAACGTGTTCGTCAGTAGTTGAACGTTCCCATCGGTTAGAAGCCCCGCAATACACATTTTTATGTGTACCTGTTTGAGTACCGTCCCGAAGCTCTCTGGGGTGCCGCCATACGCGCTATGTACCTCATGCACATTTGCCTTAATGCTCTTCCACTCTGCTTCGGAAGCGGTCGCAGCAGTCTCTATGTCGTCACGCCGTGTATCCGGCAAGTGGCTTTCGCATCCAGATAGAGAACCAATTAGAACAGCAAGGCCGACAGCATAAAAACGCATCCATGAAACTCCCTAATTAGAAAGCCTCAAATGATAGCAGTCAGCTATTCGACAGAGCGACTCTCAGCCTAACCCCACCCCACACAAGAGCGTGCCAGTGTAAGGCGGGCGAGGAATTCGCATGTTCTACGAAAAATACCCACTGCGCGAAGTCGCGATAGAAGCCATCTCTGATATCGCCCAGCACTTGCCGCTTGACTGCCAGATGTTCCTCATCATTTGCCGCCCCGGAAAGCTGACTTCGCCCTGGTTCTCCCTTCGTCAGAGGCGAACCTGAATAACGCGCTCGACGCACTGCGTCGCCAAGGCCTGAGCATCGACGACGACAACGCCTATAAGCGCAACGTGCTCGACTGTGTCGTCAGCGTACTTTCGCTCGGCGCGCAGAAGACCTGCCCACATCCGGCAGGACACTGGGGCCAGCGCTTCTGGGGTATCGGCCGCGAGGAGCGCGGACTTCACGAAGAACTCGTCGCCGCACTGAACCTCACCCGCGAGAACCTGGGCGCCTGCCAGGCAACCATCCACCTGGCCGGCGGCTTCGATCCTGCCTATGTGAATGACGCCCAAGCGGCCATGAAGATCGCGGACGCGGTCCTGGCTAAGGCCGGCGCATAACCCATCACCACTTGGTCAACGCTCACCGTCAAATACGCAGCGCGTTTGCAAACACCATAAACTGCATGCAACGGACGTTGGATTGTAACTGGAGTATCGATGCCTGATTGCGGCGAAGCCGGGGCAAAACGTCAAAGGCTCACGCTTCTGCCAGCCCTCCTGGATCATAGCTGCCGCTTTGTCGCCGATCATCATGGCAGCAGCATTCGTATTTCCAGAGGGCAGATCCGGCATCCCCGATGCATCTGCGATACGCAATCCTTGAATGCCGCAAGGCCTCAGTCGAACATCGACAACTGCATCGAAGTCCGCCTCCAAATGACAGTGGTATCAGCTCACCACTGCCCGCCAGGCAACCGCTAGCAACGCAAGGCCAAACAATACAGAGATGATGAGCGATCGCTTGGCGAGACGTTTGTGCTCGGCAGCCTGTTGCTCCAGTCTCAGCTCCAGTGCGCCGATTTTCTCGAGGCCAGGCGCCAAATGCAGGCCAACTGACTGCTCGATTTGTCCTGGTAACGCCTCGTTGAGAGCATTGAGCTTGCCCTCAATTCCCTCGCTATGCCTGATCAGCTTCTGCTGCTGATCTTGAGCGATACGCATCAACTTTTGGTCTCGGGCTTCCAAAGAATCGACTGCTGCCGATAAGGACTCAGCTACGTCTTTGCGGGCTTGTTCGAGTTGCTCAGCAATCGCTTCTTGAACGTGCTGATTGACCTGAACGATACGTTCTTCAGCGGCTTCTACACGTCGTACACAGCCGATCAAGTCGCGTGCTTGCGTGGCCGTAAGGCCTTTGGCTTCAAGCAGGCCCTGGTTGGCCGTTCGAATGTCCTGTTGCTGGACCGCCAATTGTTCTTGCTGGTCAAGAATCGTTGCGTTCTGCAGCGCCAGTTGTCGAGCCTGCTCTTCCAGACGCCGCTGCTGACCTAACAGGACATCCTGCTGGTCGCACAGCACCTTGGAAACGGCCGTGTTAAAGATCAGCAATTGCGAGGAGTGCCGATTGAGGTTGGAAATCTCCGTCGTCAGGCTGAGCTGGGCATCCTTGATCTTGTCTTCAGTGTTATTCCACCAATTGCTCAAGACGTTCTGAGAGCTTTTCTCGTTACGCGCTCTTTGCAGTGCATCGTTTGCACTTTGGGTCTGGTTCTGAGCATCGACCACAGCACCGATCAGCTCCTTCACACAACTGCTACCGATGACCGATTCGGACAAATCCGCTCGAGAAAGAGCGGTTACGATCTGGATTTCCTTGCCTGTCAAACTGCTCATTGCATTACCTTGCCTTAAAAAAATCATCAAGCATTGCGTGGGTGTCATCCAGATACGCGACCATCTGGTGCGTTTCCTTGACTTGTGCTTTGGCCGTCTCGATGGAAGCAGCAAGACTGAACGCGGTTGCTTGGGAAGCTTGCTCAGCATTACCCAGCACACTTTCGACGTACTCGTAACTGCTCATAGATTCGGCATATTTGCCGATGGATCTCAGAGAGACGTCGGCTTGTCCCATCAAATCGCTCGCCAACCGTTCGGCCAAGCGACCGTCAAGCGTGATCGCATCCAGCAATTTTTCGTCGTAGCCGTAGCGGTATCGCTCGAACAGGTTATCCAACTGATAGGCCAAAAAGGCACTGAGCAACCCAGTCAACATGCCGACCAGCACGCTCGCGACGATATCGGCGACTGGTAGCAGCAATGGCAGCGTCTTCAAGAAGGTCGCCACACTCTCTTGCAGGAGAAACCCCACACTGGTAACCACTACCGTCGTGAGTATTTTCAAACCTTCCTGGATAGCTTGATCATTGGTCATCCCCTTGGGCGGAAACATGATCATCTTCATTGCTTTGACCAAGCCCAGAAGGCCGTCGCGAATGATCGTGACGAAGCGCTTGGCGGTAGACAGAAAGTTGTTGATCAGGAACGTGATCAAATTGCTCATGAACCCGCTGACTCCCCCCTGAAGGGCCTGGGAGGCAGCGTCTGGGATTTTTTTCACGACCGATGCGATAACCCGCTGCAGACGCTCTTTGATCTCCTCAAACAGTGACTTGCCTGCGCTGACCCCGGCCTTGATCAATACCTTGAACTCATTGAAAAGACCGTTGACCAGTTCGGTCAGTAACACGCCCATCGATTGTCTGAGCCCCATCATCGCTGCCTGCTTACCACCGGTAGTGAAGAGCTCACCAGCCTGTTTTTTTAGCAGTGCTCTGTTGGCAGTACGATCTGCATGCGCCCGGGCTTTCTGATAGGCCGCATCAACCAATGCCGGATCGAGTCCGAACTCGTCTGCGTTGGTACTTCCATCAGGGCGTTCACGATTCGCCCACTCGTCCAGATCGTGAGCTTTTTTCGATCCGTTGGCAGGTTTGTTGGTCAGTGCAAGGTTGTCATCGTCGTTGACCATTTTTCGCATGCGCCCGGCATCGACGCGCTGCTCGCCCGTCGCAGGGTCGACTACTACATCCCCAAGGGCTAGATGGTTCTTGGCGGTGCGGTGGGTCTCGCCAATAGAGACCACGTGATCCAACTCAACGGTGACAGTCTCACCCCGGTGCGTTTTGGTCGTACCGTCGCTTGCCACCTCGGCACCAGTGTACTCGTCACACCCCTCGGCAATCCGCTCTGCACGTTTTTGCTCCCAGGTTTTACCTCCGGCAGCCTTGGCTTTCGTTTTGGTATCGATCTCGTACTGGGCGCGCGTCTGCTCGTCATACTCGGTCTTTGAGTGGGTGTGCAGAGCCCTATCTGACGCGGTCGCAACGTATTGATCGTCGTCTCGGGAAAAATTGTGCAGGGTGGTGACATTCCCACCGTTCTTGTCATCGAACATCGCCGTTGACAGTCCAAAGGGCCCGATGATTTGCCCGATGACTTGTTGCTGGCAATCGCTGAATAATTTTTGAAGGCGCTGCTCGCGCATTTCAGTAAGCGTCAGATCCATGGAAGCCTCAGGCGCACAAACGGTTGGCGAAGGCTTTGAACCATGAGGAGAAATCTGGTGCTTTCACCGAGCGTCGGGGGAATTCGTGGGAATAGCTTATTACCTGGCCGTGGTTCCCTTCGCGTGTCGGCGCTAGGTCAAGACAGAGATTGTCACCGGCCCCATTAGCCGCGAAAGGAATCCAATGAGGATCCCACCAGGCATGACGCACCGCAGGGTCTGGCTTGCCCAATGGCTCATCAAGATCGCCTCGATCCAACAGTCGGCGCAAGGCTGACCATTCGAGGCCGATTTTGCGCGCTGAAAGAAATTCATAGCCCTCAAACAACCATTCAGCGCCACCCCGCTGCCCGTCGTGCCGCATCAGACACGTCTTAAAGTCATCAGGCAATGTCACACCCAACAGTTTCTCGAGCTCATGGATCTGGGCGCTAGACGCCGGAGGATTAAGGTCGTCCAGTTGCTCTGGATTGTTGGTCTTCAGAAAAGTCTCAAGTTCATGCCATAGCTGTTGCAAAGTAATCCTCCATGATCGCCGCAACGCGCAGCTTTTCGTTAATTCTGACTGATAGCACTTAGATACCACTCAATATCGTGCCCTAACAATCCTGGCTTGTCATGTCCACTTTAGCCATGTTCGAACGCTGCATTCCGTGCCTGACGACTCGCACCACTGCGCTTTGGCCAAAACCTGTCAATACTTCCCTCTGGCCTGACAAAAAAAAGACTCAAGCAGACGTTTCCACCCCCTCTGCAAAATTCCCTGCTCACCCGCCACTGTGGGCAGACGCGGCAAAGCAGCGAAGTCCGTTTTATTTTGAATTTATGATTTAACTAGATAGTTAGCTATCTATATAATGCACTCATCATTTCAACGGGACGTTCAACGTGAAGCAAAGTCAACGCCTCTCGGGCATATCGAAATTCATTCTGGTCGGACTGGGTGTGATCATCGCCCTGCTCGGCCTGGCACTGACTGCAGGCGGCTTTAAATTGGTCAGCCTGGGAGGTTCCTGGTATTTCCTGGTGGGCGGGCTGGTGATGGCCGTTTCCGGTCTGCTGATCGCCAGATGCAAATCAGCAGGGGCCTGGCTGTTTGCTGTGTTTCTGCTGGGCACAGCCATTTGGGCCGTTAGCGACGTGGGTCTGGTGTTCTGGCCGATGTTCTCGCGCCTGTTCATGTTCAGCGCGATCGGCCTTGCCGTGACATTGGTCTATCCATTGCTCAAGCGTGCCAACGGTGACGTTCCGGGCCGTGGCGCCTATGGCGTCGCTGCTGTATTGGCGATCGGTCTGGCGGTGGCCGCCGGCAATATGTTCGTTGCACATCCGACAGTCTCCGCGACCGGCACAGGCCCTGGGCTGACGCCGGTCGAGCCGGACAAGGCGCAGAAGGACTGGGCGCACTACGGCAACACCGAAGGTGGCAGCCGCTTCGCCGCACTGGATCAAATCAATCGCGCCAACGTCGACAAGCTGAAGGTGGCGTGGACCTACCACACAGGTGACGTCGCTGAAAGCGACGGCAACGGGGCTGAAGATCAGCTCACCCCCCTGCAGATTGGCAACAAGGTGTTCATTTGCACCCCACACAACAACCTGATCGCGCTGGACGCCGATACCGGCAAGGAACTCTGGAAAAACGCGATCAACGCGCAATCCAAAGTCTGGCAGCGTTGCCGTGGCATGGCGTACTTCGACGCCACGGCGGCAGTTGCCAAGCCAGTCAGCTCGCCAGTGGCAGCGTCTCAAACCGCACCGGTCGCCAACTGCCAGCGTCGCTTGCTGACCAATACCATCGACGCTCGTCTGATTGCCGTGGATGCCGACACGGGCGAGTTCTGCCAGGGTTTTGGCAACAAGGGCCAGGTGGATCTCAAGGCCGGCCTGGGTGATGTCCCGGACAGCTACTATCAGTTGTCCTCCGCCCCGCTGATGGCCGGCACCACCGTGGTGGTGGGCGGTCGCGTGGCCGACAACGTGCAAACCGACATGCCCGGTGGCGTGATCCGTGGTTTCGACGTGATGACGGGCGCCATGCGCTGGGCCTTCGACCCGGGCAATCCGCAGGATAAAAAGGCGCCCGCAGACGGCAGCACCTATGTGCGCAGCACACCGAACAGTTGGGCGCCCATGTCTTACGACGCGGCAACCCATACCGTTTTCCTGCCGATGGGCAGCTCCTCCACCGACATCTATGGCGTGGAGCGCAGCAAGCTCGACCACACCTACGGAGCCTCGATCCTGGCGCTGGACGCCGACAGCGGTGAAGAAAAGTGGGTGTTCCAGACCGTTCACAACGACCTCTGGGACTTCGACCTGCCGATGCAGCCGAGCCTGATCGACTTTACCAAGGACGGTAAAAGCATCCCGGCGCTGGTCATCGGCACCAAGGCCGGGCAAATCTACGTGCTCGACCGTGCCACGGGCAAACCGCTGACCGACGTTGAAGAAGTGCCGGTAAAGGCGGCAAACATCCCCGACGAGCCTTACTCGCCCACCCAACCGAAATCGGTGGGCATGCCGCAGATCGGTGCTCAGCACCTGACCGAATCCGACATGTGGGGGGCGACGCCTTACGATCAACTGCTCTGCCGCATCGACTTCAAGGGCATGCGCTACGACGGTTTGTACACCGCGCCGGGCACTGATAAATCCCTGAGCTTTCCCGGGTCGCTGGGTGGCATGAACTGGGGCAGTATCTCCACCGACCCGGTGCACGGCTTTATCTTCGTCAACGACATGCGTCTGGGCCTGTGGATTCAGATGATCCCGTCGCAGAATAAAGGCCAGGCCACTTCCGGTGGCGAAGCGTTGAACACCGGCATGGGCGCCGTACCGCTCAAGGGCACGCCGTATGCAGTGAACAAAAACCGCTTCCTCTCGGTCGCTGGTATTCCTTGCCAGGCACCGCCGTTCGGCACGCTGACCGCCATCGACATGAAGACGCAGAAAGTCGCCTGGCAGGTCCCGGTCGGTACTGTTGAAGACACCGGCCCGCTGGGTATTCGCATGCACCTGCCGATCAAGATCGGTCTGCCGACCCTCGGCGGCACCTTGTCGACTCAAGGTGGCTTGATCTTCATCGCAGGTACTCAGGACTTCTACCTGCGCGCCTTCAACAGCGGCAACGGTGAAGAGGTGTGGAAAGCCCGCCTGCCCGTCGGCAGTCAGGGCGGCCCGATGACCTACGTCTCACCGAAGACCGGCAAGCAATACATCGTCATCACCGCCGGTGGTGCGCGCCAGTCGACCGATCGCGGCGACTACGTGATGGCCTACGCCTTGCCGTAAGCCGCCGTGCCCGCCTCACTGGCGGGCAACTCTCTGTGCGCGGCAGCGGCAGCTGCAGGTGCCGCGCCGCCTTGCGAAATCATTGAAGATTGCACCAGGAAGACTCACATGTTTTTGGCTGTTCGCTTTTCCCATGCAGGCTGGCTCAACGGCTTGCTCCTGGGCCTGATCTGCTGCACCACCCTGCCCGCCTTCGCCGATACCGATTCGAACCTGTTGACCCGCGATACCCTGACCGGTGATTGGGGTGGTCTACGCCACCAGATGGCTCAGGACGGCATCAAATTCACCGGCGAATACAGTGGCGAAACCGCTTACAACGCCGATGGCGGCCTGCACCGATCGGCCCGCTATTCGCAGAACGTCAAGCTGGGCGCGCAGTTCGACCTGAGCACACTGTATGGCGTGGATAATGCCGGCAAGATCCAGCTGACCATCAACGACCGACGCGGCAACAGCGCCTCCGAGGATCTGGTCGGCAACCGTCTGCCCATCCAGGAAAACTACGGCGGTCTCTACACTCGCCTGACTGAATTGAGTTACGAGCGCAGCCTGTTCACCCCGGCGCTCAACGTGAAGCTGGGCTACATGGCCATGGGCAACGACCTCGGTGGCCTGGACAGCGGCATTCTCTGCAACTTCATGAACGCCGGTTTCTGCGGCCATCCGCTGAACATGTCCGGCGGCAGTGGCTGGACCAATTACCCCAACGCCCACTTGGGGGTGCGCGTGAAATACGACTTGTCGTCATCCTGGCAACTGCGTGTGGCGGCCTTCAATGTCGACCCCGAGAGCAACGGCAATTCCAGCCGTGCCTGGCACCTGGGTCCGAAACACACGACCGGCACCGTGGTGCCGATCGAACTGGTGTACAAGCACGCGGGTGAGTTGCCGGGCGAGTACAAGGTGGGCTACTACTACGACAGTTCCGACGTGCAACGCATCGGCAGCGACAAAGAAGTGTCCGGCCGCAGTGGTCATTACCTGCTGATCGATCAGGCCGTGTGGCGTTCGCAATCGTCCGAGGGCCGCAGCTTGCACGCCTTCGGCCAGTACTCGGCGGCCAGCGAGGCGGCTTCACCGTTCAGCAAGTGGTACGGCACCGGCGTGGTTCTGTACAAACCGTTCGAAGGTCGCCCGCGTGACACCGTCGCTCTGGGCTATGGCCGGGCTGTACCCAATCCGCGCAGCCGCGATGTGCAGCAGGACGCTGCGCAGGCCAACGGCACAACGTTGCCGAATCTGGACAGTGCTGAACAATTGATCGAACTTGGCTACGGCTACCAGGCCACGCCCTGGCTGACGCTGCGCCCGAATATGCAGTACATCATCGAGCCGGGCGCGTTTTCCGGGCAGGAGATCGACAATGCGCTGGTGTTCGGATTGCAGGTGAAGGCTTCGCTCTGATCTCAACCTGCAGAGACATGATGAAACTGCTCGCGATCACCGCCCTGTTGTCAGGTTCCGTCGCAACAATGGCCTCTGCGCAAAATGACGGCGCTTACGATTACTCCCAGCCTTTGGATATCGCCAAGGTGATCGAGGTTGAAGCGATACCCTCCACCATCAAGCCCTGCCCGCAGACACGAAAAGCCCCGGCGGTTGCCAGGGCTTGATTCCATCCATCTGGACCCGTGCGGAAGCACCGATACTCAAGACGTTAAATGCCGCGTCACTCGTCCTGATCTATCTGATCAAGAAAATCAACTTCATCCTCTTCTTCATCAACAATGGCCTGAGCGTCTTCTTCGACCCATGACTGGTCATCATGAAATTCATGATCGAGCAGGTGGTCGTGCTCGGGCTCTGGAATATCTCGTTCTTCGCTCATGGCTTACCGACACAAAAATTGAAAGAACGGATTGTATAGGCTGCCCCCTTCCACCGGTCAACGATCCCGAAACAGCTTGGCGTTGTCTTCCAGAGGCAAGAACCCGCCTTTGCCCATGAAGGGCTGTGGCACTGCGCCTGCATGCGGGCGCGGGGCTGTTTTATATCGGATGGCCTCGCGGGATCGTGAGTCGACAAGCCGGGCCGACTCGTGAAAAATGCAGCTCTTCGCTGCGGGTTGAGACCGCCACGTTCACGAAAGGCTGAGCGCCACGAGGTCCAGCATGATCCCCGAGTCAATCGCACCCGACCACTTGCCAAATCATTGCATGGCGGTTCTGTACGGCCTGGTGACGTCATTCCCCGGCAAGGGCAAGGCGTCGCTGCTGAAACTGTTGCGCACGAAGGGCGTGCAGGACGCCGACGGCCGCTTGCTGGACAACGAAACGCTGATCGCGCTTTTGGAGTCGCTGCAACGTGAGCGTTGGATCACCTTGGAGGAGCGGCCCGAAGGGCGCTATCTCAACGTTACGCACGAGCGATTCAACCGCGTGTTGCTGAGCCTTTTGAAGTCAGCAGATCGCGAGGCATGGCTGCACGAGATCCAGGCCAGCCTGCCGTTGCTCAGCGAGTGGCAAACCCCGTCCCGACCACGGATATTGCAGGACCTCTGGCTTAACCTGCTCAAGGGTGATTTGGGTGAGCTGGCGCGCTCTCTGCGTCTGGCGACCTATTTGTTCTCACACCCACAGTTGCCGGTTATACATCCGATGCGTTCGCTGCAGTCCGACGCTGAAGGTCTCGAAGTGTTCGCCCGACTTGCCGCCAACATCCGCCTGCTGCTGGTCGAAGATCATCTCCATCTGATCAACACCCTGCTCGGCCCGGCCGGCCGTAGCTACTCACTGGCCCAGCGTGAGATGGAGGCTCTGCCCAACCGGGCGCTGGGGTTGGAGCTGTCGCTTCAGGCCCTGTGGCGGGCAGACTGGGTCACCCTTGAACACATCGACATCGATGAACTGACGTTGCTGCAACAAACCATCCATCTGTTGCTTCGCGGCCGCGTGAACGAAACGCTGCAGGTGCTGCGCACCTGGCTGACCGAGATGCGCAAACTGACCAAGAAGCGCAAGATCGATCTGCCCCCCGTTCTCAACCTGTTTTACTGCCTTGCGCTGATCGCGGAGAACGACCCGCTGCAGCGTGCCTCGCTCAAGCAGGCCATCGCGTTGGGTAACAAGGAGCACTACGGGAACGCCTACACGGCGTTACAAAGTCTGTTGGAGCAATTGGCGGGAGAAAAACCGTCCCTCCCCCTTTTTTTGCCCTCCTCGCTCAATGGCCTGGACGGACTGGTGCGCGCCATCGCCCTGTACTGGCTCGATGCGCCTCAGGTACGCCAGGAGAAGTGGCGGACCACCCTGCAGGATTACCGTGATGCACTGGCTCGGGATGAATACCTCTGGCTGGCGGCGGAATTCGACGCGCTGATTGCCGTGCAATTCGGTCAACCCCGGCAATTGGCCGATGTACATCAACGTTCGGGCTTGCAGCCCCTGGTTGCACTCTGCCAACGCCAGGAAGCGTGGGAACATGCCCTGGCTGCGCTGAGCCAACTGAGGTCGGGCAAGCGGTCAACCGCCCCCCAGGCGGACGAGAAAAACACGCGCCTGGCCTGGTACGTCCAGTTAGGTGGGTACTGGACCACGGTGGAACCCCGAGAACAGAAGCGCAACGCGAAGGGGCAGTGGAGCAAGGGGCGCGCGGTGGCACTCAAACGCCTGGCGGAGGACGGCCCTCTGATGGACTTTCTCTGCGAACAGGACCGACAGGCAATCAGCGCCATTCAGGTGAGCTATCACTACCACAGCCCCGAGTACGAGTTGGCCGCCATCCACGCTTTGCCTCGCCTGATCGGTCATCCCGCTGTCTACTGGCAGGACGCGCCGGACGTGCGCATCGATCTGCACGCGGGCCAGGCCGCCCTGCATCTTGAGAACCATGCCGAGCAGATTCGCCTTCACCTCGAGCCACCCGGCATCCTCGAGGCAGGTGAAACCTACCTGCACAAAGAGACCCCAACACGTCTGCTGGTCTACGCCATCAGTCGCGAACTGCGCAAAATTGCAGAAATCGTCGGCCAGGGCCTGAGCGTACCGACATCGGCCAAGGCGCAACTGATCGAAGCCGTGGGGGCCATCGCGCCGCTGCTGCCGATCCACTCGAACATCCCCGAACTCACAGGGCACCTCGATCGAGAACCTGCCGACACCCGTCTTTACGCCCACCTGCTGCCTTTGGCGGAAGGGGTGCGTCTGCAGTTATTGGTGCGCCCATTGGCTGACGGCAGCTGGTTGCGCCCCGGTCACGGCGCAGAGAATCTGCTGGGCGAACGCGATGGCAGGCCGCTGCAGGTCTCTCGAGACCTGGCCGGTGAACGACAGGCCCTGCAACAGGTACTGCAAAATTGCCCGGGACTCGCCTATGCCGACAGCGACGGTCAGGAGTGGCAATTGGACCAGCCCCAGCATGCCTTGCAATTGCTCAGCGAATTGCACGCACTGGACGGCGATCTGCTGCATTGCGTCTGGCCGGAAGGTGAGCGCATGCGGATCAAGGCCCGCCCGGGCCTGACCCAGCTCAAGCTGGGTCTTCGTCAGCAGGGCGACTGGTTTGTTCTGCAGGGCAATATCACCCTCGACGACGGCAAGGTGCTGCAGCTCAAAGAGCTGATGGAGCTGCTCAAGGCCAGTCCCGGTCGTTTTCTGAGACTCAACGAACGCGATTGGCTGGCCCTCGACGACAGCTTGCGCAAACGCCTCGATGAACTGGCTCACCTGACGGACCGGGTCAGTGACCAGGGCTTGCGCCTGAGCCCGCTCACCTCGCCGCTGCTTGCCAACCTGGCTCAGGAAGTCGGCCAGTTCGACGCCGACGCCAGCTGGCAGACACACCTCGAAAAACTGCAATCGCTGCGAGACTATCAACCCCTGGTGCCCGGCACCCTGCAAGCCGAGCTGCGCGATTATCAACGCGACGGGTTCGTTTGGCTGGCGCGCCTTGCCCGGTGGGGTGTCGGCGCCTGTCTGGCCGACGACATGGGTCTGGGCAAGACCGTCCAGACGCTGGCCCTGCTGCTGCAACGCGCCAGCCTCGGACCGCAACTGGTCGTAGCCCCGACATCCGTCACGCTCAATTGGCAGGCCGAAAGCGCACGCTTCGCTCCAAGCCTCAAATTGCGCCTCTATCAACAGCAGCGCAGCCTGAGCGACCTCGGCCCCGGGGATCTGGTCATCGTCAGCTATGGCTTGTTGCAGCTCGACACGACTGCATTCACCGAGCTGCACTGGACCAGCGTGGTGCTGGACGAAGCGCAAGCCATCAAGAATGCCCAGACCAAGCGCTCCCAGAGCGTCATGGCGTTGCAGGCTGACTTTCGCATGGTCGCCACCGGCACCCCGCTGGAAAACCATCTTGGCGAACTGTGGAACCTGTTCCGATTCATCAACCCCGGCCTGCTCGGCAGTCAGGAAAGCTTCGCAGCCCGCTTCGCCACCCCCATCGAACAAGGTGACGTAGCGGCACGCCGGGCACTCAAGGCATTGATCCAGCCCTTTATTCTCCGGCGACTGAAAAGTCAGGTGCTCGCAGAACTGCCGGCACGGACCGAGATCACCTACAAGGTGCCGTTATCGAACGAAGAAGCCCACCAATATGAAGCCTTGCGTCAGCAGGCGGTGGAGACCCTTTCGCGCCCCGCCTCAGCGGCGGGCAAATCCCTGCAAGTGCTGGCCGAAATCACCCGCCTGCGACGCTTCTGCTGCCACCCCTCGCTCGTCCTGCCTGGCTCAACGCTGCAGAGCAGCAAGCTGCAGGCCTTCACCGAAATCGTCAGCGAACTGCTTGAGAACCGGCACAAAGCGTTGGTCTTCAGCCAATTCGTCGACCACCTGAATATCGTTCGCGCCTGGCTCGATCAGCAGGGTATCGCCTACCAGTACCTTGACGGCGCCACGCCCGTCAAAGAACGGCAGAACCGGGTCAATGCCTTTCAATCCGGGGTGGGCGACATCTTTTTGATCAGCCTCAAGGCAGGCGGCAGCGGGCTCAACCTGACGGCGGCGGACTACGTGATCCATCTCGATCCCTGGTGGAACCCGGCCGTTGAAGATCAAGCCAGCGACCGTGCCCATCGGATGGGTCAACAACGGCCTGTGACGATCTACCGCCTGGTCACCGAAAACAGCATCGAAGAGCAGATCGTGAATTTGCATGGACGCAAACGAGACCTGGCCGACAGCTTGCTCGACGGTGGCGAGATCAGCGCAAAACTGGACGCTGATGCGTTGTTGGAATTGCTTAAAGGCTAGAAACGCCATGGGTGCCTGATCTCGTGTCAGGCCTGACCCGAAAAGCGCGCACACATGTGGGTGCGTTTCGTTATTTCAGAAACCTAAGCCACCTCTTTCCTAAGGCCTCGCCCCCGCCCATCCGCCATGTGATGGAGGTATTCGCGCCATTTCCTGAAGGCCTGATACTGCCGTTTGGCAGCCTGCTCCCACTCAGGGCTGCCAATGAGCTCGACCGGCAGGGCCATCATCTGTTCGGTAGCCAGATCCAGCTCATCAATGAGCTCTCGGCCATTGGGCATATTAATAATTAGAGATCGCATAGAAACCTGTCTATTTGGGCTAATTCATTGATTAACCTGCAGACAGAAGGTGCACTGGACCCGACGAACGGTAGCTGCCTGCCGTTAATGCCTGACATTCCAACTCCCTGGCCGCAATACAAAACTACAGTTAACACCCACCCCTTTAAGGATCACCACCCTGCAGTTGTCCTGCCCCTACGAGTGCTGTCCATGATCAAAAAAATCTCCCAGGCGTCGATGATCGCCGTTCTGCTGTCTGCCTCCACCACCTGGGCCGCCAGCTTCGACTGCGACAAGGCGGCTGCCACCGATGAAAAAGCCATCTGCGCCCACCGCGCGCTCAACGACATGGACGTGAAGATGGCGCTGCTCTTCGAACTCGATAAGCGCTTCGTGCCCATGGGTGGACGCGATGCGTTGATCGATCAGCAAAAAGCCTGGCTCAAGCAACGACGGGCCTGTGGCGCCAGGGTGGCTTGCCTGACGGGTGTCTATCAGCAGCACATCGACACGCTGCGGCAAATCATCGATACCCGGGTGGTCACCCATGGGCCGTTCTGATTGCTCACTCAGCTTCCCTCCACACCGCGCTGCCCACGTCCAGTGGCTTGGGCAGAAGCTTGTTTTGATAGAACAGATCCGCCGTCATTTGCTGCGCCGCGATGATGTTGGCATCAATCGGCGAAATCGGTGACGGCGGCCGATTATCGAGGTAGCTGGCAATCACCCCGTCGGGCAACCCCATGTATTTTTTCATCACCTTCAGGGTGTCCTCCCGCTGGCTGCGAGTCAGGGCCTCGGCGGCGGTGAGCTCATCGAGCAGCGCGTGGACAAAGGCGCCGTTGTCTTGCGCATAGCTGCGCCTCGCCGTGTACACCGGACCTGACAGGTTCAGGCCTTCGCCGTTGGCCAACACGCGAACGTTACCCTGACTCAAGGCCAATGACGCGTAGGGCTCCCAAATCGCCCACGCGTCCACGCTGCCCTGTTCGAATGCGGCACGGGCATTGGATGGCGGCAGGTTCATGGCCTGGATGTCCTGGTAGCTCAAGCCGGTCTTGTTCAACGCCCTCAGAATAAGGTTGTGCGAACTGGAACCGCGCTGGAAGGCGACCTTTTTGCCCTTCAGATCAGCAATGCCTTTCAAGGGGCTGTCAGCTTTTACCAATATCGTTTCCGCTTGGGGTTTGGGGGGCTCGCTACCGATGTAGACCAGATCGGCTCCCGCGGCCTGCGCGAACAGCGGCGCAATGTCACCGGTGGAACCGACGTCCAGTGCATTGACGTTCATCGCTTCCAGCATCTGCGGCCCGGCAGGAAATTCAATCCATTGCACGGTGGTATCTGGAAAGCGTTTTTCCAGAAGCCCATGCTCCTTGGCGAGCAACAAGGAAATCGAGCCCTTCTGGTAGCCGATTCTGAGGATGGCGGGGTCTGCCGCCATCACTGAAGTGGTAAAGCAAAACAGGGCCAGCCCTGTAGAAAAAACTTTGCGCAATGTCATCGTTGTCTCACCGTGCACCGAACCATCAGCAGATAAGCGCGTTGTTAGCGCTAACATAGTCAGTATCGGCAACGGGTGCATAGATCGTCAAATACTCAAAAACCAGCGATATAGATCTTTTGGTTTTTAAGGATTTACATTTAACAAAGACAAAAAAAGCCCGCGCGTGGGCGGGCCAAAAAAAGTGTATCAAAGGAGTGATGAAGTGGTTATCAAACCGGCAACCGGGCGAGAGCGCGCCCGGTGCATTCATCGCCGCCAGCTTAGTCCTGCCAGACGTTTCTACATCATTGATTTTATTGATAATTGAAATCAGAAATAGAACTTATCCTTGAGGTGATGCCGATAGTAAGGATCGCCCCACTGCAACGGCCGAGACGTTCTGGAAGAAAAATCACCTCCACCGATACCCCCTGTCGGCCGTACCCATCACGCCTTTTTACAACCTCCGCCGTAGACTTCCTGTCCTTTCCGTCCAAGCGTTTCCGTTCGTTAATCGGTTTTTGTTCGTTAATCGCACGACATCGCCTGCCGACCCCTCCACTGTGCCCGATTTCTTGGCACGCTAGGCACATCATCAACGGCACAGTGATTCATGCAGTTTTCCTTCGGATCATTCTGGTCAGCCAACATGAAAACAGGAGTCCTCTTTGATCAATAAAACGTTTGAATCCGTCGCTGCTGCGCTGGACGGCATTGCCGATGGTTCGGTCATCATGGTGGGTGGTTTCGGCACTGCCGGGATGCCGTCGGAGTTGGTGGATGGCGTGATCGCTTCGGGCGCTCGCGATCTGACCATCATCAGCAACAATGCCGGCAATGGCGAAATCGGTCTGGCCGCCTTGCTCAAGGCCGGAAGCGTGGCCAAGGTCATCTGTTCGTTTCCACGCCAATCCGATTCCTATGTGTTCGACGAACTCTACCTGGCCGGCAAGGTGCAGCTGGAGGTCGTGCCACAAGGCAACCTGGCCGAACGCATTCGCGCGGCAGGGTCTGGCATCGGTGCGTTTTATTCGCCCACCGGGTACGGCACATTGCTGGCCGAAGGCAAGGAAACCCGCGTGATCGACGGTCGCAACTATGTGCTGGAAATGCCGTTGCACGCCGACGTCGCACTGATCAAGGCTGAAAAAGGCGATCGCTGGGGCAACCTCACCTATCGCAAAGCTGCGCGAAATTTTGGACCGATCATGGCCATGGCTGCGAAAACGACGATCGCCCAGGTCAATAGCATCGTCGAGTTGGGCGAGCTGGACCCGGAACACATCATTACGCCGGGGATCTTCGTTCAGCGCGTGGTCGCCGTGCCGCGCGCCCTTCTCTCCAAAGCCAACGTCAACTGAGGCCCGCCATGACCGTCATGAAAAAACTCTCGCGTAGCGAAATGGCCCAACGCGTGGCCGACGATATTCTCGAAGGCTCCTACGTGAACCTGGGTATTGGCGTGCCCACGCTGGTGGCCAATTACCTGGGTGACAAGGAAGTGTTCCTGCACAGTGAAAACGGCGTACTGGGCATGGGCCCGAGCCCTGCGCCGGGCGAGGAAGACGATGACCTGATCAACGCGGGCAAACAGCATGTGACGCTGCTGTCCGGCGGTGCCTATTTTCATCACGCCGACTCGTTCTCGATGATGCGCGGTGGTCACATCGATATCGCCGTGCTGGGCGCCTTCCAGGTGTCGGTCAAAGGCGATCTTGCCAACTGGCACACCGGCGCCGAAGGTTCCATTCCGGCAGTGGGCGGCGCGATGGACCTGGCCACAGGCGCACGTCAGGTGTTCGTCATGATGGATCACCTGACCAAGACCGGCGAAAGCAAACTGGTGCCGCAATGCACCTACCCGCTGACCGGCATTGGCTGCGTGACGCGCATTTATACGGACCTGGCCATTCTGGACGTCACTGCGCAAGGCTTGAAGGTTCGGGAAATTGTTGCCGATATCAGCTTCGAGGACTTGCAAACGCTCAGTGGCGTGCCGTTGATCCGATAACGGACTGGGCAGCCTCCTGCCGGACGGCCTCAAGCCAGTCCGGCAACGAGTGCCTCTGCACTCCCCCAGTACCGGACATCATTCGCCGTGGCCTCATGCCCGGAAAAAAGCCCGGGCAACTCTGCCTTCAGAAAGTCCACCCAGGTCTTCACCTTGGCGTCCAGAAAACGCTTGGAAGGATAGAGTGCGTAGACGTTGCGCTCCCTGAGCCGGTATTCCCCCAGCACGCGCACCAGCGTGCCCTCGCGCAGCGACCGGGATGCGGTGTAGAACGGCAGCAGGCTGATGCCCATCCCCGCCTCCGACGCATTGACCATCGCCTCGGGCACGTTGCTCTGGAAGGTCTTGCCGGGCACCACGCAATGCTCACCCTGTTCGTTACGAAAAACCCACTCATCGCCGTACAACGGGTCGAGCATGCGCAGGCAGCTGTGTTCATTCAGTTGTTCGGGGTGCGTAGGCAGGCCCCGACGCGCAATGTACGCAGGCGAGGCGCAAGGCATGCTGAAAATGCGCCCTACGGTATGGGCAACGAACTGTGAATCGGCCAGTTCCTGGGCAATGGAGATGACCACGTCGTGCCCGTCTTCGAGAGGGTCGGGGTTGCGTTGCGACAGGGTCAACTCAACCACCACGTCCGGGTAAAGCTCGCAGTAACGGGCGATCAGCGGTGTCATCAGCACACCCAGTCCGGTCAAACAATGCAGGCGCAGACGGCCACTGGGCTCCAGGTGAGCGCCGCGCGCTTCAGCGGTGGCTTCGGCCATGTCATCGAGTATTTGCCGCGCCCGCAACAGGAAGCGTTCCCCGGCTTCGGTGAGGCTCAATCGGCGGGTGGTGCGCTGCAGCAGGCGGGCCTGCACGTGCTGCTCGAGGTCAGCCACCAGCCGGGATACTTGCGCCGTGGAAAAGTCCAGCGCCTGGGCGGCGGTGGTAAAGCTGCCCGCATCGGCGACACGCACGAATACCCGCAGGCTGTTAAGCAAGTCCATGAAGCCTCCCGTGGCTACAACTGTTGCATCTGATGTAACGCTGCATCATGTCCAGCCCTCTTTATCCCTGCCTGCAAAAGCATAAAATTCACTCATCAAAACACCACGGAGAAAAAGCATGAAGGCCTTGTTGAGCGTCCTGCTGGCCCTGACCACCACCGCGGTCATGGCCGGCGAAAACAGCCCGGCCACGACAACGCCAACCCTGGATATCGCGACCGTCATTTCGGTCACCGACACCTCGACAGCCTGCGACGTCGTTCCGGCGACCATGGTGTACATCGACCATCAGGGTGAAACTCGCCAGGTGACTTACCAAGTGATGGGCAATTGCTCGGGGGTTTGATGGACCTCCCTCACAACAACGTCCAGGTGTAGCTCAGGATCAGTCGGTTCTCGTCGATATCGCTGCGGTAATTGGAGCGCGCCATGGCATTGCGCACTCGCACGCCAAGCCCGGCGAAGGTGCCGCTCTGCACCACATAACCCAGGTCCAGGTCGCGTTCGCGGTCCCTGCCTTCAAAACCCTTGCCGGTGTCGACGTTGTTGCCGGTGATGTAGCGCACAGTGGTGGTCAGGCCCGGCACACCGAGGGCGGCGAAATCGTAGTCGTAGCGCGCCTGCCAGGAGCGTTCGTCGGTGGAGGCGAATTCATAGGTCGGCACTTCGTTGCCCAGCGGCGAGATGTTGGCAAACACTCTAGGAAACGCGCTCTCGCCGTACATGCCCTGGTAGCCGACGTAGAAGGTATGGCCGCCATACTTGGCCGACAACAGGGAGAAAAACGCCTGGTTGTCGATGTTGCCCAACAGCTTCTTGCCCTCCTCCCGGGCGTCGAAATAACCGAGATTGGCGCCCAGGGTCCACCGGCCGAATGGCTGGCTGTGCTTGAGGCCCAGGAAGCCCTGCTGGTAGATGTCCTCCAGTTGCCCGTACCAGGCACTGACGCTGGTGCGTTTGTCGTTGAAGGCGTAGTCGCCGCCCCCGTAGTTGTAGGCATCACTGCTGACCTGACGCTGAGGCACGTAGCCGAGCATGGCTTGGATCTTCTCGTCGCCGCCCTCGTTGCGCAGGTGCGTGGAGCTCAGATGCCCACCTTGCAACGTCAGGCCATCGATCTCGCCGGACGTGATGCTCGCCCCCTGGTAGCTGGGCGGCAGCAGGCGGATATCACTGAAAAACAGCACCGGCAAGTTCGGTTGCAGCTCGCCGATGCGCAGTTCGGTTTTCGAGTAGCGCAGCTTCAATGTGCCTTCCAGGCGGCTGTATTCATCGGCCGCGCGGCCGTCACCCTGCACCGGCAACAGGCCGGTGTTGACCCGGTCCGGGCTGCTGTCGAGCCTGAGCCCGAGCAGGCCCGAAACATCGAAACCTACACCGATAGCCCCCTGGGTGTAACCGGACTTGGCGTTGAGGATGAAGCCCTGGGCCCACTCCTCTGCCTTTGACTGCCGGTTGGCACCGACAATGTCCGAGTAATCCCGACTGAAGTAATAATTGCGTGCCTGCAAGGTGACCTTGGCATCCTCGATGAAACCGCCCTCGGCGGCCATCAGTTGGCTGGAGCACCCCAGGGTGACAGCCGTGGACAAAAGCGTTCGTGTTGCATGATGGGTTGACTTCATCGGTGTGCTCTTATTGTTGTTATTGGTAGGTAAGGCGTGGCGAAAACAGCTCAGCGCGTCATCTCCCGGGCGCTGTTGGGTGAAGTTGCAAGGGGCCGCCGTCGCCGACTCAGCATCAGGTGCGCGGTCATGCCGAAAATCAGCCCCCAGAACGCGGCGGACAGGCCGAACAGCGACATGCCCGAGGCGGTCGTCAGGAACGTCACCAGCGCCGCTTCACGGTCATTGGGCACGGCCATGGCATTGGCCAATGCGCCGGCGATTGCCGCGAACAACGCCAACCCCGCAAGCGCCGCGATCAGTTCTTTGGGGAAGGCTGCGAACAACGACACCAGGGTCGCGCCAAAAATGCCCAGCATCAGGTAACAGAGGCCGCCCACCACACCGGCGACATAGCGTTTGCCCGGGTCTTCATGGGCCTCGCGCCCCGTGCAGAGGGCGGCGGTGATCGCCGCCAGGTTGAGGCCGTGGCAGCCAAACGGCGCCAACAGCGCCGTGCCCAGTGCGCTGCAGGCAATGATCGGGCTGGCCGGCGTGGCGTAACCCGAGGCCCGCAACACCGCCATCCCCGGCACGAACTGCCCGGTCAGCGCCACCATCACCAGTGGCAAGGCCACGTTCAAGGCGGCACCCAGGCTGAACTGCGGGGTAACCCAGACCGGCGTCGCCAAGCCGATCACCAGGGCTTCGCTGTGCAATTGGCCGGTGAACATGGCGATGGCGCAGCCCACCACCAGTACCGCCAGCACCGCGTAACGCGGCAACAGCCGTTTGCACACCAGGTAGGTGGCAAACATGGCCAGTACCAACCCAGGCTTGCCCTGCAACGACACGAACAGCCCGGTGCCGAAACGCAACAGAATCCCCGCCAGCATGGCCGCGGCGATGGCGGCGGGCAGCTTGCTGATCACACGGTCGAAAGCCCCCGAGATACCCACCAGGAAGATGATCAGGCTGCTCAGCAGATAGGCGCCGACGGCCTCGTTCATCGAGATGTCCGGCAGCAACGCCACCAACAGCGCCGAGCCGGGTGCCGACCAGGCAATGATGATCGGCACCCGGTAACGCAGGCTCAGGCCAATGCCCAGCAGCGCACTGCCGATGGAGATCGCCCAAACCCAGGATGACAGCAATTCGCGAGACAGATGCGCCGCGTCCGCCGCCTGGAAAATAATCACCAGCGGTCCCGCATAGGAGATGATCGTGGCAACGAACCCTGCTACCGCAGCCGACAGCGAAAAGTCACGCATCAAGGCTTTCATCAAACAGCTCCTTGCAGAGTCAGGCCTTGGCTGCCGACAGTGGTTCGGCAATGCTGGAGGCGTTGCGTTCGTTGCTGATGGCGTACAGGGTCATGGCGAGAGCGGCCACCGCACCCGGCAGGGCGAACGCCATGAAGTTCAGTTGCAGCGGCAGACTGATGCCCAGCAACGCGCCGCCCAACAACGGGCCGACAATCGCACCGTTGCGGCCGATCCCCGACGCCCAGCCCAGCCCCGTGGAACGAATGGCCATGGAATAGAACTGCGCTGCGCAGGCATACAGCAGGATTTGCGAACCGATGGTGGTGGCGCCGGCAATGGCGATCAGCAGGTACAACACAGGGGTCGGACTTTTGAAGCCGAGCAAGGTGATCGACACCGCTGCGATGGCGAAGAACACCGCCAGCACCCGCGGCAGGTTGAGCCTGTCGCCCAATACGCCCCCGCCCACCGCACCGAACATCGCGCCGACGTTCAGCACCAGCAGGAACGACAGGCTCGAGCCCAGGCTGTAACCGGCGTTGGCCATGAGTTTCGGCAACCAGGAACTCAAGGCATAGACCATCAATAGGCAGCAGAAAAACGCCAGCCAAAGCATCAGCGTGCGCAAGGCGCGGCCTTCGCGAAACAGCTGCAGCACAGGGGCGCCCACACCCTTCACCTCGGTCATGTGCAGGATGTCGCCGGCGTGTGGGACGTAGCGTGCGTCGACCCGCTGCATTACCTTGCGCGCCTCTTCATTACGGCCCTGGCGCAGCATGAAACCCACCGATTCGGGCAGGAACCACATGATCAACGGCAGCAGCAATAACGGCAGCCCCGCCACATAGAACACCGACTGCCAACCGAAGCTGGGAATCAGCACGATCCCCAGGCCCGCCGAGAGCATGCCACCCACCGAATAACCGCTGAACATGATGGCGACCAGGGTGCTGCGGATTTTCTTCGGCGCGTATTCATTCATCAGCGCCACCACGTTGGGCATCACCCCGCCGATGCCAAGGCCGGCCATGAAGCGGCAGATACCGAAGGTCGTGGGGTCCGTGGCAAAGCCGTTGAGCACGGTGAAACCGCTGAAGAGCATCACGCAGACCGTGATGGTTTTCTTTCGCCCGATCCTGTCCGACAGCGGGCCGAAAAACAGCGCCCCGAACATCATGCCAAACAGCGCATAACTGCCCAGCGCTCCGGCCTCCAGCGGGCTCAGCCCCCATTCCTTCATCAGCGTCGGCAAGACCACGCCGTAGATCACCAGGTCGTAGCCATCGAAGATGATGATCAAGGCGCACCAGAACAACACCGTCCAGTGGAAGCGGTTGAAGCGCGCGTTGTCGATCACCTCGTGTACATCGATTTTTCCCATGACATCGGTCTCTTGTTGTTATTTTCATTGTGCGTTCGGGGGTTCAGCGTGCGGCTGCGAGCGGTGCAGGCAAGGGCCCGCCAAGGGCGGCCGGATTGTTACGCGCCGTGCACAGGACTGTTACGCAGGATGCAAAACGAGGGTATGGCGATCGCGAGGCAGGCAATATCCGCCTGGCGCAGATCGCTATCCGTTTTGTGCAAGAAGGGGATCAGGTGAGTCGAGCGGATGAATTCAGGTTGATCGTCAACGTACCGATCAAGGGGTTCCAGCATTCACTGCGCCATTTCAACACCCTGCTGATACTCCCGCGGCGTACAGCCAAACTCGCGCCGGAACACCGTGTGCAGGTACTGCGCCGATTTGAAACCACAACTGCGCGCAATGTCGGCAATCGCCGCGTCGGTGTTCTCCAGCCCGTGGGTGGCCGCTGCCAGTTTGAAACGCAGGATCTCGTCGTGGACGCTGCAGCCGCGCACGGTGCGAAAGTGCGACTCCAGCGATGAGCGCGACACGCCCACATAAGCGGCGACTTGCGCGGTCTTGATGCCCTGACAGGCGTATTGGCGGATGAACGACAGCGCTTGCATGACATAGGGATTGCCCAGGGGCTGGTGCAAGCTCGAGACCTGCACGTTGATCGCCTCCGGGGGGATCAGGATTTGTGTGCCGGCGGAGGGCATGCCGTGCAGCATCTGGTGCAGCAGGTGCGCGGCGGTGCGGCCCATGGTTTCGGTGCCCTGGATCACCGAGCTCAGAGGGACCCGGGTCAGGCTGCGGGTCAGCGGATCGTTGTCGATGCCGATCAGGGCCACCTGCTCCGGCACGGCGATCCCGGCGGTCAGGCAGGCTTGCAGCAACTGCCGGGCGCGGGCGTCACTGACGGCGATGATGCCGATGGGTTTGGGCAGGCTTTGCAGCCAGGCGATCTGCTGCTCCACGGCGCTGTCCCACAGCGGCGCGCTGGTGCCCATGCCGCGATAGACCTCGGCGTGCAGGCCATCGCGCTGCATCAGCCGTCGAAAGGATTTTTCACGCTCCTGGGCCCAGCGATTGGCCTGGGCTTCGGGCAGGCTGAAGCAGGCAAATTGCGTCAGCCCCGCCTCGATCAAATGCTTATAGGCGAGAGTGATCAAGGCGTCGTTGTCGGTGGCCACGTAGGGGATGCCCTTGGGGTAGGCACGCTCGTCCTGGTACGACCCACCGACTGCGACCACCGGCATATCGATGCCGGCCAGCGCTTCGCCGATCAGTGGATCGTCGAAGTCGGCAATGATCCCGTCGCCCTGCCAGCGCTCGATGCCTTTGAGGCGGCAGAGAAAATCCTCTTCCAGGAACAGGTCCCAGGAGGCACGGGTGCTGCTCAGGTAGTTGCCGATGCCGCTGATGATGCCGCGGTCATAGATCTTGCTGCCGTTGAACAGCAGGGCAATGCGGTGTACGGGGGGTACGGTTTTCATTGTTTTTATTGCGATCCCAAGCCTGCCGTTACGGCGGCGTTGGTCACAGACTAGGCCCGCGCCCGATGAATCTCAATACTCAAAATCGCACCCTGTGTTGGTGAGTTTCGTAATCGGCAGGCACCAGGCCGTTGCTAGTATCGGGGCACCGCCAAGAACAACAAGGACATTGCCCAAATGCCGTACTTCCCCGATGTCGACAAGATTCGCTATGAAGGCCCTGACAGCGATTCTCCCCTCGCCTTCCGTCACTACGACGCCGACAAGCTGATCCTCGGCAAACCCATGCGCGAGCACCTGCGCATGGCGGCCTGTTACTGGCACACCTTCGTCTGGCCGGGCTCCGACGTCTTCGGTGCCGGGACCTTCAAGCGCCCGTGGCAGCGCACCGGCGACCCCATGGAACTGGCCATCGGCAAGGCAGAAGCCGCCTTCGAGTTCTTCTCCAAACTGGGCATCGACTATTACTGCTTCCATGACACCGACGTCGCCCCGGAAGGCCAGTCGCTTCGGGAGTACCGCAATCACTTCGCGCAAATGGTCGACCACCTGGAACAGCATCAGGCAGACACCGGGATCAAGCTGCTGTGGGGCACCGCCAACTGCTTCAGCAACCCGCGTTTTGCCGCCGGCGCCGCCAGCAACCCCGACCCGGAGGTGTTCGCGGTCGCCGCCGCCCAGGTGTTCAGCGCGATGAACGCCACCCAGCGCCTCAAGGGTGCCAACTACGTGCTGTGGGGCGGTCGTGAAGGCTACGAAACCCTGCTCAACACCGACCTCAAACGCGAGCGCGAGCAACTGGGCCGTTTCATGCGCATGGTGGTCGAGCACAAGCACAAGATCGGTTTCAAGGGCGACCTGCTGATCGAACCCAAGCCCCAGGAGCCCACCAAGCACCAATACGATTACGACAGCGCCACGGTGTTCGGCTTTCTGCAGCAGTACGGCCTGGAACGGGAAATCAAGGTCAACATCGAAGCCAACCACGCAACCCTCGCCGGGCACAGCTTCCATCACGAGATCGCCACGGCCGTGTCCCTGGGGATCTTTGGCAGCATCGATGCCAACCGCGGCGACCCGCAAAACGGCTGGGACACCGATCAGTTCCCCAACAGCGTCGAAGAGATGACCCTGGCCACCTACGAAATCCTCAAGGCCGGCGGCTTCACCAACGGCGGCTTCAACTTCGACTCCAAGGTGCGCCGCCAGAGCCTCGACGAAAGCGATCTGTTCCACGGCCACGTCGGTGCCATGGACGTGCTGGCCCAATCCCTGGAACGAGCAGCGGCCATGGTGCAGAACGACCGCCTGCAGCAACTCAAGGATCAACGCTACGCCGGTTGGCAGCAGCCGTTGGGCCAGGCAGTGCTGGCCGGTGAGTTCAGCCTCGAGTCACTGGCCGAACATGCCTTCGCCAGCGAGCTGAACCCGCAGGCCGTCAGCGGCCGGCAGGAGATGCTGGAGAATTTGGTCAACCGGTTTATCTATCGCTGACCGCGATGGACGCTGTGGGCGCAGCGAGGCTGTGACATTTGCGCGACAAATCTGTGCCCACGGCGCCTGCCGAATCTCTACAGTTCTTCCAGCCCGATGCTCATCGTCAGGCAGTGTCTTTCAAACAACAATAAAAGGACGCACCACCATGAAGAAGATGAAACTCACGTTGTTGGCCGGCGCTTTGGCGCTGTTGTCGCTGCCGGTGATGGCCGATTCGGCCCATCCGAAAATCGGTTTCTCCATTGACGACCTGCGCCTGGAACGCTGGTCCCGTGACCGCGATTACTTCGTCGCCGCAGCGGAAAAAATGGACGCCAAGGTCTTCGTCCAGTCGGCCGATGCCAGCGAGCAAAAGCAGATTTCGCAGATCGAAAACCTCATTTCCCGTGGCGTCGATGTGATCGTCATCGTGCCGTTCAACGCCACCGTCCTGACCAACGCCGTCGCCGAAGCGAAGAAGGCCGGGATCAAGGTGGTGTCCTATGACCGGCTGATCCTCAATGCCGATATCGACGCCTACATTTCCTTCGATAACGAGAAAGTCGGCGAGATGCAGGCCAACGGCGTGCTGCACGCCGCGCCCAAGGGCAATTACTTCCTGCTCGGCGGCGCACCCACCGACAACAATGCCAAGGTGCTGCGTGAAGGCCAGATGAAAGTGCTGCAGCCGGCCATCGACAAGGGCGATATCAAGATCGTCGGCCAGCAGTGGGTCAAGGAATGGAACCCCACCGAAGCGCTGAGCATTGTCGAGAACGCCCTGACCCGCAACGACAACAAAATCGACGGCATCGTCGCCTCCAACGACGCCACCGCCGGCGGCGCCATCCAGGCACTGGCCGCCCAGCAACTGGCCGGCAAGGTGCCCATCTCCGGCCAGGACGCCGACCTGGCAGCGGTCAAGCGGGTGATCGATGGCACCCAGACCATGACCGTCTACAAGCCCCTGAAACTCATCGCCACCGAAGCCGCAAAACTCTCGGTGCAACTGGCACGCAACGAGAAACCCGCCTACAGCTCGCAGTCGGACAACGGCAGCAAAAAAGTCGAAACCATCCTGCTCACGCCCACCGCGCTGACCAAGGACAACATCGACCTGCTGGAACAAGACGGGTTCTACACCAAGGCGCAGATCGCCGGGAAGTGATCAGCGTCCCGCTTGCTCAAGAGTGAAAACTGCACCTGTGGCGAGGGAGCTTGCTCCCGTTGGGCTGCGAAGCGGCCCTGGAAAATGGGGGCTGCTGCGCAACCCAACGGGAGCAAGCGCCCTCGCCACAGGAGGCTATTCGTTCGCTCTGTCTTCTGCTGCCACGAGTCTCTGCCATGTCCGACTATCTGCTGCAAATGAACGGCATCGTCAAAACCTTCGGCGGTGTCAAAGCCCTCAATGGCATCGATATCAAGGTCAGGCCCGGGGAGTGCGTGGGCCTGTGCGGTGAGAACGGTGCCGGCAAATCCACGCTGATGAAGATCCTCTCGGCGGTCTATCCCCATGGCACCTGGGAGGGTGAAATCCTCTGGGACGGTCAGCCGCTCAAGGCCCAGTCGATCAGCGACAGCGAAGCGGCGGGCATCGTCATCATTCACCAGGAACTGACCCTGGTGCCCGACCTGTCGGTGGCCGAAAACATCTTCATGGGCCACGAACTGACGCTGCCCGGCGGGCGCATGAATTACCCGGCGATGATCCACCGCGCCGAAGCCCTGATGCGCGAACTCAAGGTGCCGGACATGAACGTCTCGCTACCGGTCTCGCAATACGGCGGCGGCTACCAGCAACTGGTGGAAATCGCCAAGGCCCTGAACAAGCAGGCGCGCCTGCTGATCCTCGACGAGCCTTCGTCAGCCCTGACCCGTTCGGAAATCGAGGTGCTGCTGGACATCATCCGCGACCTCAAGGCCAAAGGCGTGGCCTGCGTCTACATCTCCCACAAGCTCGATGAAGTGGCCGCCGTGTGCGACACCATTTCGGTGATCCGCGACGGCAAGCACATCGCCACGACCGCCATGGCGGACATGGACATCCCGCAGATCATCACCCAGATGGTCGGCCGGGAAATGAGCAACCTCTACCCCAGCGAGCCCCATGAGGTGGGCGAGGTGATCTTCGAGGCCCGCCACATCACCTGCTACGACGTCGACAGCCCCAAGCGCAAACGGGTCGACGACGTGTCGTTCGTGCTCAGGCGCGGGGAAATCCTCGGCATCGCCGGGCTGGTCGGCGCCGGCCGCACCGAACTGGTGACCGCCCTGTTCGGCGCCTACCCCGGCCGCAGCGAAGGCGAGGTCTGGCTCGATGGCCAGCGCATCGACACCCGCACACCGCTCAAATCGATCCAGGCTGGCATTTGCCTGGTGCCCGAAGACCGCAAACGCCAGGGGATCATTCCGGACCTGTGCGTGGGCCAGAACATCACCCTGGCGGTGCTCGACAGCTACTCGAAACTGACCCGCATCGACGCCGAAGCCGAACTGGGCAGCATCGATCGCGAGATCGCCCGCATGCACCTCAAGGCCGCGAGCCCGTTCCTGCCGATCACCAGCCTGTCGGGTGGCAATCAGCAAAAAGCCGTGCTGGCCAAGATGCTCCTGACCAAGCCACGGGTGCTGATTCTCGACGAGCCCACCCGAGGCGTGGACGTCGGCGCCAAATATGAAATCTACAAACTGATGGGCGCGCTGGCGGCCGAAGGCGTGTCGATCATCATGGTGTCCTCGGAGCTGGCCGAAGTGCTCGGCGTCTCCGACCGCGTCCTGGTGATCGGCGAGGGTCAGTTGCGCGGCGACTTCATCAACCAGGACCTGACCCAGGAACAACTGCTCAGCGCCGCACTCAGCCAACCCATTGGCCATCAAAACAATGATCGGAAATCCGCGTAGATGAACCAGGTCAAACAACTGTTTTCCCGCTACAAAATGCTCGCGCTGGTCATCGCCGTGGCGGTGATCTGGCTGTTCTTCAGCTGGCAGACCGAGGGTGGGTTCCTCACCCCGCGCAACCTCTCCAACCTGCTGCGGCAGATGTCCATCACCGGGATCCTCGCCTGCGGCATGGTGCTGGTGATCATCAGCGGCGAGATCGATTTGTCGGTGGGCTCATTGCTCGGGTTGCTGGGCGGGCTGGCGGCGATCCTCGATGTGATCTACCACATCCCGTTGCTGGCCAACCTCAGCCTGGTGGCCCTCTGCGGCCTGATCATCGGCCTCGCCAATGGCTACATGGCCGCCTATTTGAGGATTCCATCGTTCATCGTCGGCCTGGGCGGCATGCTGGCGTTTCGTGGCGTGTTGCTCGGCATCACCGGCGGCACCACCATCGCCCCGGTCTCGCCGCAGCTGGTCTATATCGGCCAGGGTTACTTGCCCCACGCCGCCGGCACGGGCCTGGGCATCGTGCTGTTCGCACTGACGCTGTTCCTGACCTGGAAGCAACGACGCAATCGCGCCCTGCATGGCCTGGCAGCCCATTCGCTGGTGCGTGACGTGGTGCGGGTGGTGGTGATCGGCGTGGTACTGGCCGGCTTCGTCCAGACCCTCAACAGCTACGATGGCATCCCCGTGCCAGTGCTGCTGTTGCTGGTGCTGCTGGGGGTGTTCAGCTACGTGACCAGCCAGACCGTGTTCGGGCGGCGCGTCTACTCGGTGGGCAGCAACATGGAAGCGACGCGCCTGTCCGGTATCAACGTGCAGGCGGTCAAGTTGTGGATTTTCGGGATCATGGGCGTGATGTGCGCCCTGGCCGGGGTGGTCAACACCGCGCGCCTGGCCGCCGGTTCGCCGTCGGCCGGCAGCATGGGCGAACTGGACGCCATCGCCGCCTGCTTCATCGGCGGCACCTCCATGCGCGGCGGTTCCGGCACGGTGTACGGCGCCCTCCTCGGCGCGCTGGTGATCACCAGCCTGGACAACGGCATGTCCATGCTCGACGTCGACAGTTACTGGCAGATGATCGTCAAGGGCAGCATCCTGGTGCTGGCGGTGTGGGTCGATGTGAGCACCCGCACCGGGCGACGCTGAGGCCAGACCAGGGCGCACGCCCGCCCCGCTTGCCTGACCGGCACCACCACAGCCAACCGCCTCCCATCGGAGGCGGCGGGCGCACTCAAGCGGCCGAAAGTTTTACCGCGACCTTTGCAACGTACTCACCCTGATGGCGGGCGATGCCCAGTTCACGGGCGTCCGGCTGACGCGAACCGTCCCCTCCCGCAATGGTCGATGCGCCATAGGGCGTGCCGCCACCCACTTCAGAAATATTGAACAGCGCCGGATCGCTGTAGCCAATGGGAACGATGACCATGCCGTGGTGCGCCAGGGTCGTCCAGGTCGACGTGATGGTGGTTTCCTGACCGCCGCCAGTGCCTGTCGAGGTAAATACGCTGGCGACCTTGCCGACCAGTGCACCCTTGGCCCACAGCCCCCCGGTCTGGTCCAGAAAGGTGCGCATCTGCCCGGCCATGTTGCCAAATCGGGTGGGCGTGCCAAAGATGATCGCGTCGTACTCTCCAAGCTCACTCGCAGACGCAATCGCCGCTTGCTGCTCGGTTTTGCCATGGGCCGCCTTGAACGCTTGCGGGTCCATGGTTTCCGGTACCCGCTTGACCGTGACGTCCACCCCCGCGACCTTTCGAGCACCTTCGGCAACAGCGTGGGCCATCGTTTCAATGTGGCCGTACATCGAGTAATAAAGCACCAGTACTTTTGTCATTTTTGTCTCCCGGAACGTTATGAACGAGCACTCATGCCCGTTGTGCGGTTGTGGATCGATCTGAGGCAACGCTATCTGAATACCGGTCTGGACGAGTCCTCGGCCGACTGGCGTTGACGCACGCGCTGGGCGATCTCGGCAATCTTCGCCTCCCCGGCTCGCAAGGCTTCGTCGTTGGTGTGCACCGAGTAATACCCCAGTTTGAGATCGTGCGGATGGGGAACGGCCGATCCGATGACGAAAACGGCATCCTTGTCCCCAGCCACCAACGTAACGGCCTGAGTGCCCTGCTCGAATATCACCAGCTCCCCCGCGTTCACCCTTTGCGGTGTCTGGACGGAGCCACGGCTGACACTCATCCACAAGGTACGGTGCCCTTCGGGTGGCGTATAGGTCCATTGCTCATTGGCGGGGATCGTCACCAGCAGATAGTTGATCCCTTCAGGCGCCCGAACAGGGCTTTGCACGCCGTCGTAGCGGCCGACAATGACCCGTGCAGGCCCGGCGACAGGAATGGCACTGGCCTCCAGGTACTGGCTGTCCACTGCACCGTTCTCCAGTTCCGGCGGCAGTGCCAGCCAGAGCTGAAAGCCCTGGACGCGCGCACAAGTCCCCGCCGACAGCTCCTTGCCATGCCAGACCCCCGCGCCCGCCCGCAGCCACTCCACGCCGCCGTAATCGATGGTTCCACGACCGGCGTGCGGGTCATCGAACTGCACGCTTCCTTCACTGATCACCGTGACGGTTGCGATCCCCGAATGCGGGTGCAGTGGCATGTGTCCAAGGAATGAACCGGGGGCTTCGAACAGGTCCAGAAAGACGAAGGGTTTGAGCAGATGGCCCAGGTCCGAAGGGCTCATCAGACGAGTGATCGGGCCGTGGCCACTGCCGCGGGTGCGGTGGCTGATCGGGCGGTGAACGACGGTGTCGCATTGGGCTGAGAGAGTCATGCGGTTTCCACTTGAAATGACGGTGCACGCAAGCCCCGCCAGCAATCTTCGGGTGACCTGCCACGCCGGTTCATCATAAAGAGTCGGTATTGGTTTGATTAGCGACTACAGTGGAATTTCACTCATCCATATTTGGCCTGATCGAATGTTCGACTTGAATGACCTGGCAATCTTCATTCAGATCGTGGACGCGGGCAGTTTCGCCGCAGCGGCACGACGCACCGGCGCACCGGCCAACACCCTCAGCAGACGCATCAAGCAGCTGGAGTCGCATATGGGCGTACGACTGCTGCATCGATCGACCCGCAAACTGGTGCTGACCGATGCAGGTAAATTGCTGTATGGGAAAAGTGCCACGCAGATAAACGACCTGGCCGAAGTCAGTCGCCAACTGACCGGCGGCGCTCGCGAGCCCACCGGCAGGCTAAGGGTCGCAGCGCCCGCCGATTTTTTTGAAGTGTTCAAAATGAGTTTCGTGGCGGACTTCATCGCCCGCTATCCCAAAGTCAGCCTGGATTTCGTGCTCAGTGATCAGCGGATCGACCTGATTGCCGAAGGTGTGGACCTTGCCTTCAGATCCGGCGTGATGTCCGATTCAAGCCTGGTCGCTCGCAAGATCAACCCGGGGTGCCGGGTGCTCGCCGCCAGCCCCCGCTACCTGAAGACGCAGGGTGTGCCCACCGACGTTCATGGGTTGAGCGAGCACAGCTGCATTTTTTCGTCGCACCCCAGCGGCCAGTCCACCTGGCACCTTGTAGGCCCCATGGGTGCCACACAAATCAGCGTGACCGGGCGATTCAGCGCCAGCACTGCCCACGCGCAATTGAAGGCCGCCACTGCCGGGCTGGGCATTTGCTTCCTGCCTGAACCCATCCTGCGCTCGAGCCTGCGCAGCGGTGAGCTGGTTGAGGTGCTGTGCGAGTACGGTCAGCAGAGCAACGACTTGTTCATTGTCTTCCCCAGCCGCAATCAGATCCCCCTGGCGGTCAGCAAGTTTGTCGAGGAAGCCGTCAGCCACTTGCATGAAGAACTGCTTGTGTGAGCGCCTGCCAGTGGCCGACGTTTTGTTTCACGCAGCGATAATTGAACTACAATTTTTTTCGCCCGGCGGATGGGGCCCAAGCTCTCCTCGTCCGGACGAATCATGCATTCACCCACTGGAGTTTTTAGCATGACTGATTCTGAAACCCGCCCCCCGCTCCCGCCCTTCACTCGCGAAACCGCATTGCTCAAGGTCCGGCTTGCCGAGGATGGCTGGAACACCCGTGATGCGCAAAAAGTGTCGCTGGCCTACACGCCCGACACCAAATGGCGAAACCGTGTCGACTTCGCCACCAACCGGGCCGAGGCCGCGGCATTCCTCACTCGCAAATGGAACAAGGAATTGGAGTACCGGCTGATCAAGGAACTGTGGGCTTTCACCGATAATCGCATCGCCGTGCGCTATGCCTATGAATGGCATGACGACTCTGGAAACTGGTTCCGCTCCTACGGAAACGAGAATTGGGAATTCGCTGAAAACGGTCTGATGGCGCACCGTTTTGCCTGCATCAACGACATGCCGATCAAGGAATCGGAACGCAAATTCCGCTGGCCGCTGGGACGCCGCCCTGATGACCATCCCGGCCTGTCCGAGCTGGGTCTGTAAGCGGTTTTCAGCCGCTGTCGGTTATGCAAGGACGCCTGTTTTTCCTGTGGCGATAGAGTTGGCTCCCTCGCCACAGGTTGTACTGCCAATGCCTTTCAGCGCTGCGCACCCGCCGCCGCATCAGGCGGAAAAATCCCCCCATGCGCCTGATAGGCAACCCCCCAGTCCTTCATCGCCCGCATGACCGGCGCCAGGGTCAGCCCCACCGCTGTCAGCGTGTATTCCACCCGAGGAGGCACCTGCGCGTAGACCTTGCGCTCGAGCACCCCGTGAGCTTCCAGCTCTCGCAGTTGCAGGGTCAGTGAGCGCTGGGTGATCCCCTCGCCTATCAGGTTTTTCAACTCGCCAAAGCGTTTGGTGCCGCTGAGCAAATGGTAAAGGACCAGCGGTTTCCACTTCCCTCCCGTCACCTCGAGCATCACCTTCACGCCACAGCGATAGGCTGTTTCCTCAGTCATTTGCGGCCCCATGGGTATACATTTTTTCCCTATATATCAGTGATGTGCGTACTTGTGAAATCACCCGGATCAGTGAACATGAAGCTGTTGGCACCCCCATAACGGACGGACACTTTGTATGAAAGCTGCGTATTACGATCATCAGGGAACAGCCCTCGACGTGTTGAAGATCGGTGATGTACCGACACCGGTTCCCGGCCCTGGAGAAGTCAGGGTCCGCGTCGCCATCTCCGGCGTGAACCCTAGCGACATCAAAGGCCGCAACGGCTTCAAGGGCGCCATGCCCTTCAAGCGCATCATTCCCCATCAGGACGGCGCTGGGGTCATCGACGCGGTGGGCGAAGGCGTCTCCCCATCCAGGATCGGCGAGCGGGTATGGATGTTCGAAGCTCAAACCGGTCGCCCGTTCGGAACCGCTGCCCAGTTCGTGGTGCTGCCCACCAGCAACGTGGTGCCGCTGGCCGACCACGTATCCTTCGAAACCGGCGCCAGCCTGGGCATCGCGGCGCTCACCGCGCACTACTGCCTGTTCGCCGATGGCGAGCTCAGCGGCAAACGAGTGTTGGTTCAGGGTGGCGCCGGCGTGGTCGGTGAAGCGGCGGTTCAGTTGGCCAAATGGGCCGGCGCCTGGGTGGCGACCACCGTGCGCCATGACCAGGACCGCGACACGGCAAGAGCCGCGGGCGCAGACCTGGTCCTCAACCTGCGCCAGGACGATGTCAGCGCCGTGATCAACGCCGCGACCGATGGCCTCGGCGTCGACCGGATCGTCGAGGTGGACCCTGTCGCCAACCTGGGCATCGACACCGCGTGCCTGGCCAGGGGCGGCACCATCAGCGTCTACTCAGTGAACTCGCCAGACGCCGAGCTATCCATCCCCGTCCTGAAAGCCATGGGCAACTGTTCGGTGTTGCGCTTCGTGCTGGTCTACAACATTCCCTATGACGCCAAGCGCCGGGCGATTCGCGACGTGACGTCGTGCCTCGCCCGGGGCGCGTACAGGCCTACGATCGGTCTGACCGTTCCACTGGACCAGATCGCCCAGGCCCATGACGCGCTGGATGCCCGCGACGTCAAGGGCAAGGTCTTGATCAGCGTGCACCCCTGAACAAAGGCTCACACCCGGAACTGCTTGACCGCCGAGTTCAGGCTCTCGCTCAGACTCGCCAGGTCCCGCGCGGTCTGGGCACCCTGTTGCGTTTCCTGGGCAACCGTTTCGACGGCCTGTGCAATCTGCTGGATGCTGCGATTGATCTCTTCGGACACCGTCGTTTGCTCGTTGGCGGCGCTGGCAATCTGTGTGTTCATCGTATTGATGGTTTCGATCTGGGTGGCGATCACCCGCAATGATGCGGTGGCATGCGCGGCCTGCTCACGGGTGATACTGCCGGCATCACTGGACTGCTTCATGGCGTTGACCGTATCGACCGTGCCTTGTTTAAGCCGGTCGATCATGGCCTGGATTTCCTGCGTGCTGGTTTGCGTACGGCCCGCAAGCGCACGCACCTCATCGGCAACCACGGCGAACCCGCGACCGGCCTCTCCGGCCCGCGCCGCTTCGATGGCGGCGTTGAGTGCCAGCAGGTTGGTCTGTTCGGCAATGGAACGAATGACACCCAGCACGCCGACGATCGAACCGACATCCTGCTGAAGATGGTCGAGCGATTCACCACTGATCCTGAGGTTGCCGACCAACGCATGGATGTTGTCCACGCTGGCATCGACGACGCGGCTGGCGGACGCCCCTTCTCCTTCCGCCTGGCTCGCTGCCTGCGCCGCCTCTTCGGCGCTGCGGGCCACCTGCAGGGCCGCGGCGGACATCTGGTTGATGGCGGCAGCCACCTGTTCGGTTTCCTGACGTTGCATGTTCATGGCTTTCTCCGAGCGGCTGGCTTGTTCTGCAACATCCGTGATCAACACGTTGAGCTCCCGGGACATGTGGGTAATCTGCCGGACGAGGCCGTGGACCTTCTCTACGAAACGGTTGAAGGAGCTGGCCAGTTGCCCTGCCTCATCGTTCCTGAGCACCTGCAGCCGACGGGTGAGATCACCGTCACCGGCGGCCACTTCGTCCATCTCGGTCCTGAGCAGCTTGAGCGGTGCCAGCAGGGTTCGAACCAGCCAGGGCGCGAGCACGGCCAGCAACACCGACGACGCCACGGCCAGCCCCAGCATCAAGAGCATCAGTGACTGACCACGGGTTTTCACCTGATGGTCGATGTCGGCGAGCATCGGTTCGATGTCCTCCAGACTGAGGGCGGAACCGACAATCAGGTCCCACTTTTCCAGGTACAGGCCGTAACCGATCTTCAGCACCACGCGGTCGCTGTGGGGAACCGCTACGTTGTAGTTCTGGTAATGCGTGCCGTCCTTGGCCGCGCGGATCAAGTCGTTGACGATGTAAGTACCGTCGGCATCGCGAAAGTTCTTGAAGCTGTCGCCGACCATCAGGTCCTTGTCTGCCCAGAACACCCGGGTGCTGTTGCCGTCATAACCGAAAAAATAGCCATCGGCGCCGTAATGGAGCGGCTTGAGGATGGCCACGGCTTTGTCACGCGCGGCCATGTCCCCCGGTGCAGACGCCGCGTAGAGGGGGGCAATGGCACTCTGGGCCACTTGCAACGCATGCTCCAGGGCAACTTTACGTTCGTTGATCAGGACGTCACGGGTTTGTTGGATTTGCTCATCCATGCTGCGCTGCAGCAAGGCAATGCCTACCGCCGTGAGCAGGCCGGCGATGAGTACGACGGGGACAATGCACAGCAAAACGAGTTTGGTACGAATGGAATGAATCATTTTTCGGCTCGGCTGAAGGACTTTGCATTCAGGCGCAGCCTCGAAAAACATCATCCGTGGCGGATGATGTTTAACGCAGGGCGGTGCCGGATAGTCAACGGTCCATGTTCGGCATGGTGACAACAGCAGCGTCCGTCAGAAACGAAAGACCGCCTGCAACCACAAACGGTCACCTTCGGAACGGTTCTCGACTTTCATCTCATGCTGCCACTTGGCTGCAAAACCCCATTGCGGCGTCTGGTACTTGACGGCCGGACCGATGGCAAAAACTTGCCCGCGGTTACCATCACCGTAAGTTTCACCGTTTTGTTCATCATCGGTCACTTGCTTGTACAAGTAACCGTTAACACCGACCTGCCACTCTTTAGTGACGTTGTAGCCAATGTTGTAGTCCGCGTTGAACTCATCTCCGGACTTATAGTTCGTCGCGTCATTCTTGGTGTTCATGAAGTAAACCATCTTGGAACTGACTTCCAGGTTATCGATCGGGTAAGCGGTAAACGAATACCACGGCCCGAAAGACCAGGTGTTGCGGCCTGGGTTGAACAGCCGGTCTTCGTCGTAAGAGCCAATCGGCGCCACGATGTCCAGCCCCAGCAACTGGTGGAAACGAGGTGTGCTCCAGCTCAGGATCAAGGGCACCATGGTCAGGTCGCCCATACCGTCCTGATGCTCGGTTCGATGCACGCGTCCGCGCGGGGTGTCCACATCGAAACTGATCGCGCCCTTGACCAGCGGCAATGCAAAGCGGCTCTCGACCTTGGCCCCGAACAGGGTCAGGTCCGAATACACATAATCCAGGCGAAGCGAGATGGCCTGAACATTCAAATCGAAGTTATGAATACCGGCCTTGTCATGCCCATCGCTGTCTTTGAGTGAGTTGGAAGTGTAGTCACTCAGGTACCAGAACGAAGTCAGCCCCGGGGGAGGCAACCTGCCCGATGCCACGGTATTGACGCCAACCGGATAAACACTGCCACCGCCTTCAGTTGCCTGAACATGAGCAGGAAGTACAGCGCCCGCCAATACCAGGGCGGCGATGTACTTGGATTCAGTGTTGGAGAATCGGACTGCAGGCCTCATTTTTTATACCTTCTTGTTATTTTTTATATCGGTCGCTACTGGCTTTTATTCGCCATTTTCCGGCAACACCAAGCCCTTCCCCGAAATGGAGAACATGCAAAGTCCTGGTGTTAAACCTGCCGATCGACAGTGATCGGCAGTCAAGTGCTTACATCAAGCGATGATGGTTTCCAGTTCGCCCAGACCTTCGATCCAGACTTTCAGAACATCGCCGCGGGCGAGGAATACGCCCTTTTCCATGCCCACGCCCGCCGGTGTGCCGGTCAGGATCACGTCACCGGGAAACAGTTCGACCCGCTGACTCAGGTACTCGATCTGATCGGCCACGCCGTACATGTGGTTGGAGGTGTTGGAGTCCTGCTCTATCGTGCCGTTACGCCACAGCTTGATATCGAGCGCTTCCGGATCCTGCACAAATTGCGCCGGCGTCAGATAAGGGCCCAACGGGCAGGCGCCGTTGAAAACCTTGTGCCCGATCCAGTCAAACCGGAACGGCGAACTGGCATCGACCGCGTCGCGCACCAGGCTGTCGCGGGCCGACAGGTCGTTGGCACAGGTGTAGCCCGCAACATAATCGAGCGCCTTGTCCTTGCTGACCCGGTAGGCCCGGCGACCGATCACCACCGCCAACTCGGCTTCCCAATCCAGCTTCTTGGTGCCTTCAGGCATCTCGACGATCTGCTTGTGCGCTGCCAGGCTGCCGCGACCGGCCTTGATGAAATGCCAAGGGGCGATCCCATCGCTGCGCGGATCAAGCGACAGTTTCATGTTGAAGGCACGGCCCATCGCCGCCACGTGATCCCGGTAATTGGCCCCCGCCGCATAGATGGTGCCCGGACGCTGCAACGGCGTGGCAAGCTCAAGTGCGTCAAGGTCCAGCCGATGTTCGTCGAAGCCTGCCGGGTTGTTGATGATGCCTTCAGCCAGCGCCTGAAGCTGCTCGTTGGCGCGCGCCCAGTCCTCCAGCAAGCCATCGATCGCAAGCACTGCAAGCTCGACCTGCGCCGAGGTCGCCACCCCACGCAAGTCATAGGCTTGATCGTTCACCCGCAGGCCCGTGGCTGGGGTGGCGGTGTCGGTCCGGTAGGCGAAAAGTTGATATTTCATAAGCGACCTTTTAAAGAAGCGAAGCGCGTTTATCCGAGAAGGTGACATGCACGGTGATACCGCCTTCCATGAGCATCCACTTGCGCACTTCCACCGCGAAAACACCGTTGGCGATGAAAGGGTCGGCCTGCACCAGGCGCTCGGCCTCGGCCTGGTCGGCCGCCCGCAGGATGGTCATGCCGCCCAGTTGCCCCGGCGCGTACTGGTCGGACACAAACGGCCCGGAAGCAAACAGCTCGCCACGGTTCTGCGCAGCGATCGCCCACTGCAAATGGGCACCGAGCAGCTCCGACATGCGGGTGAGGTCCTTGGGCGTACGAAAAGCCACGAACAACGGCTTGTTGAGCATGCCGGCAAGCAAGGCTTGCTCCGGGGTCATGTCAGCCATTGGCGAGCGCCTCGGTCAGGGCCATGCCGGGCGTCGCATCAAAGCCTTCCGGCACTTCGTAGTTCTGGGCAAAGTCTTCCTTGGGTGGGCCGACGGACCAGACGGCAGCCAACTCATGCGGACCGGCAGCGTTCAACGGCACCCAGTCGCTGTCGTCTTCAGGAATAACGTCGATGTCCCAGAAGTACTCCACCAGGCTGTTCCATGGATCACGGATGTAATGGAAGTAGTTGGAACCGCCGACATGGCGCCCGAGCCCGAAGGCACTGGTGTAGCCCTTGGCAACCAGGCTTTGTGCGCCCATTTCGATCTCGTCGATGTCCATCACCTCGAAACTCAGGTGATGCAGGCCACTGTGCGAGCTCTTGGCCAACCCCAGCGCATGGTGATCGCCGCCACAACCGAAACGCAGAAAGCCGAGAATATCGCCGGCGCGATCCGACACCTTCATGCCCAGCACTTGGGTATAGAACTGGATGGACTTGTCGACATCCGGGCTGAACTTGATCAGATGCCCCAGACGCAGAGGCGAGGCGACTCGCGAGGACGACTTCAGATCGCAGGCGCGCTGGCCGATGCGCCGATAACGGCCGTGGGTGTTCACCTCCGGCGTCGGGCGAGGTGCCGAAGGCGCGGCGACACCCTCGCACACATGCACCCAGTCATTGCTCGGATCGCGGAACCAGATGCCCTGGGAATCGATGTCGAAAGGCGCGTCTTCGAGTGCGACGTTGTGGCTCTTGAGGCTCTTGCGAACCTGTTTCATGCCTGCAGCATCGGTGCCATAGGCCACGTAGCTCAGGGTCTTTGGGCTACCCGGCATCAGGCGCACCTGATCCTGGCCCCGGCCCTTGCAACGCAGCACCAGATGCTCGCCCGAGACCCGGGCTTCCAGGCCGAAGGCCTCGTAAAACGCACGGCCGACTTCCAGATCGGGAACCGACAGACCAACGTGATGAAGAAAACGAATCATGGCTGCAGCTCCGTTACTTGATGGGGGAAAAAGGTGCGCCGGTCAACAGCTCGACCTGCTGCGACGTCACCATGTGCCCTGCCTTACCGAGGAATTCGTGCCATTTCGGATTGCTGGAAAGCGCCGCGCGACGTTGGGCGCGGTCCTCATAGCTGGAAAACCCCCAGATATGGATGACCCGGTTGACGTCGCCGGTTTCCGGTTTCAAGTAAGCGATGAGATTGCCCAACGCTGCGCTCTGGATTGACAGACCCTCGGCCTCATACATGCGAAGGAATTCATGCAGGGCGCCAGGCTTGAGTTGGTAAGTGCGTTGTTCAATAAGCATGTCGTTCACTCTTCTTGGGGACGTACACGGGAGTCGGCTTCAATGAGCTTGATCACGGCTGAGATATCTTCTTCACCCATGCCCAGGTCCAGGGCGCGGTTGAAATAGGATTGGGCGGCACTGAACAGCGGTGACGCGCAGCCCAGGTCTGCGGACATGTCACCGGCCATTTGCAGGTATTTTTCCAGGGTCACCAGCGGCCCGGGGGCAGGCTGGAATTGACGGCTGGCCATCATCGGTGCGCGCACGGTGAACATCGTCGAACCGCCGGCACTCTGGCGAATGACTTCGACGACCTTCTCGGCACTGAAACCGGCTCTGACGCCCAGGTTCAAGGCTTCGGCAGCCGCCAGCGTATGGATGGTCAGCAGGTAGTTGGCGATCAGTTTCATCGCCACGGCACTGCCGAATTCACCGATACGGAATTGAATGTCGGCGATGGCGCTGAGCACCGGCTGGCAGTGCTCGATCAACGACTCGTCACCGCCCAGGAACAGCGAAGCCTTGCGCGCCAGCACCAGCGGTGGAGACCCGCTGACCTCCGCTTCGAGCACCCTGGCGCCCTTGCTTTCGATCCGCTGGGCCCACTGCACTTTGAACTCGCGCTGATAGGTGCCCATTTCAATCAGGGTATGGCCCGGGCGCAGTGCATCGAGCAACCCATTGGGGCCTTCCATGACTTCGTTCTGCGCTTCTTCACCGGGCAGGCAGGTAAGGATGAAGTCCGACTCGGCAGCGACCTGGGCCGGGTTGTCCAGGGCAATGCCGCCCAGTTCCACAAAGCATTCACGGTCGCGGCGACGATAACCCACCACGCGAAAACCGGCGGCGAGCAGATTGGTGGCGATGGGCAGGCCGAGTTGGCCGATGCCCACCATACCGATGGTGATAGCACTCATTGTGAGCTTCTCTTGTTGTTATTCTTGCCCGTGAACACCACGGGCGTCATTGACTGCTAAGTTAGGCGCCGCCGGTGTCGAGAACAAATAGCCTGAGTTATTTATAAGTAGTAATCAGAGTGATACGAGGCGCTGCAATGAAGGATCTGAACCTGCTGTTTACGTTCGAGGCACTGTGGCGCGACCACTCGGTGTCCATTGCAGCGGAGAACCTGGGCGTGACTCAAGGCGCGGTCAGCAGCTCGCTCAAGCGCCTGCGTCAGGAATACGGTGACAAGCTGTTCGCCGTGGTGGGTCGGCGCATGGAACCCACGCCGTTCGCCGTACAGATCGCCCCTACCCTGCTCGATGCGCTGGATCTGGTCCGCGAGGCCCAGAGCCGCGCACTGGAGTTCGCCCCGCACCACTGCCGCAAGGTCTTCACCCTGCGTACACGGGACATTGGCGAGGCGGTCTGCCTGCCGACGATCCTCAAGCTGTTGCAGGCCGAGGCGCCGATGAGTCGCATCACCACCGTGGCCAGCCCGGTCGAGGAAACCTTGAGTGGCTTGTCCACCGGACGCATCGACCTGGCGATCGGTTACCTGCCGACCCTGAAGACCGACATCCACCGAACCGTCGTGTCCTCGCAACAGTACGTGTGCGCGCTGCGCAGCGGACACCCGTTGGCCAATGAGGAGCTGACTCTGGAACGGTTCCTGAAACAGCAGCACCTGCTGGTCGAGACCGGAGGCACCGGGCACGTGTTGCTCGAGCGCGCGCTGATAGAGGCCGGCGCCCGCAACAACATCGGCCTGCGCATCCCGCAGTACCTGTCGGCCCCCTACCTGTTGCTGGAATCGGACATGCTGTGGGTGGTGCCCGCGGTGCTGGGCAAGACGCTGTCACGGCACTTCCCGTTGCTGCTCAAACCGTTGCCACTGGTGCTGCCGGAATTCGACATTGCGCTGTATTGGCACGACCGCTTTCATCGTGATCCACAGAACAAGTGGTTTCGCGAAATGGTCGCCAGCGCATTGCGTCAGTCGCTGCAGGACTGAGCGCCGCTCAGGCTTCGGAAAACAGCTCGAACATCAGCTGTCGCAACCAGCGGTTGGCCGGATCACGGTGATAACGGGCATGCCAGAGCATGTTGATGGTGAATTCGGGGATGTCCACCGGGTGCGGCAATGCCGTCAGCCCGAAATGATCCAGGTTCACCGTGGCGTAGCGCTCAGGCACCGTCGCAAGCAAATCGGTGTGCTTGAGGATATGGCCCATCGCCGCAAAGTGCGGGACTTCAAGGCGAATGGAACGCTGAATGCCCAGCCGCATCATCAGGGCATCCGCCTCACCGTGCCCCGTATTCGCGGCGACGACCCGCACATGTCCATAGGCGCAGAACCGCTCCAGGGTCAGCGGTTCCCGGGTGGCCGGATGGTCCTTGCGGCACAGGCACACGTAATGCTGGCGCATCAGCCTGCGTTGAAAAAAGCCCGCCCGCAGTTGCGGGATCAACCCGATCGCCACATCCACCGTACCGTTCTGCAAATCCTCGTTGAGGCTCATCGCATTGTCGCGAACCGTGCTGATGACACAGCCGGGGGCCAGGCGCGCCAGCGCGTCCATCAGCCGTGGTATCAGGTAAATCTCACCGATGTCCGTCATGGCCACCGTGAACTTCCTGACACTGCTCATGGGGTCGAACGAATTGGCCCGGCTGAAGGCGTCACGCAGGGTGTCCATGGCCTGCAGCACCGGTTCGGCCAATTGTTCGGCATAGGGCGTGGGCTGCATGCCGTGGTAGGTGCGCACGAACAGATCGTCACCCAACGCCGCTCGCAGGCGCTTGAGGGCGTTGCTGACTGCAGGCTGTGTCAGCCCGAGATTTTCCGCCGCGGTGGACACGCGGCGGTCGAGCAACAGTTGGTTGAAAACCACCAGCAGGTTCAAATCCAGATCATGCAGTTCCATCGGCCATCGCTCTGATTCGGTACGGGAAAGGCTGAAAAGTAATATTCAGAGTGGTGATAGATCTTATACGGGTCAGTGCATTTATCAATGTCACTGCGTTACTCATGATGGTTTCCACAACAAGAATTTCCGTCATGGGTAACCAAGCATGAATAACAAAAGCACTACTCCAGCCCTGCGCATCGGGATTGTCGGCGGCGGTATTTCCGGCGTCGCCCTGGCCTTGGATCTTTGCCGCAACAGCGACGTCGATGTCCAGTTGTTCGAAGCGGCACCGGCCTTCGGTGAAGTGGGTGCCGGTGTCGCCTTCGGCGCCAACTCGGTGCGCGCCCTGGATGGCCTGGGTATCGGCGACGCCTATCGCAAAATCGAAGACCGCACGCCCGCCCCGTGGGAAGACGTTTGGTTCGAATGGCGTCACGGCACGGGTGAATCCAAGTACCTGGCAACCACCGTCATGCCAGGCATGGGCCAGTCTTCGGTGCACCGCGCCGACTTCCTCGATGTGCTGACCACCCACCTGCCTGCCGGCATCGCACAGTTCAACAAGCGCGCCGTGGGCGTCGAACAGAACGGCAACGAAGCCCGCGTTCTGTTTGCCGATGGCACCGACTACCGTTGCGACCTGCTGATCGCCGCGGACGGCATCAAATCGGCGCTGCGCGCCCACGTGCTCGAAGGCATCAAGGCGCAACCGGCTGAACCGCGTTTCACCGGCACCTGCGCTTATCGCGGCATGATCGACAGCGATACCCTGCGCGACGCCTACCGTGCCAAGGGCCTCAATACCCATCTGGTGGACGTGCCTCAGATGTACCTGGTCAAGGACGGCCACATCCTGACCTTCCCGGTGAAACAGGGCCGCATCATCAACGTGGTGGCGTTCCTCTCCGACCGCTCCACCGATACCCCGCAATGGCCGGCCGATGCGCCCTGGGTGCGCAAGACCACTCAGGCGCAGATGCTCGAGGATTTCGCCGAATGGGGCGAGGCCGCCCGCACGCTGCTCGAATGCATTCCCGAGCCGACCTACTGGGCACTGCACGATCTGGCCGAACTGCCCGGCTACGTGCACAACCGTGTGGTGCTGATCGGTGATGCGGCCCACGCCATGTTGCCGCACCAGGGTGCCGGCGCCGGGCAAGGCCTGGAAGACGCTTACTTTTTGGCACGCCTGTTGGGCGATTCGCGCCTGAGCGCCGACAACCTCCCCGCCGTGCTGGCCACTTACGACGAACTGCGCCGGCCACGGGCCTGCAAGGTTCAACGCACTTCCTGGCAAGCGGGCGAGCTGTACGAGATGCGCGACCCGGAAGTCGGTGATGACGAACAGGCCCTGGCGGCCAAACTGGAAAGCCGCTTCAACTGGTTGTGGCACCACGACCCGGAAACCGACGTGGTCGAGGCGCGCGCGCGTCTGGGCTGGGGGCTGCCGTCAGACGCATCCTGACCGTCGGCCGCTCACACCGGGGTGCGCCCGAGAGACACCCCGGCTCACATAACAATTACAAGAAGAGCCATGCCATGCGAACAATCGACGTAGCCGCCCTGCTCGACGGGGCGCGATTCAACGCCTTCCATGCCCGCCTGCTGTTCTGGGGTGCATTGATCATTATTTTCGACGGTTACGACCTGGTCATCTACGGCGTGGTGCTGCCGGCCCTGATGAAAGATTGGGGCCTGAGTGCGTTGCAGGCCGGCCTGCTGGGCAGCTGTGCGCTGCTGGGGATGATGGTCGGCGCGCTGTTCTTCGGGCAGTTGTCCGACCGCATCGGCCGCCGCAAGACCATCACCCTGTGCGTCTTGCTGTTCAGCGGCATTACAGTGATCAATGGTTTTGCCCGCACCCCTGAAGAGTTCGGCTTGATGCGTTTTCTTGCCGGCATCGGCATCGGCGGCGTCATGCCCAACGTCATCGCCCTGATGAACGAGTACGCGCCCAAAAAACTGCGCGGCACGCTGATCGCCGTGATGTTTACCGGCTACTCGGTGGGCGGCATGCTTTCCGCCGGCCTCGGCATGTGGCTGATTCCCCTGCATGGATGGCCCTCGGTGTTCTTCGTCGCCGGCGTGCCGCTGCTGGTGTTGCCGCTGATGGTCCGGCAGCTGCCCGAGTCGATCAACTTTGTCCTGCGCAAGGGCCAGGGTACCGCTGCCCGGCGCCTGCTGCAGCAGGCGGTGCCAGACTACCAGTCGCTCAGGGATGACGATCTGCGCCGCGAAGCGGGCCAGGCGCCCAAAGTCTCGGTGATGCAGATCTTTCAGGACGGCCGACTGATCAACACCCTGCTGCTCTGGCTGGCGTTCTGCTGCAGCCTGCTGATGATTTATGGCATCAGCGCCTGGTTGCCCAAATTGATGAACACCGCCGGTTACGGGATCAACTCCAGCATCGGCTTTTTGCTGGTACTCAATTTCGGTGCGATCTTCGGTTCGCTGTTTGGCGGCTGGCTGGCCGACCGCTTCGGCCTGGGGCGCGTGCTGGTGTGCTTCCTGGCCGCCAGCGCGCTGGTGCTTGGCTTGATGGCGGTGAAAGCGCCGCTGGCGGTGTTGTATGTGTTGATCGCCATCGCGGGCGGTGGCACCACGGGCGCACAGATCCTGGCCAACGCCTTTGCGGTGCAGTACTACCCCGCGCACATCCGCTCTACCGGTTTGGGCTGGGCCATGGGGATCGGCCGGGTCGGCGCGATCATCGGCCCGATGCTGGGGGCCGCCATGCACGCCGCCGAACTGCCGTTGCAGTTTTCCTTCCTGGCCTTCGCTGTGCCTGGACTGATCGGTGCGGCGGCCATCGGCGTTTTCCTGATGCGGGTCAACCGCAAGCGCCCGACGCCTGTGGACGTGGACGTGGACACCGCGAGCGTGTCACAGCCCTCCTCTGCCCCGCCCCATCCTTGATGAACCCTCAATTTTTCCAATCCTGCCCGTGGAAGCCGGTATGACACTTGCCAACATCGAAAGCATCGAAACGATCCTCGTCGACCTGCCGACGGTTCGCCCGCACAAGCTGGCGATGCACACCATTTCTCAGCAAACGCTGGTCATCATCCGCCTGCGCTGCAGCGACGGCATCGAAGGCCTGGGCGAATCCACCACCGTCGGTGGCCTGTCGTACGCCAACGAAAGCCCTGAGAGCATCAAGACCAATATCGACACCCACCTGGCGCCCGCCTTGATCGGCATGGACGCGAGCAACCTCAATGCCGCCATGCAACGCCTGGATCGGGTCGCCAAAGGCAACACCTTTGCCAAATCCGGCCTGGAGAGCGCGCTGCTCGATGCCCAGGGCAAGCGCCAGGGCGTGGCGGTCAGTGAACTGCTCGGCGGTCGGGTGCGCGACAGCCTGGAGGTCGGTTGGGTACTGGCCAGCGGCGACACCGCCAAAGACATTGCCGAGGCCGAGCATTTTCTCGATGTGCGTCGTCATCGCATCTTCAAGGTCAAGATCGGCGCCAATCCGCTGGAGCAGGACCTCAAGCATGTGATCGCGATCAAGCAGGCGCTGGGCGAGCGGGCGAGCGTGCGGGTCGATGTCAATCAGTACTGGGACGAGGCGCAGGCGATTCGCGGTTGCCAGGTCCTGGGCGACAACGGCATCGACCTGATCGAGCAACCGATTTCACGGATCAACCGCGCCGGCCAAGTGCGCCTGAACCAGCGCAGCCCGGCACCGATCATGGCCGACGAGTCGATCGAATCGGTCGAAGACGCCTTCAGCCTGGCAGCAGACGGCGCGGCCAGCGTGTTTGCCCTGAAGATCGCCAAGAACGGCGGCCCCCGCGCGGTGCTGCGCACCGCACAGATCGCTGAAGCGGCGGGCATCGCCCTGTATGGCGCGACCATGCTCGAAGGCGCCATCGGCACCCTGGCCTCGGCCCACGCGTTTGTGACCTTGAGAAAACTCGCCTGGGGCACCGAGCTGTTCGGTCCGCTGTTGCTGACCGAAGAAATTGTCAGCGAGCCACCGGTCTACCGCAATTTTGAACTGCACGTACCCAACAAACCCGGCCTGGGCCTGAGCCTGGATGAAGAGCGCCTGGCGCTGTTTCGTCGCAAGTGATGCATGGCCGCACCCGAAACAAAAAAAAGAGGAACCCGCAAATGACCGTAAAAATCAGCCACACCGCTCAAGTGCAGGACCTGATCAAGGAAGCCGCCGGCTTCAACAATGAGCAGGGCAACCCGCGCCTCAAGCAACTGATGCACCGCCTGATCAGTGATGTGTTCAAGACCATCGAAGACCTGGAAGTCACCGAGGACGAGTTCTGGCTGGCAGTGGACCGTTTGAACAAGGTCGGCGCGCACACCGAGTTCGGTCTGTTGCTGCCAGGCCTGAGCATGGAGCACTTCATGGACTTGCTGCAGGATGCCCGGGACGAGCAGGCCGGGCTCACCGGCGGCACCCCGCGCACCATCGAGGGTCCTCTGTACGTGGCCAACGCACCGCTCAGCGAAGGCTTTGCGCGGATGGACGACGGCAGCGAAGACGATGTGGGGACGCCGTTGTTCATCAATGGCAAGGTCACCAATACCGAGGGCAAACCGGTCGCGGGGGCGATCGTCGATCTCTGGCACGCCAACACCAACGGCACCTACTCCTACTTCGATCAGAGCCAGTCAGCGTTCAACCTGCGTCGGAGGATCAAGACCGATGCCCAGGGCCGCTATAGCGCGCGCAGCATCATCCCCAGCGGCTATGGTGTCGACCCACAGGGCCCTACACAGGAATGCCTGAGCGCGCTGGGTCGCCACGGTCAACGCCCGGCGCACATCCATGTGTTCGTATCCGCACCGCAGCATCGGCACCTGACCAGCCAGATCAACCTGGACGGCGACCAATACCTGTGGGACGACTTCGCCTATGCCACCCGCGACGGGCTGGTGGGCGTGGCCCGTCTGGTGAATGATGCCGAAGCATCCAAAGCCCACGGCCTGGACGGCCGCCAGTTTGCCGAACTGGCGTTCGACTTCGTGCTCCAACCGGCCGCCACCCCGGACGACGAACAACGCAGCCAACGCCCTCGCGTCGGACAGTGAAGCGCTAGCGAGTACCCCGCCACATTCAACACCGCTGTGCCTGCCCCAGCGCCATCGCTGGCAGGCCAGCGCCCACAGGGATTTTCGTCGTTCACGGTATCTGCGTGCACCAGCGGAGCCTGTGGGAGCTGGCTTGCCAGCGAAGGCGGCGGTACATCCAGCATCCCTTTGCCTGACACACCGTCTTCGCGAGCAAGCCGCGCTCCCACAGGGGGTTTGTGTCGGTCCCGGTATTTGCATGCACCCGAGGACCCTGTGGGAGCTGGCCTGCCAGCGAAGGCGGCGGCACATCCAGCATCCCTTTGCCTGACACACCGTCTTCGCGAGCAAGCCGCGCTCCCACAGGAAGTTTGTGTCGGTCCCGGTATTTGCATGCCCCCGAGGCCCCTGTGGGAGCTGGCTGGCCAGCGAAGGCGGCGGCACATTCAACATACCTGGGTCTGACCCACCGCCATCGCGAGCAAGCTCGGCTCCTACAGGGGGTTTGTGTCGGTCCCGGTATTTGCATGCACCCGAGGACCCTGTGGGAGCTGGCCTGCCAGCGAAGGCGGCGGCACATTCAACATACCTGGGTCTGACCCACCGCCATCGCGAGCAAGCTCGGCTCCTACAGGGAGTTTGTGTCGGTCCCGGTATTTGCATGCACCCGAGGACCCTGTGGGAGCTGGCTTGCCAGCGAAGGCGGCGGCACATTCAACATACCTGGGTCTGACCCACCGCCATCGCGAGCAAGCTCGGCTCCTACAGTTTTTGCGTCGTCCACAAATACTGCATCCACCCAAAAACCTGTAGGAGCGAGGCTTGCCCGCGATGAGGCCGGCACAGTCAACATCGCTGTGCCTGCCCTGCTCAGTAAAAAAGGGAGAAAGGGTGTATCGCCAATCCCCGGCGCATTGCGCGCCGGGGGGCGCTTCGGGCGGCGGGGTTACAGGCTGATCGCCGAGGATCTGGCCTGGTGACGCGGGCAGCTGTCTGGCTGGGTTGCGGTGGCAAGGTTCACCCTGGTGCTGCCAGGTTCACTGCGCGAGGGCTCGGAGGTCACCTGAGCCCGTGGCAGCAGAAAGTGCGCCAACGCCGGCAACAGGATCAATGCGCCCAGCATGTTCCAGATGAACATGAAGGCCAGCAGAATGCCCATGTCGGCCTGGAACTTGATGGGCGAGAACGCCCAGGACGCCACGCCCAGCGCCAGGGTCACGCCCGTCAGCATCACCACTTTGCCGGTGAATGTCAGTGCCCGGTAGTAGGCTTCGGACAACGTGGCACCCTGGCGAAGCTGGCCCAACACAATGGTCAGCACATACAGCGCATAGTCCACGCCGATCCCGACCCCCAGAGCGATGACCGGCAAGGTCGCGACCTTGATCCCCATGCCCAGGGAAACCATCAAGGCCTCGGCGAGGATCGACGTCAGCGCCAGCGGCACCACGGCACACACCACGGCGCGCCAGGAACGAAAGGATATGAAGCACAACAGGATCACGGCGCCGTACACCCAGAACAGCATTTCATGGCTGGCCTTCTTCACCACGATGTTGGTCGCCGCTTCGATACCGGCGTTGCCCGCGGTCAGCACGAACTTCACCCCATCGCTGTTGTTCTTCGCGGCAAAGGCTTCGACCTTGTCCACCACCCGGGTCAGGGTGTCGGCCTTGTGGTCCTCCAGGTACACGAACAGCGAAAGCAGGTTGCAGCCCTGGTTGAAGATTTCACGGGGCGTGCGGTTGGCGACGGTGTTCAGCGTCCACTGATTCGGCACCAGTTCATACCACTTCGGATTGCCTTCGTTCATGCCGACCGTAATCCGCCGGCTGAGCAAGGGCAACGAGTTGCTCCCTTCCACGCCGGCCACGTCGTGCAACTCCCACTCCAGCGCATCGACCAGCGACTGGGTTTTGTACGAGGTGCATTGATCGTTCGGCGTTTCGACCATGACCACCAGCACATCGCTGCTCGCCGAATAGGCCTTGGCCATGAACGCGTTATCCAGGTTGTAACGGGAATCGGCACGCAGCTCCGGCGCCCCGGGATCAAGGTCGCCCACCTTGAGGTGCAGGCTGACCATGAACCCGCCCACCCCCAGAATGATCGAAACCACCACCGCGACCGTGGCCCATTTACGCTCGGTGAACAGATCGAGAAAACGCCATACCACGTGCTTCTCGATCCCAGCCGCCTCCCCCGCTTCATCCCTCATGCTGCGCAAGGCGGCATTGCGGCTGACACCGGTGAAGCTGAGCAACACCGGCAGCAGAATCAGGTTGGTGAAAATCAATACCGCCACGCCGATGCTCGCGGTAATGGCCAATTCCTGAATCACGCGGATGTTGATGACCAGCAACACGGCAAAGCCCACCGCATCGCAGAGCAGTGCAGTCAGACCCGCCAGAAACAGACGCCGGAAGGTGAATCGCGCAGCCACCAGTTTGTGCATGCCACGGCCGACGTCCTGCATGATCCCGTTCATCTTCTGCGCGCCGTGGCTGATACCAATGGCAAAGACCAGGAACGGCACCAGGATCGAATAGGGATCCAGCTCGAAGCCCAGCAACGGCAACAGCCCTATCTGCCAGGTCACGGCGATCAGCGAAGTGGCCACCACCAACAGGGTGCTGCGAACACAACGGGTGTACCAGTACACCGCCGCCGCAGCGATCACGATGGTCAGGAAAAAGAACCACAGCACCAGACGAATGCCGTCGATCAAATCACCCACCACCTTGGCAAACCCGGTGATGTGCAGCTCCACGCCCTGGGCCCGGTATTTGTCCCTCAGGGCTTCCAGATGCTCGGAAAACTGCTTGTAATCCAGGGCTTGCCCGGTTTCCGGGTTGACGTCCAGCAACGGCACGAAAATGATGCTGGACTTGTAGTCCGAGGCCACCAGTTGCTCGGCGTCGCCGGAGCGTTCGACGTTGGTACGGGTCTGGTCGATGCTTTGCGGCGACTGGTCATAGTTGTCCGGAATCACCGGGCCACCGTCCAGGCCTTCTTCGGTTACCCCAAGCCAACGGGTGTTCGAAGTCCACAGCGATTTGAGAAACGCGCGATCGACACCCGGGATCAGGAACACTTCGTCGTTCAGCTGCTTGAGTGTCTCCAGATACGCCGCATTGAAAATCGTCCCCTGCTTGACCTCGACGGCAATTCGCACCGCGTTGCCAAAGCCCTTCATGTCGCCTTTGTGCTTGAGGTACTGCTCGATGTAGGGATGCCCCGTGGGGATCATCTTTTCGAAATCGGCATTGAGTTTGAGCCGGGTCGCATAAAAACCCAGCACCAGGGTCACCAGCAGGCAAACCACCAGCACCATCACACGATGGTTGAAGAACAACCGCTCCACCACGGAGCCGGATCTTTTATCGAACGCTTCCAGGCTGCAGACCACAGGTCTGGCATCCGCGCAATTATCAATCTTCATTGTTCACTCCCGACAACGCTGGCCAAGCTGACCCTGGTAACACCACGCATTCCCACCACCACCAGGCCGCCATCGGCCGACTGGGTGATGCCTGCCAACGGCGGCAATTGTTTTAGCGGGGATAACTGAAAACTGTTGCCCTTGTCGCGACTGAGCAGCAACTGGCCTGATTGATTGACCAGCACGATCCCTCCCTCCTTGAGCTGCACGCTGCCGGTAATGGAGGCACTGGACGGCACATCGACTTTGCTCCATTCGGCGCCGCTGTCGCTGGAGCGATAGGTGCTGCCACGCAAGCCGCTGACCAGCAGATGGTCGTCTGAGCTGACGACCAGATCGAAGTAGCTGCCCTCGTAAGGCGTCTGCACCGATTCGAAATCGGCGCCGTCGTTCTGCGAGCGAAATACGCTGCCTTGTTCGCCGACGATGTACAGGCTCGAACCGCTGCCAGCCATGGAATACAGGTGCAAACCGCTCGGATTGTCGATGTGGGTTTGCCATGGTTGCCAGTGCTGGCCGCCATCGTCGGTGCGCAGGATGAGGTTGTAGGAACCGAGGATGTAGCCAGTGCGCTTGTTGACGAAATGCACGTCCAGAAACGGTTTGTCCGGGCCGTCGGCCACCATCAGCTCGGCCGCCTTGACCTGGCGTTCCAATTGCTCCGGATCACCCTCCTTGCCTTGCAGGCGTTCCTGGGCGACGCGCAGCAGGGTCTGGGCCAGTTCGATGCCGTCGAACTGCTTTTCCCAGGTTTCGCCGCCGTCCTTGCTGTGCAACAGCACACCGCCATGGCCGACGATCCAGCCCTCCCTGGCATCGACGAATTGCACGGATGTCAGCGTCACGCTGACAGGAACTTTGGCCTGGCGCCAGGTGGCACCGTTATCGTCCGACAGCACGACGATGCCGCGCTCGCCGGCCGCCACCAAACGCTCGGGGGTCGACGTCACCGCCACCAGCACCGCGTTTTCGGCATGGGGTGACCGTTGTGCCGGACGCGCCAGTGGCCCTGGCACAGCAGCGTATGCCGTCCAGGATAAGGCAAGCGATAACGCGGCAGTGAGCAAGGCACCGACCGTTCGATTACAGCGCATAGACATTCTCCAGCGTTTTTATAATTGTCAGCTGACGCAGTGCGCCTGTTTGATCGACCCACTTCCATCGGGTGTGCGGCGCGCAACACCCTGGGTACCTCGACTGGATAACTTCAATGCTTCGCTGGCCTGGTTGCAGGAGCGACCGGGCTCCTGCATTTTCCCTGGCATGCCCTCACGTCAGAGTCAGGGTCAGCGCACGCCCTCACCCGACATCGCCTCAGGCGTGAAGTCGGCCGACTTGACGTCCGACAGCATCTTGAAGTGATAGGTGTAGGAAGGGTTTGACCAGTCCGTGGCCCCCACGCCGCTCCAGCCACCGGTCTGCAGGTTGTGGGTGGACCACTGCAGGTTGGGGAACACGAACGGGCCATCCATCATCAGGAACGGCAAGGCAATCTGGGTGCGCCACAACTGCCCCTGGCCGTCCCAGCCATCGGCCAGGATCGCGCCCCACGTGTCTTCGTCCAGGTAGTAGCGACGCTTGGGCACCACGTGCCGCTTGCCCGGGGCAAGGTCGGCTTCAACCACCCACACGCGGTGCAATTCCCAACGGGTCGAATCCGGGTTGATGTGGTGTGGCATCAGTTGCTTGTCGATCGACACGTTCTTTTGCAGGAACTTGTTGTTGTTATAGGGAATGTAGATCTCCTTCTTCCCCACCAACTTCCAGTTGTAGCGGTCCAGGTCGCCGAGGAAGATGTACGACTCGTCGTAGTACTCCATCCCCGAGTTGACGTCCGAAGGCGTGTCGTAGCCCAGGGTCGGCGCCTTGCGCACCCGGCGCTGGCCAGGCAGGTATTGCCAGGCCTGGCGCGGCTTGTTGACCGAGTCGATCAGCACGAACTGCTCACCGGACTTGATGGGCGGATCGGTCATCCACACGCGCAGCAGTTCGGTCTGGCCCTTGAAGGTGTCCAGCGTGCCGCTCTTGTTGTAGTAGGGGTACATCGCCTTGTTATAGCCCCGGACCGACAGCACCAACTTACCGTCAGGGGTGCCGACGTAGTTGTTGAAGGCATAGGAAGTGGCCTCGCCCACAAAGGTCAATTTGTGGTTCCACATGGCCTCGGCGCCGTTCTTCGGAATTGGAAAAGGCACGCCGCCATAGGCGCCTTCGACCCAGACATTACCGTCAGTCAGCTTGGCGCGGGTGGCATTGGCGAAGGTATTGTCGTACACCCATTGCGGTGCGGCCGCGGTGCGGTGGGTCGGGTACACGTCCAGGCGATAGCTGTCGGGGTACTTCTTCAACATGGCCTTGATGCCGTCACTCAGCTTGTCGGCATACTGGTCCATGTTCTTCGCGTTGATGGAGTACAACGGCTTCTCGCTGGCGAATGGGTCAGGTCGCGAATCGCCGTTTTTGTAGCCGGCCGGCACCGTGGTGTAACCGCCATCCCAGGCAGGGATGGTGCCTTCCTTGTTGCCTGCCTTTTCCGCGCCCATGGGGGTCAGGGTGGACTTGAGCTGTGCGGCCTCGTCAGGGGACACCGCCGCGAAAACCTGTGGGGTCGCGAACATGACACTCCACAACGCGGCGCACAACATCGTGTGTTTAGCTTGCATCTTCACATCTCCTGCTCGGCTTGTTGTTATGACTAGAGCGAACGTTGCACAGAGAACGCGATGAAATCGCGGTCCTTGAGGGATTGGTCGTAGGAGTAGGACTGGACCGCTGAGTTGGCGGGTACCACGCCTGTGTCTTCGGTTCCGAAGAAGCCGGTGTACATCAGGCTGAATTTCCAGGTTTTCAGGTAATCGGCCTTGAGCCCGACACTGAAATCACCGCCATGGTTGACGCTGAACCCCGGGTTGATCACCGAAGATTTGCCGAACAGCCCATAGCCGACGCCGATCGGCACCGTGAGGTCGACACCGTCGAGTACCTGGTAGTAGGCCGGCTCGAAAATCATGCGCAGTGCGCCGGCATCGCGGGTCGCGTTCGGATCCAGCGCATCGGCGTTCTTGGTGATGCTCAGGCGACGGTTCCACGCCACTTCGCCGAGGAAGTTACCGCCCTCCCACAGCGGGCCGGCATCGAGCAGCGCGATCCACGACACCTGGCCATGGGCCGTTCTGCCGACGGGATAGAGCGGATGGTTGTTATTGTTGATTTCTTCGCCCGGCAGCACCGTGATCGAGCCGGCATGCGGCACCAGCGGCATATTGTCGCGAACCGAAAATTCACCCGCGACGTTGGTGTCACCCACCGTCGTACTGAAGCTCACCCCCAGCGCCTTGATCTTTTCCGGGTACACCAGCTCGTAGGTGGCCGGCGCGAACGCCGGGCTCAGGCTGGCATGGACCACCGGGCTCTTGGCGTTGTACTGGATGGCATACAGACCGAATTCGGCGTCGATGTCTTCAGGCCGGTAGCGCAGTTGCAAACCGCCCTGCCCCGAGTCGCTGGCCTTCTTGTCTTTGCCACGGACAAAACTTGAGCCCGGCCCGACCAGAATCTGTTCGCCACCGTCGTCGAGGATGTCGACGGTGGAAAAGTAGCTGCCCGCTGCCGGCAGACGATCGGCTTCCCAGTGAACCTGGTAGTAAGCACCGAGCGCCAGGTTGTCTCGCAGTTGGATCTGCCCGGAAATCTGCGGCACCGGGCGCACCAGTTCCTTGAACTGCGTGCCCGGCACCGACAGCAACTTCACGATATCGGTCGGCGCCTGGCCACCCGCAATCCCGTTAGCACCGTAGAACAGACTTTCGCCGTACAGAACGGTGTGTTGGCCGACACGCAGGGTCGCCGGCATGTCGCCAATATCGGTCTTGCCGAACACGAAGGCATCCAGCAGTTCAGCCTTGCGACCGTGCAACTTCTCGGTCTCGGAGGTGAACTCGTTGTAATCGACGGAGTTGGAGTTATTGGTAAACGGAGAGTCGTTGTCGTTCTTGCGGTTGTAGATGCTGTCGTACCAACCGGCACCACTGACGCGAAGTCCCATATTGTTCTTGGTCAGATCGAACTCGGAAAAAAGATCCACCCGATTGGAGATCATGCCCTTGTCGAAGTTGCGATCGCCGTCGTCCTGGTTGGCATCACCGGTGAGTTTCGAGGACTGATCCTTGACGCGCCAGGCGGCGCTGTACTTGAAGGTGTTATCCCAACGGATCTTCAGGTCTTCCACGCTGGTATTGAACTCGAACGCGTTCGCCATGGGTGTGGCGAGTGTGGTCATTGCGGTCACCACCGCACAGGCCAGCGCCCGATATTGAAACGAATGATTTTGCTCGTTGTGAAACTCGGTGCACGCCAGCGCACTGATCGTTCTTGTTGTATTGACGTTCATTTTCTCTTCACCAACTTAGTTATTATTAGTGCGTTTGGTTTTGAAGAAGCCGTGACGCTCGCCGGCCATTGAGGCAGCGAATTTTTCAGTGGTTTTCAATCCTTGGAAGTTGTCGACTCAGCGCGTCAGGTTGTTCACCATGCCGTGGTTCCGCCGTCGATTTTTATATCCGTGCCGGTAATGAAAGAACTTTCATCCGAGGCGAGAAACAGCGCGGTTGCCGCCACTTCCTCGGGTTTACCGATACGTCCCAACATGATCTTGCCGACCATGACATCCACCCATTCAGGGTCTTCCAGCAACGGCAGCGTCTGTTTGGATTCGATCAGACCGGGGGAAATGCTGTTGGCACGCAAGCCGTATGTGCGGCCTTCCATCGCCAGTTGTCGGGTCATGGACAGCACCGCGCCCTTGGCCGCCGAATGTGCGATGCCCGGCAGCATGCGATAGGTCGACCAGGCCGACACCGACGCGGTGTTGATGATCGAAGAACCAGGCCGCTTGATCAGCTCGGGCCAGGCGGCACGCACCAGGTGGAAAACCAGATTGAGTTCCTGGTCGATGGTGCGATGCCAATCGAAATCGGAGATCTCGTCGACCCATCCGAAGTAGGCCATGGCGGCGTTATTGAACAGCACGTCGACGCGGCCATAGGCCGAGACGGCCAGGTCAACCAGCAACTTGCACTGACGCGTATCGGTCAGGTCACATTCGCTCAGGGAAACCATGTCCCCGCCCAACGACAGCACCTCGTCGACCGTGGCCTGGGCGGCCTCGCGATTGATGTCGCAGCCGACCACTTTTGCACCCTGGCGGGCGAACATCAGCGCCGCAGCGCGCCCCATCGAACCACCGGTGCCGGTGATGATACAAACCTTGCCCTCAAGACGATCACTCATGACGTTTTCCTGCATCGTGGAGAGTCAGCCCTTGCGGTCAGCACCTGATGGCTGACCGAAAAGCAACGATCGACAAGGCGTCTGGCTCATTCACCGTTGACCCAGAACAGACGCGGATCAAAGGGTAGAGCCTGCATGACCTTGTCGATGCCGCGTGGAGCGGCATCGTCTGTCAGGCGACGTTTTTTTTCGCGCGCATACGGCCCAGCGTGGTGTTCACCGCTTCGCAATAGGAGGTTTCCATGCCTTCGGCAAAGGCCTTTTCTTCTGCGCTGCCGGCTTTCACGCCCTCCAGGGAGAAGGTGAAGGTAAAGCGCAGGAACAGGGTGCCGTTCTCTTCTTCGATGATGTTCTTGATGATGCCGCGGGCCCCGCCGGAAATGCGCACGAACTCCACACGCTCCTGCGGGAACAGCGTGATCAACTCTTGCAGGGTTTCACCGTGCAGCACCACTTCACGAATGAACGGACTTCCGCCTGGGGCCTCTTCGACAATCTTGCATTGTTCGATCGGGCGGACATAACCGATGGGATTGCGCGCCTTCTCTTCCAGGCCTTCCCAGACCTGCGCCCGGCTCAACACCACTTCACCGGCCGGATTGACTTCCAGGCGCTTGCTTACATTGATCATATTGCTCACCTTTTTATTATCAAATAATGCCGTTGCTCAGTGGTGAGCAGCGGCACACCACAAAAATGTGCGGGTTGCCCAGCAGCGCTTTATCAGATGGCCAGGTAACCGCCATCCACCGACAGGGAGGTTCCGGTCACGAAGCTGGAATGATCGGACAGCAGCCACAACGCGGCGGCCGCGATTTCCTCGGGCTTGCCGAAACGACCGATGGGATGGCGCTCACGCAGTGCCTGAAACTGATTGGCAAAGTTGTCTTCCTGGCTCAGGCGCAGAATCATCGGGGTTTCGATGATCCCGGGAAGGACGGCGTTGACGCGGATTCGATGAGGCCCGTAGTCCACGGCAGCGGCCTTGGTCAGGCCCAGCACACCGTGTTTGGCGGCGATGTAATCGGAGGCGGCGGCGATGGCCACGGCGCCCAGGGCCGACGCGGTATTGACGATGGACCCACCGCCGGACACGAGCATCGCCCGGATCTGATGCTTCATGCAGTAGAAGACGCCGGTCAGGTCGACCCTGATGATTCGATCCCAGGCCTGGGCGTCGATTTCATGCAACGGCAAGTGGCTTTGCTCGATGCCGGCATTGTTGAACGCGCCATGCAAAGCGCCAAACCGATCGACCACTTCGTCGACGGCGGATTTCACGGCAACCTCGTCGGTGACATCGCAAGGGATGGCCACCGCGATGCCCTGGTTGGACTGGACGATTTCGACGATATCGTTCAATCCGGCAACATCGCGATCGAGCATGATCACCCGGGCGCCCGCTTGTGCGAACGCGATGACCGAGGCTCTGCCGATGCCACCGCTGGCGCCGGTGACAATGATATTGCGTTGGCTCAAATCATTCATGACTGGATTCCATTGGCAACGTTTTTGTTATTCATCTCGTTGTTGGCCAGTGCTGCACAGAAAGCTGTTCGCCGCCTGTTGCCTACAACCATGACTGCCTTTGCTGATGCTCCTGCTCGACCCTGCGGGGCCAATCAGTGACTCAACTTTAGGTAGCCGGTCGGTCACTGACTAGATCGAGAAATCACTAAAGACTGTTGCGCGAATGCACCAATCAAAGCCTTCCGCTGCCGAACGGGTCCATGCTCAAATGCTGCGAGAACAGGGTCAGCGCAGGAGCATGTCCGCTCCCGCAGAAGGCAACGAAATGCCGGTGGAAAGGGAGACTGTGTGTGAATGACCTGAACGACCTCTATTACTTCGTCCTTGTCGTCAGGCACGGTGGATTTTCACCGGCGGCCAGAGCCACCGGCATCGAGAAAACCTTGCTCAGCCGGCATATCGCCTTCCTCGAAAAACGCATTGGCGCCCGCCTGCTGCACCGCACCACGCGCCAGGTTTCACTGACGGAAGCGGGTCAGCATTTCTACGCACTGAGCCAGGCTGTGGTCGAAGGCGCGCAGACGGCCTATGAGAGCGTGGAACACATGCGCCGCGAGCCGGTGGGCCTGGTGCGCCTGAGCTGCCCCCAGGTCATGGCCAAGACCTACCTGTCGCCACTGCTGCCCCGGTACATGGCAACCTTTCCCAAGGTTCGCCTGGAGCTCAGCGCGGTGGACCGCGAGGTCGATCTGTACGAAGAGCGACTCGATATCGCCCTGCGCGCGCGTACGCATATCGAAGAATCCGCCGGGCTGGTGGCGAAAACCCTGGGCAGCGCAAGGCGACTGATGGTCGCCAGCCCCGGGTTTCTCGATCGTCTGGGCCGCCCTGCCACCGTCAGGGCACTCTCGAGCCTGCCGACGCTGTGCCTGCCGGCCGACCTACACGATGGGTCCGGGCGCTGGCTGCTGCACGACGGCGCGAACGAAGAGGTACTGATCCCCCACACCCCCTGCCTGATCTCCGACGATTTGAGCATGCAAATGGATGCGGCACTCAATGGCCTGGGGGTCGCCATGCTGCCCGAACCGATCGTGGTCGCCGCAGTTCGCGCCGGAGCACTTGAGGTGGTGATGCCTGCGTGGGCCGGGCCGCCGCACCTGATTCATCTGCTGTACCCAAAACCCAAGGGCATGCTGCCGTCGGTGCGCAGCGTGATCGACTATCTGGGCCTGCATTTGCCGCAGCTGATTCTCGAGGGCACCCTCGCCCACCGAGCCTCGACTTGAGTCATTGCCACTGTGCCTGCTGGCTCTTGAGGACCGCACTCATCATCTCCCGCAGCCACTTGTTCTGCGGGTCGCGATGAAAACGATCGTGCCAGTACAGGTCGATCTCGAACGAGGGAATCTGCAACGGCAACGGCTGGATCACCAGCGGGAAGTAGCGCGCCAGTGTGTTGGCCAGCGCACAGGGCAACGTCCAGATCACGTCGGTTTCCAACAACAGGTGCGGGCTGGACAAGTGATGGGGCAAGCGAATCCTGATGCAGTCCGCTCCCCCCGCATCGATCAAGGCGCGCTCCAGCGCCTGGTGCCCCGTACCACCGGCCTCCACCAGCAAATGGTCACGGGCAATGAAATCGTCCAGCGTCATGGTTTTGTCGGCCAACGGGTGCTCACGACGCATGACACAGACGTAGTGCTGTGAAAACACCGGCAAACGATGGATATCGGTCTGCAGGGTCGGCATGTAACCCATCGCCAGATCGATTCTGCCGGTGGCCAGGCCATTGAGGGTCTCATCCATGCCGCCGCCGACCGTATTCATCCGTGCCATGGGCGCGACCCTGGCCAGTTCCTTGAGGATCGGCGGCAGGCACACCACTTCACCGACGTCGAGCATTCTGACGGTGAACGATTTGCGGCACAGCCCCGGATCGAACTCGACCATCTGGCTTTCCGCGGCCCGGATCAGCATCAGCGACTGCAACAGGCGCGGGGCAATCTGTGCGCAAAAGGGAGTGGGCTCCATCCGCCGGCCCACCAGCGTGAACAGCCGATCACTGTAGGTCTGGCGCAGCCGCTTGAGACTGTTGCTGACCGCGGACTGAGTGAGGCCGAGATTCTGCGCGGCGATCGACGTCGAATGGTCGCGCCACAGCGCCTCAAAGATGTACAGCAGATTCAGGTCTTTCATGACGGCGCCTTGATCACATCGCCCGCAAACTCGAACGCCTGCCAGCCGCCCTCATCGAGGCAGCTGACAGGCAATGACAGGTCAATCCGCCGTTGAAAACTAGACAGCTGCGCGGATCAGATAGCTGTCAGGCACACCGGCGAACACCGGGGACAGGTCGATGTTGATCCGGTAATCCCTGATCAGCCGATCGGCGTTGAATCGCAGTACCACGCAGCACGGCACGCCGACGGTCACGCCATCGTGCCGGGTGTAGTAACTGTCGAATTCCAGAAGGGTCACGTCATCGAGTACCCATACCCCGGTCATGACGTGTTCGAGGGTTTCAATCTGCGAGTAGAAGGCGCCGACACCCTGCTCGATGGCGGCCTTACCGACCAACTTCGGCGCATTGCCGAATCGGAATTCGACGTCGTCCGCCAGGTAACTCAGGAAGCCCTCGATGTTTTTGCTGTCGATGCAATCGAACATCGCTTTCATTGCGTAACTCATGCAGCCATCCTCATTTTTGTTGTTGTTTTCTCAGCCCGACTCTATTTTCGGCGCGGCGATACCGCAATACGGCAAAATCACCAAAGCGCGTTGCACCAGCGCACCAATCACGCACCAGCCGGCCCGCTCAGTACCCGGCAAGCCCTTCCCTCGCCCATGCAGCCTCCAGTTCGTCCCGGTGCTGTGGGGCGGCGATGCTCAGCATCTTGTCGACCCTTTGCTTCAAGGTCAGCCCACGCAGGTCGGCCACGCCGAATTCGGTGACGATGATCCCGGCATCACTGCGAGGGATGGTCACCGGGCCCTTCAGGCGGGCGACGATTCGACTGTGGCTGCGAGCGCTGGACGGCAGCGCAATGATCGGCAACCCGCCCCGGGAACGGTGGGCGCCACGAATGAAGTCCAGTGATCCGCCCACGGCGCCCAGGTAACTGCCCGCGGCGACTTCGGAGTTGACCTGACCGGTCAGATCGACCTCCACCGCCGAGTTGATCGCCACCAGACGATCGAGGCTGGCCAGCACCTGAGCGTCGTGGGTATAGGCGCTGGACCGCATATGGATAGACCGGTTGCGATGGGCGAACTGCGCCAGTGCCTGGCTGCCGATCAGCACGCCGCCCACACTGAGCCAGGGGTCCCTGCTCTTGCGTGAATTGTTGACCACACCGCTTTGCATGAGTCGCATGACACCGTCGCCGATGCTGCCCGAATGCACACCCAGATTGTGGTGGTCGTCCAGGGCACTGAGCACTGCATCCGGTATGGCACCGATGCCCGTCTGCAGGGTCGAGCCGTCTTCGACCAGCGCGGCGATGTGGCGGGCGATTTTCATGTCCACCTCGCGAATGCTCGCGCTGTCACTGGCCAGCGGTGGACGGTCTGTGTAGACCACAGCGTCCAGTTCATCCAGCCCCAGGGTGCGCTCACCGTAGGTACAGGGCGTCTGCTGATTGACCTCGCCGATCACCACGGCGGCCTGTTCCAGCGCGCAGAGCAAGTATTCGCTGGCCAGGCTCAGGCTGTGCCGGCCATTGGCGTCCGCCGGCGAAAGCTGCAGCATCAGCACATCGACCCGCAGCTTCCCTGAACTCAACTGCGATGCCATTTCCGAGTAGTGACAAGCAAGAATGTCCAGCACGCCGGCGTCGGCCAGGGCGCGATTGGCACCGGCACCGCAATAGGCGAGAAAGTCCACGGCATCGGCATGTTCGGGCCGGCAGGTGTCGCTGTTGGCAATGCCCAGCAGCACGCGGATACGCTTGAAATCATGACGCTGGGCCATGAGCGCGCGGGTCAGGGTCAGCGGCTCGGCGTTCGCCTGTCCCCATAACACCGTGTCACCAGGGCGGATCAGGCTGGAGAGGTCCGGTGCATTGGCATTTAATTCGAGAGGCATGAAAAAACCCTGGCAATAGCGAGCCGGGCCCTGTGGTGCAGGACCCAAGGCAGACAGGGCTCAAATGGAAACGGGCGGCCCGTGGCGGGCCGCCGCGACAATCAGAAAATCGACGACGGGTGCTTGGCCAGCGGCGTGACTTTGATCTTCATGAATGGAAACAGCGGCAGGCTGGACAGCAGGCTGTGCAGCTCGTCGTTGCCTGCGACATCAAAAATGCTGATGTTCGAGTATTCGCCCACGACGCGCCACAGGTGCGGCCACTTGCCCGATTCCTGGATCTCGATGGCCCGCGCCTTCTCCGCGGCCTTGATGCGCTCCACTTCTTCCAGCGCAATGTCACGGGGAATACTGACGGTCATTTCTACGCAATACAGCATGTTGAACTCCACGATATTGTTGTTGAACGAGCGCCCCCGCTACCGGCGGCGCGACACCTCAGACCAGCTCTTGGGTGACGAAAGGCTTGAGCTGGCCGATGAAATACTTGCCATGCTCGAACCAGGCCTTGCGAATATCGGAGTCCATGTAGACCTGATACTGCTCCTCACTGGCAAACCAGCATTCACCGATCGCGTCGATTCGACCGACGTCCAGGTACGGCACGTGGGTGTCGGTAGGGTTGCCGGCAACCAGTCGCACTTCGTATTTGTGCAATCCCGGCATTCCGGCGGACATCTGGAAATGCACCACGCACTCTTTGCGAAACTGCTCGTGGCTCATGCTTTCCGGTTTAACCAACAGATAGAGAATACGAATCATGGGGACCTCGATGAATGGCTGAAGACTGGCGCTCAGACGGTCTTCGGCGTTGTGGAATGGGTGGGGTCGGCAGCACTGGTGTCCGGGTCTTGCGCATCCAGCACCTCAATGCTGATGCCCTTGGTTTCCGGTAGCAACAGCAGGGCCACCACGGAGATTGCATAAGCACCCAGGCAGAACAGGCCGATGGCCTGGGCCAGGCCGACGTGGACCGAAAGCAGGCCGACGCCGGTAATTGCGGTCGCCCCCAGGGATTTGCCGACGTTGTAGGAGAAACCCATGCAAGTGGTGCGCACGTGGGTCGGGAACAATTCGCTGAGGAACGGCCCCAGCGCCGCGTACATGCCGATGGCGGCAAACCCTACCAGGAAGCCCATGACATGGGTGACCCACGGATTGAGTGGAATCATCATGTAGGTGACGGTGACAATCCAGGACACCAGCGACAGCGCGATCAGCGTTGGACGTCGCCCCAGCCTGTCGGCCAGATACGCGGTGCTGGCAAACCCGGCAAAGCAGCCCACCGCCATGACCAGTATGGTTGCGATCAAGGAACCGGACTCCACCCCTCGGTCCTTGAGCAAGGACGGTATCCACACCAGGATCACATAGCTGCCGGCCTGCAGGCCGACCACCAGGACACTCGATAGCAGGGTGAGCCTGATGTACTGCGGCTTGAACACGGTCCAGACCGATGCCTTGGGCGCCTTGCTCGCAGCAGCATGAACGAACGCGTCGGAGTCGGTGACGTGTCGGCGAATGAACAGCACGACCAGGGCCGGGATCACACCGAACCAGAACGCCACGCGCCATGCCAGTTCGGCCGGGAACTGGCTGAGAATCACGGTGATGATAATCACCGCTGCCGCCCAGCCCAGTGAAAAGCCTGACTGCACGAACCCCATTGCGCGACCGCGGTACTTGGGGTTGATCACTTCAGCCATCAGCGCGGCGCCCACCGCCCACTCCCCGCCAAAGCCGAAGCCTTGCAGGGTTCGAGCGATCAGCAGCTGTTCGAAGTTTTGCGCGAAGCCCGCCAGCACCCCAAAAAAGGTGAACCAGACGATAGAGAAAATCAGAATGCGCACACGACCGTGCCGGTCACTGAGGATGCCCGCGATCCAGCCGCCGACGGCCGCCGACAGCAAGGCTGCGGTACCGACCATGCCCGCCTCGGCCTTGGTCAGGCCCCACAGGGCAATGATCGTCGGCAGCAGAAAACTGAACATCTGCATGTCGTAGGAATCCAGTGCCCAACCGGAGTAGCAAGCCCAGAATGTCTTGCGTTCGCGAGGCGAGCCTTTTCTGTACCAATCGAACATGTTGACTTTCCTTATTGTTATTGGCGATCTGCTCATGGCCGGCGTGGGCCACTGCATCGTTATCCCGGGGCTGTATCACCACCGTGATCGTGCATTTGCAGCATGAGGAAGTTTTTCCCGGCTGCCCATTTACACTTGTGGAAGCCCCTCTTTCGCAATACCGAACACCCCGTCAATCGGTCGCTGCCTCCACCCAGAGCTCCTGCACCCTGCTCGCGACCAGGCGGCCATAGCGTTGGTAGATGCGCGTACTGACCAGGCTTCGCCCCGACAGGCTACGCACCGGGTCACTCAGAAACAGCAGCCAGTCGTTGGCATCGATGGCCGGGCTGTGGAACCACAGGGTGTGATTGAGGCTGCTGACGCGACAGTGCTGCCACGCCTGCGTCGTCATGGTCGAGGGAACCGGCCATCGAGTCAGTCGGCAATCGGACATGTAGGCCAGGGCTGCGTGGTGCAGACAGCCCTCCCCCGGCAGCGCGTGTTTCAAGCGTACCCAGACAGCCGATTCGCCATGTTCGGCCGGCCCATCGCATTGCGACTGGAGGGCGATCGGGCGCACGTCCAGCATGGGGTGGTCAATCATGCGCAACCGCAAACCCTCGCCAGGATTCGCGTCGATCGTTGCCCGCTCGGCCAGGGTGGGCAGTGTGTCCGGCGCCGGCATCTGGCGGTCCAGGTGATGGAACCGGCCGCTGTCGACACCGGGCTGCTGGAAGGATACATGGGCGCTGAGCACCAGGCCGGTGCCCTGCACTGCATAGACGTGTCGATTGGATAAGCGTCGATCGTCCTGCAACGACTCCACGCTGTACTCGATGGCACCTTGCGGGTCCGCGTCATGCAAAAAGGTGCTCTGCAGCATGCCGGGGCTGCGCCCGCCTGCGCTTTGCGCCGCCGCCCACAGTGCCTGGGCGATCAACTGCCCGCCGTGCAACCGCCCATCGGCATCCAGGTCACAGGCATGGCTGCGGTAGCGGTTTTGCCCATCCGCGTCCAGTGCCAGCAACTCGGTCAGATCCCGCTGATCCCAATAGTGTCTGGATGCATGCAGCGGCCGGTTCACCACTTAAGACTCGGCCGCCAATGCGCAGGCAACGGCAGAGAAGTCCAGGGGCACGGGCGTCAGCGCCTGCAGTTGCTCGGCGGTCGTGTCGCCGACCAGTTCCAGCACCAACACACCCCTGTCGGTCAATTCCAGTGTCGCCAGATCGGTATAGACCCGGCTGACACACCCCAGACCGGTGAGCGGATACGTACAGCTGGACAGGAACTTGCTCTGCCCGTCCTTGTTCAGGTGATCCATCATCACAAAAATGCGCTTGGCGCCGATCGCCAGGTCCATCGCCCCACCGACTGCCGGAATGGCGTCCCTGGCGCCGGTGTGCCAGTTGGCCAGGTCGCCGTTGGCCGCCACCTGGAAAGCCCCCAGCACGCAGATATCCAGGTGACCGCCGCGCATCATTCCGAAAGAATCGGCATGGTGAAAAAACGCAACGCCGGGCAACGGCAGGATCGGCTCCTTGCCGGCGTTGATCATGTCCCAGTCTTCCTCACCGGCGGGCGCCGCCACCCAGCGTCCGAGCACGCCGTTTTCGCTGTGCAGGAAGATGTCCTTTTCCGGCGGCAGGTGGTTGGCCACCAGGGTTGGCAGGCCAATCCCCAGGTTGACATAAGCCCCCTCGGGAATGTCTCGAGCGACGCGGGCAGCCATTGCATTGCGAGTGTCTTTGTCCATGTCGCTCATCCCACCTGCTGCTGTGCCGGCGCCACTTCGGTGCGCTGGACGATGTGTTTGACGAAGATACCGGGGGTGATGATCCGCTCGGGATCGAGCTCACCGAGCTCCACCACACGCCCGACCGAGGCGATCGTATTGCGTGAGGCCATGGCCATGATCGGGCTGAAATTGCGTGCGGTCTTGCGATAGGCCAGGTTGCCCCAGCGATCGCCTTCCTCGGCATTGATCAGCGCGTAGTCAACGTGGATGGGGTACTCCAGGACATAGTTGCGCCCTTCGATGTTGCGGGTCTCCTTGCCCTTGGCCAGCAAGGTGCCGAAACCGGTGGGGGTGTAGAAACCGCCGATGCCACAGCCCGCTGCACGCAGGCGCTCGGCCAGATTGCCCTGGGGGACAATCTCCAGCTCGATCTTTCCGGCGCGGTAGAGCGTTTCGAACACATGGGAGCCGGCCATGCGCGGGTAGGAGCACAGGATCCGTCGCACGCGACCCGCCTTGAGCAGTGCGGCCAACCCGGTATCGCCCTGGCCGGCATTGTTGCTGACCAGCGTCAGGTCGCTCGCGCCCTGGGCGATCAATGCCTGGATAAGGTCGTCAGGCATGCCGGCACCGCCGAAGCCGCCCACGGCAACCACGGCCCCGTCGGGAATGTCCGCCAGTGCATCGATCGCGCTGGACAACAGCTTGTTAATCATCGCTATACATCCTTTCTCGTTCTTGGGGCCAGGCCGGAGTCTGGCAAGCCGTGCAAGGCGCTACCCCGCGTTGGAATCAGCTTGCCAGTGCGACCCATGGCCCACAATTTCGGACTTCGAAAGGGCGGATTAACGTTCGATTAATGGCTGCCAGCGGCCAGCGGCGCGCAGGCAAAACCATGCCCGTGCACAAAAGCGCAGGCAGGGTTCAGGGAGCAATTGAAGGACAGTCAGACCGTGCGATAGCGCTCGATCAGCGAGTCGGCAAACTCACGGGCAAAGGTCGAGAGGCCATCGAAATCCTGGGCGCACAGCTGGAAAGTGCGCACCGCCCAGGGGTCGAGCAATTGGCAGGCGCCGATACCCTGCCGGCCTTTGAGCCGGTCGTAACTGGCCTGCGGCACGATCGCAATGCCGGCACCGGCCTCAACCATGCGGAAGATGGCGTCGGAGCTGGCGACCTGCACACGGATCGTCAACGGCAGATGCAGCGCAGCCGCGGCGCGACTGAGAAACACATTGATGGCGCTGCCCTCGAGCAGTGACACGAAGGCGTACTGCAGGGTTTCCTTGAAGAACACCTCCGGGCGCAACAGGATCGGATGATCCAGCGGCGCGATGACCATCAAACGGCTGGAGACCAGCGGCACACTCTGCAAGCCGTCGGTGACCACGCTGCCGGACACGATGCCCAGGTCGGTACTGCCTTCGCGCACGGCACGCACGATGTCATCGCTGAGCCGTTCGCGCATGTCGATGTGCACATCGGGATGGCTGGTCAAATAGTCGCCCACCACCGGTGGCAGGTATTCCGTGATCGCGGTGGTGTTGGCCTGCAGACGCAACTGCCCCTTGAGCCCGTCGGTGTATTGCTGAAGATCGCCGGTGAGCATTTCCAGCTGGGACAGGATGACCCGCGCGTGTTGCAGATAGGTCTTGCCGGCGTTGGTCAGGGTCACCCCTTGAGGCGAGCGTTCGAGCAGACGCACGCCGAGGTTTTCTTCAAGATTCTTGATGCGGTTGCTGGTCGCCGGTACCGAAAGGAAAGAGCGCTCGGAGCCGCGGGTGAGACTGCTGGTTTCCGCAATGTTGATGAACAAGCGGAAATCGGTGATATCGAAATGCATCGCCATGGTCGGACGGTTCCTGCCAAGTGAGACTTACTGTACTCACAGTACATTGAGTCTGCCTAGTGGCATTCATCATGGCTGCGGCCGAACCGGCCGCAGCTATTGTTCAAGCAAGGCGAACCGGCAAACGTCATTGCCAGTGCGAAGGCTCGAAGACGAATCCGTCACCCTGACGACGGATGAAACCGCAATGCGGCTCACCGAAATGCACGGGCATGATCAAGGCCTCGCGGTCGGCGGCGGTGTTGAGGAACGCCATGCGGGTGCGGCGGGCGATGTCTTCCCAGATGCAGTACCCGGAGTTGATGTCTGGCCGCACGATCTGAATCGGGCTATGCAGGATGTCGCCACAGAAGATCCCTTCCTGGCCCTGCGAGCGCACGCGGAACGCCACCTGGCCAGGGCTGTGCCCAGGCGCGGCCTCCACCACCAGGCAATCGGCGATTTCTTCCCCCGGGGTCATCATCTCTGCAAGCCCTTCATTGACGATCGGCATCACGCTGTCGAAGAAGGACTCGCCAAACACGTCGATTACACCGGCCTCTTTGTTCTTGCCCTGGTGGCAGAAATCGAAGTCATCCTTGGGCAGGTAGTAACGCGCATTGGGGAAGGTCGGCACCCAGCGCCCGTCCTGCCAGGTGGTGTTCCAGCCCACATGGTCGGAATGCAGGTGCGTGATGACCACATGGGTGACTTTTTCAGGCGGCGCGCCGGCGGCGATCATCCACTCCTTGACCAGGGTGTTGAGCATGTTCATGCGGGCAATGCCCGGACGGGGCTTGAGGTTTCCCACCCCGGTATCGATCACGATAATGTTGCTGCCCGCGTGCACCACCCAGAACTGAATGGTCACCAGCAGCTTGTTCATGTGCTCGATCCAGTGGTTCGGCGCCATCAGCTCCCGATGCGCTTGCAGTACGCCCTCCTCCATGCCCGGAAACAGGAAAGCCGGATCATGGGTCGGCCCCGCGTACTCGAGAATCCGGGTCACTTTAATGTCTCCGATCATGCGGGACTGCATCATGGCACTGCACCTCAAGGCTTATTGTTAGATCGCGGCTGCGCCGCAAATTTTTCCCGATTATCCGTCGCGGGCACCGACTGCGCAGTTCAAATCTCGTTAACGGCACCTTAAGAAGGGCTTAAGTCGATTCACGCTGCGCAACAGGCCCCCTGTATCAGAGGCGTTCGAACAACGCCGCCAGGCCCTGGCCGCCGCCGATGCACATCGTTTCCAGACCGTAGCGCGCCTCGCGGCGGCGCATCTCATGCAACAGGCTGGTCATGATCCGTACGCCCGTCGCGCCGATCGGATGCCCCAGGGAAATCCCCGAGCCGTTGACGTTGACCCGCGAATGATCCTCCAGCCCCCAGGCCTTGAGCACGGCGAGCGCCTGGGCGGCGAACGCCTCATTGAGTTCAATCAGGTCCAGATCGGCGAGGCTCAACCCGGTGCGAGCCAGCAGCTTGTTGGTAGCCGGCACTGGCCCGATGCCCATGCGCGAAGGTTCACAACCCGCGGCCGCCCAGTCAACCAGGCGGGCCATCGGCGTCAGGCCGTGGCGCGCCGCATAGTCGGCCGACACCACCAGGCAACCGGCCGCCGCATCATTCTGCTGACTGGAGTTACCCGCCGTGCAGACGCCTTCAGGGCGAATCAAACGCAGGGCTTTCATGCTCTCGAGGCTGGCGTCTTCACGGATGCCCTCATCCATCGATACATGCGTGACACTGCCGCGCTTACCGGGAACATCCAAGGCGACAACCTCGTCGGCAAAACGCCCCTCCCGCCAGGCAGCTGCCGCTTTGTGGTGACTGCGCACGGCAAATTCGTCAGCCTCCTGGCGGCTGATGCCGTAGTCCTGGGCCAGGTTGTCGGCGGTTTCCGGCATTCCGGAAATAGGACCGAAACGCTCCAACGGCTGTGAACGTTCGCGGCCGCGCTCGAGCCTGTCGTGAAAGCGAACGCTGCCGGCGCGCGCGCCCCAGCGCATATCGGTGCTGTAGTACTCGATATTGCTCATGCTCTCCACCCCCACCACCAGCACCGCTTCGGCACGACCGGTCTGGATCTGCATGGACGCATCGATCACCGCTTGCAGGCCGGAGCCGCAGCGACGGTCAAGCGTGTAGCCGGGCACTTGCACCGGCAGGCCGGCGGACAAGGCCGCGTAACGCCCGATGCAGGGTGCTTCGCTGGATGAATAGGATTGCGCCACGATGACTTCGTCGAGCGAGTCCCCCGGCACGGCGGTGCGCGCCATCACTTGCTGGATCATGAAGGCTGCCAACTGCTCGGCCGTGAGCGCGGCCAGTGCGCCGCCAAACTTGCCGATGGGCGTGCGAAGGGGTGAAACGATCAGCGCGTCTTTCATTGCAGCTAAACCTCGATGGAGTGGGCAATGCCGACAGCATGGGCGGTGTTCGAAGGCGTCGGCAATTTTGCATCGCGAAAGCCCGCCTTCCAGTTGGCTTAAGCAGGCGCGGCTCGGCCCGGTCGACCTTCTTAGCCCATGGTTGATCCCCTCTTCCGCAAAAGCTAATTCCCCCTCTGCTCACGCTCCCAGCATCATGCATCGCACAACTTCAGCGGATGCAAGACATGCTCAGTTTCGATCCATCCCAATGGCTGGGACGTACCCAGGAGGTACACGACCAGCTCAGCCGTAACCTGATCCAGCGTATTGCCGCAACCTTCAATGTCGAGGCGCCAGGCCACGGCGAAGAACTGCCATGGCTGTGGCACTGGTGTTTCTTCAACGAGCCGGTCAACAGCAGCGACCTGGGGGTGGATGGACATCCGGCACTGGGCACCTTCATGCCGCCAGCCCACGGGCGCAACCGGATGTGGGCCGGCGGGCGCCTGGCGTTCATCGAGCCATTGCGCGTCGGCGCAGAAGCCACACGCAAGACACGCATCGAAAAGATCACACAGAAGCACGGCAACACCGGCTCGCTGCTGTTCGTCACCCTCAAGCATGAGTACTGGCAGGACGGCCAGCTGTGCATCTCGGAAGAACAGGACATCGTGTACCGCGAACCGAGCCCTCCCAAACTGGGCCACGGCGAACCGGTGCCCGAACAGCAATGGCAGGAGCGTGTCAGCCCTACCCCGGTGCTGCTGTTCCGCTACTCGGCATTGACCTTCAATGCCCATCGCATCCACTTCGATTGGCCCTACGTCACCGAGGCCGAAGGCTATCCCGACCTGGTGGTGCACGGTCCGTTGACCGCCACCCTGAGCATGACCGCGTTCGTGCGCGCCAATCCATTGGCCCGCGTGCGCAGCTTCTCTTTCCGCGGGTTGCGCCCGCTGATCGCCCCGGACGACTTCCAGCTCGGTGGTCGCCATACCGGTTCCGGTACAGCCCAGTTGTGGGCGAACAACGCCAGCGGCCTGTGCCAGCTCGCCGAAGTGCAATTCGACTGACTCTATAAAAACGCGCCCGCCTCGATAGCGGACGCCCATCCGAGGAACGTTCCATGAGCCAACGTAACAGCGAAGACATCAAATCCATTCGTGAAGGGGTCCGCGCCCTGTGCGCCGAGTTCGACGCTGCCTACTGGCGCAAGATCGATGAAGAAAAGGGCTTTCCGGAAACGTTCGTCAGCGCCATGACCCAGGCCGGCTGGTTGTCGGCCATGATCCCCGAAGCGTACGGCGGTTCGGGCCTGGGCCTGGCCGAAGCCTCGGTGATTCTGGAAGAAGTGAACTACTGTGGCGGTAACTCCGGCACCATTCACGGCCAGATGTACAACATGTTCACCCTGCTGCGTCACGGCAGCGAAGCACAGAAAAGCTATTACCTGCCGAAGCTGGCCAGCGGCGAACTGCGCCTGCAATCGATGGGTGTGACCGAGCCCACCACCGGCACCGACACCACGAAGATCAAGACCACCGCTGTTCGCAAGGGCGACAAGTATGTGATCAACGGCCAGAAGGTGTGGATCTCGCGAGTCCAGCATTCGGACCTGATGATCCTGCTGGCCCGCACCACGCCACTGGCCGAGGTGACGAAAAAATCCGAAGGCATGTCGATTTTCCTCGTGGACCTGCGCGAGACGATCGGCAAGGGCCTGACCGTTCAACCCATCGCCAACATGGTCAACCACGAAACCAACGAGTTGTTCTTCGACAACCTCGAACTGCCGGCCGACAGCCTGATTGGTGAAGAAGGCAAAGGCTTTCGCTACATCCTCGACGGCCTCAATGCCGAACGCACGCTGATCGCCGCCGAGTGCATTGGCGATGGTCGCTGGTTCACCGAAAAGTCCAGTGCCTATGCCCGCGACCGCGTGGTGTTCGGGCGCCCCATCGGCCAGAACCAGGGCGTACAGTTCCCGATCGCAGAAGCGCACATCGAGATCGAAGCCGCCGACCTGATGCGCTGGAAAGCCTGCGAAGAGTACGACAGCGGCCAGAATGCCGGTGCCAGTGCGAACATGGCCAAGTACCTGGCCGCCAAGGCGTCCTGGGAAGCTGCCAATGCCTGCCTGCAGACCCATGGCGGGTTCGGTTTTGCTTGCGAATACGACGTCGAGCGCAAGTTCCGCGAAACCCGTCTGTACCAGGTCGCACCGATTTCCACCAACCTGATTCTTTCCTACGTCGCCGAGCACCTGCTCGAGCTGCCACGTTCGTTTTAAGGGAACAGGCGTATGCAAAACCCAGTGATGCGTTCTGCTCTTTTCGTCCCGGGCAATCGCCCGGAACGCTTCGCGAAGGCGTTGGTCAGTGGCGCGGATATCGTCATCGTCGACTTTGAAGACGCGGTCGAGGAACAGCAAAAGGCCAGGGCTCGCGCCAATCTGAATGCCTTTCTCAACGACAACCCCGACGCCCGTGTGTGGGTGCGCGTGAACACGGCCGGGCATGCCGAATATCAGGCTGACCTCGAAATGTGCCTGCACCCGGGGGTCGATGGGATTTTCCTGCCCAAGGCCGAGAGCGCCGAGCAACTGCTGCGCGTGGCGACAACCGGCAAACAGGTGATCCCCATCATCGAAAGTGCGCGCGGCCTGGATCAGTTGCCGGCCATGGCTCGGGTACCGGGCGTGGTGCGTTTGACCTATGGCCGGCTGGACCTTGGACTGGACCTGGGCCTGACCGTGACCAGTTATGGCGCAGAACGCATGTTCGACCAGGTCAGGTACGCGCTGCTGCTGCAGACGCGACTGGCCGGTCTGGACGCCCCACTGGAAAGCGTGTTTGCGAACATCGAAGACAGTGAGCGCCTGCTGCATTACGCCCGCACGGCCGGGCACATGGGCTTTGCCGGCATGTTGTGCATCCACCCCAGACAGGTGGCCGTGGTGCACAGCGCACTGGCACCGAGTGAGCAAGATCTGGCCTGGGCGCGCCGTGTGCTCGAGGCGGCGGACGGCCGAGGCGCATTCAAACTCGATGGCGAAATGATCGACGCGCCGGTGATGGCCCGCGCCCGACAGTTTCTGGCCCTCGGCGCCGGGGCCGCCCCGCCCAAAAGTGACGGTGGTCGCTGACCGCTTCGACGTACCTGATTCAAGAGACACCCATGACGAGTTGCCTGCGCCGGTACGCCCACGACGCCCACCGGCGGGGGCAACTCAGGAGGTATCCCTGCGGCCTGCTGATGCAGCATTGCCGACAGTCGATATTGCGTAAACATTGCCTGGAGCACCCCTCGGTATGAGAGTTTTGGTCTCGATAAAGCGCGTGGTCGATTACAACGTGAAAGTTCGCGTCAAGGCGGACAATTGCGGCGTCGACCTCGCCAACGTCAAGATGTCGATGAACCCGTTCTGCGAGATCGCTGTGGAAGAAGCCGTACGCCTGAAAGAGAAGGGCGTTGCGACTGAAATCGTCGTCGTCTCCGTCGGCCCGTCCACCGCTCAGGAGC
>Ga0208788_1000025_pt1 | contig 123412 bp, 118 predicted proteins | sample Wag4_2014_7_11_3_FD_187363 | JGI IMG/M metagenome (GOLD analysis project Ga0208788, IMG submission 187363) | Fresh water mixed with fracking chemicals microbial communities from Ohio, USA - Utica-2 Time Series FC 2014_7_11 (SPAdes) (version 2) ... | reverse complement strand
GAGGCAAGAGCGCGAAAGTCGCGCTCATCGCCTGCATGCGGATATTGCTGATCAGACTAAATGCGATGCTACGGGACAGGACCGAATGGCGGTGACGAATGGCAGGGGGGAAGACAGTTGCTCCCACATTGGATCTGCCCAGAGTCTCAATCGTGCAAAATGCCCGCACCTTGCCCCCTGTCGTGCAGAATCAAACAGGCCTCCTGCCATCACCGTTTTCACAACGCGTTGATTCGTAAACAATTCCTCACCGCCAACGCTTGGCCTGATCTCTGCACCCCTTCCAGCTACCTTAATCCAGCACCGATTGCAGGGGGATGCATGACCCCAACACACAGCAAAAAACACGTGGTTGCCCATTCCGTGCGCCCCGACGCACCGCTGCATGAAGTCGAAACCAATCGCGCGCTGGCCAAGTGGCTGGCACAAATCCTCGGTCTCAAGTTTGGTGGCAGCTACGACCCGCAGCAGCATCGCGGTCGTGACTTGTACTTGTTGCCGACCCAGACCCTGGTAGGCGCCGCCAGCGCCCGTGAACTGGGGGTAAAAGGTCCGGAGGATCTATGGGGCGGCTACGTCGAGCATGACTTCATCTGCACCAAAGCCATCACCCACGGCTTGCTCAACACCCATGCCCATGCTCCGCCGGGCTGGGCGCCGCTGTTTTCCGAAAAGGTGCGAAGCGTGGTGCTCGACGGCCTGAGCGTGTTCTCCCTGGAGGATGCGCGGCCGGCGGCGCAGCATTTGCTGCACGGCGGGCCTATCCGCCTCAAACCGATTCACGCCTGCGCCGGGCGCGGTCAGGAAGTGATCGACAGCCTAGACCGCTTCGACGAAGTCCTCGCTCGCCCCGAAGCCGGAGCCCTGTTCGCCGAGGGTGTGGTGCTGGAGCAGGACCTGGATCAAGTGATCACCCACAGTGTCGGCCAAAGTTTTTTCGCAAATAAAGTGCTGAGTTACTGCGGTGATCAATACTTGACCAAGGACGCCCATGGCGAAGACGTGTATGGCGGTTCAAACCTGTTGGTGGTGCAGGGTGGCTACGACCAATTATTGCAGCTGGACCTGACCGACGACGTGAAGCTGGCGATCAAACAGGCGCAAGTGTTCGACAGCGCCGCCGACGAAGCCTATCCCGGGTTCTACGCCTCGCGGCGCAACTACGACATCGCCCAGGGCATGGCCAGCGACGGCAAGCGCCGCAGTGGCGTGCTCGAACAATCCTGGCGCATGGGCGGCGCCAGCAGCGCCGAGCTGGCGGCTCTGCAAAGCTTCGTCAACGACCCGCAGATGCGCGCGATCCGCGTGTCCTCGGTGGAAACCTACATCGACCAACCGCTGCCGGCGGACGCCATCGAGGTGTATCGCGGGCCTGCAGAAAACAGTGAATGCCTACTCAAATACGTAACGGTCAAATCCTATGACGGCTAGAAGCGAAAGCATTCAAATCGACATCGACGACGAGCAGATGAGCGGGACCTTTCTCAGCCCCAAATCGAAAGTCCCCGGGGTGCTGTTCGTACACGGCTGGGGCGGCAGTCAGGAGCGGGACCTGGAGCGGGCCAAAGGCATTGCCGGGCTGGGGTGCGTGTGCCTGACGTTCGACCTGCGCGGTCACACCGGTGGCACCGGCATTCCGCTGACCCGGGTGACCCGTGAAGACAACCTGCGCGACCTGCTGGCGGCCTACGACCGGCTGCTCGCCCACCCGGCGCTGGACACTTCGGCGATTGCGGTGGTGGGCACCAGTTACGGTGGTTACCTGGCCTCGATCCTCACGTCATTGCGCCCGGTGCGCTGGCTCGCCATGCGGGTGCCGGCCCTGTACCGCGACGAGCAATGGCATACCCCCAAGCGCGATCTGGACAAGCTCGACCTGCGCGATTACCGCAGCACCCTGGTGCGTGCCGACAGCAATCGGGCGCTGCATGCCTGTTCACAATTCACCGGGGATGTGTTGCTGGTAGAGTCGCAAACCGATGACTACGTGCCCCACGCGACCATCATGAGTTACCGCGCCGCGTGTCAGCAGACTCATTCGCTGACGCACCGAATCATCGACGGCGCCGACCATGCCCTGAGCGACCCCGTTTCACAGCAGGCCTACACCTCGATCCTGGTGGACTGGATCACGGAAATGGTGGTGGGAGAGCGGTTGAGCATTATTCAGTCCAAGTGATTTTGGGGGTGAATGGTGGGACGCCTTCGCGAGCAAGCCCGCTCCCACAGGGTATGCATTACCAACTGTGGGAGCGGGCTTGCTCGCGAAGGCGCCCGCCCAGACAACACCCATCACTTGGGCTGCTTCGATATCCGCAACGACTTCGCCTTGGCCTCCACCACCAAATACATCACCAACGTAATCAGCAACGGCAACAAAAAATAGATCGCCCGATACGCCAGTAATCCCGCCACCAGACTCCCCCGCGACGCCTCGTGTTGCAGCAGCGCCACGAACACCGCTTCCAGCACCCCCAGCCCCGCAGGAATATGAGTGATCACCCCGGCAATGGCACTGATCAGCAGCACACCCAACACCAACGGATAGTCGAGCTTGCTTGGCAGCAACGTGAAAATCACCGCCGCCATCAGCGACCAGTTCAACGCCCCCAGGGCCAGTTGCAGAATGGCCATGCGCAGCGATGGCAAGTTGATTTCCACCCCGCGAATGGCCCACTCCCGGCGCTTGGAAAACCGGCACGCCAGCAGATACCCGGCACTCACCAGCAGCAACAACACGCCCACCGCCTGCAGCGCGCCGCTGCTCAGTTTCCAGCCCGGCGGCATGCGCACCAGCCCACTGCTGAAGATGGCGCCGGCGATCAGCATGTAGCCGAACCAGTTGGTCGCCAGGCTCAGGCCGAGGATTTTCGCGATGTTGCCTTTGCTCACCCCAAGCCGAGAATACAGGCGATAACGCATGGCGATACCGCCAACCCAGGCGCTCAGGTTGAGGTTGAAGGCATAGCTGATGATCCCCACCGGCAGGATCTGCTTCCACGTCAGGTCCTGGCGGATGTAGGTGCGGCCGATCAGGTCGAAGCAGGCATAGACCAGAAAACTCGCCAGGGTCAGCCCAGCGGCGATGATCAGCGTGCGCACCTTGAAATCGGTCAGTGTGTCGAACACCTCATTCCATTCGATGCGCGAAGCGAACATCGTCAACAGCACGATCAGCGCCAGAAAAAACAGCATCGTCAGCGGTTTCTTCCAGCGGCTCAGACGCGATTTGGTCGGGTGCTCGGCGTGCGGTAACGACTGGGCTTCAGTGCGGCTCATGCTTGTCGCTCCCTGCCGGTGAAGTGAAGGTTTTCAGGCGTGGCTTATGCGCCGGCAACCACCCGGCCCAGGCCGGAAAATGCCGCAGGAAATGGAACACCAGGAAACCCACGGTCATGTGCCAGACCCGCCCCCGGGGCGCCTTGTCCACCGACATGAGTTTGCAATGGTTTTCGCTGAGCTCCTCGAGACGCTCGTACAGGTCACGGTTGAATGCGCGGTCGCGGATCAACACGTTGGCTTCCAGGTTCATCGACAGGCTCAACGGATCGAGGTTGCTCGAGCCCACGGTGCTCCAGTCTTCATCCACCAGCGCGACTTTGCCGTGCAGCGGGCGGGCGCAATATTCGTAGATTTTCACCCCGGACTTGAGCAGGTAGTCGTAGGTCATGCGCGCCGCCAGTTTGGCCACCAGCACGTCGGGCTGGCCCTGCAGGATCAGGCGCACATCGACACCGCGCCGCGAGGCGTTGCGGATCTCGCGCAGCAATCTGAAGCCCGGAAAAAAATAGGCGTTGGCAATCACCACGCGGCGCTGGGCCGTACGCAATACCTGGCGATAAACCTCTTCGATGTCGGTCGAGTGCTCGTTGTTATCGCGGTACACCAGGCGCACCTGGCCATCGTGGTCATTGAAGGCCATCTCCGAGCGGCGCTGCCAACGCTGCTGCCACCAGTACTTGGCCCGCGCCGGGCGGCCGCATTGCAGCAGGGCAAAGTGATGAATGTCGGCCACCGCCGGGCCCTGGATCTCCACCGAATAATCCTGCTTGGCCTCGGGGCCGAAGTCGGCCAGGTGATCACCGGAGAAGTTGATACCGCCGACGAACGCAATGGTCCCGTCCACCACGACAATCTTGCGGTGCAGCCGACGGAACCAGTTGGTGCGAATGCCCAGCCGCTTGGGCGCCGGGTCGAACATCTGCAGGTGCACGCCGGCGCCGCTGAGTGCCGTGAGATAACCGGTGCTCAGCTCGCCACAGCCAAACCCGTCGAAACTGGCGGTGACCCGCACCCCACGTTGGGCGGCCTCGATGAGCACGGTCTTGAGTTCTTCGCCGACCTTGTCCTCGAACACGATGAAGGTTTCCAGGAGGATTTCGGTCTTGGCCTGGCGCATGGCTTCGAACACCCGCGGGAAATACGCTTCGCCGTTTTCCAGCAACTCGACGCGGTTGTTGCCGTGCCAGCGGTACTCGACATCGACCGCGGCGGGCTCGTTTCTCGGCGGCGCGGCAATCGGTTCCACACTGGTTTTTTCCATCGGCGAAATGTTCATAGTTCGATCTCCACCGATAGCGGTGCGTGGTCAGAGAGGTGTGACCAGGGCCGGGTCGTCAGGACCTGCGGCACACTGGCCTTGAGGTTGCGTACATAAATGCGGTCCAGGCGCAGCGCCGGCAATCGCGCCGGAAAACTGCGCGCCGGTTTGCCATGGTGCTCGGCGAATACCTCGCGCAAGCCGCAGGGTTTGAGCAGGGCATCGGCGCGCTGGCGCCAGTCGTTGAAATCACCGGCGACGATCACCGGGGCATCGTCCGGCAGCGCTTGCAGATGACGGGCCAGCAGTTTGAGTTGTTCATTGCGGTGGGTTTCGCGCAGGCCCAAATGGACGCAGATCGCATGCAATTCCGGGCCTTCACCGGGCAGGCGCAGCACGCAATGCAAAATGCCGCGGTTCTCGTGGCCGCTGATGGACACATCCACATTGTCGTGACGCACGATCTGGAATTTCGACAGCAACGCGTTGCCGTGATCGCCCGCCGGATAGACTGCATTGCGGCCGTAGGCGAACTGCGGCCACAGGGTGTCGGCAAGGAACTCGTATTGCGGCACCGCAGGCCAATTGTCGTAGCGTTTGGGATGCTGCTCGTGGGTGCCGTGGACTTCCTGCAAAAACACCACATCGGCCGAGACGCTGCGCACCGCTTCGCGCAGTTCCGGCAGGATGAAACGGCGGTTGAGTGCAGTAAAACCCTTGTGGGTGTTGACCGTCAGCACCGTAAAGCGGTGCACCGTTGGCTCGGCGATGGCCTGCTCATCGGTGACGCCGACCGGTTCGCGAATGGTCATGGCAGCGCTCCTTCGGCAACGGGCTCACCGGGGGCGGTGGCCAGGGTGTGGTCGAGGTTGAATCGCTCCAACAGTCGGCGTGCATCGAAGGGCGCGCGGACTTTGACGTCGTTATCGAAATAGCAGAACACTTCTCGGGATTTACGCGCCCGGGGCTTTTGCCGAGGTGCGATCAATTGCGCATCGCCCGGTTGCCGCCCGTGATGCCAGGCCTCGATCCGTTCTCCCCAGCGCTTGAGCGCCTGGGGTGTGTAGCCGCTGGCATAAAGTTCTTCGGCGCCGTGCAGACGCAGGTAGACGAAGTCGCTGGTGAGGTCCTCGCGATACGGCCATTTGCCGGCGGTGTCGGCGATCACCAGGGCGGTGTTGTAGCGTCTGAGCAAGCGGATAAAGGCCGGGTCGATAAAGCTGTCGTTGCGGATCTCCACGGCGTGGCGCAGCGGCTTTTTCCTGTACGCCTTGAGGCTGGCGTGACCGTGCAGGTGCGCGTCGTGCTGACGGGCGAGGGCGGCAGCCTGTTCGGTGTCGTGGGGCAGCTGTTCGAGAAAGCTTTCGAACAGTTCGGCATCGAATTTGAAGTTGGGCGGGAACTGCCAGAGGATCGGGCCGAGCTTTTCCTTGAGTTCCAGCACTCCCGAGGCGAAGAAATTGGCCAGGGGCTTATGGATGTCGCGCAGGCGTTTGACGTGGGTGATAAAACGCGGGGCTTTGATGCTGAAGACGAAATGCGCCGGCGTTTGGCCATACCACTGGGCATAGCGTTCGGGCCGTTGCAGGGCGTAGAACGATCCATTGATTTCGATGCTGTTGACCGCCCGCGACGCGAACTGCAATTCGCGTTTCTGGGGCAAACCCTTTGGGTAGAAATCCCCCCTCCAGGGCGTATAGCGCCAGCCTGAAATGCCAATGTGAATCGCCGCCATGTCGCCTCCTTCCGAATGCCCCGTTCTTTTGCTGACTGTGGGAGGGCGGCGAAAGTTTCTATCGGGCTACAGACGGCACATTCTTCAACACCGCAACTCCCTGTAGGAGCGAGCATGCTCGCGATGGTCGTCAACGGTAACGCGTGCTTTCTGAATACCCGCGTTGTCCTTGCGTCCATCGCGAGCATGCTCGCTCCTACAGAGGTCTGTCAGTGACCGGCGATCACGCGGCGGGAGGCCTGGGCATAGGCTGGCCCCACCCGATCCAGGCGACCGCTCCACGCGGTCAGCGCCAGCGCCACCAGCACCACCAGGCCACCGATCCACGCGGTATGGATCAGCCCCAGGTGGGCGACAATCAAACCACCGCCCCAGGAAAGGTGCTGAGGGTCAGCGCGAGCAAGGCAATGGGCATGGCTGCAACTCCGGTGGGTGGATTGATGGAGCGCAGTGTCGGGGTTTGCGATGTGCGGAAAAATACAGGGATGGGCATTTGATATTTGCGCTGACCGCAAGGATCGAAGCGCTCTTGTGGCGAGGGAGCTTGCTCCCGTTGGGGTGCGAAGCCCCCCAAAACCTGCCGACCGGATTCCACTGATACACCGCATGCACAGGATTTGCGACGGCTTCGCAGCCGAGCGGGAGCAAGCTCACTCGCCACAAGGGTGGTCTGGATCTGTTGATTCGAACCCGAATACCGAACTTGCCGGCCATTTCCCGATCAGTTCCTTACAGTCTCATCCAAAGGAGCGTGTGTTGATCAAGCTCAAGACCGCGATATTACTGGGGGCGCTGCTGTTTGTGGGCAGCGAGGAACTGGAAGCCGCCGCGATCCCGGGTGTGGCCGCCACTGCCGCGACTCCGCCGGCACACCCGCAACCGTTGGTGCAGGGCGGATTGCTGGGGGCCATCAGCTCCAGCATCGACGAGGTGCAGGACAAGTTCGACCTCAACGAAAACCTGATCGACGCCTGGCGCCTGCGCGCCGACCGGGCGGCGGATGAAGTGGATGACCTGGTCAACCGTCCTTCGGCCCGCTCGAGCTGGAGCGTGGCCGGGGATTTCCTGATGCTCAGTTGCGTCTGGGTCGCTGTCTTCGCCGCGCTCTGGCTGCTCGGCAAAGGCGTGGCGCAACGTCTGTGTCTGCATCGCCTGCTGCTCACCCGCGAGCGTGGCCAGGCCTTGTTGGGCTACGTCCTGCCCTACACCATTGCGGCGGTGGCAAGCCTGCCGCTGACGATCTATGCCAGCCATTACGTGCCGGTGTCCGCCGGGCGGGCGCTGGCGCTGTGTTTTGCCTATGCCACCAGCAGCGGTGTGTTCGCCGCGTCGCTGGTGATGTCGCTGGTGGTGCTGTTCAACGTCGGGCACAAGCGCAGGGCGGTGCAGATCATCCGCCAGGACAGCCCGCGGCCGCTGTTCGGCATCGGGTTTCTGGTTGCCCTGAGCGATGCCCTGACCAGCCCGCAGATCGCGCATCAACTGGGAAACAACCTCACCAGCAGCGTGGCGGTGGTGACCGGTCTGGCGGCCTCGATTTCCTTCGGTTTACTGGTGTTCCGCATGCGACGCCCGGTGGCCCAGTTGATACGGATCCTGCCCCTGGCCCAACGTCAGAAACAGCCAGCACTGCGCGAGACCCTGCGGATTTTTTCCGGGCTCTGGTACTGGCCGATTCTGTTGATGGTGCTGGTGTCGATCATCAACCTGATCAGCATCAGCGAGGACAATCAGCAAGTGTTGCGCAGCGCGCTGTTCACCACGGTGCTGCTGATTGCCACGGTGTTCCTGAGCACGACCCTGCATCACCTGTTCAAGACCCGCGCCGAGCCCGTCGCTCGGCGCAGCAGCGCCTATAAAGAGCGCTTTCTGAGCCTGTCCCACGCCTTGCTGCGCATCGCCATGGCCATCGTGTTCATCGACATTCTGGGGCGCATCTGGGGTGTGTCGCTGATCGAGTTCGCGGTGAGCAATTCGGTCGGTCGCGCAATCAGCGATTCACTGAGCCACATCGGCCTGATTTTCCTGGTGACCTGGATGGTCTGGGTGGTGCTGGACACGGCGATTCAGGAAGCGCTGAAACCACCCACCAACAAACGCGCGGCGCGCCAGCCCAGCACCCGGACCAAAACCATCCTGCCGCTGCTGCGCAATGCGATCAAAATCGTGCTGGTGGTGATCTGCGCGATCACTACCATGGCCAATCTGGGGATCAACGTGGCGCCGTTCCTGGCGGGTGCCGGGGTGATTGGCCTGGCCATCGGTTTCGGCTCCCAGCAACTGGTGCAGGATGTGATCACCGGCCTGTTCATCATCATCGAAGACACCCTGTCGATCGGCGACTGGGTGGTGCTCGATTCGGGGCATGCGGGCACCGTCGAAGGCTTGACCATTCGTACGCTGCGCCTGCGCGACGGCAAGGGCTTCGTGCATTCGGTGCCATTCGGCCAGATCAAGGCCGTGACCAACCAATCCCGGCAGTTTGCCTATGCGTTCTTCTCGGTGCAGTTCACCTACGACACCGATGTCGACAAGGCCATCGAACTGATCCGCGAGGCCGGGCATTCGATCAGCAACGATGCGTTCCTCAAGTACAACCTGCAGGGGCCGCTGGACGTGTTCGGCGTCGACAGGATGGACCTCAATGGCGTGGTGCTGACGGCGCAGTTTCGTACCGTGTCCGGTGGGCAGTACGCGGTCAGCCGGGCGTTCAACCAGCGCTTGAAAAAACTTGTGGATAATTGCCCGTCGGTGCAATTCGCGCAGACTTATCCACAGCAGGTTTTGATGCCCAGGCAGGGTGAGCCGATACTTGATGGCGCGGTGGAGCCGGCGCATTCGGCGGTGTTGATGCCGGATCGGTCACATCCTCAATAGGTTTGTCGCCCGTACTGGCGCCTTCGCGAGCAAGCCCGCTCCCACAATGGAGTTGCGTATACCGCTCCACTGTGGGAGCGGGCTTGCTCGCGAAGAGGCCAGTACAACCACCCTCAGTGCCGGATCAGTGTCCTGCGAACCTCAGCCCTGACCGGCTCATCCAGCTCCACCCAAAACACCTGCTTGCCCGAAATCTGCGCCGCCACCGGCAACCCATCGCGATACACCAACCGATTGCTCGCCAGTGCCGGCACTTTCGCACCCGGCAGCAGCGTGCCGGCCAGGTTCAACGGATCAACCCCGCACACCGCAATCAGACTGCCGTCATGGGCCCGCCGCCGCACTTCGCGCAGCAACGGAATCGCCTCGGGCAACGCAAACTGTTCACCCGCCAGACCACTGACAAAGCGACCGCCGCGAATCTCACCCCGGGCTTCCAACCGATGGAAAGTCCGCAACAATTCACGCCAGCTCGGCAGCCAGTCCGCTTCCCGCTCCAGCAAGCGCCAGAACACCACGCCGTAACGCCGCAGCAAAGTCATGGCGATGTGTTCCAGGGTGTCGGCGGGGGTGGTCGCCGCACGTGGGTTATCCGTCAGGGGCGCTGACGGCCCACGTCGCAACAACGCCCAGCGCCCGGCATCGTCCATGCCGCCAATGAACGCCCCGCGCCCACGACGGCTGCTGCGGTTCTGCCGTTTACTGGCCGGGGTGATCAGTGCGCGCAGGCCGGCGAAGCTGTCGGCGTTCACCAGCCCGGCGCCCACCAGTTCCTGCAGGGCGATCTCCAGTTCGGTGCGCAACACATGGGCTTCATGGGTCAGCTCATCGAAAAACAGTGCGCCGTGCTGGCGCAGGGCATCAAAGATTTTTTGGGCCTTGGGCGACAGCTCGCTGATCGGCGTCTGTTCGGTCAAGTCGCTCCACAGCCCGACCCGGTTGCGCGGCAGCAATACGATGGGGGTGTTGCGCAATGCGCTGCTGGCGCTCTTGCTGCGCGCGGTCAGGCGGGTCCACACCAGTTTGCCGCTGCGGCACAGATCATCCAGCCAGCTCGCCGAATAGTCCTTGATGCGCGCCGGCAGGATGTCGCTGTCCCAGGCCGATGCGGCGGCGGGGTAGCCTTCGAACTGGCCGATGATCGCCGGCAGCACTGTGCTGCCTTTGCCCTGGCTGGCGCTGGACAGGTGCTGCCAGTCGAACAGAAAACGCATGAAATCCTGCAGCGCCACCGGTTCGATTTCCCGCCGCAGGCGCTTGACCGTATAGCGATGAATCCGCGCCAGCAGATGACGCTCGCACCATTGGTCTTCGACGGCGCCCGGGGTGAAGCGACCGCGCAATACATAGCCTTCGCGTTCCAGTTGCGCCAGTGCCTGGAGGACTTGCTTGGGCGGCAATCCAAGGGGTTCGGCAATGGCGTTCAGCGGCAGCGGCGCAAACGCACTGAGCCGCGCGCGAATGACCTCCAATACCGCATCGTCCGTTTCCCAGGCTTCGTCGAAGCCCGGCAAGGCCTGCACTGCCGGGCGCAAAACGGCCTGTGGATAAATCGCCAACAGGCACGAGAGCCGTTCCCGGGCCAGCCACAGGGACTGGTTTATCTGGCAGGCGCGACCGCTGTCGGCCAGGGTTTGCAGCCATTCGCGCCAGTTCGGGTTGGACTGCGCCTCAACCTCGGTGATACACGCCAGGCTCATCAGCGCCTCGTGCATTTCATCCACGCCGGTGGGCGTCGGCCAGGCTTCTTCGGCCACGGCAGCGATGGCATCGATGTCCAGCGCGCCGAGGTCGTCGGTGGACTGCGGATCGGTCCATCGGCGATTGAGCACGGCTTGGGTGCGGCGCTCTTCCAGTGGCGCATCATCGAGAAAGGCGTAGGGCCGCGCACTGAGAATTTCTGCGGCCAAGGGCGAAGGCGCCGGCAAATCGCGGCTGATCAGGCGCACCTCGCCACGCTCCATGCGCCGCAACAGGGCCAGCCAGCCTTCGCTGTCCATGGCCTCGTGCAGGCAATCGTCGAGGGTTTGTTCCACCAGCGGGTGTTCGGGAATACCCCGCTCGCCAGCGAGGTTTTCCACACAGGCGATCTGATCGGGAAACACGCTGGCGATCAGGTCCTCGCTTTTCATTCGCTGGATCTGCGGCGCCACCTTGCGCCCGCCGGTAAACCGCGGCAGCGCCAGCGCCACCCCGGCATTCCAGCGCCAGCGCACGCCGAACAGCGGCGCATCGAGCACGGCCTGGATCAGAATGTGCTCGGCGCTGTTGCTGTGCAGGTAGCGCCAGACGTCGTCCAGCTCAAAGCTGTGGCTGGTGGACAGCGACAGCACGATGGCGTCTTCGCTGGCGGCGGCCTGCAATTCGAAATTGAAGGTGCGGCAGAACCGCTTGCGCAGGGCCAGGCCCCAGGCGCGGTTGATGCGGCTGCCGAACGGCGTGTGGATGATCAGTTGAGTGCCGCCGGATTCGTCGAAAAAACGCTCCATCAGCAGGGTGTCCTGGGACGGCAGGGCGCCGAGGGTCTGCCGCGCACGGGCCAGGTAATCCACCAGTTGCTCGGCGCTGGCGATGTTCAGGCCGAGGGTCTCGGTGAGCCAGTCCAGGGCCGGTTGCAGGTTGCCCGGCGTGGCCGCCAGCAGCTCATCGAGTTGCGCTTGCAGGCGTGCGACGGCAAACGACAGTTCCGCGCTGCGCCCCGGCGCTTCACCCAGCCAGAACGGAATGGTCGGCGGCTGGCCCTGGGCATCCTCGACCCGGACCTTGCCGGTTTCCACCCGCAGGATGCGGTACGAGGTATTGCCCAACTGGAACACATCACCGGCGATGCTCTCCACCGCAAAGTCTTCGTTGACGCTGCCGATGTTCAGGCCCTGGGGCTCGAGCAGCACGCTGTAGTCGGCGTTGTCCGGGATGGTTCCGCCGCTGGTCACCGCCGCCAGTTTGCTGCCGCGCCGCCCGCGCAGGGTACGGCTGACGGCGTCGCGGTGCAGGTAGGCACTGCGAACACCCTGGCGACCGTTGTAGCCCTCGGCGAGCATGCGCAGCAGCGCCTGGTAATGGTTTTCGTCCAGCGCGGCATAGGGCGAGGCCTGGCGGAACAGTGACAGCAGCGCGTCCTCGGGCCATTCCTGGCAACTGACTTCGGCGATGATCTGCTGCGCCAGTACGTCCAGCGGTGCTTGCGGGATGTGCAGGGTGTCCAGTTCGCCGCGGCGCACGCAATCGAGCAGCGCGACGCATTCGATCAGGTCGTCGCGGGTGGTGGCGAACAAGCGACCTTTTGGCGTGCCGCCGACCTGGTGACCGGAGCGACCGACCCTTTGCAGAAAACCGGCAATCGAGCGCGGCGAGGCGATCTGGCACACCAGGTCGACATCGCCGATATCGATCCCCAACTCCAGCGAGGCGGTGGCAATCAACACTTGCAACTCGCCGCGCTTGAGTCGCTGCTCGGCGTCCAGGCGAAACTCCTTGGCCAGGCTGCCGTGGTGGGCGGCCACGGCCTGCTTGCCCAGGCGTTCGCTCAGGTGCCGGCTCAGGCGTTCGGCCAGGCGTCGGGTGTTGACGAAAATCAGCGTGGTGCGGTGTTCGCGGGCCAGGGCGGCGAGGCGGTCGTAGACCCGTTCCCAAACGTCATTGGCCATCACCGCTGATAAGGGCACCGGCGGCACTTCGATGCCCAGGTCCCGTGGGCGGGCATGGCCGATGTCGATGATCTCGCAATCACGATCGCGACCGACCAGAAAGCGCGACACCGCCTCGATGGGCTTTTGCGTGGCTGACAGGCCGATGCGCACCAGAGGCTCGGCGCACAGCGCCTGCAAGCGCTCCAGGCTCAGGGCCAGGTGACTGCCGCGCTTGCTGTCGGCGATGGCGTGGATTTCATCGACGATCACCGTGCGCGTGGTTTTGAGCATCTGCCGGCCGGAATCGGAGCCGAGCAACACGTAGAGCGATTCCGGGGTAGTGACCAGAATATGCGGCGCCCGCTTGCGCATCGCCGAGCGTTCTTTTTGCGGGGTATCGCCGGTGCGCACGGCGGTGGTGATCAGCAGTGGGGGCAGGTTCATTGCGCGCAATTGTTCAGCGATACCGGCCAGCGGGTTTTGCAGGTTGATCTGGATGTCGTTGGACAGCGCCTTGAGCGGTGAGACGTAGACCACCAGGGTTTCGTCGGGCAGGCCTTCGGTGCTTTCCAGGCCACGGTGCACCAGGTCGTCAATGACGGCGAGGAACGCGGTGAGGGTCTTGCCGGAACCGGTCGGGGCGGCGATCAGGGTCGAGCGGCGCTGGCGGATCAGCGGCCACGCCCGGGCCTGGGCGGCGGTGACCGTCGCAAAGGTATTGCCGAACCAGGCGCTGACGGCGGGGTGGAAGCCGTTCAGGGCGCTGTCTGCGGGGATGGGCAGGTTCATGCAGCCATTTATGCGGGTGGGGCGGGGAGGATGCAAGTACCGCTGGAGATCTGTGGCATCTCCGGGGCCCCATCGCCAGCAGACTGGCTCCCACAAACGAGCACATGCCCATGGGGGAGCCAGCCTGCTGGCGATAGAGGCCGCACAGGCGCCACAAATCCCGCACATCGACACTTTACGGATGACGGTTGCGCACTAAACCCGCAAAATGCAACGATTCCTGCAACTATCGACGACATCGCCCACACGCGCTGTCGATAAAACCCTTGTACCAATCAGACTGGGCCTGCTGACTTTATGCGAATGCGCCTTATGTTACTGGGCGGCGGAAATGCCCTTGGGCAGGCGCTGATTCGCCTCGGTGCAGAGGAAGACATCGGTTTCCTCGCCCCCCGCCCACCGCAAGACGGTTGGGATGCCGCGAGCCTGACCCAACTGCTGGACGACACCCGCCCGGACGCTTTGATCAATCTCGCCTACTACTTTGACTGGTTCCAGGCGGAGGCCGTCAGCGAGCAGCGTCTGGCCGGGCAGGAGCGCGCGGTCGAGCGCCTGGCCGAACTGTGCCAACACCACAACATCGTCCTGGTGCAGCCTTCGAGCTATCGGGTGTTCGACGGCTCCCGCGCCACCGCCTACAGCGAAAAAGACGAACCGGTTCCCCTGGGCTTGCGCGGTCAGGCGTTGTGGCGGATCGAGCAGAGCGTGCGCGCCACGTGTCCACAACACGTACTGCTGCGATTTGGCTGGCTGCTGGATGACAGCCCCGAGGGGACGCTGGGGCGTTTTCTCAGCCGTGCGGAGCATCCGGAAGCGTTGCTGATGGCGGATGACCGCCGTGGCAATCCGACGCCGGTGGACGACGCGGCGCGGGTGATCATCTCGGTGCTCAAGCAACTCGATTGTGCGGCGCCGCTGTGGGGCACCTATCACTATGCCGGGCATGAGGCGACCACGCCGCTGGCCCTGGGGCAGGCGATCCTCACCGAAGCCCGCGCGCTGCATCCGCTGGCCATCGAAGCCCCCACCGCCCAGGCCCACGCCGCCCGCCCCGACGCCGCTGAAGAGCCGCAACACGCGGTGCTGGCCTGCAAGAAGATCCTGCATACGTTCGGGATCAAGCCACGGGCCTGGCGCGCAGCCCTGCCGGGTTTGCTGGACAGGTTCTACCGCCACGGCTGACGGTCGTGGGCACCCCCGTCATCGAGTGAACGCAATCACCTGTAGGAGCGAGCATGCTCGCGATGAGCCTGAGAACACCGCGGGGTGTCAGGCAGCCAACGTCAACGTTGACGACCATCGCGAGCAGGCTCGCTCCCACAGGGACGGGTCAGAACCTGTAACCCACACCCACCATGTAAATGAACGGATCCGCATCCACGTTCACCCGTGCCCGGGTGCCCGGTGCGACGGCGTCGTTTTCCACGGTGGCACGGGTGTCGATGTTGATGTAGCGCATCTGCGCGTTGATCAGGATGTTGTCGGTCAGCATGTAGTCGGCGCCGACCTGAAACGCCATGCCCCAGGAGTTCTTGGTGTTGAAGTTGCTGAAGCCATTGGCCCGCGCTTCGCTGCCCACATGCTCGTCGTACATCCAGGTGTAATTGACGCCTGCGCCGACATAGGGCTGGAAGGCGGATTTGGCGTCGAGCGGGTAGTAGACCAGGCTCAGGGTCGGCGGCAGTTGCTTGAAGCTGCCGAGCTTGCCATTGGCCGCGCTCAGGGCCGTGCCCTTGATTTTGACCTCGTGCTCGAACGGCGTGGCCGCCAGCAACTCGATGCCAAGGTGATCGGTGATCATGTAGGCGAAGTTCAGGCCCAGTTGCGTGTCGCTGCCAAGGGTCGCCTTGCCGCCCAGATCGGCACCGCGCAACGGGCCCTGATCGACCTTGACGCTGGAACTGTCGGTATTGGGATTGACGGTGATCGCACCGGCACGCACCAGGATGTCACCAGCCTGGTGAGCGTGGGCGAGCGGGGCTGCGATCGCCAGAGCAATCAGCGAGGCGCCGAGCAAGGACTTGTTCATGGGGGCTCCAAAGGACGTTAAAAATCTTTGATGTCCAATGGTAAGGCGCCTAACGATTCGGTCTTTTGACTCAGCTCAAGGAAACAGTGATGGGCTTTGATTTTGTGGGGTTTTTGGGGGCCTCTTCGCGAGCAAGCCCGCTCCCACAGGGGATTTGCATGCACCTTGAATCCCCTGTGGGAGCGGGCTTGCTCGCGAAGGCGAACTGCCGGACAGCACAAAAATCAGCGGAATTTCACTCCGGCAATTCATACAGGTAAATCTTGTCCGCCTCCATCTGATACCCGGCATCGGCCAATTCGCTGCTGGAGGCCTTGACCTGCAGGGGGCCCTCGACCCAATACGGCTGATACAACTCGTCGACCTTCACCCCCACTTCGCTTTTGACGTGCACGATCTGGTTCGACGGCGGTGGCGGGACGTGGATGCAGGCGCCGAAATACGGCACCAACAGGAACTCCGTGGTGCGCCCCTCTTCGTTCACTTCCAGCGGCACGATGTAACCGGGCAGGCGAATATCCTGACCATCGAGGGCCTTGACCACAGGCGCGTTGGGCATGTCCTGCCTGGCCGCCGGTGCGGATTCGGCCGCCAGCGCATCGCCCATTTTCGACAGGTCGTGCAGGGGCGTCATGTTCGGCACTTCCGGCATGGCGTCCGGCGGGATCATTTCCGACCAGGTCAGCTCTTTCGGCTCGGCTGCCCACAGCGGCAGGGCGATCACCATCAACAGCGCAAGCAGAGCGCGGGGCATCTTCAACGTCCTCATAATCGGATAGACAAGCCATCGGCCAGGGATTGGCGATACGCGCGCCAGGCCGGCACGCTGCCCATCAGCAGCGCGGCGATCAGAATGCCAGCAAGCAGCGTCCATTCATATTCACTTGGCCATGCCAGCGGCAGAAACAAGCCGTAATTGGCCTGCACGTAACCCTGTGCGGCGGCGATGCACACATACAGCAGCGCCACCCCGGCGACCACGCCCGCCAGCGCCAGGGCGAACGCTTCCAGTACCAGCAGGGTCGCGATGTGCCACGGCCGCGCACCCACCGAACGCAGAATCGCCATCTCGCGCCGGCGTTCGTTGAGGCTGGTGAGAATCGCCGTGAGCATGCCGATCAGCCCGGTCAACACCACGAACAGCGAGATCACGAACAAGGCTTTTTCCGCGGTGCCCATCAGGCTCCACAACTCTTGCAACGCCACGCCCGGCAGGATCGCCAGCAACGGTTCGCCACGGAATTCGTTGATCTCGCGCTGCAAGGCAAAAGTGGAAATCTTGCTGTTGAGGCCGAGCATGAACGCGGTGATCGCCTGTGGCGTCAGGTCCATGTTGCGCGCCTGATCGGCGGTGACACGACTCTCGCCCCGGGCCGGTACGCCGTTGTGCCAGTCGATGTGAATGGCCTCCATGCCGCCCAGGCTGATGTGCAGCGTGCGGTCCACCGGGGTGCCGGTGCGTTTGAGAATGCCGACCACGGTGAACGGCTTGTCGTCATGCTTGACCAGGCTGATCGCCGCCACGCCATGGGCCAGCACCACATTGTCACCGAGTTTGTAATGCAGCGCATCGGCCACTTCGGCCCCTAGCACCACTTCGAACGGATCGCTGGCGAAGGCGCGGCCGTCGGCCAGTTCCAGGTGTTGCTGACGACCGTACTGGTAGTGCTCGAAGTAGGCCTCGGTGGTGCCCATCACCCGATAGCCGCGATGTGAATCACCGAGGGACATCGGGATCGCCCACTTCACTTTCGGGTTGTTGGCGAAATGTTCGAAGCTGTCCCAACGGATGTTGTTGGTGGCATTGCCGATGCGGAACACCGAATACAACAGCAGGTTCACCGAGCCTGAGCGTGCGCCGACGATCAGGTCGGTGCCGCTGATGGTGCTGGCGAAACTGGCCTTGGCTTCGGTGCGCACGCGCTCCACGGCCAGCAGCAGGCAGACCGACAGGGCGATGGCGAACGCGGTGAGGATCGCGGTGAAGCGGCGGTTAGCCAGGCTGGCCATGGCTAGACGAAACAGATACATCTCAGACCTCTGCGGACGTGGCGGCGCGATTGAGTTCGGCCAGCGACAGGTGGCGATCGAACAGCGGTGCCAGGCTCTGGTCATGGCTGACGAACAACAGGCTCGACCCGGCCTCGCGGCATTCGGCGAACAGCAGGCGAATGAAGTTCTCGCGGGCGTCGTAGTCCAGGGCTGAGGTCGGTTCGTCGGCGATCACCAGTTCCGGCTGGCCAATCAAGGCTCGGGCGGCGGCGACCCGTTGCTGTTGGCCGATGGACAGCGAGTCGGCGCGACGACTGAGGATGTGCTCATCCTTCAAGCCCAGGTGTGCGAGCAAGGTAGCGGCGGCTTTGTCGACACTGCCGTGGCGCTGCCTGGCCCTTTGTGCGCGCAACGTCGAGAAATGGCAGGGCAGTTCGACGTTCTCGCGCACCGACAAAAATGGCAGCAGGTTGAATTGCTGGAAGATGTAACCGGTGTGATCGACACGAAAGTGATCGCGGGCACCGGCCGACAGTTGCGTCAGCTCCTGGCCGAGCAGGCGAATGCTGCCGCGATCAGGCTTTTGCACACCGCCGAGCAGGCCCAGCAGGGTGGTCTTGCCACTGCCGCTTGGGCCCTTGAGGAACAAAGTTTCCCCCGGTTCCAGGCGAAAGCTCGGGATGTCCAGCAACGGCGGGTGACCGGGCCAACTGAAGCCCAGGTCGGACAGTTCGATGAGTGCTTGGGTCATGTGAAACCGGTCAGGTTGATGGTGATGCCTGTGGGAGCGGGCTTGCTCGCGGATGCGGTGTGTCATGCAACGCTGATGTCGACTGACACACCGCCTTCGCGAGCAAGCCCGCTCCCAGCGTTCGATTTTTAGCGGATTCAGAATTTGAGCGCCGCAGCCTTCGCCGTCACTTCAAGCCCTTGCTGCCCGCTCGGGCCGATCAGTTGTACCTGAATTTTCTGGGTGGCCGGGAACGTGTTGAAAATATTCGCCAGGTCCAGGGTTTTCAGCGCACCCGGTGTTGCGCAGGTGAAGTGATAGTGGGCGTGGATTTCACTGTGGTCGTGGTGATGTTCGTCCTTGGCGTCTTCGTCGTGATCGTCATCGGCGTCCGGCTTGTCACCGAACAACGGGCTCTCCAGTTCCTGGCTTGCCACCACGCAACCGGCGGCTGGCGGCAGGCTGAACAGCGCCAGGGGCTTTTCAAGCCGCGCGCGGGTGGCGGCGACCTTGGCCTTGTCGGCATCGGAGGTAGCAGCGTGTTCGAAGCCCACCAGGTTCATCGCCGGGCTTTCCAGTTCCAGCTCCAGGGTCTGGCCATCCAGCGCCGCGTTCAGACGACCTACGCCATGTTCATGGGCGCCGAGGCTGCCGTGCTCGTGATCATGGTCATGCTCGTCGGCCGCCTGTGCGACGGCCAGCGGCAACAAGGCAAACGGCAAAGCGAGCAGCAGACGACGCATGTTGAATCTCCGTAGATGAAAAATATGTTATGTAATCTTATAACGTAAGTGCGGAGAGTTTGACTGCCTGCTTGGCGTTGCACAAGCCCCATGGGAGCATGCAAGGCAGAAATATGCGGGAGCAGACCTATGTTGCGAATTCGCGGAAGCATCGGCGACTGGCCGGTGGATTTGACGCTGGAGATGGATGACGCCGACTGGGCGCGGCTGGGTGCGCAGTTGCAGGTGGAAAAGACCGAAGCCGTTGCGGCGCCGGCCAAGCCGTTGAATCAGGATGATGCGCCGTGGCAGATCGCCCGGGACCTGCTGCGCCAGGCGGGGCAAATGAGCGGGCCGGATCTGCTGGAGCAGTTGGAAGGATTGACCGGCAGCGCGGCGGCGGGCAAGCGCCTGTTGGTGCGCTTGCGTCATAGCCCGGATGTGAAGGTGGAGAGTGGCGGGGATACGCCGTTGTATCACTGGATCAATCGCGGCCTGTAATTGCAGCAGGGCTTGCCCGCGATAGCGACCTCATCGCCGGCAAGCCGTGTTCCTGCAAGGGCGAATCAATACAGCGCAGCGAACAACTTGCGACGGTAGGTGGTCACCAGCGGGTGATCATTGCCCAGCAATTCGAACACCTGCAGCAAAGTCTTGTGAGGCAAGCCTTCGCTGTAGCTGCGATTGCGCATGAACAGCTTGAGCAAGCCATCCAGCGCCGCTTCGTATTGCTGGCGGGCCAGTTGCTGAATCGCCAGTTGATAGACCGCCTCATCATCCAGCGGATCTTTCGCCAGCCGGGCCTTCAGGTCGGCGGCGTCCGGCAAGTCCTTGGCCAGGCCCAGGAACTTGATCTGCGCCTTGGCGCCGGCCAGGGCGGCCTTGTGCTCATCGCTCTTGACCGCATCGAGTACGGCCTGCGCTTCACCCAGTTCGCCGCGTTCGGTGAGGCAGCGCGCATACAGAATCAGCGCCTTGGCGTTGGTGTTGTCTTCGCCCAGCAGCACTTTGAGAATGGCCTCGGCGTCGGCAAAGCGACTGTCGTCGAACAGCGCCTGAGCCTGTTCGAACGGATCGGCAGCGGCGGGCGGCGGCATCTGCACATGGGGTTCGAGCAATGCCCGAACGGCGGACTCCGGTTGCGCCCCGGCAAAACCATCGACCGGTTGACCGTCCTTGAACAGCACCACCGTCGGCAGGCTGCGGATACCGAAGCGGGCGACGATGTCCTGCTCGAGGTCGCAGTTGACCTTGGCCAGCAACAACTCGCCCTGATAGCTCTCGGCGATGGTCTGCAACATCGGCATCAGCACCTTGCAAGGCGCACACCATTCGGCCCAGAAATCCACCAGAACCGGTTTGTGGAAAGAGTTCTCGATCACCGACTGGTCGAAATCGGCAGTCGTGGCGTCGAAGATGTACGGCGTTGGCTGACTCATGGGGGATCTCGTAAAAGCGTGGATGGGGCAACTATACGGCTTGGTGGGGTGTGGCCGGAAGGGTGGGCAGTCAACGCCGCGCGTGGTACAGGCTCACATGCCGAAACTCTTCGGGTTCACACAAATCCGGCAGCGTCATCGCTTCGAGCATCTCGATGCGCCGATACAGCGGATGCTGAAAATCCCGCACCCGTGAATCCGCCACCAGTGCCTCTCGACCCCGACTGAGGAACTCATCGAGCAATGGCAGGTTCGCCCGGTCGTACAGCACATCCGCCACCAGAATCAGATCGAAGCGATCGGCCTCGGTGAAAAAATCGGTGGAGTAGCTCAACTGCACATCATTGAGTTGGGCATTCGCCCGGCAGGCCGCGATTGCCAGCGGGTCCAGATCACAGGCCACCACTTCCAGCGCTCCCGCCTTGACCGCGGCAATCCCCGCCACCCCGGAACCGGCGCCGAAATCCAGCACCCGCTTGCCTTTGACCCATTCGGGGAACTCAGCCAGATAGCGGGCCACCGCCAGGCCGCTGGCCCAGCAGAAACTCCAGTAGGGTGGTTCATGCAGGATGCGCCGGGTTTCTTCCGGGCTGAAGGCGCGGTCCATGTTGTCGCCGTCGATCAGCCACAGCTTCAACTCGGTGTTCGGCAGCTCACAGGCGACCAGGCGCGCATCACCGAGCAGTTCACCCAAAGCCTGTTGCAGGTCCAGCGGTGTATTCATGGGGCTTTGACGAATTGCAGTTGGCCCAGGGCCTGGGTCGTGGGCTGGGTGATCAGTTGCGACGGCAGGTGCAGGATCAGCTGGCCGGACTGGGTGGCGCGGCCCCGCAGTTCAACGCGGGCCCCCGCCGGAAAGGATTCCGGGTTGAAGCGCAACTGAAACGGCAACACCTGATTGGTGCCGATCAGGCTGGAACTGGCGAGCAATTGTTGCGGGCGGTCCTTGTCGTCGATCACCAGCAGCGCCAGTTCGATTTCGGCGCCGGCCGGCACGCCCTGCAGGGTGCCGCTCAACTCCCGTTGATAGGCTGGCAACGGTCCGAGGTTGACCGACTCCCTGGCTCTCTTCTGGGCCTGCTCCGGCGCAGGGCCCGGGGTCGGCGGTTGAGGCTTGGGCGCATCGCTGCCGCAGGCCACCAACAGGCTGAAAAGACTGAGCAAAACAAGCGGTCTTAGGGACATTTGCGGCTCCAGCAAAACATGATCCATATATAGCCAGTCTGTATACCGCAAACCCTATGGCTTGTCTTGCCACGGGGATGCGCTACCATGGCCCTCCCTTTTTTTGTTGCCTGCCACCATGCACTGTCCCTTCTGCGGTGCCAACGACACCAAGGTCATCGACTCGCGTCTGGTCGCCGAGGGCGAACAGGTGCGCCGCCGGCGCGAATGCCTGGCCTGCGGCGAGCGTTTCACGACGTTCGAAACCGCTGAACTGGTGTTGCCGCGCCTGATCAAAACCGACGGCAGTCGCCAGCCGTTCGACGAAGAAAAACTCCGCGCCGGCATGCAGCGCGCGCTGGAAAAGCGCCCGGTGAGTGTCGAGCGTCTCGAATCGTCGCTGGTGCACATCAAACACAAACTGCGCGCCACCGGCGAGCGCGAGGTCAAATCCCTCGTGGTCGGTGAGCTGGTGATGGCCGAGCTGCAAAAGCTCGACGAAGTCGCCTACATCCGCTTCGCTTCAGTGTATCGGCGCTTTCAGGACCTCAACGAGTTCCGTGAAGAGATCGATCGCCTGGCCCGTGAACCGGTGAAAGAATGACCACACCCGCAGAGCTTGCCATCCTCGACGCCCAGTACATGGCCCGCGCACTGGAACTGGCGCGCAAGGGTCATTACACGACCCATCCCAACCCAAGGGTTGGCTGCGTGATCGTGCGGGACGGGCAGATTGTCGGCGAAGGCTGGCACGTGCGCGCCGGCGAACCCCATGCCGAAGTCCATGCCCTGCGCGCCGCCGGTGAACTGGCCCGGGGCGCGACCGCTTACGTGACCCTCGAACCCTGCAGCCACCATGGCCGTACGCCGCCCTGCGCCGACGCGCTGGTGAATGCCGGTGTGGCGCGGGTCGTGGCCGCCATGCAGGACCCGAACCCGGACGTGGCCGGTCGCGGTCTGCAACGCCTGGAGCAGGCCGGCATCGCCACGGTCAGCGGCGTGCTGGAAAGCGAGGCGCGCACGCTCAATCAAGGCTTCCTCAAGCGCATGGAGCACGGCTTGCCGTTCGTACGGGTCAAGCTGGCGATGAGCCTGGACGGTCGCACGGCGATGGCCAGCGGCGAAAGCCAATGGATCACCGGCCCGGCGGCGCGTTCGGCGGTACAGCGGCTGCGCGCCCAGGCCAGCGTGGTGCTGACCGGCGCCGATACGGTGCTGGCGGACAACGCACGCTTGACCGTGCGCGCCGAAGAGTTGGGTCTGGATGCCGAACAAACCGCCCTGGCCCTGAGCCGTCCGCCGCTGCGGGTGCTGGTGGACGGCCGCTTGCGGGTGCCGCTGGATGCGCCGTTCTTCAAGGCGGGCCCGGCGCTGGTCGCCACCTGTGTGGCAGTGGAAGAGCAGTATGCCAATGGCCCTGAATGCCTGATCGTGCCGGGCTACGATGGCCAGGTCGACTTGCGTCAGTTGCTGGTCGAACTCGCACACCGTGGCGTCAACGAGGTCTTGGTCGAGGCCGGCCCACGGCTGGCGGGCGCCTTTGCCCAGCTCGGCCTGGTGGATGAATTCCTGATCTTCATCGCCGGTAAATTCCTCGGTTCCACGGCGCGGCCATTGCTGGATTGGCCGCTCGCGCAAATGAAAGATGCACCGGAACTCAAAATCACCGACATTCGCGCCGTGGGCGATGACTGGCGAGTCACTGCCATCCCTTCGCCAGCAGCGAGCGTATAATTCCAGGCCAGTTAAAGCGCTGGCCCTGTTCTCGAGGAGAACCCCATGTTCACCGGCATCATCGAATCGATCGGCAGTATTCGTGCATTGACCCCAAAAGGCGGAGATGTGCGGGTTCATGTCGAAACCGGCAAGCTCGACCTGAGCGACGTCAAGCTGGGCGACAGCATTGCGGTCAACGGCGTGTGCCTGACCGCCGTTGAATTGCCGGGCAACGGCTTCGCGGCGGACGTCAGTCGTGAAACCCTGGACTGCACCGCCATGAACGACCTCAAGAGCGGCAGCCCGGTCAACCTGGAAAAAGCCCTGACCCCGACCACTCGCCTGGGCGGGCATCTCGTCAGCGGCCACGTCGACGGCGTGGGCGAAGTGGTTGCCCGCACCGAGAACGCCCGGGCCGTGGAGTTCCGCATCCGCGCGCCAAAGGAACTGGCCAAGTACATCGCCCACAAGGGCTCGATCACCGTCGACGGCACCAGCCTGACCGTGAACGCGGTCGACGGCGCCGAGTTCCTGCTGACCATCATTCCGCACACCCTGAGTGAAACCATCATGGCGTCGTACCAGCCAGGTCGACGGGTGAACCTGGAAGTCGATTTGCTTGCCCGTTATCTGGAGCGCCTGCTGTTGGGCGACAAGGCTGCGGAGCCGGCTGCCGGTAACATCACCGAAAGCTTTCTGGCCGCCAACGGCTACCTCAAATCCTGAAGCTCAAATGTCGAAATAAGGGGGTGCCTTGTGGCGCTCAATAGCATCGAAGAACTGGTAGAAGACATCCGCCAAGGCAAGATGGTCATCCTCATGGATGACGAAGACCGCGAGAACGAAGGTGACCTGATCATGGCCGCCGAGTGCTGCCAGGCCGAGCACATCAACTTCATGGCCAAGCACGCCCGCGGCCTGATCTGCATGCCGATGAGCCGTGAGCGCTGCGAACTGCTCAAGCTGCCATTGATGGCGCCGCGCAACGGTTCCGGTTTCGGTACCAAGTTCACCGTGTCGATCGAAGCGGCCACCGGCGTGACCACCGGCATCTCCGCCGCCGACCGCGCGCGCACCGTACAGGCTGCCGCTGCCAAAGACGCCAAGGCCGATGACATCGTCAGCCCGGGCCACATCTTCCCGCTGATGGCCCAGGCCGGCGGCACCCTCGCTCGCGCCGGCCACACCGAAGCGGCCTGTGACCTGGCACGCATGGCCGGTTTCGAACCGAGCGGCGTGATCTGCGAAGTGATGAACGACGACGGCACCATGTCCCGTCGCGCCGAACTGGAAGCTTTCGCCGCCGAACACAACATCAAGATCGGCACCATCGCCGACCTGATCCACTACCGGATGATCCACGAACGTACCGTTCAGCGGATTGCCGAGCAGCCGCTGGACAGCGAACTGGGCCAATTCAACCTGGTGACCTATCGTGATTCGGTGGAGGGCGACGTGCACATGGCCCTGACCCTGGGCAACGTCTGCGCCGAAGAGCCGACCCTGGTACGTGTGCATAACATGGACCCGCTGCGCGACCTGCTGATGGTCAAGCAACCGGGCCGCTGGAGCCTGCGCGCCGCGATGAGCGCGGTGGCCGAGGCCGGCAGCGGTGTGGTGCTGTTGCTCGGTCACCCGCTCGATGGCGACGTGCTGCTGGCGCATATTCGCGAAACCGCCGATCACGCGGCCGTGAAAAAACCGACCACCTACAGCATCGTCGGTGCCGGTTCGCAGATCCTGCGTGACCTGGGCGTGCGCAAAATGCGCCTGATGTCGGCACCAATGAAATTTAATGCGATATCCGGTTTTGATCTGGAAGTTGTAGAATACGTGCCCTCCGAAGAATGACCGGTTGTTCCCGGCCCTGAATTCGCGGTTCAAATATCCCTGAGGGGCGCGTAGCAGACGCGTCCCGGCTCTTTAAGAGATCTATCGAATGACCCTGAAGACCATCGAAGGTACCTTCATCGCCCCCAAAGGCCGCTACGCTCTGGTAGTGGGCCGTTTCAACAGTTTCGTCGTTGAAAGCCTGGTCAGCGGTGCAGTCGATGCCCTGGTTCGCCATGGCGTGAGCGAAAGCGACATCACCCTCATCCGTGCCCCTGGCGCCTTCGAAATCCCGCTGGTTGCGCAGAAAGTCGCTCAGAAGGGCGAGTTCGCAGCCATCATTGCCCTGGGCGCGGTCATTCGTGGCGGTACGCCGCACTTCGAATACGTCGCGGGCGAATGCACCAAGGGCCTGGCCCAGGTGTCCATGGAGTTCGGCGTACCGGTCGCCTTTGGCGTGCTGACCGTTGATTCCATCGAGCAAGCCATCGAACGTTCCGGCACCAAGGCCGGTAACAAAGGTGCCGAAGCTGCCCTGTCCGCTCTGGAAATGGTCAGCCTGCTGGCGCAGTTGGAGGCCAAGTGATTAGCGACGAAAGCGATCGTTTCAACCCGCGCGATCCAAAGCCTGCGGATGCCGGCAAGCCATCGAAGAGCGTCAAGCGCCGCGAAGCCCGTCAGCTCGCGACCCAGGCGCTGTACCAATGGCATATGGCCAAGCAATCGCTGAACGAGATCGAGGCGCAGTTCCGGGTCGATAACGATTTCACCGATGTCGATGGTGCCTACTTCCGCGAAATCCTTCACGGGGTTCCGCAGTTCAAGACCGAAATCGACACCGCGCTCACGCCATGCCTGGACTTGACCATCGAAGAGCTGGACCCGGTTGAACTGGCGGTTCTGCGCCTGTCCACCTGGGAACTGCTCAAGCGCGTCGACGTGCCTTACCGCGTTGTGATCAACGAAGGTATCGAACTGGCCAAGGTCTTCGGTTCCACCGACGGCCACAAGTTCGTCAACGGTGTGCTCGACAAGCTGGCCCCGCGCCTGCGTGAAGCTGAAGTGAAGGCGTTCAAGCGCTGATCGGCGCTTGTCACGTCGACACCCGGCCATGGGCGAGTTTGAGCTGATCCGCAATTTCTTCGCCGCCGCGCCTTGTGCGCAGGGCGGCGAAGGCGTTGCCCTTGGCATCGGCGATGACTGCGCCTTGCTGGCCGTTCCTCCCGGGGAGCAGTTGGCGATTTCCACCGATACGCTGGTGGCCGGTGTGCATTTTGCCGACCCCTGCGATCCGTTTCTGCTCGGTCAGCGCTCGCTGGCCGTCGCGGTCAGCGACCTGGCCGCCATGGGCGCCACGCCCGTTGCCTTTACCCTTGCCCTGACATTGCCGACGGTCACCACCGATTGGCTGCAAGCCTACGCCCGTGGTTTGAACCTCATGGCGCAACGCTGCGGCGTGGCGCTGGTGGGCGGCGATACCACCCGTGGGCCGCTGAGCCTGACCATGACCGTGTTCGGTCGTGTGCCGGGCGGTCTGGCGTTGACCCGCAGCGGCGCGCAACCGGGTGATCTGTTGTGTGTGGGCGGTGAATTGGGCAATGCGGCCGGGGCGTTGCCGCTGGTGCTTGGCCAGCGAGCGGCCGACGCGAGCATCGCCGAGCCACTGCTGGCGCATTATTGGTCGCCGCAACCGCAGTTGGCATTGGGCCAGGCGCTGCGTCGCAAGGCCACTTCGGCGCTGGACATCTCCGACGGCCTGCTCGCCGATTGCGGGCACATTGCGCTGGCTTCGAATGTCGGCCTGCAGGTCGAGCTCGATCGGGTGCCGCTGTCGACGGCGCTTGTCCAATTGCTCGGGCTGCCTGCTGCCCAACGTGCAGCGCTCAGTGGCGGCGACGATTACGTACTCGCGTTCACGTTGCCGTCCGTCGAGTTGCCGGCCTTGCTGGCCAATGGCTGGCCGATCCATGTGATCGGCCACGTGGTGAACGGGCAGGGCGTTACGCTGCTGGATGCCGACGGGCAAGACATCACCCCGCAAACCCGGGGCTACCAACATTTTCGGGAGACACCGTGACAGACCATCCCAAGCAGGTCCCGGCGGAGTTCGTACCGCCGTCGGTCTGGCGCAATCCCTGGCATTTCCTGGCGTTCGGCTTCGGCTCGGGCACCCTGCCAAAGGCACCGGGCACCTGGGGGTCGTTAGTTGCGCTACCCTTCATCCCGTTATGGCAGATGCTGCCCGACTGGGGCTATTGGCTGATGTTGGGCATCACGATGCTGTTCGGCTTCTGGCTGTGCGGCAAGGTGGCCGACGATTTGCGCGTGCACGACCACGAAGGCATCGTCTGGGACGAGATGGTCGGAATGTGGATCACCCTGTGGCTGGTGCCGGAAGGTTGGCAGTGGCTCTTGGCAGGTTTTCTGGTGTTCCGCTTCTTCGATATTCTCAAACCCTGGCCGATACGCTGGATAGACCGCCATGTGCACGGGGGTGTCGGGATCATGCTCGATGACGTGTTGGCCGGGGTGTTCGCGTGGCTGGCAATGCAGGGGTTGGTATGGATCTTCGCCTGACCAGAGAGGCTAAAGGGCGGTAACCGGGAGTAATTTACTGGGAGAACTAAGGATGGCTCGATGCGGTTGGCTGGTGATGATGCTGGCATTGTTTTACCCACTTGCCCAAGCGGAGGAAGCCGCAACGATGCCGTCGGTGATTCACCTGGCCAGCGAAGACTGGGAAGACTACACCGCCGCCGACGGCCATGGCCTGGGTTGGGACGTGCTGCGCAAGGTCTTTGAACCGGCGGGCGTCAAACTGGATATCCGCACCGAACCCTACCTGCGCTCCATCGGCCTGGCGCAGCGCGGCGAAATCGATGCCTGCGTGGGTTCCTACCAGGACGAATCGGAAGACCTGCTCTACCCGCACTGGAATTTCGATACCGATCACATCTATGCGTTGGGGCTGACCAGTACCCCGGTGCCGACACCGCAAACCCTGGGCGACTACCGACTGGCCTGGGTCCGTGGCTACGACTATCAGAAATACCTGCCCAACGTCGTTCACTACAGTGAAGTGCTCCGGCGCACCGGCATCGTCTCGATGCTGACCTACAGGCGCGTTGATTTTTACATCGATGCGCTGACCGAAGTCGATTTTGTCCTCAGTCGCGCCAAGGATCCCTCGCAGTTTCGCCGCACCCATGTCGCCGAATTGCCGCTGTACCTGTGCTTCGCCAAAACCGACCAGGCTCGCGCCCTGATGGCCCTGTTCGACCAGCGCATGGAGCATCTGGTGAAAAGCGGGGAGCTCAAGCCGATCTTCGAGCGCTGGAGACAGCCTTATCCATTCAACGCCCATTGACTCGGTCATGCGGCTGGCGATAGCCAATGTGGGAGCGGGCTTGCTCGCGAAAGGGGAGTGTCATGCAGTAAGTTGTCGACTGACACGACGCCTTCGCGAGCAAGCCCGCTCCCACAGTTGATCGAGTTGACTCAGGTATCAAACTTTTTGATGGTTATGCTCGATAATTCAGCCTAAGCGTCGGTTGGAACCTGCTGTTACAATGCCGGCCTGCGAATCTTCAGTCTCTATAGATCAGGAGCACACCGGTGCCTGTCGTTTTTGTCGCCGCTTCCAAGCTGCCAACGCCTTTTGCGCAATTCACCATGCACGGCTTTCTCGATGAAGCTACCGGCCGCGAGCACGTTGTGCTGAGCCTGGGTGAGATCGCCGACGGTGCCCCGGTACTCGGCCGGTTGCACTCCGAATGCCTGACGGGCGACGCCTTGTTCAGCCAGCGTTGCGACTGCGGCTCGCAACTGGAGGCCGCGCTGCAGGCCATCGCCCGGGAAGGTCGTGGCGTGTTGCTGTACTTGCGTCAGGAAGGCCGTGGCATTGGCCTGCTGAATAAGATCCGCGCCTACGAACTGCAGGATGGCGGCGCCGACACCGTTGAAGCCAACGAGCGCCTGGGCTTTGCCGCCGACCAGCGCGACTACGCCATGTGCCTGCCGATGCTCGAGCACCTGGGCGTGAAATCCCTGCGTCTGATGACCAACAACCCGCGCAAGGTCAAAGCCTTGACCGACATGGGCATCGTGGTTGCCGAACGGGTGCCGCTGCACACCGGGCATAACCCGCACAACAAACTCTACCTGGCGACCAAGGCCAGCAAACTCGACCACATGATGGGCAATGAGCATCAGGGCGAGGTTGACCGGGCGTGACCCGCGGTCAGGTGCGGCGGCGACTGTCCGTCAACTGGTGGCAGTACTTTGCACTGGCGCTGCTGCCGCTGTTCGTGATCAACGCCGTGTTCGGGCAGACTGAGGCGATCCTGCCCGTGCTGGCGATGCCCCTGTTCATCGCCGGTGTAGCGTCGATGTTCGTCAGCCTGAAGTTCTTTGGCGGCTACAAACATGCCTTGATCGCTACGCAAAAAGCCCTCGACACCCCGCAAGAGCCTGCCGCGTGGATCAGCCTCGCTGCCAAGCGGCGCACGGCGTTTCTTGCGGCAGGCCTGCCGGCGTGGATCGGCGCATTGGCGGTGTTCGTCGGCCTCGAGGCGGTGCCACTGATGTTGCTCGCGCTGTCCACCGCCGTGCTGTTCTACCTCTACCGTATTCCGCGTCAACTGGGCTGATGCGTCCTGTCTGGCTGGCGTTGTGGCTGCTGGTCGTCAGCGTGCCGGCAGCGGCGGTCGAGCGAGTGGTCAGCCTCGCGCCTTCGCTTTCGGAAATCGTCGTCGAACTCGGTTCTGCTGACCTGTTGGTGGGTGTGCTGGATGCCGGCGAGCGCCCCGTCGAACTCCAGCAATTGCCGTCCGTGGGGCGCTATGGTCAGTTGGACATCGAGCGGCTCCTGAGCCTGAAGCCCGATTTGCTGCTGCTCTGGCCCGGCAGTGTCGGCCCGGCCCAGCGCGAACAACTCAAGCGCCTGAACATCCCCACATTCGTCGCCGAACCCCACAACTTCGCAGAACTCACCGCGCAGATCGAAGCCATTGCCGCTCGTCTCGGGCGACCGGAGCGTGGCTCGGTGTTGGCGGGCGATTTGCGTCAGCGGCTGGAGGCATTGCATCAGCGTTATCGGCGCGATCAGCCGTTGCGGGTGTTCTATCAGGTCTGGGACCGGCCGCTGTACACCGTTGGCGGCGGGCAGATCATCAGTGATGCACTGCAGGTCTGCGGCGCGCGCAATGTATTTGCCGATCTGACACTGCCAGCCCCGCAAGTCAGTGTGGAAGCGGTGCTGCAGCGCAATCCTGAGGTGATTCTGGCCAGCGATCAGGCGCAGTTGGAGGCGTGGGAGGTGTGGCCGCAGGTGGCCGCGGTGAAGCAGGGGCAGCTGCTGCTGGTCGCCGACAAAGGCCTGGAGCGGCCGAGTGGGCAGATGATTGAGGCGACGGCCAAGCTGTGTCACCTGATCGCGCCTGATCGCTGAGGTCAGATCTCCGGCGTCCAGATCACCCCGAACAACCACGCCCGACTCTCTTCGCGGTACCCGTACTGGCTGTCTTCATGGCTGTAAAGCACTCGGCTGTAGCCTTTGTCCAACAGGTTATCCACCTTCAGCTCCAGCTTGATCTCGCGGTTGAGTTCCCAGCTGCTGCGCAAGCCCATTAACCCGTAGCCGCCCAGCTCATGCTGGTTGTTCAAGTCGTCATAGCTGCTGCTCACCGCTTGCCAACTGGCGCCCACGCCCAGGCGATCGAATTGCCGATCCACGTCCAGGCTCAGGGTGCGCCGGGCGCGACGGGCCAGGGTATGGCCGGTGTCGCGGTCCCGCGGGTCGATGATCGCCAGGCCCAGGTTGCTCTGCCAGCCGAACCAGTCCTGTTTCAGCGCCGCTTCAAAGCCGTTGATCCGCGCCGAGGCGACGTTTTCCGGCCGCGAATTGCTGCCAAAGATGATCGCGTCCTGCAGGTCGGTTCGGTACAGCGACGCCTCCAGGCGACTGTCCTCGGTCAATTGGCTGCGCCATTGCAGCTCATAGCTTTTCGAGGTTTCGGGCTTGAGGTCCGGGTTGCTGAAATCCGGGTAATACAGGTCATTGAAGGTCGGGGCGCGGAACCCTTCGCTGTAGGTCAGCAGCACTTCATTGTCTGGGTTGAGCGGCAGGGTGAGGGTGCCGCTCCAACTGTTCTGGCCGCCGAATTGCTGGTTCTGGTCGCGGCGCAGGCCCAATTCCGTCGAGAAACTGTCGGTCTGGTAACGATGTTGAATGAATGCCGCACGGTTCCAGCGGCTGTCTTCATCGAAGGCGGTGCTGCTGTTGACCCGGTCTTCGTACCAGTCGCCGCCCAGGATCAGGCTGTTGCGTTCATCGAGCTTGAGGTCGTTCTGCCAGCTCACCGAATCGCGATAAGTGTTGAACACGCTGCGTTCATCGCTGAGCTTGTCGAAGGTCTTTTCTCGGTTTTCGCTATGGCCGAACTCGATGCGCGACTTCCACGCGTCATTGATTCGCGCATCGACGTAGCTGCTGACGCTGCTCACGTCGAACTCACTGTAGGGCTGCTGCTGGACGGACTCGAACGTGTTCAGGTCGAAGCGGCCGAACGGGTTGTCGAACTCGCTTTTGCCCCGGTTATCCAACACGTTGGCGCCGATTTCGAGGTCTTCGGTCAGGGCATGGCTCAGGCTCAGGCTGAACGACTGGTTGCGGTAGGCGTCGTGATCAGCGTCGCTGGGGTAGGACTCATGGGTGCGATCGATCCCGGCGGTTTCATCCAGGCTGGCGCCGAGGTTGAACCGGGTCTGTTCATCGCCGCCCGATAGCCCGAGGCTGCGTTCCCAGGTCTGATGACTGCCCACACCGACATGCAGTTGCGGGCGCAAGCCTGGTTCGCCGCCGCGACGGGTGAAGATCTGGATCACGCCGCCAATCGCGTCGCTGCCATAGATCACCGAGCGCGAGCCGCGCAGCACTTCCACGCGCTCGACCTGTTCGATGTTGATGTGCTGCAGGTTGCTGTCGCCTGAACTTGAGTTGCCGATGCGCTGGCCGTCTACCAGCACCAGGCTTTGTGCCGATTGCGTGCCGCGAATGTAAACCCCCGGCAGACTGCCGCGCCCGCCGGTTTGCGCGACCTGTACGCCGGGCACCCGCCGCAACAGATCGGTGACGCTGTTCGGCTGCAGGCGGTCGATGTCTTCGCGGGTGAACACGGTGTTGGCCGCGCTGCTGTCGTTGCGAGCCTCGACCTGGCGGTTGGCGCTGATCAGTACGTCGGGCAGCTTCAGGGCCTGGTCGCGTTCGAAGCTGTCGGCCAGCAGTGGGCCGGCCGGCAGCATTGTCAGCGTCAGGGCGAGGGGGAAGAGTTTCATGAATAATCCGTTGGTGCTTTTGGTGTACGCAAAATCAAATGTGGGAGCGGGCTTGCTTGCGAAGGCGGTGGATCAGTCGATAGCAATGTTGACTGATCCACCGCCTTCGCGAGCAAGCCCGCTCCCACAGGGGTGTTGCGTTCAGAGGTTGAGCAGTTGCAGGCGCTGACGGATCGAAGCTTCGATTCCAGCCTCATCCAGCCCACACTCGGCCAGCATCTGCGCAGGCTTGGCATGCTCGACATAGCTGTCTGGCAAGCCCAAATGCAGCATCGACTTAAGGATGTTTTCCCGGGCGAGGAACTCGCTGACGGCGCTGCCGGCACCGCCCATGATCGCGTTCTCTTCGATCGTCACCAACAGTTCGTGGCTGCCGGCGATTTCCCGCACCAAGGCTTCGTCCAAGGGTTTGACGAAACGCATGTCGACCACGGTCGCGTCCAGGGTTTCAGCGACTTTCAGCGCTTCGGCCAGTTGCACGCCGAACACCAGCAGAGCGACATTGCTGCCTTGGCGGCGAACCACGCCCTTGCCGATTTCGATCGGTTCGAGGTTCTTCTCGATGGTCGCGTTCGGGCCGTTGCCGCGTGGGTAACGCACCGCCGCCGGGCCTTCGTACAGGTGGCCGGTGGTGAGCATCTTGCGCAGTTCGTTTTCGTCGCTCGGGGTCATCACCAGCATGCCGGGGATGCAGCGCAGGAACGACAGGTCGAAGCTGCCGGCGTGGGTCGGACCGTCTTCACCCACCAGGCCTGCGCGGTCGATGGCGAACAGCACATCGAGGCTCTGCACCGCCACGTCATGAATCAGCTGATCGTAGCCGCGCTGCAGGAAGGTCGAGTAGATCGCCACCACCGGTTTGGCGCCTTCGCAGGCCATGCCGGCGGCGAGGGTCACGGCATGCTGTTCGGCAATCGCCACATCGAAATAGCGCAACGGGAAACGCTCGCTGAAGGCCACCAGGTCGGAGCCTTCCTTCATTGCTGGCGTGATGCCCACCAGCCGTGGATCGACAGCGGCCATGTCGCACAGCCATTCGCCGAACACGCCGGAGTACTTCGGCCCGCTGGCTTTTTTCGGCGCGGCGGCCGGCGCGTCCAGCGGTTCGAGTTTGGTGATGGCGTGGTAACCGATCGGGTCGACTTCCGCCGGGGCGAAGCCTTTGCCTTTCTTGGTGACGATGTGCAGGAACTGCGGGCCTTTGAGGTCACGCATGTTGCGCAGCGTGGCGATCAGGGTCGGGAGGTCGTGGCCGTCGATCGGGCCGATGTAGTTCCAGCCCAGCTCTTCGAACAGCGTGCCGGGTACCAGCATGCCTTTTGCGTATTCTTCGGTGCGACGGGCGATTTCCCAGGCGCCGGGCAGGCGCGACAGCACTTTCTTGCTGCCTTCGCGCATGCTGGCGTAGGTGCGGCTGGAGAGGATTTTCGCCAGGTAGTTCGACAGGCCGCCGACATTGCGTGAGATCGACATGTCGTTGTCGTTGAGGATCACCAGCATGTTGGCGTCCACTTCCGGCGCGTGATTGAGCGCTTCGAAGGCCATGCCCGCGGTCAACGCGCCGTCGCCGATCACCGCGATGGCCTTGCGATCACTGTTCTGCAGGCGGGCGGCGATGGCCATGCCCAGCGCGGCGCTGATCGACGTGCTGGAGTGGCCGACGCCGAAGGTGTCGTACTCGCTCTCGGAGCGGCGCGGGAAGGCGGCGATGCCGTCCTTCTGGCGCAGGGTGCCCATGCGCTCGCGGCGACCGGTGAGGATCTTGTGCGGATAGGCCTGATGACCCACGTCCCACACCAGCCGGTCGTCCGGGGTGTCGAAAACGTAGTGCAGCGCGATGGTCAGCTCGATCACGCCCAGGCCGGCACCGAAATGCCCACCGGTCTGACCGACCGTGTAGAGCAATTCCAGGCGCAACTCATCGGCCAGGGTTTCCAGCTCGGCTTCGCCTAACCGGCGCAGGCCGTCCGGCGTGTTCGCGCGGTCCAGCAGGGGCGTGGTCGGGCGCTTGCGGGGAATCTCATGAAACGTCGTGGGCATCAGGCGAATCGTTATAGGTATAAAAGATGCGGCAGTTTACCTGATGCATCGGCCCCTGCCCACGCGTTGGTCTTTTTTGGCGGATACGCCGTCAGTTGCGGCGCTCGACGATATAGCGGGCCAGATCGCGCAAGGGTTCGGCAGCCGCGTCGAATGGTCGCAGCGCGTGCAGGGCCTGATCGCGCAGCTCCAGGGCGTAGGCCTTGGCGGCGTCGAGGCCGAGCAGGGCCGGGTAGGTCGGCTTGTCGCGGGCAATGTCGGCACCCTGGCGTTTGCCCAGGGTGGCGGTGTCGCTTTCCACGTCGAGAATGTCGTCCTGCACCTGGAACGCCAGGCCGATGGCCTGTGCATAAGTCTTCAGGGATTTGAGTTCGTCTTTCTCGGCACGGCCGCTGGCCAGGGCGCCGAGTTTGACGCTGACTTCGATCAGCGCCCCGGTCTTGTGCCGGTGCATGTATTCCAGCGCCTTCTGGTCGAGCTTGAGGCCGACCGAGCCGAGGTCGATGGCCTGGCCACCGACCATGCCCGCCGGGCCTGCGGCTTGCGCCAGGGCGCTGACCATTTGCAGGCGAATCTCGGCATCGGCGTTGCTCAGGCGCGGGTCGAGCAGGGCACTGAAGGCCAGGCTCTGCAAACCGTCGCCAGCGAGGATCGCGCAGGCTTCATCGAATTTCTTGTGGGTGGTTGGCTGGCCGCGACGCAGATCGTCGTCGTCCATGGCCGGCAGATCGTCGTGCACCAGCGAGTAGGCGTGGATCAGTTCCACCGCGCAGGCCGCGCCGTTGGCTTGTTCCGCCTGGCCGCCCAGCGCTTCGCACGCGGCATAGGCCAGCAGCGGGCGCACGCGCTTGCCGCCGTTCATCACGCTGTAGCGCATGGCTTCGTACAGGCGCTCCAGCTCAGGGCCGGGCGCGGTGAACAGGGTTTCCAGGGCCGCGTTGACACGGGCCTGGCTGGTCGCCGAGTACGCTGCAATCATTCTGGTTGATCCGCGTCGAAGGGTTCCTCGGCCAATTCGCCATCACGTTCGAGCAGCACCTGAACCTTTTGTTCGGCCTGGGCCAGCGCTGCCTGGCAATCACGCGTCAGTCCGATGCCCTGCTCGAAAGCGGTCAGCGAGTCTTCCAGCGACAATTCACCGTTCTCCAGACGCTCGACCAGCGTTTGCAGGTCAGCGAGGGACTGTTCGAAATCCAGTGCAGCTTTTTTGCGGGCCATGGCGGCGATTTCCGGTTGACGTTAAACCGGCGCGACACTAGCAGATAGGGGGTTCATGGGCAAACTCACCGGCGCGGCATGACCCTTGTGGGTGTGGGGTAGAGGATCTGATACCGCGTGCTTCGCCCACCGCCCGGCAGTCGTCGCAGGCAACCCTTTTCCAACAGCTCAGCCAGATGACGGGTCGCCGTGGCTTTGGATACCTTTGCCACCGCTTGATATTGGGACGCACTGACCCCCGCCTCGAACCCCCGTTCCCCGCCATCCAGCAGGCGGTTCAGTACCTTGGTCTGCTCCGCTGTCAACCCGGACTCTCGATGCGCCTGCCAGAACCGCGCTTTGCCCAGCACCAACTCGATCCGCACCATCGCCTGTTGCAGGCTGCGCAACAGGGTCTGTAAAAACCACTCCAGCCATTGGGTTATATCCAGCGTGGCTCTCTGGCTGGCCTCCAGCACCCGGTAATAGCCGGAACGATCTTCGAGAATGCTCGCCGACATGGCATAAAAGCGAATGGCCTGGGCCTCGCCCTGAGCCAGCGCCAGGTCAGTGAGGGTGCGGGTGAGGCGACCGTTGCCATCGTCGAAGGGGTGGAGGGTGACGAACCAGAAGTGAGCGATGCCGGCCCTGAGCAATGGATCGAGGCCAGCCTGATTTCGGCTGGCCTCAAACCACTCGAGAAAGGTCTCGAGTTGCCGTTCCAGGCCTTGGCGAGGCGGAGCCTCAAAGTGAATGACAGGTCGGTCGAGTCGTCCCGAAACCACTTGCATGGGATCAGCGCCACGCAACGCACCAACCCGTATCGAGCGGGCGGCCAGGGCCACCTGCTGATCCGGAAACAGCCATTCATGCCAATCCAGCAGTCGCTCCAGGGTCAATGACTGCGTGAAATGTCGTGTGGCGTCGAGCAGTAACTGCGCCAGGCCCTCGCTGCGCTGACTGACTTGATCGCCGTCAACCAATTCCAGACCCAGTCGGCGCGCCAGTGACGAGCGTACCGATCCGACGTTCAACTGCTCCCCTTCGATCGCCGACGAGGTCACGATGTTCTGTAGCAGGGCATCCAGCTCGCTTTGCGCACTCAACGAGCTCCCGACCGAACTGGCCATGCCCATTAACTGTCCTTGCATCAGGATGCACTCGCGCAGCAGTGGCGCCAGACGTTCTGCTTGCCAGTTGAAGTTGGGCCAGTCGGGCTGCTGCCAGATCCAGTCTGATGCCATGGGCGAATACTCTTCATTGAGAGAGCCGAATAACCCTGCTATTCGGCTCATTGGATGAGCCGAATATGACGCTTATTCGGCTCACGGTCCAGCCATCGGCGTGATAAACGTCGCACTGTAGGATCTGTCTGATTGTGAATCTTCGGTCGAATGACTAACCTTCGCGCCATCGAAAACCCGATCGTCACGGGTTTCAGACGAAACGCAGTGTCCACACCTGTAACGCGCCGAGGATCAGGCGCAAGGTTTCGTCATGCATCGCAGGAGGCGTCACATGCGTTCATTTCCTTTGCTGCTGCTCGGCCTGGTCTGCGCATATGCGCTGGCCGGGCCGAGTGCCGAGTTGTCGGAGCCGGTGGGCGGCTGGCGCTACAACGGTTTGCTCGACCGCACGGAAAATCCCCAGGTGGCCTATCCCACGCCGCCGATCGATCGCGGCGTGCAGCGCAATCGCACGATGATCGAAGGCCAGCTCAAGGCCATCGGTACGCAACGCGGACCCCACACCCTGGCGGTCAACGGCAATCCTTTGAATCTCTACACCGATGATCAAGGCCGGTTCGCCCGGCCCTATGCGTTCGGCGCCGGCTCCAACAGCGTCGAAGTGCGCAGCGCCGAAGGTCAGTCGCTCAAACGCGTGCAATTCTATGAAGCCAACAACCTGCGCACCCCGGCACGGATTCGCGTGGTGCTGGGTTGGGATGACCCGAAAGCCGAGCTCGACCTGCACATCATCACCCCCGACGGCCAGCACGCGTTTTTCGCCAACACGGCGTTGACCAACGGCGGCGGCCTGGACCCGGACGGCGTCGATGGCCCCGGCCCGGAAATGTTCACCATGACCGCGCCGCTGCATGGCACCTATCTGGTTTACGTCAACTATTGGGGCAACTTCGGCAGCGGCGGCTATAACTTCGATGAGGCCAGCAACCAGAACGAGGTGATCACCTCGCAGATCAACCTGGTGCTCAACGAAAACACCGTCGACGAGAAACGCGAAACCTTCATCGTGCCTTTGCGCGCCATCGGCGACCTGCTGCTGGTCAAGACTTTCAACTATTGAGCATCCCGCACCACGGATGAATTGGGCTTTCTGAACATGAGCAACGACACGGCAGCCGAAACACCGAGCATAAAACCATCGCGCCGCTGGCCGGCCATAGTGGTCGGGCTGTGCCTGATCGCGGGCGTGGCCGCTGGCATGGGCTGGTTCATGCAAAAAAACAAAGCCCCAGCCCCGCAACTGGCGTCTGAAAAACTCGGCATGAGCCGCCCCGATGGCCTGCTCGAAACCCATTCGCTGAGCCAGTTGCCCAAGGACCTGCTGGCGGTGCCGTTCCTCAAGCAAACCCTGACCGAAGATTTCGTCTTCTATTACGAAACCCACGCCGATCGCCTCGGTTTGATCGGCAGTCTGCGGCGAATCATCTACGAGCACGACCTGAAGTTGCAGGACACCCTGATCGAACAACTGCTCGATCAGCCGGCGGATATTGCGCTGTGGCGCGGGGCGGATGGTCGGCTCAAGGATTTCCTGCTGGTGATGGATCGCGGTGGCCTGGCCAAGGTGCTGGAGCCGTTGGCGAAAGTGGCGTTGGATGATTCGCAACTGAGCAAAGTCGCCGAGGTGAAAGTCGGCACCGATGACGTGACGCTGTATCAGCTCACCTACAACGCCAGCAAGGCGCTGCTGTTCGCGTCCCATGGCGACAAACTGGTGGTGCTGTCCAATCCGACCAGGCTTTATGACCCACAGAGAGGGGCGGAACAAGCGTCGGGCAGCGTTTCCACTCAGGCGATTGCCGCGCTGCTCAACGGCGAAAAGCTGTTCCCCGAAGCCTTCGGCCTGCAACCCAGTGCGCCCGAGATCAAGCAGCGGCTGTCGGTGAATGCCAGCGTATTGGCCATGGGTTACCAGCGTTTCATCCCGAACTTCGCCGGCCTGCGCTTCGACATGGACGACAGGGGCTGGCACAGCTTTCTGGCCATGGACGAACTGGACAACCAGCCGGACTTCGATTTCAAACCGGTCTGGCAAGCCATGCCCATGGGCGCCAGTGCCTGCGTGACCCTGCCACTGGCCGCCGAGCAACAGCAGCCGTTGCTCATAAAACTCGGCGCCGAGGAGCACGCGGCAAAGGCGCTGACCGAACACATGGCCGGCGCGGCGGGCCTGTGCTGGTACGCCGATTCGCGGCTGTACACGCCGTTGCTGGTGGCCAGCCTCAAGGATGACGACAGCGCGAAACTCGACGGCGACCTGGGCAAATTGTTCGGCTCGATGGTCGGCGCTTATGAAGCCAACGTCGATGAGCATGCGTTCCCTGTGGTGGAAAAACAGGAAGGCCCGAGCCATCAATGGCAGCGCCAGGTCAGTTCCAACTTCGGCCCCTACAACGCCAAGGAGGCCGAAAACCCCGACGCCATCAGCGGCAAGGCCTTCATGCGCGTGAGCCTGGCGCGGCACGGCTCGACCCTGCTGTTTTCCCTCGACGACAAGCTGGTGGACAAGGCCCTCGGCACCCTCGACAAACGCTTCCCGCCGATGGCCGATGTGGTGCCCAAGGACCTGCTGATGCCGATCTATTTCGGCCCGGACGCCATGGCGCAACTGATGCAACAGGAAACCCTCGACAGCCTGCCGCCAGACATGGAGCCGGTGTTCTACAACGCCGCGCAAACCTACCTGATCCCGAAACTGCGCACCCTCGGCGGTTACGGCAAGTACGCCCTGACCCTGCCCGAAGGCAGCGAGCCGGACGGTCACTGGCAGTGGCTGCCCCTTGAATGGAAAGCCCTGTGAGCGCATTGATCCGCAGCCTCGGTTTGCTCGCCATGCTGCTGAGCGCGAGCGCCCGAGCCGTCGAAGCGCCGGCTCTGGACGTGCAGCAATCCCAGGTCTTCCGCGCCTGGTTCGTGCGCATCGCCCAGGAGCAACTGAGCCAGGGCCCGAGCCCGCGCTGGTATCAACAGGATTGCGCCGGCCTGGTGCGTTTTGCCGCCAACGAAGCGCTGAAAGTCCACGACGACAAATGGCTGCGCAGCAATGGTTTTTCCAATCGCTACCTGCCGCCAGAGCTGCCACTGAGCGACGCTCAGCGCGGCCTCGCCCAACAGTGGCAGCAGGGTGGCGGCAAGGTCGGGCCCTACGTCAACGCGATCAAGTTGATCCAGTTCAACAGCCATCTGGTCGGCCGCGATGTGGCTCAGGCCAGACCCGGCGACCTGATGTTTTTCGATCAGGGCGATGACCAGCACCTGATGATCTGGATGGGCCGCTACATCGCCTATCACACCGGCACCACCACGCCCACCGACAACGGCATGCGTTCGGCAAGCCTGCAACAACTCATGACATGGAAGGACACCCGATGGATACCCGATGCCGCCAACCCCAACTTCATCGGCGTTTATCGACTGAATTTTCTCTCCCAATGATCGGTGCCCGCATGCTGCGTTTTCTGCCTTTTCTGTTGCTGCTGGTGCTGCCGTTTTCTGCAACCCGTGCCGAAGACACGGTCGAGCCCAGCGGCTATACGCCGGTGCCCGGCGAGAGTTTTTTCCTGTTGGCCGACAGCAGTTTTGCCAGCGATGAACAGGCCATGGTGCGTCTTGAAGCGCCCGGGCGCGACTACCGTCGATTCCGCATGGAGCCCTACGGCGGCGCGGACATCCGGGTGTATCGCATCGACAAGCCGCTGGATTTCCTCAAGCGCCAGAAGAACCTGCATCGGGTGGTCAGCGACGGTCAGTTCAAGGGCGAAGGGCTGTCCAACACCCTGGCGTATCTGTGGGACAACTGGTACCGCAAATCCCGGCGCGTGATGCAGCGGGCGTTTTCCTACGAGTCCCGTAAACAGGTCACCGAGGAAGTGCCCGAACTGAAGATGGGCAATGCCATGGCCGCGCCAACGCCCTACGACGCGCAGCCGCAATTCGCACTGATCCCGGGTTTGCCGGTGGTCAGTCAGTTCCGCTATCCGTTGTGGGAAGCCAAACCGATCCAGCCACCGCCAGGGGTGAACCTGGACGGGTCTTCCAGCGAATTCGTCAGCGTCGCCCCGGGTAATGTCTACATCCCTTTGGGCAACCTGAAGCCAGGCCTGTACCTGGTGGAAGCGCTGATCGGCAAGTACCGCGCGACCACCATGGTCTTCGTTTCCAACACGGTGGCGGTGAGCAAGATTGCCGGGGATGAACTGCTGGTGTGGGCCGCACGCAAACACGAAGGCAGTTCGGTGCCCAAGGTCAACGTGTTGTGGACCGATGGCCTGGGTGTGATGAGCAGCGGTGCCACCGATGCCGAGGGCTTGCTGCGCTTGAAACACGTCAGCCCCGAGCGTTCGTTCGTGATCGGCGAGGACGAGGAGGGCGGTGTCTTCGTCTCCGAGAACTTCTATTACGACAGCGAAATCTACGACACCAAACTCTACGCCTTCACCGACCGGCCGCTGTATCGGCCGGGCGATTGGGTGTCGCTGAAAATCGTCGGGCGCGAGTTCAAGAATGCCCGGGATTCGGTGCAGCCGACCGCCGCCGACGTCAACGTGACGGTGCTGGATGCGACGGGTACGGCGCTGCAAAGCCTGGACTTGAAGCTCGATTCCAAGGCGGGCACCCAGGGCCGTTTCCAGTTGCCGGACAATGCGGTGGCCGGTGGTTATGAACTGCGTTTGAGCTACAAGGATCAGGCCTACAGCAGCGCCTTCCGGGTGGCCGAATACATCAAGCCGCACTTCGAGATATCGCTGAACCTGGCCAAGCAGGACTACCGTACCGGCGAACCGGTCAAGGGCAATCTGGTGCTGCTGTACCCCGACGGCAAACCGGTGGCCAACGCTAAACTCAGCCTGAGCCTGCGTGCCCAACAGCTGTCGATGGTCGACAACGAGCTGCAATACCTGGGGCAATTCCCGGTGGAGCTGACCAGCACCGAACTGACCACCGACGCCAAGGGCAACGCCACCCTCGACCTGCCCGCCGCCGAGAAACCGAGCCGCTACATGCTCACCGTGTTTGCAAGCGATGGCGCGGCGTATCGGGTCAAGACCACCAAGGAAATCCTCATCGATCGTGGCGCTGCCAACTTCCGTTTGAGCGCACCGCAACGCTTCAGCGCGGTGGGCGACAAGGTGGCATTCAGCTACAGCAATGAAGGCGAGCAAGCGGCAACGGTCGCGCCGAGCAGCTACGGCTGGGTACGCCTGGAGGACCAGAGCACCGGCGAAGGCAAGCTGACGGCGACCGATAAAGGTTTCTCGTTGGCCTTCGAGCGCCCGGGCACTTACAACCTGACGCTTCGCGACGACCACGGCCGAACCCTCGGCGCCACCGGGCACTCGGTCACCGGCGACGGCGTCAAAGCGGTACCCGGCACGGTGGAGATCGTCCTCGATAAACCCGAGTACAAGTCCGGCGAAGAAGCGTTGGCGCTGATCACGTTCCCCGAGCCGGTCAGCGATGCCTTGCTGTCGCTGGAACGCGACAAGGTCGAGGCCACCGCATTGCTGTCCAAGGGCGGCGACTGGCTGAAGCTGGAAAAACTCAGCGACACCCAATACCGCGCACGCATCCCGGTGAAGGACAGCTTCACGCCGAACCTGACGTTCTCGGTGCTGTACACCAAGGGCGGCCAGTACAGCTTCCAGAATGCCGGGATCAAGGTGATCACGCCGCAGATCGACGTGGCGATTTCTACGGACAAAGAGACCTATCAGCCGGGCGAAACCGTCTCGGTGGACCTGACGACGCAGTTCGCCGGCCAGCCAATCCCCGCGCACCTGACGGTCAGCGTGGTCGACGAAATGGTCTACGCGCTGCAACCGGAAGTGGCGCCGACCATCGACCAGTTTTTCTACCACCCACGGCGCAACAACGTGCGCACCAGTGCCAGCCTGTCGTTCATCAGCTACGACGTCGCCCTGCCGGGCAGCCCCGGCGCACCGGGCAAGGCCAACCGCAGCGAGCGCGGGGTGAAGGTCTTGGAGCGTCCGCGTCGCGAAGACGTCGACACTGCCGCGTGGCAACCTGAACTGGTGACAGACGCCAACGGCAAGACCCGGTTCACCTTCACGATGCCGGACTCCCTGACCCGCTGGCGTATCACCGCCCGGGCCATTGCCGATGACGGCCAGGTCGGGCAGAAGAAGCAATTCCTGCGTTCGGAAAAACCGCTGTACCTGAAGTGGAGCGGGCCGAGCACATTCCGTGCAGGGGACAAACCGGATCTCGGTGTGTTCGCGTTCAGCCAGGCGCAAAATCCGGTCAAGGCCGAACTGGTGACTCATAACGCGGGTGCCGAGCAGCGCATCCCCGTTACGCTCAACAGCGGCATCAACTACATCCCGCTGCCGGCGTTCGCCCTGGCGACGGGTGATTGGACAGCCGAACTGGTGCAGGACGGTAAAACTGCCGATGCCCTGGCCGTGCGCCTGACGGCGACCGGTGAAGGCTGGCAGGTCACTCAAAGCCAGAGCCTGGATGTCGCCAGCGGTGATACGCCGCTGACCTTGCCGGCGGATGCGACCGGTATTCGCCTGCGTCTGGATGACAGTCCGCAGGCGCTGTTCCGTTCGGCGTTGGATGACCTGCTGAGCTACCCCTACGGCGGCGTCGAACAAACCGCCAGCCGCTTGCTGCCGCTGAGCATCGCCTACCCGACCCTGGCGTCGAACCCGCAGATCCGCGATCGCCTGCGCCTGATCATGCAGAACAGTCGCCTGCGCCTGGTGCAAATGGCCGGGCCGTCGGCGAGCTTTACCTGGTGGGGCATGGACGGCGAGCCGGATGCGTTTCTCACCGCTTACGCCTATTACGCCGACTGGCACGCCAGCCAGGTGCTGGAGCTGAGCCTGCCGCCGGAGCATTGGCAGCGGGTGCTGGAGGTCTATGCCAAACAGGCGAAAAACACGCCACTGTTGCAGCGTGCCTTGATTCTGTCGTTCGCCAGGCAGATGCAATTGCCGGTCAATACCTTGCTCAGCGGCTTGATGGACGATCTGGCGAAAGCGGGCGAGGGCAATGCCGCGAATCTGATGGAGGATGGCGAAGACAGCATCGTCATGAGCGACCCGAATTCAGCGCTCGGTCTGGCGGCTGCCCGGGTGCTGACTGCATCGCTGGCGCGTCAGGCCAAGGTGAATGTGCCTGATGCATTCAATCGGCAACTGGCGGACGCGCAACAGCGTCTGACGGTCAGTTCCCAGCCGTTTGCCGAGGCGCTGAACCTATCGTTGCAACCCTTCGATCAGGTTCGCGCTCAAGCACTGTTGCAGCGTCTGCTGCCACAGCAATCCACCCTGGAACGGGCACTGGCATTGACCTGGTTGCAACGCAGCATCGAGCAGGCTTCGCCCACCATCGCGCTGGCGCCGGGAGAAGGCTGGAAGAAACAATACGGTGATACCGGTGAGATGTATTGGACGTGGCAGGGCACTGCAGCGGTGCCGCCCGTGTTGTCGTTGTCCGGTGTTCAGGAGCGACCGTTGCGTGCGCTGTTGAGTTTCCAGACCCGGCAACCGGCCGTTGATCCTATGGCGGTGACCATCACTCGACGCCTGTCGCGACTGGTGCCCGGTGACGAAGCGTTCACCTTCAAGCTCGAACCGGTCGGCACCGCGCCGCTGTCCAGCGACAGCCTGTATCTGGACGAAGTGATCCTTACCAGCAAGGCTGCGAAACCGTTGCGTTACGGTCTGCTCGAAGTGCCGTTGCCGCCGGGCGCGGATGTCGAGCGCACCACCTGGGGCATCAAGTTGATGGGCAAGGCCGGTACCGAGCCGAGCGCGCTGGAAAAGGCCCGTTTCGAACCGGGGCGACTGGCCTATGCGGTGCCGGTGGATGCCTTGAGCGGCGAACTGCGCCTGCGGCATCTGGTGCGCTTCTCGCAGAAAGGCCAGTTCAACTTGCCGCCGGTGCGCTTCACGCAGGTGTATGCGCCGCAGCATCAGGCCCAGGAACAGAAACCGGCGCTCGGTCAGGTGACGGTCCACTGACATGTTCCGTTTTCTGGTGAGTTGGCTGCTGTGTTTGATTCCTGCGCTGGTACTGGCGCAGGACGAACCTTTGCATCTGGCGTTCAAGGGCGAGTTGCTGACGTTGAACCGCACGCAACTACTGTCCCGCGAGCCATTGCCGCAAACCTTGCAGGCACCGCTGGGCAGCGTGTGGAAGTTGTTTGTGTATGGCTGGCTGGTGGATACCGGGGCGCGTGAACCGGCTTATGAATGTCGCGTGCTGTCGAAAGAGGAAGTGTATTGCTGCACGGCGGGCGGCAGGGTCGAGCGCGATCAGGCGTTGGTGAAGTCTTGCGGGTTGTATTTCGAGCCGGCGCGGTTGGGCATTTCCGCCGGGGACTGGCGCGCTTATTGGCAAGTGCGACAGGCGCCGCAGTGGTTGCTGGACTTGGCATCACTGCAGCCTTCAACACGGGTTTCGGTGGTTGATCTGCTGCGCATGCTGGCGGCGCTGCCGGCGCAGGAACAGGCCCGGCGCGTGTTGCTCGATGTGATGCTGAATGCCGCCGACGGCAATGTCGTCGGCGAGCTCGGCAGCCGCTTGCGGGTGAAAACCTGGAGTTGGTTGGGGGATCGGGACGCGGCGTCGCGCCAGGGCGGTTTCGCCGGGTGGACTGCGGGCGGTACGCCAATCTGGGCGGGCGGGCGCGGGACCAGTCAACGGGTGTTGCGCGATTACGCGCAGGCCTTGGCGACGGTCGTGCCTGTGCAATGGCCAGATGAAACGGGACGCTGTGTCGAAGTCGGCCTGTTCTCCCGCTATCCGCTCAAACAGGTGCTTTCTGGTGATAGCGCCGTCTCTTCGGGGCCGTTGCGAGGTGATTATCGCGTCGAATTCGCCAACGGCAACCAACTGGATATTCACAGCGACGGCGAACTGTTTTTACTCAAGGACAAGCTGATCGCACGATTGGATCGCGAAGAATATGTGGCCCGTGTGCTGCAGCGTGAAGCCAGCCCCGACCCTGCCGAAGCCGCCAAAGCCCTGGCCGTGGCCATCCGCACTTATCTGCTGCAAAACGCCACGCGCAGCGGCGACTGCCTGAGCATCGACGACAGCAGCCAGCGCCAACGTGTCGCCCCACGCCCGGCCAGCGCCGAAGCCCGTGGTGTGGCGGCATGGACCAGCGATTTGGTGCTGGCGGGTACCACCGTCACCTATCACTCCGATCAACCCGGTCCGGACAAACTGTCCTGGCAGCAAGCCGTCGAACAAGCCAATGCCGGCCAGCGTTACGACGCCATCCTGCTGCACGCCTACCCGCGAGCCAGCCTCAGCCGTTGGGACAACCCGATCGCGTCCTGCGAAGCGCTGCCCTCCGCTCAGGACTGGTTGCAAAAGCAGCGGCGCGGCTGGCGTCCGCGTCTGGAAAGCGAAGCGGGTTACAACGAAGTCAGCACCTTCGCGGTCTGCCGACTGGCCTTTGGCCGACCCTATGTCGACCGCGAACGCCAACGCATCTACGTGCGCGGCGTGCTCACCCTGCAAGACCGCCTCGACTTGACCCACGAATACCTGCACCTGGCCTTTGAAGCACACCCCAACGGCCAGGATGAAACCTACATCGAAGGGCTCGCCCGCCACCTTTTGCTGGAATAGACCATGACACTTCGTTTCCCACAGGTCTTGCTGTTGCTCGGCGCGTTCGCAGCGTTATCCCCGGCGATGGCTGCAGACAGCATCAAGCTGGACACTCCGGTGGGCGGCTGGCGCACTGGCGCGTCCGAAGGCGAGGGTGAAAACTTCCGCCAGACCGTCAACTACCCGGCTTCTTCGGTCAACACCCCGGCCGGCCAGGCCAACACCGCGCGCATCAGCGGCCAGATCAAATCCACGCCCAAATCCACCGAGCCCGGCCGATTGATCGTCAACGGCGTCAGCATGCCCCTGAAAATCGACCCCGCCGGCCGCTTCGACCGTCCTTTCTCCTTCCCCAGCGGCAGCAACAGCGTCGAAGTGCGCAGCCCCGGCGGCCAACAACGTCGCCGCACACAATTGCTCAACGCCAGCGGCGGCGCCACCCCCGCCAAGCTGCGCGTACTGCTGGCCTGGGACAGCGACGGCACCGACCTGGACTTGCACCTCATCACCCCCGACGGCGCCCACATCTGGTACGGCAACCGCATCGCCCCCAACGGCGCCGCACTCGACGTCGACGTCACCACCGGCTACGGCCCGGAAATCTTCGCCATGCCCGCGCCGATCAAGGGGCAGTATCTGGTGTATGTGAATTACTTTGGCGGTGGGTATCGCAGTGATGAAGACGGGCAGGAAGATGCGGTTCAACCACTGACGACGGCGCAGGTGACGGTGATTACGGAGGAAGGCACGCCGAGCGAAAAGATGGAGACGTTTCTGGTGCCGATGCGGGCGGTGGGGGAGTTGACGTTGGTTAAGGGGTTTAGTTATCCGTGAGGCTGGAAGGCAGAGGCGTCACTGGATGCGGAGGTTGTGCAGGAGGTGCTTGCACAAATCACGGGCATTAAAAAGCCGGCTTGTGGCCGGCTTCTCGGGGACTGGCTTGGTTTATTTTTGGTAAACCTCGCCAGCCTTCAAAACGTACACCCGGATCTTGCGTCCGGCTGTGGGACTCGGCGAGAAAATCATCTGCCTTGTCGGTGCGATCCGAGCCTCTGAGAGGGTCGATGCGCAAATGTGGGGCGCAGCATACTGATTTTTGAGGGAAATTCCCAGTCTGAATGCTGGCTGGAGCAATGCCGAAGGCTGGCGAAGACTGCGTCCGGCTGCGAAGCAGTCGCAAAACCAGTCACTGCAGTGATTCATGTATACCGCGGATGCCGATTCACGACTGCGGCGCAGCCGGACGCAGGCTTCGCCAGCTGCTACAGAAAAGCCTATCTACAGAAACGGCACCTCCGGCCTGCGCTTGTTCAGTGTTGACCACCAGAACACCCAGCCGACGATCCTGATGTTCTGCTCTTCGATTTGTGCGGCCCGGAAAATCTCGTCCGGGTACTGCTCGCGGTTATGGCTGCGCAGTCGCAGCGCGTTGCCCGGCATTCGATGCAGGTATTTGATGCGCAGCATGCCGTCGTGTTCGATGGCGTAGATCTCTCCGTCGACAATCTGGGTCAGTCCTCGGTCAATGGCCAGGACTGAGCCGTCTTCTATGCGTTCGGCCATGCTGTTGCCGATCATGTAGGTGCAGATGGCATCCGAGTGGTTGATTTCCAGGGAGTCGAGGTGGGTGCGGGGCAGGCGAATGGTTTGGCCAGGGTCTTCGATGACGTGGGTTTTGCCTGAGTCGGGTGCAGTGGCGGTTTCTTTGTAGATGGGCAGGTCGATGTCGGTGGGTTCGATAACGGTATAGACGCCGCGAATGGCCTGGGCATCGAAGACGTTGCCGGATTCGTCGTGCAGACGCAGGTGTACGGCATCCTTGGGGCCTTCTCCTGTCTTGAGCCATTCACTGCTGACGGACAGCTTCCTGGCGACTTCTTCCATGTAGTGGGCAGGCACGCCGCGCTTGTACCAGTTATGGACATTTTGCGGCGCAGTATTCAGGAATTCGGCGAATCCAGTCGTGGTGATATTCGCTATTCCCAGGAGGGCTTTGAATCGTGGACCGCTAGTGTTCTTTTTCATGAACGCGAGTCTACTGGCGAGGCAAAGCCCTTTGAATAAACGCTTCGTTCAAATTTCGCGGGAAATTTACGACGGAATGTAAGACGCGTTTGAGGAATTTTAAACAAAAACCCACCCAATCGCGCCGTGTTAAACAAGGCGTTTAAATATGCCTTTCAACCGCCCACAAAAAACCCCGGATCAACCGGGGTCTCTTGAACGTGCAGCTTAAAGCGTGCAGCGGCTCTTACCCTTTATAGGCAGCAACCGATTTGGTGATCGCAGCACGGGCGGCATCTGCACCGTCCCAGCCTTCGATTTTCACCCATTTGCCTTTTTCGAGATCTTTGTAGTTCGCGAAGAAGTGCTCGATCTGCTGGATCAGCAGGGCTGGCAGATCGGTGTATTCCTTAACGTCGACGTACAGCTGCGACAGCTTGTCGTGGGGTACCGCGATCACTTTGGCATCGCCGCCGCCATCGTCGGTCATGTTCAGGATGCCGACTGGACGAGCGCGGATCACCGAACCTGGGGCAACCGGGTAAGGGGTCACGACCAGTACGTCGAGGGGATCACCGTCGTCCGCCAGGGTGTTCGGGATGTAACCGTAGTTGGCCGGGTAGAACATTGGGGTGGCCATGAAACGGTCAACGAACAGGCAATCGCTGTCTTTGTCGATTTCGTATTTGATCGGCGCGTGGTTGGCCGGAATCTCGATCGCGACGTAGATGTCGTTCGGCAGGTCTTTGCCAGCCGGAATCTTGCTGTAGCTCATTGGGCGTTGCCCCCGTTAGTTGACCAAAAACACTTGGCCGGATTGACCAAAAAGTGGCGGCGATTATAGGCATATTCCTACGGCGACGCCACGTACCAGAAGTCGCGTAGACCTTAGTCGTGTGCCTGATAGACCGGGTCCGTGGCCTGAAGTTGCCTCAGCCGCGCCAACGGGTCCTGCCGGTAGAAAAGCTTCAGTTGGGCGTACACCTGTGGATAAGCCTCGTGCAGCAAATCCGGGGCGCTGAAGAAGTATTCGCTGGTGACGGCGAAGAACTCGGCGGGATTTTCCGCAGCGTAAGGATCGATGGCGGTTTCGACATCCGGATTGCGTTCCAGTTGCCGGTCGAGGTCATCGTAGGCCTCTTGCATGACCCTGGCCCAGTCGCTGACCCGCATGTCGGCGTGCAGTGGCGGCAGGCCGTTGGCGTTGCCGTTGAGCATGTCGAGTTTGTGCGCCAGTTCGTGGATCACCAGGTTGTAGCCGTCCCAGCCACCGCTGGCCATCACGCCCGGCCAGGCCAGGATGACCGGGCCCTGCTGCCAGGCTTCGCCGCTGTGTTCGCCGTCCCACTCGTGCTCGACGCCACTGGCGTCCCGATGGCGCTGAGGGCTGAGGAAGTCGTCGGGGTAGAGCACGATTTCGTGGAAACCCTGGTACCAATTCAGGTCGCCCAGATGCATCAACGGCAATTGCGCCTGGGCGGCGAGCAGCAGTCGTTGCTCCTGGTGCAGCTCGACACCCGGCAGGGCGGTCAGGTGTTTGTCTTGTAGAAACAGTACGCAGGCTTGGCGCAGCCACTGGTCTTCAGCGGCGCTGATGCCGTCGAGAAAGCTCAGGTGATGGCGCACCCGTTGCCACATGTCGTCGGCAATCGGGTGTTTAGCCAAGGTGCGCTGGCGTCGCCAGGCGCTGAGTGACCACATGCCGGATCAGCGGGTTTCGGCTTTGGAGTTCGAGCCGCCAAAGCGGCTGCGCACCACACCAATGATCATCGGAACCAGTGACAGCAGGATGATGCCGACCACCAGCAGCGACAGATTGGATTTGATGAACGGGACGTTGCCGAAGAAGTAGCCCAGTGTAACCAGGCCACCCACCCACAGGATGGTGCCTAGAACACTGAAACCGAAAAACCGCGGGTAAGGCATTTTTGCGACACCGGCGACGAACGGCGCGAAGGTGCGAATGATCGGCAGGAAGCGCGCCAGGGTCACGGTTTTGCCGCCGTGCTTGTCGTAGAAGTCGTGGGTTTGCTGCAGGTAGTCGCGACGGAAGATTTTCGAGTTCGGATTGCTGAACAATCGCTCGCCGGCCGTTCGTCCGATGACGTAGTTGGTGCTGTCGCCCAGAATTGCAGCAAGCATCAACAGCCCGCCCAGCAGCACCGGGTCCATGCCGCCGCCAGCGGCTACGGCGCCGGCGATGAACAGCAGCGAGTCGCCTGGCAGGAAGGGCATCACCACCAGACCGGTTTCACAGAAAATCACCAGAAACAGAATCGCGTAGATCCATGGCCCGTAGTTGTTGACCAGCATGTCGAGGTAAACATCGAGATGCAGGACGAGATCGAGCGGGTTGAAATCCATGGAAGGCACCTGTGATGACGGCCCTGTTCAGTGGGCCTGTGCGGATAACTGCGCGTAAGACTACAGACGGAGGTAGTTTTTCTTACAAGCCGGAAGGTCGGCATTATACGGTCGAGGACGTGAAAAGCGCGTCGAGATTGTAGCGGGGGATGTCGAGGACGCGATGAGTTGTCGGATGACAATTAATAACGAATGCCTTTGCAGGAGCGAGCTCGCGATGGTCGTTGACGATAACGAGGGGAGTCTGATGCCCCACGGCGTCCTTGTGAACATCGCGAGCGAGCTCGCTCCTACAGGCGGGCTTGCCTACAACTCGTCGCTGATCGGCAATACGTAGTTCTTGAACTCGGTGTCTTCCTTGAATCCGATGGATTCGTAGGTTTTCTGCGCCACTTCGTTGTTGCTGCTGGTGGAAACGCGCATCCGCACGGCGTTGGTTTCCTTGGCCATTTTCTTCGCGGTGCGTATCAGGTGGTCGGCCACCAGTTGGCGGCGGGCGTCCTCGGCGACATAGATGTCATTGAGGATCCAGACGCGCTTGAGCGAAAGCGAAGAGAAGCTCGGATACAACTGGCAAAAGCCCATCAGTTTGCTGTTGTCGTCATCGGACAGGGCCAGGTAGATCACCGATTCCTTGCGACGCAGGCGTTTCTCGAGGAACGCCCGGGACGAGTCCGGATACGGCAGGGACCCATAAAACTCGCGATACTTGACGAACAACGGGGTCAGCAAATCCAGGTGTTCGAGGGTCGCTTGAATAATCCGCATGGTAGGTCTCGTCTTCAAGTGGCTGTCGTGCATGCTTGGACGGCGACGGGAAACCCTGAATGCCGTGCGTCGATCCTGCCTGAAACTGGAACGAAAGTGCAACGCACAAGCGTTTCAGGCCTCGGGTGGGCTCAGCAGGAAATTACCTTTCATGTCCGCACCCGAATCGTCCTCCAGCGTCTGCACTTGCGCTTCGTCCTTCAGGCTGACGCCCGACAGCCGCCGCCGACAGGCCTCGCGCATCAAGTACAGCAAGCGATGCGCCGCCATGCCATAACTCAGGCCTTCAAGGCGCACGTTGGAGATGCAGTTGCGGTAGGCATCCGTCAGGCCGACCTTGGGATTGTAGGTGAAGTACAGTCCCAGACTGTCTGGCGAGCTGAGACCCGGGCGCTCGCCGATCAGAATCACGGTCATTTTCGCGCCCAGCAATTCACCGATTTCATCAGCGACCGCGACGCGACCCTGTTCCACCAAAACCACCGGTGCCACGGTCCAGTTTTCAGCGCGAATGTGTTCTTCGAGCCGCGCCAGAAAGGGCAAGGTGTGCCGATGAACCGCCAAGGCTGACAAGCCATCGGCGACCACGATGACCAGATCGACCCCGCCCGGATGGGCCGCTGCATATTCGCGTAAAGTCTTGGCCGATGCATCACTCAACTTTCGCCCCAGATCGGGGCGTTGCAGGTAGCTGTTGCGGTCAATGGCCGCACTGTGCAGCAAAAGGCTTTCCCGTCCCCGTTCCGCCAGTTGCGCGCTCAGGGCGCCATGATCGAACGGCAAATGCACCGCATCCCGCGCCTGGGCGTGGGCATACTGAAAATCAAGCTGTGCCCGGGTCGGCATGCTGGTGCCGGTTCGCCCCAGGGCGATGCGCGCAGGGGTCAGGCGTCGCAGTTCAAGCCAGGGGTTGTGCGGATCGAAGGGTATTTTTTCCATGTCTGCACTCATCCCAATTGCGCCAGGGCCTGGCGGAAGGCCGGTGGCAGGCTGTTGCCGAACAGGACCTTGCCATCGGCCTGGGTGAAGATGCCCATTCTCGCCAGCCATTGCTCGAATTCCGGCGCGGGCTTGAGCCCGAGGGTCTGCCGGGCATAGAGCGCATCGTGGAACGACGTGGTCTGGTAGTTGAGCATGATGTCGTCGGAGCCGGGGATGCCCATGATGAAGTTGATCCCGGCCACACCCAGCAACGTCAGCAAGGTGTCCATGTCGTCCTGGTCGGCTTCGGCATGGTTGGTGTAGCAGATGTCGCAACCCATCGGCACGCCCAGCAGTTTGCCGCAGAAGTGATCTTCGAGGCCGGCGCGGATGATCTGCTTGCCGTTGTAGAGGTATTCCGGGCCGATGAAGCCGACGACGGTGTTCACCAGGAACGGGTTGAAATGTCGTGCGACGGCGTAGGCTCGGGTTTCGCAGGTCTGTTGATCGACACCGTGGTGGGCATTGGCTGACAGGGCACTGCCCTGGCCGGTTTCGAAATACATCAGGTTTTGCCCGAGGGTGCCGCGATTGAGGCTCAGGCCCGCGTCATAGCCTTCTTTCAACACGTTCAGATTGATGCCGAAACTGGCGTTGGCCGCCTCGGTGCCGGCGATCGACTGGAACACCAGGTCCAGGGGCACGCCACGATTGGCCGCTTCGATCGAGGTGGTGACGTGGGTCAGCACGCAGGCCTGGGTCGGAATTTCGTAGCGCTGGATGATCGCGTCGAGCATTTCCAGCAGGGCGCAGATCGAGGCGATGCTGTCGGTGGCCGGGTTGATGCCGATCATGGCATCGCCGTTGCCGTGCAGCAGGCCGTCGAGAATGCTGGCGGCGATGCCGGCCGGCTCGTCTGTAGGATGATTCGGTTGCAGCCGTGTGGATAATCGTCCGCGCAGGCCCAGGGTGCCGCGGAACTGCGTGACCACGCGGATTTTCTGCGCCACCAGCACCAGATCCTGCACGCGCATGATCTTCGACACGGCGGCGACCATCTCCGGGGTCAGGCCCGGGGCGAGGGCGCGCAGGACATGCTCGTCGGCGGCATCGCTGAGCAGCCAGTCGCGAAAGCCGCCGACGGTGAGGTGGCTGACGATCGCGAAAGCTTGTTTGTCGTGGGTGTCGATGATCAGTCGGGTGACTTCATCGGCTTCATAGGGAATCAGCACTTCCTGCAGGAAATGGCTCAGGGGAATGTCGGCCAGGGCCATCTGCGCGGCGACGCGCTCGCCATCGTTGAGTGCGGCGACACCGGCCAGAAAGTCTCCGGACCGTGCCGGACTGGCCTTGGCCATCACGTCCTTGAGGCTGTCGAAGCGATAGGTCTGGGCGCCGACGGAGTGGGCGAATACGGCCATGGGGCGGAGTCCTCTAGTTCTCTACGCATCTTGGTGATCGATGATATGCAAGGCTTGCGCCAGCAAAGTGTTGTGATTGAGCACGCCTTCGCGAGCAAGCCCGCTCCCACATGGGTTTTACGGCATGCCTGCAATGACAGACACCCCCCCAAACCCATGTGGGAGCGGGCTTGCTCGCGAAAGCGATTGAAAGGGCGACACAGCATCACCTGCATCGCCCCACACCCTTAGAAGAAGCCCAACGGATTGATGTCGTAGCTCACCAGCAGGTTTTTGGTCTGCTGATAGTGATCGAGCATCATCTTGTGGGTCTCACGCCCAACGCCGGACTTCTTGTAACCGCCAAACGCGGCGTGCGCCGGGTACAGGTGGTAGCAGTTGGTCCACACGCGACCGGCCTTGATGGCACGGCCCATGCGATAGGCGCGGTTGATGTCGCGGGTCCAGAGGCCGGCGCCCAGGCCGAACTCGGTGTCGTTGGCAATGGCCAGCGCTTCGGCTTCGTCCTTGAAGGTGGTAATGCTCACCACCGGGCCAAAGATCTCTTCCTGGAACACGCGCATCTTGTTGGTGCCCTTGAGCAGGGTTGGCTGGATGTAGTAGCCGCTGGCCAGGTTGCCCTCGAGTTTTTCCACCTTGCCGCCGGTCAGCAGTTCGGCACCTTCACCCTTGGCGATTTCCAGATACGACAGGATCTTGTCGAATTGTTGCTCGGACGCCTGGGCGCCGACCATGGTGTCGGTGTCCAGCGGGTCGCCACGCTTGATCGACAGGACTTTCTTCATGACTTCTTTCATGAAGTCGTCGTAGATCGACTCCTGCACCAGGGCGCGGGACGGGCAGGTGCAGACTTCGCCCTGGTTGAAGAACGCCAGCACCAGGCCTTCGGCGGCTTTTTCGATGAAGCTCGGTTCTGCCTTCATGATGTCTTCGAAGAAGATGTTCGGCGATTTGCCACCCAGCTCCACGGTGGACGGGATGATGTTTTCCGCCGCGCATTTCATGATGTGCGAGCCGACCGGGGTGGAGCCGGTGAAGGCGATCTTGGCGATGCGCTTGCTGGTGGCCAGGGCTTCGCCGGCTTCTTTGCCGTAGCCCTGCACGATGTTCAGCACACCCGGTGGCAGCAGGTCGCCAATCAGCTCGACCAGCACGGTGATGCCCAGCGGGGTCTGCTCGGCAGGCTTGAGTACTACGCAGTTGCCGGCAGCCAGGGCCGGGGCAAGTTTCCACGCGGCCATCAGGATCGGGAAGTTCCACGGGATGATCTGCCCGACCACGCCCAGCGGTTCATGGATGTGATAGGCCACGGTGTTGCCGTCGATCTCGGCAGCGCTGCCTTCCTGGGCGCGGATGCAACCGGCGAAGTAGCGGAAGTGGTCGGCGGCCAGCGGGATGTCGGCGTTGAGGGTTTCGCGAACGGCTTTGCCGTTGTCCCAGGATTCGGTGATCGCCAGGGTTTCCAGATTCTGTTCGATGCGATCGGCGATTTTCAGCAGGATCAGCGAACGGGCCTGGGCGGAGGTGGCGCCCCACGCATCGGCAGCGGCGTGGGCAGCGTCCAGGGCCTTGTCGATGTCTTCGGCCGTGGAGCGGGGGAATTCGGCGATGGGTTGGCCATTCACTGGCGAGGTATTGGTGAAGTACTGACCTTTGACAGGCGCGACGAACTCGCCGCCGATGTAGTTACCGTATTTGCTCTTGAACGAAACGATAGCGCCTTCAGTACCGGGGTGAGCGTAACGCATGGTGATTTCTCCTTGGCTTTTTTTGTGCTTATAAGGGAGAGCGCATGTGCGCCTGCCTTAAGCGTAGAGCAAAGGCCGGGCCACTGCCTTGCAGGTCAGGCAAATCAAGGCTTTGCGTTGTTTTTGTCGGACCGGTGGAGAGCGCGCGTGACGCTATCGATACACTGCCCGTGACACTTTGTACCGTTTATGGCACAGCCTGTGACGGGCCGGTCTTGCCAGCATTGCAATGACGGCCGGCCTGGAGGATGCTCGGACGATCCGCACCGTTGATGTCGCCAGCAGGAACGTGGAAACCTTTCGGGGAGAACAATAAGAAATGCACGACAACCACTTGAGTCGCCATGCCCAACAGGTTCTGACCGTGACCCAGGGCAAAGCCCATTTGCACGGGCCTGGCACTGATCCGTCCATCGCCCGGTCGTGGCTGCGGTGCCTGCAGGACTATCACCTCGATCCTGCCCTGACCATGGCGCCAACGGTGCTCGAGCATGGCCGCGTCCTCGAAAGTCGCGAGCGCCTGCAGCAGGTGTTGCACATTGCTGGCAATGAAATGACCAGCCTGCATCAGCAGCTTTGCGGCGCGGGCCATGCGGTGCTGCTGACCGATGCACGGGGCGTGATCCTCAACTGTGTGACGGCCCCCACGGAGCGCAAGATTTTTGAGCGGGCAGGGCTCTGGCTCGGCGCCGACTGGAGCGAGGCCTGCGAGGGCACCAATGGCATTGGCACCTGCCTGGTGGAGCGCCAGGCGCTGACCATTCATCGAGACGAGCATTTTCGCGGCCGCCACACCGGCCTGACCTGCTCGGCAAGCCCGGTGTTCGACCCGCATGGTGAACTGCTGGCAGTGCTCGACGTGTCCTCGGCGCGGCCCGATGTGTCGCGCCAGAGCCAGTTCCACACCATGGCTCTGGTCAATCTTTCGGCGAAGATGATCGAGAGCAGCTATTTCCTGCGCAACTTCGCCAACCAGTGGTTGCTGCGATTTCATCTGCAGGCCGAATCTGTCGGCCTGTTCAGCGAAGGGCTGCTGGCGTTCGACGGGGAGGGGCGCATCTGCGCGGTCAATCAAAGTGCACTGAACCTGCTGGGGCAGGGCCGTGGCGGTTTGATGGGGCAACCGGTGGAGGCGTTTTTCGACTGCACACTCGATGAAATGCTCGGCCGTGCCAGCCCTGATGCCAGCGCCGGTTGGCCGTTGCGTACCCGTGACGGGCGGCGGCTGTTTGCCGTTTTGCGCGGGCAGGCCCCGCGCCCACCGATGCCACGGGTACCGGCCCCTGTCATTGAGGACCGTGCGCAACTGCCCGGGATCTGCCTGGGTGACGCCGCGTTACAGACGGATTTTCGCAAGGCCCTGCGGGTGTACGAACGGGACGTGCCTTTGCTGATCCACGGCGAAACCGGTTCGGGTAAGGAGGCATTCGCCAAAGCCGTGCACCACGCCAGTCAGCGCGCCGACAAGGCCTTCGTCGCCCTCAATTGCGCGGCCATCCCCGAAAGCCTGATCGAAAGTGAACTGTTCGGCTATCGCGGCGGCAGTTTCACCGGGGCGCGCAAGGAAGGCATGCGCGGCAAGTTGCAGCAGGCCGATGGCGGGACCTTGTTCCTCGATGAAATCGGCGACATGCCCCTGGCATTGCAGACCCGGCTATTGAGGGTGCTCGAAGACCGTCAGGTGGTGCCCATCGGTGGCGAGCCACAGATGATCAACGTGCGGATCATCAGCGCCACTCACCGTGATCTGCTGGCTCGGGTCCAGGAGGGCAGCTTCCGCGAAGACTTGTATTACCGGCTCAATGGCCTGGAAGTCGCGCTGCCGGCGTTGCGCGAGCGCGGTGATAAATCGCAGCTGCTCGACTTTTTGCTGGCCGAAGAAGCGCGAGGGGAAACGGTACTGATCGATGAGCCGGCACGCCAGGCCCTGCTGGCCTTTGCCTGGCCGGGCAACGTGCGGCAGTTGCGTAATGTGCTGCGCACGCTGGCCGCGTTGTGCGATGGCGGGCGAGTCGGTCTGGAGGATTTGCCGGTGATGATCCGCCAGTCCCGGCCATTGGCGGTACACCCCATTGAAGCGTCGGAACGTCCGCTGGCGGATGCCGAGCGGCTGGCGCTACTCAATGCGCTGGAGCATACGCGCTGGCACATGACCCATACCGCCGAACAGCTTGGTGTGAGTCGCAATACCCTCTACCGCAAACTGCGCAAGCACGGTATCGCCCGCTGACGGCCCCCTCGCCACAGTGGTCGGGGCAGCCGCAGCTAAAGAGTGCGAATTTCCCCTCCCTAAGCTAACCTGCGGCCATGTTTTACGAGGTCGACTATGCACATTCATATTCTTGGTATCTGCGGCACTTTCATGGGTTCGATGGCGGTTCTGGCCAAAGAGCTGGGCCATCACGTGACCGGCTCCGATGCCAACGTCTACCCGCCGATGAGCACTCAGCTGGAGGCTCAGGGCATTGAGTTGACCCAGGGCTACGACCCGGCGCAGCTTGATCCGGCGCCGGACCTGGTGGTGATCGGCAATGCCATGTCCCGCGGCAACCCGGCGGTGGAATATGTGCTCAACAAAGGCCTGCCTTACGTTTCCGGCCCGCAATGGCTGGCCGAGCACGTCCTGCGAGGGCGCTGGGTGCTGGCGGTTGCCGGCACCCACGGCAAGACCACCACCAGCAGCATGCTTGCCTGGGTGCTGGAGCACGCGGGCATGAGCCCGGGCTTCCTGATTGGCGGTGTACCGCAGAACTTCTCGGTGTCGGCGCGTTTGGGCGGCACACCGTTTTTCGTGATCGAAGCCGATGAATACGACAGCGCCTTTTTCGATAAACGTTCCAAGTTCGTCCACTACGGTCCGCGCACCGCGATCCTGAATAACCTGGAATACGATCACGCCGACATCTTCCCCGATCTGCCAGCCATCGAACGGCAATTCCACCATTTGGTGCGGACCATCCCGAGCGAAGGCCTGGTGATTCATCCGACCACCGAGCCTGCATTGCAGCGGGTCATCGAAATGGGTTGCTGGACCCCGGTGCAAACCACCGGTGCCGGTGGTCAGTGGCAGGTCAAGTTGCTCAGCGAAGACGGCTCGGCCTTCGAAGTGATGTTCGAAGGGGTTTCCCAGGGTGTGGTCGAATGGGACATGACCGGCCAGCACAACGTCGCCAATGCCTTGGCCACGTTGGCTGCAGCGCGCCACGTCGGTGTGGTGCCGTCCATGGGCATCGCCGCGTTGAGCGCGTTCAAAAGCGTGAAGCGGCGGATGGAAAAAGTTGCCGAAGTGCGCGGCATCACCATCTATGACGACTTCGCCCACCATCCGACCGCCATCGCCACCACCCTCGACGGCCTGCGCAAGCGCATTGGCGATGCGCCGCTGATCGCGATCATCGAGCCGCGCTCCAACTCGATGAAGCTTGGGGCGCACCGCGACGGCTTGCCGGAAAGCGTGGTCGATGCCGATCAGGTGATCTGGTACGCCCCGGCCAACCTCGGCTGGGACCTGGGGGCGACGGCGGCGCTGTGCACCGTGCCGTCGATTGTCAGCGATTCGCTGGAAGGCATCATCGAACGGGTGAAAAGCCAGGCGCAATCGGGCACGCACGTGGTGATCATGAGCAACGGCGGCTTCGGCGGCCTGCACGGCAAACTCGCCGAGGCGCTCAAATGAATAACGGCCCGGACCGCGTCACGCTGGCGATGACCGGCGCTTCCGGCGCCCAGTACGGCTTGCGCCTGCTCGATTGCCTGGTGCGCGACGACCGCGAAGTGCATTTCCTGATTTCCAAGGCCGCGCAACTGGTGATGGCCACCGAAACCGACGTCACGCTGCCGGCCAAGCCGCAGATGATGCAGGCGTTCCTCACCGAATACACCGGCGCTGCTGCCGGGCAGATTCGGGTATATGGCAAGGAAGACTGGATGTCGCCGGTGGCCTCGGGCTCCGGCGCGCCAGCGGCGATGGTGGTGGTGCCGTGTTCAACTGGCACTTTGTCCGCCATTGCCACCGGCGCCTGCAATAACCTGATCGAGCGTGCCGCCGACGTAACCTTGAAGGAGCGCCGTCAGCTGATTCTGGTGCCCCGGGAAGCGCCGTATTCAAGCATCCATCTGGAGCACATGCTCAAGTTGTCGAACATGGGGGTGACGATCCTGCCGGCATCGCCGGGCTTCTACCACCAGCCGCAAACCATCGATGACCTGATCGATTTCGTGGTGGCGCGCATTCTCAATCTGCTGAACATTCCCCAGGACATGCTGCCGCGTTGGGGCGAACACCATCTGTCCAGCGATGAATAAGCTGCTGATCGTGTTGCTGGCGGTGCAACTGGCGGGCTGTGCCACCGCGCGCACGCTGGATGCGGCCAAGCCAGGGGCACCGGTGGTGTATGCCGGGACGCGGCTGGATGTGTATGCGATGAATGGCGGTTGTTGCGCGATGGACCGTTTTGGCGCCGAAGCACCGAGTTATCCGGGTGTGGATCTGCCGGCCAGTGCATTGCTTGATACGTTGCTGCTGCCGTTGTCGGTGTTGACGGTGATTGGGGTGAGTTTTCAGGCGACGGGCGGGTTGTAGGCGAGCGCTTTGCGCTCATCGCGAGCAGGCTCGCTCCCACAGGAGAACGCGGTCCAATGTGGGAGCGGGCTTGCTCGCGAAGGCGTCCGCCAGGGCACCGCAGCTTATTTGCCCAACTTCCTCAATTCATCCGACTCGACAATCCTCACGCCATCCTGCTCCTCAAGCGCCAAACGCCACATCGCGCGGGCCAGTTGGCAAGCTTCGATGCCGTGGTACTTGCCGGGAATCAGCCGAGACAATGGCCCGGCAACCTTCTCGCCCAGACGTGGTTCGGTGCGTTCGCCCAGCAGCAGCGAAGGGCGACAGATGGTCAGCTGCGGCCAATCCTGGGCGCGCAAGGCGTGCTCCATCTCGCCTTTGACCTTGTTATAAAAAATTGAAGACCGGCGATCGGCCCCCAGGGCACTGATCACGATCAGGTGCCGCGCGCCCATCTCCCGGGCGCGTTTGCCGAACGCCACGACCATGTCCAGGTCCACCGCGCGAAACGCTTCTTCCGAACCGGCCTGTTTGATGGTGGTGCCCAGGCAGCAATAGGCGATGTCGACCCGGCCGCTCAGTTGCGGCAGGAACATCGCCGGGTCGCCCACCGGGTTTTCCAGGTGCGGATGCTTGGCCAGCGGCCGGCGTGAAGGTGCCAGAACCCGCGATATCGTTGGCTCATTGAGCAAGCGGTCGAGCAGGTGCTCACCGGTCAGGCCTGTGGCTCCGGCAAGCAGTACGTGCTGAGGCGTCAAGTACATAGTGTTTCTCCCTTGATACTGTTCAGCTTAGTTGGTCTTTGCATCCTTGCCGTCGATCGACACACTTTGCAGGGCTTTGCGGGCTTGCTGTTTGCGCAATAACTGCCAATGGGAAAGCACGGTTTTCGGTGCCCAGATCTGCGGTTCAGACGCTTCGAAACCGTCGGCCAGCTCACGCTCGGCGACGGTGGCCTTGGCCAGTTTGAAGGCTTGTTCCAGGTCATCGGTCTGATTCAGGGCCTGGGCGAACAGGGCATCGCCGAAATAGGTGAAGTTGGCTTCTTCGGAGCAGCCGAACGACACGCGATCGGCTCGCGAAGCGGTCATGATCAGGGTGCGTTCGTCCTTGAGGGCGGGAATGAAGCCGCCGGAGTAGCAGGACGAAATCACGATCACTTTGTCGCGGTTCTTCAGCGGCGCCAGCACGGCCGCCAGTTCGTCCGCCGGCAGGTCGGCCAGTTCCATGCGCGGCTGGTCGAGCACCAGTTCATGCTCGCTGGTGCCGTGGCTGGTCAGGTAGATGAAAATCAAGTCTTCCGGGCCGCTGCGTTCGGCCAGGGTCACGGCGGCGCGACGCAGGTTTTCCCGGGTGGCCATCGGCCGGTCGCTGAGGTGATCGCGATGGTTGACCAGGCGAATCTGGCCGAAGGCGCCGAAACGGCTGGTGAGCATGTTGGCAACGTAGTCCGATTCACGCAGGAACACGCTTTGCTTGCCGTCGCCGCCCAGGGTCAGGGTGTACAGCTCCACTGCCGGGGTCGAGGCCGGTACGTTGCCCAAGGCATCTTCCAGCAGGCGTCCCTGGGCCAACAGGCCGAGTTCGAGGGTGTCGGGCAGCAACTTGCCATCGGCATCGCGCACCCGTTGGCCATTGATCCAGGTGCCGCTGAGCACCGAGCCATCCGTCAGCACCAGGGTGCCGCGACCGGCGTAGGCATCGTTGTCGAACTGGCCGGTGTAGAAGCTGCCGTCCGCCAGATTCAGGCGGCCTTGACCACTGAAACGCCAATCGTTGAAGTAGCCGATGTAGTGGCTGCCGTCGGCGCCGATCAGTTCGCCCTTGCCATTGAGCGAGCCTTCCTTGAATTGACCCAGCCACACATCGCCGTCCGCGTTTTCGTAGCGACCCTTGCCGTGCAATTGATTGTTCTTGAAGGCGCCGACATAGGTGTCGCCGTCTGCGCTGTTGAATGTCCCGTTGCCTTCCAGCTGACCGTCGACGAAGCGCCCGGTGAACTGATTGCCGTTACCGTCGCTGCGCTGGCCTTCGCCGTTGGGTTTGCCGTGGGCGAACTGGCCTTGATAGGCGCTGCCGTCCTCGAGTTCCAGGCGACCCAGGCCAGAATACTGATCGGCCTTGAATTCGCCGCGGTAGGTCATGCCGTTTTCTTTGAGCGTGCCTTCACCGTCGCGCCGGCCGAGCTTGAAGCCGCCGTTGTAGCTGCTGCCATTGGTGGTCAGGCTGCCCTGACCGTCGAACAGGCCTTGGTTGAACTGCCCGCGATAGACTTCGCCGTTGCTGCCATGCCATTCGCCCTGGCCGTGCCATTGGCCCTTGTCGAAGTCGCCGGCGTACCAGCTGCCATTGGGGTAATCGATGCGGCCCTGGCCTTGCAGCAAGCCATTGACCAGATCACCGCGATAGCGGCCGCCGTCCGGCAGACGGGCGTCGGGAGGCAGCGGTGATTCACCGTCACCGCACGCGGTGAGCATCAGGGTCAAGGCAAGGAGTGCAAGTGAGCGCATAGCGGGTTCCGGGCAATTAGGCGACCGAGTATGCCGCAGCTATGTGACCTTATACAGCCGGTAGAAATGCAGCGGGTGCGAAACAGCCTGGGCTGCTTCGCTTCCGTGAGGCTTTACACGAAGCAGAGCGACAGCGGTTCAGCGATATACGCCGGTTTGTCCGAGCCTTCGATTTCCAGGGTGGCGGTGGCCTTGAGCAGCCATTGGCCGGGTTTCTTCTCGGACACCTCGGTCAGGTCGACCTTCAACCGCACGTTGGAGTTGACCTTGACCGGTTGAATGAAGCGCACGCTGTCCAGGCCGTAATTGACCACCATCTTCAGGCCTTCGGGCAGGATGAGGATGTCTTCCATCAGTTTCGGGATCAGCGACAGCGACAGGAAACCATGGGCGATGGTGCTGCCGAAGGGGGTTTGCGCGGCCTTGACCGGATCGACGTGGATGAACTGATAGTCCCCTGTGGCTTCGGCGAACAGGTTGATGCGTTCCTGATCGATCGTTAGCCATTCGGAACGTCCAAGTTCCTTGCCGACATAATCATTGAGCTCTGCAACTGGAACATAGGGCATTGAGACTCTCCTTGGGTTCATCGGTTTTATAGTTTCAGCCGGGGGATCTGGTCTCCCGGTCTACCACTTTAGATCAACATGGCGAATTGCTCCGGTCAACCGACCATGCTTATGGCGAATGCCGATCCATAGGGCAGGCGTGTTTATAATGCCCGGCCCGCCCTTGCGGGTGACGGGTTCTGCGGGAGAGTGAAGGATGTTGTTACGTGGCCTGACCTGGCTGGTGCTGTTCCAATTGCTCGGCACCGCGATCAACCATTTGTTTTTACCGGTGCTGCCGGGACCGATCGTCGGTCTGCTGTTGCTGCTGGTGTTCCTGATCAGTCGCGGTCAGGTCGGTGAACCGCTGAACCTGGCGGCCAGCAGTCTGCTGCGCTATTTGCCCTTGCTGCTGGTGCCGCCAGCGGTGGGCGTGATGGTGTATGCCAAGGACATTGCGGCGGATTTCTGGGCCATTACCGGCGCGCTGGTGTTGTCCCTGCTGCTGTCCATGGCCTTCGCCGGTGTACTGATGCAGCGCCTGATCAAGCGTCACGCACAACCTTCCGAGGACAGCCAATGACCCTTGACTGGCAAGGCGCCTGGACGTCGGTGATCCATCATCCGTTGTTCGGCATTGGCATTACCCTGGGCGCCTATCAACTGGTGCTGGCGGCGTTCGAGAAAACCCGCTGGATCTTTTTGCAACCGGTGCTGGTCTCCATGTTGCTGGTGATCGGTGTGCTGGTGGGCTGCGGGCTGACCTACGCCGAATACCGCAAGAGCACCGAGATCCTCAGCATCCTGCTGGGCCCGGCCACGGTTGCCCTGGCTGTGCCGCTGTACCTGAACCTGCGACGGATTCGGCAGTTGTTCTGGCCGATATTTACTACGCTGGTGATAGGCGGTGTGGTCGCCACGGGAATGGGGGTGCTGCTGGGCTGGTGGTTCGGCGCTGAACACATGATCCTGATGACCATGGCGCCCAAATCGGTGACCTCGCCGATCGCCATGCTGGTGGCCGAACAGATTGGTGGAGTGGCGGCGCTGGCGGCGGTGTTCGTGTTGATCACCGGTGTGATCGGCGCGATTTTCGGCCCGAGCCTGTTGACCCGGCTCGGCGTGCACAGCCCCGAGGCCCGGGGCATGGCGTTGGGCATGACCGCCCACGCGGTCGGCACGGCGGTGGCGATGCAGGAAAACGAAGAATGCGGCGCCTTCGCGGCGCTGGCGATGAGTTTGATGGGCGTGGCCACGGCGGTGTTGCTGCCGTTGGCGGTGTCGATGGTGGTTTAAGGAAATGTCTATGAGTCTGCCGCTTTTTCCGCTGAACACGGTGCTGTTTCCAGGTTGCATCCTCGATTTGCAGATTTTCGAGGCGCGCTACCTGGACATGATCGGTCGCTGCATGAAACAGGGCGGCGGCTTCGGCGTGGTGTGCATCCTCGAGGGCGAAGAAGTCGGCATCGCCCCGGCGGGTTATGCGCTGGTCGGCTGCGAAGCGCTGATCACCGATTTCAAGACCCAGGACAACGGCCTGCTGGGCATTCGCGTGCAGGGCGGTCGACGCTTCCATGTATTGCGCACTGAGGTGCAGCGCGATCAGTTGATCGTCGCCGACGTCGAGTGGCTGGAAGATGAACCGGAACAACCGCTGCAGGATGAAGATGCCGACCTGGTGGCCTTGCTTCGGGCGCTGGCGGAGCACCCGATGGTCGAAGCGCTGAACATGGGCACCGAAGCGACCGGGCAACAGTCCCTGGCCAATCAGTTGGCCTACCTGCTGCCCTTTGCCGAACTGGACAAGATCGACCTGTTGCAACTCGATGATCCGCAGCAGCGACTGGATGCGATCCAGGCGCTGCTCGATGAGTTGCAGGGTGAACTGTTTGCCTGACGCCTGTTAATAGGCGTATCTGAGCATCGTGTGCGGCAAATGCCGCAATACGAAGAACCCGAACAACGCCACCAGCGCTGGCAATATCAGCCACCAGACCTTCTGCGGCATGGCGTCGAGCGATGTCCGTCGCTGACTCAGCCCCAGGCTCGCCGCGCAGACACAAGCGGCCAGCATCGCGCCGGCCAGCACATCCGTCGGCCAGTGCGCCCCCAGATATACCCGAGACAGCGCTATCGCCAGCGCCGGCAGGCAGCCTACCAGCAGCCAGGTCAGGCGCATCCGTGGCGGTTGTCCGCGACCGGCGAGCACGGCGAGGGTGAGGAACAGCGCGAAAGCGCCGGAGGCGTGACCACTGGGCATGCTGTAGCTGCCCAGTGGATCGCTCAGCACTTCCGGGCGTACCCGAGCGAAAAACTGTTTGGTCGCGGTGTTGCCCAGCGCCGTGAACAGCAGTGTGCTGCAGGCGAAGATTGCCTGGCGCCATTGCCGGGTAATCAGCAGCAGTGCCACCAACAGGGTGCTGAAGGCCAGCATGTTGTGGAATTCGCCGATCAGCGTGAACACCACGGCCACTTCATCGAGCATCGGGCTGCGGTGTTCCTGTACCAGGGTCATGATCCCTTGGTCGAGTGCGTTCAGCTGTGAGTAACCTATAAACAGTGCGGCCAGAATCAGAAAGCTCATTGCGCTGATGAAGATCGTCGCCTTGCGATGCTTGCGCAGGCTGCTGGTGGCGCTCAGGCCAACCATCAGTGCAATGCTCGCCGCCACCACCCCGGCCTGGGGCCAGAAACCCTGGGGCAATGGCAGACGAATCGCTGCACCGGTGGCCCAACCCGGCAGCAGGTAAGCCACCGACCACCCGGCACCGGCCAGGAGGCTGACGGCGAAGAAGCGGGGGAAGGGCATATCGAACATGCCGGCGACCATCGGCAGCATGGGGCGCAACGGCCCGATGAAGCGGCCAACCAACAGGCTGGCGATGCCATAGCGCTGGAAATAGGCCTCGGCCCTGGCGATCCATTCCGGATGATGACGCAGCCCCGGCAGGCGCCGGATATTCTGATGGAAATGACGTCCCAGGAAATACGACACCACATCGCCCAGCACGCCTGCGACGAAGCCCAGCAGCAGTGTTTCGCTCAACGACAGTGCTCCGCTGCCGGCCAGTACCGCCACGGCGAACAGCAGCACCGTTCCCGGCACGATCAGCCCGGCGATCGCCAGGCACTCGACAAAGGACACGATGAACACCGCTGCCGCCAGCCATTGCGGATTGAGCGTCAGCCAGGCAGTCACGCTATCGAGCCATGGGCCCATAAATACAACTCCATTGAATGTCAGGCACAATTGCTGAAGACACGGCAGGCCCCTGCGGGATCTGCAAAATACTCAAGACAGTACAAAATAATCGCGACCTTCGACCTGTCCCCGTCGCAGCGGGTTCCGCGTGCACCAGGCCGCATACGCCGCATCGACGAAACGGTACATCAGGTGTTCATCGCGCCCTTGGGGAATGCCCAGGCGCGTGGCCTGGATGACATGGGCGGGTGTCTGGCCGACGTCTTCCACCAGCAGGATCTCATGATCGAAACGCTTGGCATCCCATACCGGCACCTTCAACCCAAGGGATTTGCACAGCAGCGTTTGCCCGGCGCAGAGCTTTTGCGACGGGCGAGGGCGGCCCTGGGCGTCGGGGTTGTTGAGCAGCATCTGCGCCAGGCTCGCCGGCCCGCTCAGTTCGTCGACCCAAGGGTAGGCGGATTTGATCAGCACCGCGTTGCCCGGGCCCTGTGCGCTGAAGTTCAGGGAGTCGCCGCCACGGGAGTAGTACATATAGATGTGCCCGCCATCCAGAAACAAAGCCTTACGCTTTTCCGTATAGCCCAGGGAGGCATGGCTGCCTTTTTCGGCGAGGTAATAGGCTTCGGTCTCGATGATTCGAGCGCTGAGCCACAAATGACCGACCTTGTGGCGAATGACCTTGCCCAGTAAGTCCCGGGCCAGAATCTGCGGGTCACGGTCGAAAAAAGCGTCCGGCAGGCCCTTGGGCAGGCTCGAAGCGGAGGTTCGAACAGTCAGATTGGACATGATCAACGGCTTTGTCAGGGCTGAGTGAGCGGTGATGATAACAATTTGCGCCTTAATCCCGGCTGAACGTCGGCAAATGGCCCTCCATTTCGACCATCCGCCCGTCACCGCTGTTAGTCGGGAGACACGACAGCTATAATCTGCCGCTTTACTCTTTACCAAGACCTGATCAAAGACCACGCCAGACCATGACTGAGTCCGTTCTTGACTACATGACCCGCCTGGGTCGCGCTGCCCGCGAGGCTTCCCGCGTCATCGGCCGTGCCAGCACTGCGCGGAAGAACCGCGCGCTGCAGGCCGCCGCCAACGCGCTGGACGCTGCCCGTGCCGAGCTGAGCGCCGCCAATGAGCTGGATTTGGCCGCTGGCCGCGCCAATGGTCTGGAGCCGGCGCTGCTCGAGCGTCTGGCGCTGACGCCAGCGCGTATCGACGGCATGATCGTGGGGTTGCGCCAGGTCGCCGCATTGCCGGACCCGGTCGGCGCGATCCGCGACATGAGCTATCGGCCGTCGGGCATTCAAGTCGGCAAGATGCGCGTGCCGTTGGGCGTGATCGGCATCATTTATGAATCGCGGCCGAACGTGACCATCGACGCCGCCAGCCTGTGCCTGAAGTCGGGTAACGCGACCATCCTGCGTGGCGGCTCGGAAGCCATTCACTCCAACCGTGCCATCGCCGCCTGCATCCAGCGTGGCCTGGCCGAAGCCGATCTGCCGGCTGCGGTGGTGCAAGTGGTTGAAACCACCGACCGGGCGGCCGTCGGTGCCCTGATCGCCATGCCCGAATACGTCGATGTCATCGTGCCCCGTGGTGGCCGTGGCCTGATCGAGCGCGTCAGTCGCGACGCCCGCGTTCCGGTGATCAAGCACCTGGACGGCATCTGCCACGTTTACGTCAGTGCCCATGCCGATCTGCCCAAAGCCCAGCGCATCGCATTCAACGCCAAGACCTACCGCTATGGCATCTGCGGTGCGATGGAGACGCTGCTGGTCGATCAAATGGTTGCCAAAGATTTCCTGCCGGCGATGGCTGCCCAGTTCCGCGAAAAAGGCGTCGAGCTGCGCGGCTGCGAGCGCACCCGGACGATCATCGATGCGCTGCCCGCGACCGAAGAGGACTGGAATACCGAGTACCTGGCGCCGATCCTGTCGATCCGCGTGGTCGACGGGTTGGAACAGGCGATCGAGCACATCAATCATTACGGCTCTCACCACACCGATTCGATTGTCAGCGAACACCAGGGCGAAACCCGGCGTTTCGTGGCTGAAGTCGACTCCTCGTCGGTGATGATCAACACCCCGACCTGCTTCGCCGATGGCTTCGAATACGGATTGGGTGCCGAGATCGGCATTTCTACTGATAAGCTGCACGCCCGCGGCCCGGTGGGTCTCGAAGGTCTGACCTGCGAGAAGTATGTCGTGGTCGGTGATGGCCAGTTGCGCGGACAGGAGTCGCTCTGACTTGGGCGACTTCGACCCGTCAGTCCCGGTAAACGCCAGCGCGCCTCGATGCAGACGCATCGGCGTACTGGGCGGAACGTTTGACCCGGTGCACATCGGCCATTTGCGCGGTGCGCTGGAAGTCGCCGAATCGCTGGCGCTCGATGAATTGCGTCTGGTACCCAGTGCCAGGCCGCCTCATCGGGACACGCCGCAGGTGTCGGCGAAGGACCGTCTGGCGATGGTCGAGTGCGCGGTGGCCGGTGTGGCGCCGTTGGTGGTGGATGACCGCGAATTGCAGCGCGACAAACCGTCCTACACCATCGATACCCTGGAGTCGATGCGTGCCGAAATGGCCGACGAGACCCAGGTTTTTCTACTTTTGGGCTGGGACGCATTTTGCGGCCTGCCCACTTGGCACCGCTGGGAAGAGTTGCTCCAGCATTGCCACATCCTGGTGCTGCAACGCCCGGATGCCGACAGCGAACCGCCGGATGCCTTGCGCAACCTGCTGGCAGCGCGCTCGGTGAGCGACCCGCTGGCCCTCAAAGGGCCGAGCGGACAGATTGCATTCGTCTGGCAGACACCGCTCGCGGTATCCGCCACCCAGATCCGTCAACTGCTGGCCAGCGGTAAGTCGGTACGTTTCCTGGTGCCCGACGCGGTCCTGGCCTACATCGAGGCGCACGGACTCTACCGTGCGTCGAACTGAACAGGAGTGCTTCAAGGCACGTGGCAACAACGTGTATCGAAGCCCCGAACAAACGAGCAAAACGAGTTTTTTATGACGAGCAACAACGAAAGCAAAGTAAAACGCAAAGGCACATTCAAGAGTGCGCCGCTGCCTGAGAAAGTCCTCGCCGCCGAGCCGCCAAAGGGCGACGAACTGGTCAAGATCGCCGTAGCCGCCCTGGAAGACGTCAAGGCCCAGGACGTACTGGTGATCGATGTTCGCGACAAGCAGAGCATCACCGACTACATGATCATCGCCACCGGTACCTCCAACCGCCAGATCGGCGCGATGCTGGACAAGGTCCGCGAAGCGGTCAAAGCCCTGGGCATCAAGCCGCTGGGTGAAGAAGGCAAGGGTGACAGCGACTGGGTGCTGTTGGACATGGACGACGTGATCGTCCACATGATGACCTCCAACGCCCGTCAGTTCTACGACCTGGAGCGCCTGTGGAAAGGTGCCGAGCAGAGCCGTGCCGCCGATGGCAAACACCACAGCCCTGAAGTTGGTCACGAGCATTTCAACAAGCTCAACAAAGACCAGGAATAGGGAACGGCTGTGCGACTGCGACTGATCGCCGTCGGTTCCCGCATGCCCAAGTGGGTGGAAGAAGGCTGGCATGAGTATGCCAAGCGTCTTCCGTCCGAGCTGGCGCTGGAACTGGTGGAAATACCGCTCAACACCCGTGGCAAGAACGCCGACGTGGCGCGCTTCATCCGTCAGGAAGGCGAAGCCATGCTGGCCAAGGTCGGGCCGAACGAGCGCGTTGTCACCCTCGAAGTCCACGGCAAGCCCTGGAGTACCGAGCAACTGGCGGTCGAACTCGATCGCTGGCGGCTGGACTCGCGCACGGTGAATTTCATGGTCGGCGGCCCCGAAGGGCTGGCGCCGGAAGTCTGCGCCCGTGCCGATCAGCGCTGGTCGCTCTCGCCGTTGACGTTGCCGCACCCACTGGTGCGCATCCTCATCGGTGAACAGCTGTATCGTGCCTGGACCGTATTGTCCGGCCACCCTTACCACAAGTAGTTCTGCCCCCATGTCCCAACCGATCCGCATCAAGGACCACGAAAAAGACGCCCGTCTGGTGCGTGGCCGCGTCGTGTTCGGGGCAATTGCGGTGGTGGCACTGATCGGCGTGCTGATTGCGCGCCTTTATTTCCTGCAGGTGATCCAGTACGAGTACCACTCGACCCTGTCGGAAAACAACCGCGTCCATGTGCAGCCTATCCCGCCGACTCGCGGCCTGATCTTCGACCGCAACGGCGTGGTGATTGCCGATAACCGGCCCAGTTTCAGCCTGAGCATGACCCGTGAGCGCTCCGGCGACTGGCAACAGGTGCTCGACGTGATCGTCGAAGTGCTGGAGCTGACGCCCGAGGATCGGGTGGTCTTCGAAAAACGCATGCGTCAGGGGCGCCGTCCGTTCGAGCCGGTGCCGATCCTGTTCGAGCTGACCGAAGAGCAGATCGCGCGGATCGCCGTGAACCAGTTCCGCCTGCCCGGGGTGGAGGTGGTTGCGCAACTGGTTCGTCACTATCCCCAGGGTGCGCATTTCGCGCATTCGGTGGGCTACATGGGGCGGATCAACGAGAAAGAGCTCAAGTCCCTGGACCCGGTCAGTTACAGCGGCACCCATCAAATCGGCAAGACCGGTATCGAGCGTTTCTACGAGCCGGAACTGCATGGCCAGGTGGGTTACGAGGAAGTCGAGACCAACGCTCGGGGCCGTGTGTTGCGGGTGCTCAAGCGTACCGAACCGGTTTCCGGCAAGGACATCGTCCTGAGCCTGGACATCAAGCTGCAGGAAGCTGCCGAAGCCGCGCTCGGCGGTCGTCGTGGCGCGGTTGTGGCGCTGAACCCGAAAACCGGCGAGGTGCTGGCAATGGTCAGCCAGCCGAGCTTCGATCCGAACCTGTTCGTCACCGGCATCAGTTCCAAGGCCTATTCCGAACTGCGCGACTCCATCGACCGGCCGCTGTTCAACCGTGTACTGCGCGGCCTGTACCCGCCGGGCTCGACCATCAAGCCTGCGGTGGCCATTGCCGGACTGGACGCCGGCGTGGTGACGGCGTCGACCCGAGTGTTCGACCCCGGCTACTACATGCTGCCCAATTACGATCACAAGTACCGCAACTGGAACCGGACCGGGGACGGCTTCGTCGACCTCGACACGGCGATCATGCGTTCCAACGACACCTACTTCTATGACCTGGCCCACAAGCTGGGGATCGATCGGTTGTCGTCGTACCTGGGCAAGTTCGGTATCGGTCAGAAGGTGTCCCTGGACATGTTCGAAGAGTCCCCGGGGCTGATGCCGACCCGCGAATGGAAGCGCGCAACCCGCCGTCAGGCGTGGTTCCCGGGGGAAACGCTGATTCTAGGGATCGGTCAGGGCTACATGCAGTCGACCCCGCTGCAACTGGCCCAGGCCACGGCGCTGGTGGCCAACAAAGGCATCTGGAACCGCCCGCACCTGGCCAAGACCATCGAAGGCGAAAAGCCGGTGGACCACAACCCGATGCCGGACATCATCCTGCGCGATCCGTCCGACTGGACCAAGGTCAACCACGGCATGCAGCAGGTGATGCACGGCGCCCGCGGTACGGCGCGCAAGGCTTCGATCGGTGCGCAGTACCGGATCGCCGGCAAGAGTGGTACGGCCCAGGTGGTCGCGATCAAGCAGGGTGAGAAATATGACCGCTCCAAGGTTCAGGAACGCCACCGCGACCACGCCTTGTTCGTGGGCTTCGCGCCGGCGGACGACCCGCAGATCGTGGTGTCGGTGATGGTCGAGAACGGTGAGTCCGGCTCCGGCGTCGCAGCGCCCGTGGTGCGCCAGGTGATGGACGCCTGGCTGTTGGACCAGGACGGTCGCCTCAAAGCCGAATACGCCAGCCCTACCAGCGCGGAGGCCACGGCCCGTGATGAATAATTTTGATCGCATGCTCTCCAGTGAGGATGTGATGCGGCGTCGCGCGACGCTGCTGCAACGCATGCACATCGATGGTGTGTTACTGGTTTTGCTGCTGACCCTGGCCGCCGGCAGCCTGTTCGTTCTCTATTCGGCCAGCGGCAAGAGCTGGGACTTGCTGGCCAAACAGGCCACATCGTTCGGCATCGGCCTGGTTTCGATGATCGTCATCGCTCAGTTCGAGCCGCGCTTCATGGCCCGTTGGGTACCGGTCGGCTATGTGATCGGTGTGCTGTTGCTGGTGGTGGTGGATGTCATGGGCCACAACGCCATGGGGGCCACGCGCTGGATCAATATTCCCGGGGTCGTGCGCTTCCAGCCATCGGAATTCATGAAGATCCTGATGCCGGCGACCATCGCCTGGTATTTGTCCAAGCGCACCTTGCCGCCGCAGCTCAAGCATGTGGGGATCAGTCTGATGCTGATTGGTGTGCCGTTCATCCTGATCGTGCGCCAACCCGACCTCGGCACCTCCCTGCTGATCCTGGCCGGGGGTGCGTTCGTGCTGTTCATGGGTGGCCTGCGCTGGCGCTGGATTCTCAGCGTGCTGGCTGCCACCGTGCCCGTGGCCATCGCCATGTGGTTCTTCATCATGCACGACTACCAGAAGCAGCGGATCCTGACCTTCCTCGACCCCGAAAGCGATCCGCTTGGCACTGGCTGGAACATCATTCAGTCCAAGGCAGCCATCGGTTCCGGCGGCGTATTCGGCAAGGGCTGGCTGCTGGGCACCCAGTCGCACCTGGACTTCCTCCCGGAAAGCCACACCGACTTCATCATTGCGGTGCTGGGTGAAGAGTTCGGCCTGGTGGGTATCTGCGCGCTGTTGCTGATCTATCTGTTGCTGATCGGTCGTGGCCTGGTGATTACCGCCCAGGCCCAGACCCTGTTCGGCAAGTTGCTGGCCGGTGCGCTTACCATGACGTTCTTTGTCTATGTTTTCGTCAACATCGGTATGGTCAGTGGCCTGTTGCCAGTGGTGGGGGTACCGTTGCCGTTCATTAGTTACGGAGGAACTTCGCTGGTGACGCTGCTGTCAGCGTTTGGGGTTTTGATGTCGATCCATACCCATCGCAAGTGGATCGCGCAGGTTTGAATAAGGTGAAGAGTTCAATGCAAGTAATGCGTGGCTGGGCGACTCGAAATGCGCCGTGGGTCGGCCTGGTAAGCATCCTTGGCACCGCGCAGGAAGCGTTGGCCGGCGATTACGACGGCTCACCCCAAGTGGCCGAGTTCGTCGGTGAAATGACCCGCGACTACGGTTTTGCCGGCGAACAGTTGATGGGCGTGTTCCGCGAAGCCGAACGCAAGCAGTCGATCCTGGATGCGATTTCCAAACCCGCCGAACGGGTCAAGCAGTGGAATGAGTATCGGCCGATGTTCATCACCGACGCGCGCATTGCCCGTGGTGTGGACTTCTGGCGTCAGCACGAGGCAGCACTGGCCCGGGCCGAGCAGGAATACGGCGTTCCGGCGCAAGTCATTGTGGCGATTATTGGCGTCGAGACCTTTTTCGGTCGCAATACCGGCAATTTCCGCGTGATCGATGCATTGTCGACCCTGGGTTTCGACTATCCTCCCCGTGCCGAATTTTTCCGCAAGGAACTGCGTGAGTTCCTGTTGCTGGCCCGGGAAGAGCAGGTCGACCCCCTGACCTTGAAGGGGTCCTACGCCGGGGCCATGGGCCTGCCGCAATTCATGCCCAGCAGCTTTCGCGCCTATGCGGTGGACTTCGACGGCGACGGCCACATCAATATCTGGAACAACCCGGACGATGCCATCGGCAGTGTCGCCAGTTATTTCAAGCGTCACGGCTGGGCCGCTGGCGAGCCGGTGGTCAGCCGGGCCGATGTGCGCGGCGATCAGGTCGACGAGGGTTTGACCGCCGGTATCGAGCCGACTAAAACCGTTGGAGAGTTGCGGGCCTTGGGCTGGTCAAGTCATGATGCGCTGCGCGATGATATGCCGGTTACCGCTTTCCGCCTGGAAGGCGACAATGGCCCCGAGTACTGGATGGGCCTGAAGAATTTTTATGCGATCACGCGTTATAACCGCAGCGTGATGTACGCCATGGCCGTACATCAACTGTCTGAACAGCTGGTCCAAGCACGGGGCGTCAAGTAATGCGGGCATTGCCTATGAATAAACCCCTGAAGCTGATGGCATTTGCCGCGTTGGCAGTGCTGGTCGCCAGTTGTTCGACCAGCCGCTCGCCGACGCAGAAATCCTCCACCGCCGTGCGCTCTGCGCCGGGGCTGGACATCAACCGCGCCCACAAGGATGGCGCGCCCTGGTGGGACGTCGACGTGTCGCGCATTCCGGATGCCACGCCGACCCTGCACAGCGGCCCTTACAAGGCCAACCCCTACACCGTACTGGGCAAGACCTATTTCCCGTTGCAGGAATCCAAGACCTATGTGGCCTCGGGTACGGCCTCTTGGTACGGCACCAAGTTCCATGGCCAGAACACCGCCAATGGCGAGGTCTATGACCTGTACGGGATGAGTGCCGCGCACAAGACCTTGCCGCTGCCGAGTTATGTCCGGGTCACCAACCTGGACAACAACAAGAGCGTCATCCTTCGCGTCAACGATCGCGGGCCTTTTTACTCGGACCGGATCATCGATTTGTCCTACGCGGCCGCCAAGAAGCTCGGTTATGCCGAAATCGGCACCGCCAGGGTCAAGGTCGAAGGCATCGATCCGCAGCAATGGTGGGCCGCCAAGGGCCGTCCGGCGCCTTTAATGCTCAACGAGCCGCAAGTCGCGCAGAATAGCGCGCCGGTTGTCACGGCTTCGGCCGGTACCGTCGAGCAATGGACGCCACCGCCGCAGCAACACGCCGCCGCCGTTGTGCCAGTCCAACTGGCTGACGCAAAAAAAAACGCTTCTGCACCAGCCTCTGGCCAGTTTCTGCAGGTGGGCGCGTTCGCCAACCCGGACGCTGCAGAGCTCCTGAGGTCCAAGCTCAGCGGGATGGTGAGCGCTCCGGTGTTCATCAGCTCGATCGTGCGCAACCAGCAGACTCTGCATCGGGTGCGTCTGGGGCCGATCGGTTCGCCGGGTGAGATCCAGCAAGTGCAGAACAGTGTACGCATGGCCAATCTCGGTTCGCCGAGTGTGGTCACGGAGTAATACGTAGGACTTGATTGACGGTTCACTCGCAGTCGGGGGTGAACCAGGTTGTTGGCTCGTCGAAAAACAAAAACCCGGCAAGGGTGACTTGAGTGAGCAACTGAACACGCGATGGCCCGTTAGAAGGCCATTTGAATAGTTTTGCCCGCTGGGCAAGTTTCCATTAGCGATTTCGAGAGACGGATGAACATCACCACCTTTGCCAAACGCCTGTGCCTTCTAGTCCCGCTGCTCCTCTCACCTGCCGCGTTCGCGGTCGAGATGATGCCGTCGCCACCGCAACTGGCCGCCAAGGCCTATGTGCTCATGGACGCCAGCAGCGGCAACGTGCTGGTCGAAAACAATGGTGATCAGCGCCTGCCTCCAGCCAGCCTGACCAAGCTGATGACCGCGTACATCGCGACCCTGGAAATCCGTCGTGGCCAGATCGGCGAGAACGATCCGGTGACCGTCAGCGAAAACGCCTGGCGTACCGGCGGTTCGCGGATGTTCATCAAGGTTGGCTCCCAGGTGACGGTCAGCGACCTGCTGCACGGCATCATCATCCAGTCGGGCAACGACGCCAGCGTGGCGCTGTCCGAGCACATCGCCGGCAGCGAAGACGCGTTCGCCGACCTGATGAACAAGACGGTCGCCGACCTGGGCATGACCAACACCCACTTCATGAACCCGACCGGTCTGCCGAACCCAGAGCACTACTCGTCGGCTCACGACATGGCGGTGCTGGCTCGCGCGATCATCCACGAAGACCCGGCTCACTATGCGATCTACTCGCAGAAAGAGTTCTTCTGGAACGGCATCAAGCAACCGAACCGTAACCTGCTGCTGTGGCGTGACAAGACCGTCGACGGTCTGAAAACCGGCCACACCGACGAAGCCGGTTACTGCATGGTGTCTTCGGCGGTACGTGACGGCATGCGCCTGATCGCCGTGGTGTTCGGCACCAGCAGCGAAGTGGCCCGTGCCGCTGAAACCCAGAAACTGCTGACCTACGGCTTCCGCTTCTTCGAAACCCAGACCTTCTATCAGAAAGGTGCCGAGCTGGCTCAGGCCCCTGTCTGGAAGGGCGCCACCAACCAGGTCAAGGCCGGTCTGGCTGAAGACCTGACCATGACCCTGCCGAAGGGCCAGCTGAAAAAGCTCGCCGCCAGCATGACCATGAACCCGCAACTGGTTGCGCCAATCGCCAAGGGCGACGTGATCGGTAAAGTCGAAGTCAAACTGGACGACAAAGTGGTGCACAGCGCCGATCTGATCGCTCTGGACGGCGTCGAAGAGGGTGGTATCTTCCGTCGCATGTGGGATAGCATCCGTCTATTCTTCTACGGCTTGTTCAACTGATAGTGTGCACCTGCATGGCCCCGCGCTGATCCAGCGTGGGGCTGTGCCCGTCGCCACGGCTTACGCTTACGAGGCCGTTACGCCATGACCGATACCGAAGTAAAGGCGCCTAAGATCGAATTCCCTGCCAATGATTATCCGGTTAAGGTGATCAGCGATACGGGTGTGGGCAACAAGGACAAGATCATCGACATCGTCCGCAAACACGCCAAGATCAACGATGAGCGTGTGGACGAGCGTCAAAGCAGCAACGGCAAGTACACCACGATTCAGTTGCACATCGTCGCCACCGACCAGGACCAGCTGTACAACATCAACAGCGAACTGCGGGCTACCGGCTTCGTGCACATGGTGCTGTGATGTCCGGTACGTTGGGCTTTCGCGAGCTCGGCCGGATGGCTTACGAGCCTGTCTGGCACGCCATGCAGCGCTTCACCAACGAACGCGGCAGCGATGCCGCCGACGAGGTCTGGCTGGTCGAACACCCACCGGTCTTCACCCAGGGCCAGGCCGGCAAGGCCGAGCACCTGTTGCTGCCGGGGGATATCCCGGTGGTGCAGGTCGATCGCGGTGGTCAGGTGACCTACCACGGTCCCGGACAACTGGTGGTTTACCTGTTGCTGGACGTACGCAAGCTGGGTTTCGGCGTACGTGACCTGGTGACCCGCATGGAGTCATGCCTGATCGAGCTGCTCGCCAGCTACGGCGTGACGGCGGCGGCCAAGCCCGATGCACCGGGTGTTTACGTCGATGGCGCAAAGATCGCTTCCCTGGGGTTGCGCATCCGCCACGGCTGTTCCTTTCACGGCCTGGCCCTGAATGTGGACATGGACCTGGAACCGTTTCGACGGATTAATCCCTGCGGCTACGCCGGGCTGGCGATGACCCAGCTGAGCGAGCACGCAGGATCGATTGAATTTGCCGAGGTAAGTGCCCGGCTGCGCGCGCAGCTCGTCAAACACCTCGACTATGCTGAGCAGACGACCCTCACGGGCGGAATCGACTGATATGACTACTGATGCAGTGCAAACCATGATCCCGACGCTTGATGTCTCCGAGCGTCCGGCCCCGCGTGCCAAGGTTGAAGCCGGCGTCAAGCTGCGCGGCGCCGAGAAGGTTGCACGCATCCCGGTAAAGATCATTCCGACCACGGAACTGCCGAAAAAGCCTGACTGGATTCGCGTGCGCATTCCGGTTTCCCCGGAAGTCGACCGCATCAAGGCCCTGCTGCGCAAACACAAGCTGCACAGCGTCTGTGAAGAGGCGTCCTGCCCGAACCTGGGCGAATGCTTCTCGGGCGGCACCGCGACCTTCATGATCATGGGCGACATCTGCACCCGTCGCTGCCCGTTCTGCGACGTTGGCCACGGTCGTCCGAAGCCACTGGACGTCAATGAGCCGCAAAGCCTGGCCATTGCCATTGCCGACCTGAAACTCAAGTACGTGGTGATCACCTCGGTGGACCGCGACGACCTGCGCGACGGTGGTGCCCAGCACTTCGCCGACTGCATCCGTGAAATCCGCAAATTGTCGCCAAACGTACAGCTCGAAACCCTGGTTCCGGATTACCGTGGCCGCATGGACATCGCGCTGCAAATCACCGCCGCCGAGCCTCCGGATGTGTTCAACCACAACCTGGAAACCGTGCCGCGCCTGTACAAGGCTGCGCGTCCGGGTTCGGACTACCAGTGGTCGCTGACCCTGCTGCAACGCTTCAAGCAGATGATGCCGCACATTCCGACCAAATCCGGCCTGATGCTGGGCCTGGGCGAAACCGACGAAGAAGTCATCGAAGTCATGAAGCGCATGCGCGAACACGACATCGACATGCTGACCCTGGGCCAGTACCTGCAACCGTCCCGTAGCCACTTGCCGGTTCAGCGCTTCGTGCACCCGGACACGTTCGCCTGGTTCGCCGAGGAAGGTTACAAAATGGGCTTCAAGAACGTCGCGTCCGGCCCTCTGGTCCGTTCCTCGTACCATGCCGACGAGCAGGCCAAGCTGGTCAAGGCCGAGCTGATGTCGTCCTGATCCGCTGACAGCCTGAAGAAGCGCCCGCAAAGCCTTGAGCCTTGCGGGCGTTTTTTTGCCTTGCCCACGGCGATGGCAGCGTTTTCCTGCAACCCGGAGGCGACGAACCCTCTTCTGTTTGCTCGCGTACCTGACTACTGTGTGTTGAAGATTTCACCCAGGGAGATTCATGGATGACCGTTCGACCAAGCCCCATCCTTTGTCCGCACGTCCCGGTTCCGGCTTTGCCGCTCGAAGGTAGGATCGGCGTCATTGCGCCAGCAGGTCCCGCGCCGCTGGATACCGATAAAGCCGTGCAATGGATGCGCGCCCGTGGCTATTCGCTGAAAGTTTATCCCGGCGTCTACCAAAAGGACGGGTACCTGGCCGGCAGCGATGAGGTGCGCCTCAATGATCTGCATGCCGCGTTCGTCGATACCGAGGTCGATGCGATCATCTGCTTGCGTGGTGGCTACGGCACGCCGCGGTTGCTCGATCGCATCGATTTTGAACTGCTGCGCAAAAACGCCAAGCCGTTCGTGGGCTACAGCGATATCACGGCGCTGCATCTGGCGATCAGCCGTTATGCGGGATTCGTGACGTTTCATGGCCCGCTGCTCAATGCGGATTTGCTCGGCGACAGGCAAAAGCCCACCGAGTCGTCGTTCTTCAACATGCTGCGTGGGCAGGTGAAGGCGGGCAGCGTGCTGACGCATCCGGTGGCGTATCCCTTGACGACGATCGAGCCTGGCATCGCCCACGGGCGCTTGCTGGGGGGCAATCTGTCGATGATTGCCGCCACCATGGGCACGCCCTACGAGATCGATGCCGAGGGCGTGATCCTGCTGATCGAGGACATCAACGAGCCGTTGTACCGCATTGACCGGTTGCTGACCCATCTGCGTCTGGCCGGCACCTTGGGCAAGCTGCGTGGGGTATTGGTGGGCGATGTGGCGGGAGTGGAGCCTGCTGCGCTGGATCGACTGATCAAGCAGACCTTTGAGCCTTTGCGAATTCCGGTGTTGTCCGGATGGCGCAGCGGGCATTGTGACCCGAACCTGACACTGCCGATGGGCGCGCTGGTGAGGTTGGATGCGGGGAAAAAGGAATTGGTATTGGAGCAGGGTGTGGTGGTCAAGCCATAACGAGTCGGCACCAGACAGTCAGTCTTCGCGAGCAAGCCCGCTCCCACCTTCGACCGTATTTTCATGAATGAACTCGGTCAAACCTGTGGGAGCGGGCTTGCTCGCAAAGCGGTGTCAGCTTTACGGCTAATTATCGGTTACGAAGACCTTCCAGCAACTTGTGCGTCGGATACCCATCCGCCGGCCAGCCAAACGACTGCTGCGCACTGCGAATCGCCTTGCGGGTATTGGCACCGATAATGCCGTCTGCAGTGCCCGCGTCATAATTTTGCGCGCTCAGCAGATTCTGCAGTTCGATGCGCTCGGTGCGGCTCAGGGGCAAATCATCTTTCGGCCAGGTGCCACTGATCAGGCCCCCACCATCGAAGCGCTGAGACAACAAGCCTACCGCCAACGCGTAAGACGACGAATTGTTGTACTTGAGAATTGCCCGGAAGTTATCCAGCACCAGGAACGCCGGGCCACGATAACCCGCCGGCAGCAGCAGCGCCGCGGACAACTGTTCCGAGCCTGCCGGAACTTGGCCGCCATTGGGCAGCACTACGCCCAGTTGCCGCCATTCGGCGACGCTCTTGCGGATCGTGCCATCGGCCAGCACGTAGTTGAAATTGCCCGGCAGTTGCACTTCAAAGCCCCACGGCTGGCCTTTCTGCCAGCCGGAGCTTTGCAGGTAGTGCGCGGTCGAGCCCAGGGCATCGGTGGCGCTGCCCCAGATATCGCGGCGACCGTCGCCATCGAAGTCGACAGCGTGGGTGTTGTAGGTGGTGGGAATGAATTGGGTCTGGCCCATGGCGCCGGCCCAGGAACCGAGCATTTTCTCGGGTTCGATATCACCCTGTTGCAAAATTTGCAGCGCGGCGATCAATTGCGCATGGGCAAACCCCGGGCGGCGGCCTTCATAAGCCAAAGTCGCCAGCGAGTTGATCACCGACTTGCTGCCCTGGAACTGGCCGAAGTTGCTTTCCATGCCCCACACCGCGACCAATGCCTGGCGGTCAACGCCGTAGCGCTGTTCGATGCTCTGCAAAATGCCATCGTACTGGCTGACCAAGGCCTGGCCTTTACGCACCCGCAACGGCGACAGGGCGCCGTCGAGGTATTCCCACACCGGGCGGGAAAACTCCGGCTGGCTGCGGTCGGCACGGATCACGCTCGGGTCGAAGCTGACGTTGGCGAAAGCGCGATCGAACAGGTCGGCACGAATACCGGCGGCCAGGGCATCCTTGCGGAATCCCGCCTGCCATTCGGCGAAGGTCTGGGTCGGCTGAATGTCGAGGTTTTCGCCGCTCGGTACCACGGGGGCGACGACGGCTGGGGCGGTGGCGACAGGCAGTGTCTGAAGCGGCTGTGCGTCGGCGGCGGTCGGTTTTTCCGCGCAGGCGACTAGCAAAATGAGGCTGGAGGCAGCGATCAGTTGGCGAAGGTGCCAACGACGGGAAAGACTGAGGGGCATGCACGGGTCCAGGGAGAACGAATCAGGTACAGACCTTAACATGTTGAGCCGATGCTTGCCTTTTCAGGCGGCCAGAAAGTAAGAAGCCTCCCAGTTGTCAGACTGGAAGGCTTCGCGGCGGTAGCTGCCTTTGCCCTTGCCGGCGCGTTCCTGACGGCTGCGGAACAGTGGCTGGGCGACGATGGATTTGGCCTTGTTGGGGCCATGCGATGATGGCTTTTTGCTCATGATCTGATCTCTCGATTGAGTGGTTTTCGCGGGTGGCAATAATCTGCCGAAGTTGGAGGGCTGTCTAGTCCCTGCATTGTGTAGGACCTTTCGCTGAACCCTATGGCAGCTGGCGCTTATTCGGCAGGCAGCGAAAGCCGTTGGCCAGCCATCAACAACGTCAAGCGACTCAGGCTCATCCACGGGGACCCCGCCGCCTGGCCCTTGATCTGCGCGTCGATACGCTGAGCTTCGAGCAGCAACTGCGCCCAGCGTGGCGCCGAATAGCGTTGCAGGGCCTTGCTCATCAGGGGCTTGCGCTTGTCCCATACTGGCGGCCGGGCCTGGCTGAAGGCTTTGTCCAGCGGTGTGCCCTGACTGTATTGCAACGAAATATTAGCCAGCAGACGCAGCTCCCGGGCCAGTGCCCAGAGAATCACCGGCGGTTCGACGCCTTCACCGCGCAGGCCTTCGAGCATGCGCAGGGCGTGGGCGGCTTCACCATTGAGGATCGCATCGGTCAAGCCGAAGACATCGAAGCGCGCACTGTCGGCAACCGCTGCCTGTACGGTTTCGATGGTGATCTGACCGCCTTCGGCCATCAGCTTGAGCTTCTCGATTTCCTGAGCGGCGGCCAGCAGGTTGCCTTCGACCCGTGCGGCAATCAGTTCGACGGCATCCTGACTGGCGGACAGCCCGGCCTGGGACAAACGCTGACGGATCCAGCTCGGCAATTGGTTGGCATCCACCGGCCAGATCTGCACGAACTGCGTCTGTGGGCCTTCGACCAGGGCCTTGCCCCATTTGGTCTTCTGCGCACTGCCGTCGAGCTTCGGCAAACTGATCAGCAGCACCGTGTCATCGGCCGGTCGCGAGCAGTATTCGATGAGCGCGGCGGCACCCTTGTCTCCGGGTTTACCGGAAGGCAGGCGCAGTTCCAGCAGGCGTTTTTGCGCGAACAACGACATGCTGGCGCCGGCCTGCAGCAACGTGCCCCAGTCGAAACTGGCGTCGGCGGCAAAGACCTGGCGTTCGTCGAAGCCCTGCTGGCGAGCGGCGGTACGAATAGAGTCGGCGGCTTCCTGACACAGCAAGGGGTCATCGCCGCTGATGATGTAGACCGGCGACAGGGCACCTTGCAGATGCTTGGAGAGTTGGGCGGGGGCGAGCTTCATAAGAGAGGGCGAACGGGGCGCCTGAGCGCCCCGTAAGTCTTATTGCTGCGGGATTTCGAGCGGCGACTGACGCGGTGTTTCCGCTTCAGCCTTCTGCGCTGCTTCCAGTGCCGCGGCTTCGGCCTTGGCCTTGGCTTCGGCGGTCTGCTGCAACTGCGCCAACTGAGTCGGGGAGATCTGCTGCAGACGCAGCATCATGCGTTGCACCAGGTCGCGACGCATGTCCTTGCGGGCGTCGGCGGCTTCCTGGTCAGAACCCACCAGGTTGTTGCCGTCGTGGATGAAGACCTTTTCCACTTCGAGCTTGTCAGCCATCAACTCCAGGTTGCCCTGGCTGAGAATGGTGTAGTTGAGCACCGTGTTCAGTTGATATTCGCCAGTACGGCCGGCACCGGCGTAGCTGAGGATGCGCTGGGTTTCCTGCTCATTGTTGAGCACCAGCTTGTACGGCGCGCCGGTATACACCTTGACCCCACTGTTGCCGAGCACCTGGCGCAGTTGGGTCACGGTGTCGCCGTAGGCATTACGGGCGCTGACGTCGAGTTCCTTGATCGCCAGTTCGGTAGTGCCGGTGCCGCGCAGCTGGAAACCGCAGGCGCTCAGCAGGACCGCGAGGCCCATCACCAGCAAGTTGCGTTTGATCATTGTGTTGCTCCCCTTGAAACCATGTGGGCCGTTCAAGCGGCCCGAAAGGTTTTACTCGGCGCCAGGCTCAGCCAGGCGCCTGATCCAATTAGCTGGCGACGATGTTGACCAGTTTCCCAGGCACCACTATCACTTTACGAATGGTCAGACCGTCGACGAAACGCAGCACGTTCTCGTTGGCCCGTGCCGCGGCTTCGACTTCTTCGCGGCTGGCGCTGGCCGGCATTTCGATGTGGCCGCGCAGCTTGCCGTTGACCTGAATCACCAGTTGCAGGCTGTCCTGCACCAGCGCGCTATCATCCAGCACCGGCCAACCGGCGTCGATCACCGGGTCGGCGTGACCCAGGCGATTCCACAGTTCGTGGCAGATGTGCGGGGTGATCGGGGCGAGCAGCAGTGTGACGGTTTCCAGGCCTTCCTGAACGAGTGCGCGATCCTGCCCGGTACCTTGCGGGGCTTTCTCCAGCACGTTCATCAGCGTCATCACCTGGGCGATGGCGGTGTTGAACTTGTGGTTCTGGCCCACGTCATGGCTGGCCTGCTTGATGGCCTGGTGGATCGAACGACGGATGGCTTTTTGCTCGTCGCTCAGGCTGGCGATGTCCAGTTTGCCCGGCAGGCCCTGGGTGACGTGGGCTTGAGCCAGACGCCAGACGCGCTTGAGGAAGCGGTGCGAGCCTTCCACGCCGGAGTCGGACCATTCGGCGCTCATGTCCGGTGGCGAGGCGAACATCATGAACAGGCGGCAGGTGTCGGCACCGAACTGGTCGATCATCGATTGCGGGTCGACGCCGTTGTTCTTCGACTTGGCCATCTTCTCGGTGCCGCCGATTTCCACCGGCAGGCCGTCCGCGATCAGCTTGGCGCTGATGACCTTGGCCTTGCTGTCGCGTTCGAGTTCGACGTCCGCCGGGTTGAACCAGGTGTAGGCACCGTTGGCTTCGCGGCGATAGTACGTCTCGGCGATCACCATGCCCTGGGTCAGCAGGTTCTTGAACGGCTCGTTGGAGCTGACCAGGCCTTCGTCGCGCATCAGCTTGTGAAAGAAACGCGCGTACAGCAGGTGAAGAATCGCGTGCTCGATGCCGCCAATGTACTGATCGACCGGCAGCCAGTGGTCGGCCGCGGATTTCTCCACCAGGCCGCCCTCGAAGTGCGGTGAGGCGTAGCGGGCGTAGTACCACGAGGACTCGACGAAGGTGTCCATGGTGTCGGTTTCACGTTTGGCAGGCTGGCCGCATTTCGGGCAGTTGCACTCGTAGAACTCGGGCATGCGCGCCAATGGCGAGCCAGCGCCATCAGGTACGACGTCTTCCGGCAATACCACCGGCAATTGATCTTCCGGCACCGGCACATCACCGCAGCTGTCGCAGTGGATGATCGGGATCGGGCAACCCCAGTAACGCTGACGGCTGATGCCCCAGTCGCGCAGGCGGAACTGGGTGCGCGAGGCGCCGAGGTTTTTCTTGATCAGGGCCACTTCGATGGCATCGAAGGCGCCGGCGAAATCCAGGCCGTCGAACTCGCCGGAGTTGATCAGCGTGCCGTGCTCGCCGTAGGCGTCCTGCCACGGGGCCGGGTTGGTCTCGCCGGAACTGGTGCGCACAACCGACTTGATCGGCAGGTTGTATTTGGTGGCGAACTCGAAATCACGTTCGTCGTGGGCCGGCACGGCCATGACCGCGCCATCGCCGTAGTGCATCAGCACGTAGTTGGCGACCCACACCGGGAGCTTTTCGCCGGTCAGCGGGTGCTCGACGAACAGCGAGGTCGGTACGCCCTTTTTCTCTTGAGTGGCGACGTCGGCTTCGGCGACGCTGCCGCCCTTGCATTCAGCGATGAACGCTTGCAGCTCGGGATTGTTCTGCGCGGCCAGGGTGGCCAGCGGGTGCTCGGCGGCCACGGCGACATAGGTCGCGCCCATCAGGGTGTCCGGACGGGTCGTGAAGACTTTCAGGGCACCGGCTTCGCCGATGGAATCGACGTTGTACGGGAACTGCACTTCCATGCCGCGGGACTTGCCGATCCAGTTGCGCTGCATGGTCTTGACCTGTTCAGGCCAGCCAGTCAACTCGTCGAGGCTCTCCAGCAGCTCATCCGCGTAGGCAGTGATCTTGAAGTAGTACATCGGGATTTCGCGCTTTTCGATCAGCGCGCCGGAGCGCCAGCCGCGTCCGTCGATCACCTGTTCGTTGGCCAGGACAGTCTGGTCCACCGGGTCCCAGTTCACGGTGCCGTTTTTACGGTAGATCACGCCTTTTTCGAACAGGCGGGTGAACAGCCATTGTTCCCAGCGGTAGTAATCGGGCTTGCAGGTGGTCACTTCACGGGACCAGTCCACCGCCAGGCCGAGGCTGCGCAGCTGGTTTTTCATGTAGGCGATGTTTTCGTAGGTCCACTTGGCGGGCGCTACGTTGTTCTTCATCGCGGCGTTTTCCGCCGGCATGCCGAAGGCGTCCCAACCCATGGGTTGCAGAACGTTCTTGCCTTGCATGCGCTGGTAGCGGGAGATCACGTCGCCGATGGTGTAGTTGCGCACGTGCCCCATGTGTAGCTTGCCGCTGGGGTAAGGGAACATCGACAGGCAGTAGTAAGTCTCCTTGCCTGGCTGTTCACTGACTTCAAAGGACTTTTGCTCGTCCCAGAACGACTGGGCGGCGGCTTCTATTTCACGGGGCTGATATTGTTCGTGCATGGCTACTTTTGAACTGAATAGGGGTGGCCTAATCCTCTTCAATGCAACGCTGGACGATGAAGGCGCCGATTCGGCGTTTTCTGTGCCCGGACGAGCTGGAAGTGGAGTTACAGGAAGCGCCGTAGCATACATGACCGCACTGGACCGAGGGAAACCCTGATTAGCGCCGCGCATCCGGCCAAAACCGCTGCGAGGGCCGTTGGTCGCGGCGTTCAGCCGGTTTGTACATGGAAGCTAAGCTCTAACTGGGGAGTAGGTCTTATCTTCCAATGAGGTGAGGGATGGTGGAGTCACAGCGTAAAGCTACAAAACCGGAGCTGTACGAAAGACTGATCGATCGTCTGGGCATGGCGCTGGAAGCGGCAAAAACCGCCGGCCGGCTGCGGGACGAGCGTCCGCTGGAGCTGGAGTTGCGCGGCCTGAGCCCTGCAGAGTTTGCACTGGTCAAGGCGTACCTGGATCGCAGTGAGCGTGAGACGCACGGATGCTTGTCCGAAGCGGTGAAGCAGCTCGACGCACCACGTTCTGCCAAGATCATCTGGCTCAAGGACAAAGTTCCCGGTAGAGACGCGGTAAAGGTCCGGTCTCTGCAATTCAAGTAAGGGTATAGAGCCATGCTCCATGGTTTTTTGAAGCCCGGTCCTTCCGTATTTATTGTCGCATTGCGTCAACCCACTTAGGCTTCGGGCATCTTCATGGAGATGCTCGATGCCTTTTCGTTATTTCGTGAAACAACTCCTTCTGCCCCCCGGCATTTTATTGCTGCTGCTTTTGTTCGCCTGGTGGTTGCGCCGCTCAAGGCCGCGGCTTGCCGGGGTGTGTTTTGCGCTTGGCCTGGGAGGTCTCTGGCTCATGAGCTTGCCGGTGGTGGTGCAATGGGGTGCCGGGCTGCTCGAACGCGAGCCGCCGCTGCCCCGGGACGAATGGGCAACGCTGGGGCAGCGTGCGCAGGCCATCGTTGTGCTGGGGTCGGGGCGTGAGCGAGGTGATGTGGCGTGGGGTGCAGATCAGCCGACGGGCGTCGGCCTGGAGCGTCAACGTTATGCAGCCCGATTGGCCAAGGCCTCGGGCCTGCCAGTGTTGACCAGTGGTGGGCTGCACTACGGAACGCCACCCAGCGAGGCGCAATTGATGGCTGATTCCATGCGCGATGATTTCGGTGTGACGGTGCGTTGGCAAGAAGGGCAGAGCCGTACCACGTGGGAAAACGCGCAAATGACGGCCAAGGTGTTGTTGCCCGAGGGCATCAAGCGCGTGGTGGTGGTGACCCAGGCTGCACACATGCCTCGCGCGGTCTGGAGCTTCAAGAAAGCGGGGTTTGACGTGGTGCCGGCACCGGTCGGGTTTCTGGGCGGCAGCGATGATGAGCCGCTGGGCGGCTGGATGCCGGAGTTCAAGGCGATCTGGCGCAGCGGGCAGTTGATGAACGAGGCGGTGGGGCAGGTGGGGTATTCGTTGTTTTACCGCTGAGAGCTCTTTGTGGCGAGGGAGCTTGCTCGCGCTGGGGCGCGAAGCGGCCCTCGAAAAGGGACTGCTGCGCAGTCAACGGGAGCAAGCTCCCTCGCCACCAAAGCCCTGTCAGACGGTCTTGGCCATGCGGCTCGCCACCAGTGCCCAACCGAACAAGAATAAGCAAACAATGATCAACGGCCACGAGCGCCATTGCAGGTAAGGCGTCAGGTTGTGCATTGGCACGACTTCGCCATACAGGATGCCGCGCTCGAATTGCGGGATCTGCGCCGTGATCTGGCCAAACGGATTGATCAGGCCGGTCACGCCGTTGTTGGTGGCACGGATCATCCAGCGTCCGGCTTCCAGGGCTCGCATCTGGGCCATCTGCAAATGTTGCAGCGGGCCGATGGACGTGCCGAACCAGGTGTCGTTACTGATCGTCAGCAGCAGATCGCTTTGCGCGGCAAGTCCGGCGGCGAACTCCGGATACACCACTTCGTAGCAGATGAAAGGCGCAATCTGGTAACCCTTGGCTTGCAGCATGGGCTGGTCGGCAGGGCCCCGGGCGAAGTCCGACATCGGCAGGTCGAAGAACGCGATCAGTCCGCGCAATACATCCTGCAGCGGCACGTACTCGCCGAACGGCACCAGTTTCTGCTTCAGGTAAGTGCCGTCGCCTTCGCCCAGCACCGTAATGCCATTGAAGAAACGCTTCTGGTGATGGACCACTTCGCGAATCGGCACGCCGGTAATCAGGGCAGATTTACGCTCCGAGGCGAAATTCCCCATCATGTCCAGATAGCCCTGGGCCGACTCCTTGAGTACCGGCACCGCGGTTTCAGGCCAGATCAGCAGGTCAACGGGTCTGGACGTGAAACTCATGTCGCGGTACAGCGCCAGCTGCGCGTTGAGCTGCGCCGGGTCCCACTTCATGCTTTGTTCGACGTTGCCCTGGAGTGCGGCGACGCTCAAGGGTGCGCCTGCCGGGCTGGTCCAGGCATGGTGCTTGAGCGCCAGTGCGGCCACCCATGGCCCGACCAGCAGCAGAACACCCACCGCGATAAAGCCTTTGCGGCCGGTACGGATCAGGCGCATGCCGTTGTAGATCAGGGCGGCGGTCAGGGCGAGGGTGAAGGAGATCAGCCACATCCCGCCGACGGGGGCGAGCCCGGTCAATGGCCCGTCGAGTTGGCTGTAGCCAGAGTAGAGCCACGGGAAACCGGTGAGGAACCAGCCGCGAAAGGCTTCCTGGCCGACCCACAGCGCGGCAAACGCCAGTGCGTCGGCCAGTGGTGCTTCGTTGCGGCGCAACCAGCGCGCCCAGAGCCAGGCGGGCAGGGCAAAGAACCAGGCGATCGCGGCGGTGAACAACAGCATCAGGAAGCCGGCCAGCAGCACCGAGGCGCCGCCGAAATGGTGAATGCTGTAGTAGATCCAACTGGTACCGGCGCCAAACAGGCCGAAGCCGAAGCACCAGCCGCAGCCCAGGGCCTGGCGCGGGCTCAGCTCGCGCAGGCCGGCATAGAACAGGCCGACCGCCAGCAAAGCCAACGGCCATATATCGAACGGCGCCAGGGCCAGGGTGGTGATTGCACCGGCCGCCATGGCCAGCAGGTTACCGGGCCAGCCGGGGCGGGTCAGACGATGCATTTCAATCCTTAATATTTATCGTGCGATAGGCGTCAGGCGCAGCAAATGAATCCGACGGCTGTCGGCGTTCAGGATGCGGAAGCGCCAGGAGCCGATTTCGGTGATTTCGTTGCGTTTTGGCAAGTGCCCGAACGCGCTCATCACCAGGCCGCCGACGGTGTCGAACTCGTCGTCGGAGAATTCGCTGTCGAAGAATTCGTTGAAATTCTCGATCGGCGTCAGGGCCTTGATCAGGAAATCACCGCTGGGCAGCGGCTTGATGTAGCTGTCCTCTTCGACGTCATGCTCGTCCTCGATGTCGCCGACGATTTGCTCGAGCACGTCCTCGATGGTCACCAGGCCCGCCACGCCGCCGTATTCGTCGATGACGATGGCCATGTGGTTATGGTTGGCGCGGAATTCGCGCAGCAGCACATTCAGGCGCTTGGACTCCGGCACGAAGGTGGCCGGGCGCAGCAGGTCCTTGATGTTGAAGCTGTCGCCGTTCTCCTTGAGGATCAACGGCAGCAAGTCCTTGGCCAGCAGCACACCCATCACGTCATCGTGGCTTTCGCCGATCACCGGGTAGCGGGAGTGGGCCGAGTCGACCACGGCAGGCAGGAACTCGCGGGGTGTCTGGGTCGCCTTGATGCTGATCATCTGTGAGCGCGGGACCATGATGTCCCGAACCTGCAGGTCAGCGACCTGGATGGCGCCTTCGACGATGGCCAGCGCCTCGCTGTCCAACAGTTTGTTCTGGTGTGCGTCGCGCAGCAGCTCCAGCAGCTCCTGGCGGTTCTTCGGCTCGTGGGCAAAAGCCTGGGTCAGTTTACCCAGCCAGGACTTCTGCCCGTTGCTCGATCGATCTTCGCTCATAGCGATTACTCTGAATCCTTTGTTGTAACGGTAGGGGATGTTTCGGTTTCGTCGTCCGCGTACGGATCGGGGTAGCCCAGTTCTGCAAGCAAGGTACGTTCCAGTGCTTCCATCTCCTCGGCTTCCTCGTCCTCTATATGGTCGTAACCCAATAGATGCAAGCAGCCGTGGATCACCAGATGCGCCCAATGGGCGCTCAGTGCCTTGCCTTGTTCGGCGGCTTCGCGCTCGACCACGGCGACACAGATCACCAGGTCGCCCAGCAGCGGGATGTCGAGGAACTCGTCCGGCACATCGGCCGGGAATGACAAGACGTTAGTTGCGTAATCCTTCTGCCGCCAGGTGTGGTTCAGCTCGCGGCCTTCGGCTTCGTCGACCAGGCGAATGGTCATCTCGGAGTCGGCGCTGCGCTGACGCAGGGCCAGCTCGCACCATTGACGGAACTCGGCTTCGCTGGGGGCGGGCGCCTGGGTCGCGATTTGCAGGTCAAGCTCAAGCATCGCGGCGGTTGTCCTTCGGCGCTTGATCCTCGGCGCGATTTTCGAAGCGCTCGTAGGCTTCGACAATGCGCTGCACCAGCGGGTGGCGCACGACGTCCTTGGGCTGGAAATGCGTGAAGCTGATGCCCGGCACGTCTTTCAACACTTCGATCACATGGTGCAGCCCGGACTTGGTGCCGCGCGGCAGGTCGACCTGGGTGATGTCACCGGTAATGACGGCGGTCGAGCCGAAGCCGATCCGGGTCAGGAACATTTTCATCTGCTCGACGGTGGTGTTCTGGCTTTCGTCGAGGATGATGAAACTGTTGTTCAGCGTACGGCCACGCATGTAGGCCAGCGGCGCGACTTCGATGACCTGGCGCTCGATCAGCTTGGCGACGTATTCGAAGCCGAGCATCTCGTAGAGCGCGTCATAGAGCGGGCGCAGGTACGGGTCGATTTTCTGGCTGAGGTCGCCTGGCAGGAAGCCGAGTTTTTCCCCGGCTTCAACCGCCGGGCGTACCAGCAGGATGCGACGGATCTGTTCGCGTTCCAGTGCATCGACCGCGCAGGCCACGGCCAGGTAGGTCTTGCCGGTACCGGCCGGGCCGATGCCGAAGTTGATGTCGTTGCCAAGGATTTCCTTCACGTAGCGCTGCTGATTCAAGCCGCGAGGGTGAATCATGCCTTTTTTGGTGCGCAGGGCGACGGAGGCGGTGGCGGGCGAGTGGTTGTCCAGCTCTTCGACAGCGGACTCCTGCAGGAACAGGTGAACCATGTCTGGCGACAGCTCGGTCCCCTTGGTTTCCCGGTACAGGCGGCGCAGCAGGTTTTCCGCGGAGGTGGTGTGTTTGCGCTCGCCGATCAGCTCGAACTGGTTTCCGCGGTTGCGGATCTCGATGGTCAGGCGCTGTTCGATCAAGCGCAGATGCTCGTCGAATTGCCCGCACAGATTGGCGAAGCGGCGAGCCTCAAAAGGCTCGAGAATGAAACGATGTGGTTCGATGGGTGCGTTCAAGGTCGTATTTAGCCGCCCTGGGGCAATAGTGATGAAATAGAGGATAACGCCAGTGGCTCGGGTGCGAAAGCTCTTAAATGGTTGCCGGAATTTGGCCATTGAACTCTGGTGAGGGGGTTATCCCAGCTGGGATGCATGGCCGTCCCCTTTTTTGGGGCCGCTTCGCAGCCCGGCGGGGATAAATCCCCTCACCACAAAAACCTTTCTGCCATATGGGAGTTCAGTGTTACGAAATCAACGAACCCCGCAACGAATGCGGCTGGGCGGCATCGATGTGCACATCGGCGAACTGGCCGATCAGGGTCGGATTGTCGCAGCGGAAATTGACGATACGGTTATTTTCGGTCCGGCCTTGCAGTTCGCCCGGGTCTTTCTTCGAATAATCGGTCACCAGAATCCGCTGAATCGAACCGACCATTTGTCGGCTGATCTCGAAACCTTGCTGGTTCAGGCGATGTTGCAGGGCGTTGAGGCGCTCTTTCTTCAACTCCTCCGGGGTGTCATCGGCCAGATCGGCGGCCGGAGTGCCCGGGCGCTGGCTGTAGACGAACGAGTAGGAGAAGTCGAAACCGACGTCCTGGATCAGCTTCATGGTCTGTTCGAAGTCTTTTTCGGTCTCGCCGGGGAAGCCGACGATAAAGTCCGAACTGATGCAGATGCCCGGCACTGCCGCCCGCAGTTTGCGCAGTTTGGATTTGTATTCCAGTGCGGTGTGGTTGCGCTTCATCGCCGCGAGGATGCGGTCCGAGCCGGACTGCACCGGCAAGTGCAGGTGTTTGACCAGCTCCGGCACCTCGGCGTGGGCCTGGATCAGGCTGTCGGAGAACTCCAGCGGATGCGAGGTGGTGTAGCGGATGCGGTCGATGCCATCGACAGCGGCCACCACCCGGATCAATTCGGCGAGATCCGCCAGGCGACCGTCATGGGTCGCGCCGCGATACCCGTTGACGTTCTGCCCCAGCAGCGTCACTTCCCGCACGCCGTTTTCGGCCAGGTGAATGATCTCGGCCAACACGTCGTCGAACGGTCGGCTGACTTCTTCGCCGCGGGTATAAGGCACCACGCAGAAGGTGCAGTACTTGCTGCAGCCTTCCATCACCGACACATAGGCGCTCGGGCCGTCGATGCGCGGTTCGGGCAAGTGGTCGAACTTTTCGATTTCCGGGAACGAGACGTCGACTTGCGGCAGTTTGCTGCTGCGCGCCGCGTCGATCATTTCCGGCAGGCGGTGCAAGGTCTGCGGGCCGAACACCACGTCGACATAGGGCGCGCGATCGCGGATGGCGGCGCCTTCCTGGCTGGCCACGCAGCCGCCGACGGCAATCACCATGTCCGGGTTGGCCAGTTTCAGTTCGCGCCAGCGACCCAGTTGCGAGTAGACGCGATCCTGGGCGCGTTCGCGGATCGAGCAGGTGTTGAGCAGGATCACGTCGGCGTCTTCAGCGCGGGCGGTGACTTCCAGGGCCTGGTGTTCGCCCAGCAGATCCACCATGCGCGAGCTGTCGTACTCGTTCATCTGGCAACCGTGGGTTTCGATGTAAAGCTTCTTGGCCATGGAAAAGGGTCATCACGTGGTTCGGAGAACCGCGCATTATAGGGAACAAGTTCCAAGGTTCCTACCGCTGTGCGTCCGGTGGCTATGCTATAGTTCGCCCCCTCTTTTTATCCCCCGATGTGTTGCTCGCCCACCATGACCAAACGTGAAGCTCCAATCTACAAGGTGATTTTCCTCAACCAGGGCCAGGTGTTCGAAATGTACGCCAAGCAGATCTATCAGAGCGATCTGTGGGGCTTTCTGGAAGTGGAAGAGTTCGTCTTCGGCGAGCGCACGCAGGTTGTCGTCGATCCGAGCGAAGAAAAGCTCAAGGCGCAGTTCGAAGGCGTGGTGCGCAGTTTCGTGCCGATGCATTCGATCGTGCGCATCGACGAAGTCGAACGCCTGGGCACCCCGAAAATCAGCGAAGCCCGCGGCGCGGTCGGCAATGTGATGCCGTTTCCGGTGCCGATGCCTGAGAAGTAATTCGAAATAGCCGCAAGCTCCCTCGCCACAACAAGCTCCCTCTCAGTCAGCGGTATTCAGGGCAGCGGCGCAAACGGCGTGCGCCCATCGGCGCTCTGCAGTTCCATCAGGTATTTGCGGAAGATCTGCCCGAGTACCTGGGTGGCGACTTCCAGTTCTTCGCGGGGCATTTGCTCGGTGACTTCGTCGGCAGTGTCCAATGCATCTTCAGCGCCGTTGACCGCCGCCATTTTCAGCAGGATGTAGGCCTGAACGTTGTTGGCCGGCACGCCTTCGCCGTGGAAGAACATGGTGCCGAGTTTGAATTGCGCCTGGGCGTGGCCTTGCAACGAGGCCTTCTCGAAATAGCTCAGGGCTTGATTGAGGTCGCGCGGCGCATTCTTGCCTTCGTAGTAGAACTCACCCAACTCGTATTGCGCTTGTGCATCCCCTTCATCCGACGCTTTCTGGCAGGCGGCGATGGCCTGTGCCAGGTCTTGCGGCTGGGTATTGAGGGTGCAGCGACCCATCGCTGGGATCAACAACGAGTTACCGCCTGCTTGTGCGAGCGCGAGCAGGGGCTGAAGGAGCAACAGGCAGCCCATTGAAAGGGCGCGGCCGGTGCGGTTCATGGGAATCGACTTACCTCTGAAGGGCGCGCGGACCCAACGAGGGGATCCAATAAGCGCGCATTATGAAATAAGCAGGGCCAACCTTACAAAGTCTTTACTCGTTTTTCTGCTGCGCGGGGAATATATCGCCCACTTTGCTGGGGATTGTTGGCAGATGCGTAGGAAAAAGCGCGGGAGTGTAGGTGAAAGCTGACGCTGGCAATGGCCAACGTCAGCGGACCCGCGTTATTTCAGTGCGGCGAAGGCACGCTCGGCGGCGTCCAGGGTCAGTTTCAACTCGGCTTCGCCGTGGGCGATCGAGGTGAAACCGGCTTCGAAGGCGCTCGGTGCCAGGTAGACGCCACCTTCGAGCATCAGGTGGAAGAAGCGACCGAACAGTGCGGCATCGCTGGCCATCACGTCATCGAACGTCACGATGTCGTCGGCACCGCTGAAGTACAGACCGAACATGCCCCCGGCCTGGGTGGTCACGAATGGAATGCCGGCGGCATCGGCGCGTACTTGCAGGCCATCGAGCAGGCGCGTGGTGTAGTCGGTCAGCTCGGCGTGGAAGCCCGGACGGCTGATCAGGCGCAGGGTCGTCAGCCCGGCCGCCATCGCCAGCGGGTTACCCGACAAGGTACCGGCCTGGTACACCGGGCCGAGCGGGGCGATACGCGACATGATCTCGCGCTTGCCGCCGAAGCAGCCGACCGGCATGCCGCCACCGATGATCTTGCCGAAGGTGGTCAGGTCCGGCGTCACGCCGTAGTGAGCCTGGGCGCCGCCGAGGGCGACACGGAAACCGGTCATCACTTCATCGAAAATCAGCACCACGCCATGCTTGTCGCACAGGGTCCGCAGGCCTTCGAGGAACCCCGGCGCTGGCGGTACGCAGTTCATGTTGCCGGCCACCGGCTCGACGATGATGCAGGCCACGTCCTGGCCGACTTCAGCGAGCATGGCTTCAACGGCGTCGATGTCGTTGAACGGCAGGGTCAGGGTGTGTTTGGCGAACGCCGCCGGCACGCCGGCCGAGCTTGGCACGCCCTGGGTCAGGGCACCGGAACCGGCCTTGACCAGCAGGCTGTCGGAGTGACCGTGGTAGCAGCCTTCGAATTTGATGATGCTGTCGCGGCCGGTGAAACCACGGGCCAGACGGATCGCGCTCATGGTCGCTTCGGTGCCGGAGCTGACCATGCGCACCATGTCCATCGACGGCACCAGGGAGCAGACCAGGTCCGCCATCTGGGTTTCCATCTCGGTCGGTGCGCCGTAGGACAGACCGTGTTCCAGCTGCTTGCGCACCGCATCCAGCACGTCCGGGTGGCTGTGGCCGAGAATCATCGGGCCCCAGGAACCCACGTAATCCACATAGCGCTTGTTGTCTTCGTCGGTGACGTAGGCGCCTTCGGCGTGCTTGAAGAACAACGGCGTGCCGCCAACGCTCTTGAACGCGCGAACCGGGGAGTTCACGCCACCGGGGATATGCTTCTGGGCCTTGGCAAACAGGGTTTCGGAACGAGACATGATCGGATTCTCAGATTTTTAAATGGAAAGCAATTCGTTGAAGGCGCGGGCGCGACGGGTCACTTCAGCCGTGCTCTGGGCGCCGAACAATCCGTGCACCACCGCCAGCAGATCAACCCCGTGGGCCACCAGCGGGGCGGCGTTTTCAAGGGTGATGCCGCCAATCGCGCAGATCGGCAGGTGCAGCTGTTTACGGGCCTGGTCAAGCAGGTCGAGGCTGCAGGTCGGTGCGCCAGGCTTGGTGTTGGAATTGAAGAAACGACCGAAGGCGACGTAAGTGGCGCCTTCCTTTGCGGCTTGCTCGGCGAGTTCAAGTTGCGCGTGGCAGGTCGAACCGATGATGGCCCTGGAACCGAGCAAGGCGCGGGTCGGCGACAACGGTCCATCGGTCTGGCCCAGGTGCACGCCGACGTTCAGTCGTGCGGCCAGTTCGGCGTCATCATTGATGATCAACCGGGTCTTGTAGCGGTCGCACAAATCGCGCAGGGTTTCGGCTTCCCGCAGACGGCGGGCTTCGTCGCTGCTCTTGTCGCGGTATTGCAGCAGGGTGACGCCGCCTTCCAGCGCGGCCTCCACGTACGACAGGAATTTGCCGGCCAGCAACTGGCTGTCGGTAATGGCGTACAGGCCACGTAGTTTCATCAGGCAAGCCTCACCGCATCACGAAAAGAAGTTACGAACAGAAGTCCAGCGGCAGGCGGCGAGGCACGAACTGGCCTTTGCCCAACTGCTCGGCATCACGCAGGGTGCGCCATGTGTAGTTAAGTGCAGTCTGCACGGCGCTGGCGAGGTTTTCGCCCTGGGACAGACGACCGGCCAGGGCGCTGGCCAGGGTGCAGCCGGAGCCGTGGTAGCTGCCGGGCAGACGCTGGCAGGTGTAGGTTTCGCGCAGGCCGTCGCGGCTGTACAGGCGATTGTGGATTTCGGTTTCGTCGCCGTGACCGCCGGTGATCAGCAAGTGTTTTACAAACGGCAGGAGCTTTTCGGCGCACTCGTCCGCGGTGCCTTCTGGCAGTTCGGCCAGGATGCGGGCTTCAGGGAGGTTGGGGGTGGCGATGATCGACAGGGGCAGCAGGCGTTCGCGCATGGCGTAGCCGACTTCGTCCTTGCCCAGTCGCCCGCCGCCGCCGGCGCGCAGCACCGGGTCGCAGACCACCGGCAAGTGCGGGTTCGCCGAAAGCAGTTCGACAACGGTGTCGACCATTTCCAGGGAACCGAGCATGCCCAGTTTGACCGCAGCGACGTCGGAGTCGTTGAGCACGGCATTGGCCTGGGCCAATACCCACTCACGGTCGAGGACGCGGAAGTCAGTGACATTGACCGTGTCTTGCACGGTCAGGGCGGTGACGGCCGGAGCCGCATGGCAACCCTGGGCGAGCAGGGCTTCGATATCTGCCTGCAAGCCGGCGCCACCACTTGGGTCGTGGCCGGAGAGACAGAGGACAACGGGGCGTGAGCTGTAGATATTCATGGTGCGCGAGCTTACCACCAGTCGACCAGGTAGTCATGAAGGTCCCTTTAGCGGTTGCCGAGCCTGCGCGGCGGCTGCAAAGTCCAATAGCTGGGTGAACGGACCCATGGCGCTGTCGCCGGAATATTCGCTGTAACGCCCGTTCTAGAGCCTTTTCAGGAAATATTTCTGTAGTGTTTAATGGCAATCAGCCGCTATGCTAGAGTGGATTCAAACAAATAATAGAAAACACCGGTTTGACGTCTGCTCAAAAGGAATGGGGGGACTTGCTGACGGGACCGGAAAGGCCACGCTGGGGCATAAATGCGCTATTTGCTGATGTTGCTGTTGTGTTTGCCCTTTTTGGCGAACGCCGTCGAGTTCGATGAGTTCACTCAAAGCCTGCCCTTGGGCAAATCCCTGCAAGTGTTTGAAGACGTCGACGGCCAGGCGAGCATTGGCGATGTGCGACTGCAAGCGGCGTCCGGCAACTTCAAGCCGCACCACAAGGCGACCCTCAACGCCGGTTATTCGCGTTCGGTGTTCTGGCTGAAAATCGACCTTCACTATCGCCCGACCAACCCGGCGGCGCAGCGCACCTGGCTGCTGGAACTGGCCTATCCGCCCCTCGATCGCCTGGACCTGTACTTGCCCGACGCGGCCGGCAACTATCAATTGGTCCGCGAGACCGGCGACGCCTTGCCGTTCGCCACGCGCGAGATCCGCCAGAACAACTATCTGTTCAACCTGAATTTCGCCCCCGAACAGGCGCAAACCGTTTACCTGCGCCTGCAAAGCCAAGGCTCGATCCAGGCGCCGGTCACGCTGTGGTCCAGCACCGCGTACCTGGAAGAGCAACCGGTGCGGTTGTACGTGCTGGGGCTGATTTATGGTGTGCTGCTGGGGATGCTGGTCTACAACCTGTTCATCTTTCTCAGCGTGCGCGATACCAGTTACCTGTACTACATCTTCTACATTGCCTCGTTTGGCCTGTATCAGCTGTCGGTAAACGGCGCCGCCGTACAGTACTTCTGGCCGGACAATCCCTGGTGGGCCAACGCCGCCACACCGTTTTTCATCGGATGTGCCGGGTTGTTCGGCAGTCAATTCGCCCGCAGCTTCCTGCAGACCGCCACCCACAGCCGCTGGCTGGACCGCCTGTTGCTGGCGCTGGTGCTGTTCAGCGCGCTGGTGGTCGGCCTGTCGTTGATGACCAGCTATGCCCTGGCCCTGCGCCTGGCGACGGCCCTGGCGCTGACCTTCACCGTGGTGATTTTTGCCGCAGGGATTTTCGCCTGGCTTCGCGGCTTGCGGGTTGCGCGCTATTTCATCATTGCCTGGTCGGCGTTCCTGCTCGGCGGCATCATCAATACCCTGATGGTCCTGGGCTACCTGCCGAACGTTTTCCTGACCATGTATTCCAGCCAGATCGGCTCGGCCATCGAGGTGGCACTGTTGTCCCTGGCCCTGGCAGACCGCATCAACGCGATGCGCGAACAGCAGGCGCAGACCCTGCTCGATGCCGGGCAGAAACTGGAAGTGCTCAACCAGCAACTGGCACGCAGCAACCAGCTCAAGGACGAATTCCTCGCCACCCTGACCCACGAACTGCGCACGCCCATGAACGGTGTGATCGGCTCGCTGGAGTTGATGCAAACCGTGGAAATGGACCCGGAGCTGGAGCAATACCAGCAGACCGCCGCGGGATCGGCGCGGGACATGATGCGCATGGTCAACGGTATTCTCACCCTGACCGAGTTGCAGGCGGGCAAGCTCACGGCTTCCCCTTCGGCCTTCAGCCTGCGCGGCGTGGTGGAAGCCATGCGTGTGCAGTTCGAGGGCAATGCCACGGGCAAGTCGCTCGATTTCAAGGTCGACGTGGCGCCGAATGTGCCGGACCGCCTGTACGGCGACAGCGCCAGGCTGGTGCAATGCCTGGAGTGCCTGCTCGATAACGCCATCAAGTTCACCCGGGTCGGAGGGGTGGCGTTGCGGGTGACCGGCAAGACCGTCAAACCCAATCGACTGGCGTTGACCTTTGCCGTGATCGACACCGGCATCGGCTTCACCGATCTGGGCGAGGCGACCCTGTACCAGCGCTTCTTCCAGCTCGACGGTTCGATGACCCGCGAGTATGGCGGCCTGGGCATCGGCCTGGCGATTTGCCGGCAACTGATCGAATTGCTCGGCGGTCGCCTGACTCACCGTTCCGAACCGGGGCGCGGCAGTCGTTTCCAGCTCGATGTCGAGTGCGACATTCAAGCGAGCGAGGCGCCGCCGCTGTCGTTCATGACCCGCGAACTGCCACGGGTGCGGTTGCCGCAGGATTGCACGGTGCTGCTGGTGGATGACAACAGCATCAATCAACTGGTGATGCGCGGCATGTTGCTCAAGCTGGGCTTCCGGGTGCGCACCGCCGACACCGGCAGCGCAGCGCTCGACATCCTGCAACGGGACAGCTTCGATGCGGTGCTGCTCGACTGCCAGTTGCCACCGTTGGAGGGCGTGTCGGTCTGCTGCCAGATCCGGGCGTTGCCCGGTTGCACCGAATTGCCACTGTTCGTGATTGCCCAAGGTGTGGATCGAGAGCGCTGCCCGACCGGCGCGTTGATCGACTACCTGAGCAAACCGGTGAAATTTGAAGACTTGCAGGCGGCCCTCTATCGTCGGGTCCTCTGCGCGCAACAAGGCGAAAGCGCCGGAAGTTAGGCAGATATGACACTTTGTTCGGCCAAGGGACGGTGCTTAACTGAAATCCCCTTGGCTGACCAAAGGAGCCCTGCCATGAACCTGCACCAGTTCGCCGAAACCCATGAAGTGACCAATCAGCCGCCATCGCTGGATGGCGCCAACCTGTATCGCATCGATTTGCCACTACAGGAATGGTCGCGGCGTTTCGGGGCCGGTTGGGCCGAATCGCGGATCGACGCTTACGGCGCACTGGCAGGCGGGCCGTTGATGGAAGCGGGGTTCCTCGCCAATGAGAACAAACCGGTGTTCAGCAGTCACGATCGCTACGGCCATCGTATCGACCTGGTGGAGTTTCACCCGGCCTATCACCAGTTGATGCGTACCGCCATCGAACACGGGCTGACCTCGCTGCCCTGGGCGCACCCGCAGGACGGCGCCCATGTCGCCCGCGCCTCCATGACCTATCTGCACAGTCAGGCCGAAGCTGGCAGTGGCTGCCCGCTGACCATGACCTTCGCCAGCGTCCCGGCAATGCGTCTGCAACCGGACCTGGCGGAGAAATGGCTGCCGAAAATCCTCTCCACCGAATACGACCCGCGCAACGTCGGCATGGCGCACAAACCGGGTGTCACCATCGGCATGGCCATGACCGAGAAACAGGGCGGCACCGATGTGCGGGCCAACACCACCAAGGCCTACCCGGTAGGGGCCGGCGGCCCTGGTCAGGCGTACGAACTGGTGGGCCACAAGTGGTTCTGCTCGGCGCCGATGTGCGACGCCTTCCTGACCCTGGCCCAGACCGACAAGGGCCTGACCTGTTTCCTGCTGCCGCGCCATCGCCCGGACGACACCCGCAACCAGTTCTATATCCAGCGTCTGAAAAACAAGCTTGGCAACTGCTCCAACGCATCCAGCGAAGTGGAGTTCCGCGGCGCCCTGGCCTGGATGGTCGGCGAAGAGGGCCGGGGCGTGCCGACCATCATTGAAATGGTCGCCATGACCCGCTTCGATTGCATGGTCGGTTCCAGTGCCTTGATGCGCCAGGCGCTGACCCAGGCCAGCCATCACTGCGCCCACCGTTCGGTCGGCGGCAGACCGCTCAGCGAGCAGCCGTTGATGCAGAACGTGCTGGCCGATCTGGCGCTGGAAAGCGAAGCGGCCCTGGCCCTGAGCCTTCGCATGGGTCGGGCGCTGGATCACCTGGACGATTCGCAAGAGGCAAAATTCGCCCGGCTGGTGACGGCCGTGGGCAAGTACTGGATCTGCAAACGCGCGCCGGCGATGATCAATGAATCCGCCGAGTGCATGGGCGGCGCCGGTTATGTGGAGGACAGCATCCTGCCGCGGCTGTACCGCGAGGCACCGGTCAACTCGACATGGGAAGGCTCCGGCAACGTGCAATGCCTGGACGTGTTGCGCGCCCTGTCGAAAGAGCCGGGGGTGCTCGATGCGTTGTTCAGTGAATTGGGCGATGGCCATGGCGACAAGCGTCTGGCGGCGCACATCGCTCAATTGCAGGCGGCGTTCAAGGACACCAGCGACATCCAGTACCGCGCCCGACAATTGACCGAAGACATCGCCCTGGGACTGCAGGCCAAGCTGTTGCTGGAGGCGGGGAGTTCGGTGGTCAGTGATGCGTTTATCGCCAGCCGTCTGGGCACCAACGGCCGAGTGTACGGTGCCTTGCCGCGAGGGCTGGACGTGGAAGCCATCGTCGCCCGTTCGACGCCGCAAGGTTTCTGAGCACTGCTTGACCTGTGGGAGCGGGCTTGCTCGCGAAAGCGGTGTATCAGTCCTACATCGGCGGACTGATACACCGCTTTCGCGAGCAAGCCCGCTCCTACATTGGATCTATGCTGGACTTGGCATTTGTGTGTCCAACGCTGTTCCCGTGACGCGACGATGCAGGCAAGATGAAGCTCTGCAAGTCAGAACACAGGATGCTGATCGTGACCGAAGCTTTTATTGTCGTGCAAACCGCCGAGCAAGCCGTGGATCGGCTTGCGCTCCTCCACAATCGTGCAACCAGCGCGCTGAACCAGGCGCTCATGCGTTACCTCAAGGATCGTGTCGAGCCGGACGCCGAACAACGGGCGATGTTTCGTTATCCCGAACTGCGCCTGACCTACCACTGCCAGGGCGAAGTCCCGCAGACCACCCGCGCCTACGCCAAGGTCCAGTTGCCCGGCACCTACAGCGTCACCGTCACCCATCCAGCGGCTTTCCGTAAGTACCTGCTGGAACAGCTGGTGCCCTTGATGCACGACTTCACCGTGACCGTCGAAGTCGGTGTCAGCCAGCAGAACATTCCTTATCCGTACGTGGTCGAGCAGGGCGATGAACTGGCCGGTTCGGGCGTGACTGCCGCTGTGTTGGCGCGGGTGTTCCCGAGCACCGATCTGTCGGCGGCGACCGACGGTATTGCCGACGGCCTGTACGATTGGGAAAACACCGACCCGCTGCCCCTGGCGTTGTTCGATGCGGCGCGGGTGGACTTCTCCCTGCGCCGACTGGTGCATTACACCGGCAGCGACTGGCGCCATGTGCAGCCCTGGATTCTGCTGACCAACTACCACCGCTACGTCGACCAGTTCATCGTCCATGGCCTGGAGCAGTTGCGCAGCGACCCGCGTTTCGTGCGCATGGTGTTGCCGGGCAACGTGATCATCGAAAAGAGCATGGATCACGGCGAAGCCTCGGCAATTGCCGCCGGCGTGGTCTGGCACCGTTACCAGATGCCGGCCTATCACCTGATCGCCAGCGACGGTCATGGAGTGACTCTGGTGAACATCGGCGTCGGCCCGTCCAACGCCAAGAACATCACCGATCACCTGGCGGTGTTGCGTCCGCATTGCTGGCTGATGATCGGTCACTGCGGCGGTTTGCGTCAGTCGCAGACCATCGGTGACTACGTGCTGGCCCACGCCTACATGCGCCGCGACGGGATTCTCGACCGTGTGGTGCCGCCCAATATTCCGATCCCGGCCCTGGCCGAGGTGCAGATGGCCTTGCAGCAGGCGGCGGCGAACATTACCGGCGAGAAGGGCGACGAGCTGAAAAAACGCCTGCGCACCGGCACCGTGCTGACTTACGACGACCGCAACTGGGAGCTGCGTTGGGCCCAGGAACGGCCGTTGATCAACCTGTCCCGCGCCGTGGCGGTGGACATGGAAAGCGGCACCATCGCCGCCCAGGGTTATCGCTTGCGGGTGCCCTATGGCACGTTGCTCTGCGTTTCCGACAAGCCGCTGCACAGTGAAATCAAGCTGCCGGGTTCGGCCAACGCCTTCTATGAGCGTGCGGTCAGCCAGCACTTGAAGATTGGCATCGAGGCGGTGGACCTGTTGCGCACTGAACTCAACTCGCTGCACTCGCGCAAATTGCGCAGCTTCGACGAACCGCCGTTTCGCTGACGGTTGTCGTGGTCATTTGGCGGTCGGGGCACTAGCATTGTCAGCCCTGACCGTTAGATGTTCTTTTTGCCATGTCCCGTCCTCCACGCCCTGCTTCCCGCCGTCCTGGCGCCAAGACCGCTCCTGCCACACCGCGCCGTGTCGCCAAGGCGCCGCCGGCCGAGCCAAAGCTGATCCTGTTCAACAAACCTTTCGATGTGCTGACGCAATTCAGCGATGGCGAGGGGCGGGCGACGCTCAAGGACTATATCGATGTGCCGGGAATCTACCCGGCGGGGCGTCTGGATCGCGATAGCGAAGGGTTGCTGCTGTTGACCAACGACGGCCAGCTTCAGGCGCGTATTGCCGACCCCAAGCACAAACTGGCCAAGACGTACTGGGTGCAGGTCGAAGGTGAGCCGAGCGCAGAGCAGTTGCAGCGCTTGCGGGACGGCGTGGAGTTGAATGACGGCATGACCTTGCCCGCCGAGGCGCGGCCATTGGATGAGCCCGAACTGTGGCCGCGCAATCCGCCGGTACGTTTTCGCAAGAGCGTGCCGACACATTGGCTGGAGTTGGTGATCCGTGAAGGCCGCAACCGGCAGGTGCGACGAATGACAGCGGCGGTGGGCTTGCCGACGTTGCGCCTGGTGCGGGTCAGAATCGGTGACTGGACGATCGAAGGGCTCGATCAGGGCCAGTGGAAGGAAGTACCGGCGCGTTTATAGTGTGCCGGTTTCGATCAGGCCGATGACCACGCTCTTGATCACGAATGCAGCAACACCCAGGCCCAGTACGAAGAACAGAATGAACGAGCCAAAACGCCCGGCCTTGGACTTCTTCGCCAGATCCCAGACGATGAAACCCATGAAAATGATCAGGATGCTGACCAGTCCGGTCATCATCCACTCTTCGAATACTGCAGGATCCATCGGACATCTCCAGCGCGGGCAAGGGTAAAAGGGCGCGGGGAGTATACGCCAATGGTTATTGGCGATGGGTTGACCTGCGGCAGTGTGCCGCAGCTATTCGTCGCCTGTGCCGGCCCTATCGCGGGCAAGCCTCGCTCCTACAGGTTTGCCTTGGTCCGAACCCTTGTTGTAGGCGCGAGGCTTGCCCGCGAAGGCGTCATCAGCTGCGCAGATGAGTCAGCGGCAGTTCAGTGCTGTTGAGCACCTGATTCAACACAAAACTCGACCGCACACTGGTCACCCCTTCGATCCGCGTCAAATGCCCCAGCAGCAGCTTCTGATAATGGTCCATGTCCGGCACCACGACCTTGAGCTGATAGTCAGCATCCATCCCGGTGACCAGGCTGCACTCGAGCACCTGGGGCAAGGTGCGGATGGCCGCCTCGAAGTTCTCGAAGCGCTCTGGGGTATGGCGGTCCATGCCGATCAGCACGTAGGCGGTCAGGCTCAAACCAAGCATCTTGCGGTCGAGCAGGGCGACCTGGCGGGAAATGTAGCCGTCATCTTCCAGTTGCTTGACCCGGCGCGAGCAGGGGGAAGGGGACAGACCGATGCGTTCGGCCAGCTCCTGATTGGAAATGCGCGCGTCGCGCTGCAATTCAGCCAAAATGCTCAGGTCGTATCGGTCGAGTTTGCTCATCAAACGGTTCCTTGTTGTAACTATTGCGGCAGATTATCTATCCAGGGTTAAAAATTGCGCAAGTAATGTTTATTTGAGCAATCTTCGCAATCCGCTGCCGTCCCTCCGAGCCTATTCTTATCACCAGAATCACTGCTCGGACAAACAGTCCAGTGCGGCTCGCCCAAACAGGCCAGCTGCGGTCGCCACCCCCACAGGGGCTGAGCCGGCCCCCGAGCTACACACTGTCCAGAAGACGGCGTGAGGTGAGCCGACGTCAAAAGCGTCGAGCACGGACGAAGTTCTCAAGGGGAGGCCGACGGGTCTCCCCTTTTTCTTGCGCGCAATTTGAGCGGCGGCCTCAATAAATAAGTTGCGCGACTGATAACCTGTAGCAGAACCGGCCCGAGCTTTCCCAGTCTTACGTACAAAGGCCGTTCGCTTCATTTTTATTGCAGGGGCGGGCTTGGTCGTGATGGTTGTCAACGATGACGCGGGGAGCCTGGTACCCCGCGGCGCTTGGTGGACCATCGCGAGCGAGCTCGCTCCTACAGGATCCATAACCCACCCGCAGTGAGGAAAAGCATGAAGTCGCGCATCTGGCGTTTAGCCGGTGTTGGTTTGCTGTGTGTCAGTGTCACTGCGCAATCGCTGGCCGATGAGCCGCAGAACCGTGGGCCCGATGGCGGTCAGCAGGGCAATGGTGGTCATCAGGGCAATAATCAGGGTCACGGTGGCAACAACCAGCCGCGACCTCAGAGGGGCGAGCAGCAGAATCAGCCGCGCCCGCAGAACAACGGTCTGCCGCAGAACAGCGGTCTACCGCATAACATAGGTTTACCGCAGAACAATGGTCTACCGCAGAACAACGGTCTGCCACAAAACGGCGGCCAGTGGCAGAACCGCCAGCAGCCGGATTTCAACAACCCTGTTCGCTCCCCGCCACCTCCTCCGCAATTACCGGCCAATGACCTGCCGATCCAGCCGCGCCCCGACGCCGTGCAACAGACTCAACAGCCGCGACGGGGTTACTACCAGGACCAGCCTCGGCACAACGAACCCAACCAGCACTGGAATGGCTACATCGGCGCGCCGTCCAATCCTCCTCGCGGGCCGGGGCGTGGCAATGGCTGGGGCCCGGGGCCGCAATATCGACCGGGTCATGTGATCGACCGTTTCCCGGGCCGTGACTATCGCGTGCCTTACCGTGGGATGGATTACTACTATTCCGGTGGCTACTGGTATCGCCCGTTGGGTCCGCGTTATGTGGTGGTCGAGCCACCGCGCGGGATTCGTGTGCGTTACCTGCCGGACTATGCCGAGCAGGTCTTGATCGGTGGTTCGGTGCTGTTCCTTGCGGCCGGCGCCTACTACGCCTATCAGGAGAGCACCCAGGATTACGAAGTGGTCGAGCCGCCGCTGGGCGCCGTGCAACCGCAACAGCCGCCGCAAGCGGGCAGCAACGGTTATGACGTGGAAGCCTATCCAGCCAACGGCCAGTCTCAGGAACAGGTCAATCAGGACGGATATGAGTGCTACCAGTACGCGGTACAGCAAAGTGGCTTCGATCCGCGCACTGCGACTTATCAGCCAGACCCATCCGTGGTCCAGGCCTACCGCCAGGCTCAGGGCAATTGCCTGAGCAGTCGCGGCTATCAGGTCAGCTTCTGAGCCCTGGCCGCTTTCACCACTTCCTGCGGGTCGGCGTGCACCAGCACTTCGGCCCGCGGGTAGGCCGCGTGGATCGCATCGGCAGCCTGATCGCTGATGCCGTGAGCCACCGACAGCGTCAGGTCCCCAGGCAACTCCAGATGCAATTGCACGAACCACTGATTGCCGGAAATCCGCGTACGCAAGTCATGGGCGCCTAAAACCCCCGGCACGCTGCACGCCAGCTCCAACATGCGCTGGCTGACATCCGGCGGCAGTTCTTCATCCATCAACACGGCAAAGCTCTCGCGAGCGATGGTGATGGCGCTCCAGAGGATGTACGCGGCGATCCCCAGGCCGAACCAGGCATCGACCTGATGCCAGCCAAACCCCGCCAGTATCAGCGCCAGCAGAATGCTGCCGTTGAGCAGCATGTCCGAGCGATAGTGCAGCGAATCGGCGCGCACCGCGTTGGAACCGGTGGCCTTGACCACCCGATACTGCAACGTCAACAGTGCCAGGGTCAGCGCCAGCGAGAACACGATCACCCCGATGCTGATCCAGGGCGCGCCCACCGGTTCCGGATGCTTGAGCCGGTCAACGGCCTGCAACGCAATCAACACCGCACTGCCGCCAATGAACAGCGCCTGGGCCATGCCCGCCAGCGATTCGGCCTTGCCATGCCCGTAACGATGATCATCATCGGCCGGGCGCAAGGCGTAGTGCACCGCCAGCAGGTTGAGCAGCGACGTCACACCGTCGAGTGCCGAGTCGGTGAGCCCGGCGAGCATGCTCACCGACCCGCTCAGCCACCAGGCGATGGCCTTGGCGACGATGAGCGTGCAAGCCACCGCCACCGAGGCACGGGTCGCCAGCCGCAGGAGGCGGGCGTGTTCGGAGCTGGAGATCATGAGTGCGGCTATTCCTTTAAGAGCATCGGTTACGCGGCGGGTTGCAGGCCGAACATGGCCAGTTGCTGAGGGCTGCCCTTGTGCTGGATCAGGCGTGGATCATCCAGCGGCAGGCTGCGACCCAGTTCACGCTCCAGAATAGACTGCAGCTTGAGGTTATCGACCTTGCCGTCGACGCCGATGGCGTCCTTGAGCTTTTTCGGATCGACCTGAGCCGTCTTGCCCGGCTCGAAATAAATCGCCCCGGTGGCGAAGTCCACGGCAAATGCGATGAGCCCTGGAATGATATAGAACAGCAACCCCACGGCATCGAGCACGGCGATGGCCGGGTCAATCTTGCCGTCGATCTGCCCCCGGCGGTCGGGATAGAAAATCGAACCGCACGCCGTAACCTGCGTCAGCAACGTCGCGACCAGCACACCGCCAATCAGGCGAAAGGGAACACGCATATGAAATCTCCTGAGTTATCTCAAAACGAAACGTCGTCGGTATGAATTAAGACCCTGACGAACGCCTGGCAGTTCGCCGTTATACGCGGCCCTCTGTGTTGTCATCCAGGCATGCCAGGTCAGCATCGCTTTACCAAGCTCGCTCAGGCTCAATGATCAGCACCCGGTGGAGAGGTGACACCATCAAAATTTTCAGTGAGCTCGGGAGCATGTTTCCATTTTATCCACTCGCCAAGCGTGGCAGGCAGTCGATCATGGCACTTGATCCAGTCATGCAGAGCCGGATCAATCCATTTGATGACTTCCGATATGTCGCGATGGAGCTCAAATAATGGCTGCCAAAGAAGTGGTTCATGATGAAAGCATCGGTTGCGCAAGTCGCGCCCCTTGTTAAGACGTTTACGAATGTTGTCAGGTTGGCGCATGCGTTTGGGGCACGAGTAGAACACTCTCATCAGAGGTTTTGAAAGGCTGACAATAGTTGCCCGGTTAAACAGCGACGTCCAAAAACCAAAGCTGAGTTCAGCCACGATGTTATCGGGCGTAGTGGTTACATTGCGCTTGCGAAGGTCTCTCTTTGCCTCATGGACCTTGTCGTACAGTTTCTGAAGATCTGCGTTATCGGAGTTGTGCCAAGCTTCGTACCAGTCGTCGCGGCCATACTCTTTGGTCATCTCTTTCTGAATGCCGTTGCGTAGGGCTACCTCAAGAACATGGAAAATCGAAACCAGGGACTCCGCAATTTTCATGTTGTGGACGTAAGCTTCGGCTGCTCTGGCCTGTCTGTCCTTGTTGCCCTTCAGATACCGGGACATTCTGGGGGTGGAGAGTTTTGCCTCCAGCGTTTGCCAAACCATAACGACCCGCGACTCCTTGGCATGAGAGCTGGCCGGTCGACAGCGTCGGCCAAAAGCAAAAGGGTACACGGCAGTTATTTTCCGTTGAAGCCAAAAAAACGTCTCGGTATCGCCTAATCTGAAAGACATTGTTACTGATCCAGGCGCCCGGGATTCCAAGCTCAATGTGTATAAGCGCAAGGGCAGCCATTCCATGGCATTTCGCGATTTTCCAGGAGGCAGGCAAGTGTTCAAATACCGTTTGTGAAGGTTGACGCTGTGAGGTGGTGTGGTAACTTGGCATCGCTGCCCTGGCAACTCCACTCCCGTGCTACAGAAACGGTGACGAGACCAGGTTGAGTCGTGGCCCCGCTTGCGGGGCCTTCTCGTTTCTGACGTTTGAGAAATCTGCCAGTCTGAGCTTTTCAAGCACTGAGATTCCTCTAATTCCCTCGTCGCGCCCCTGTTTTGCCTGGGCTCACCAGTGCGCGTCCTGCGATCCTGCCAATGTAGCCCTCTGTTGATCGCCGTTATACTCGCGCCTCTGTTTGGGAGCCAGCATGATTTCTTTGCCGATCGATGAAGTTTTACCCGCCCTGCGTGAAGCCCTCGCGACACGCCACGAAGCCGTGCTCGAAGCGCCACCCGGTGCCGGTAAGACGACCCGCGTGCCGCTGGCCTTGCTCGATGAGCCGTGGCTGGCCGGGCGGACCATTCTGATGCTCGAGCCGCGACGGTTGGCGGCGCGGGCGGCGGCGGAGCGGTTGGCCAGTGAGCTGGGGCAGAAGGTCGGCGAGACGGTGGGTTATCGCATTCGGCTCGACAGCAAGGTGGGGCCCAACACCCGTATCGAAGTGGTCACCGAGGGGATTCTCACCCGACGGTTGCAGGATGATCCGGCGCTGGAAGGCGTTGGCCTGCTGATCTTCGACGAATTCCACGAGCGCAGCCTCGACGCCGATCTGGCCCTGGCCCTGAGCCTCAATGGCCGGGAGCTGTTCCGTGACGATCAACCGCTGAAGATCCTGTTGATGTCGGCCACCCTGGAAGGCGAGCGCCTGGCCGGGTTGCTGGACGATGCGCCGATCCTGCGCAGTGAAGGCCGCATGTACCCGGTGGCGATGCGCTGGGGGCGGCCGTTTCAGGCCGGTGAATTCATCGAGCCCCGTGTTGTACAGACCATCCTCGAAGCCTTGAACGACGAGACCGGCAGCGTGCTGGTGTTCCTGCCGGGGCAGGCGGAAATCCGTCGTGTGCATCAGCAATTGGCCGATGCGCTAGGCAATAACCCGCAGGTGTTGCTGTGCCCGTTGCACGGTGAACTGGACCTGGCGGCGCAACGGGCGGCGATCGATCCGGCACCGGCCGGCCAGCGCAAAGTGGTGCTGGCCACCAACATCGCCGAGACCAGCCTGACCATCGACGGCGTGCGCGTGGTGATCGATGCCGGGCTGGCGCGGGTACCGCGATTCGATCCGGGTAGCGGCATGACGCGCCTGGACACACAGCGGATTTCCAAAGCCAGCGCCACCCAGCGCGCGGGCCGGGCGGGGCGTCTGGAACCGGGTGTGTGTTATCGCCTGTGGTCCCAGGATCAGCACGAACAACTTGCCGCTTATGGCAGCGCGGAAATTCTATCGGCCGATCTCGCCGGGCTGGCCCTGCAGCTCGGCCGCTGGGGCGTGACGCCTGGGCAACTGGTCTGGCTCGATGTCCCGCCCGCCGCGGCCTATGCCCAGGCGCAAGATCTGCTCGAACGTCTGGGGGCGTTGGAAGGCGAGGCCTTGACCCGCCACGGCCAGGCCATGGCCGAACTGCCGGCCCATCCGCGCATCGCCCATCTACTGTTGCGTGGGCAGGCCTTGGGGTTGGCGGACATGGCCTGCGACGTCGCGGCGCTGCTGGGTGAGCGCGATATCCTGCGTGGCGCGGGGGCGGATCTGCACAGTCGACTGGTGCTGTTGTCCGGCGAAGAACGGGCCGCTCGTGGCGCACAGGGTGGGGTGCAGCGGGCACGGCAACTGGCGCGGCAGTATCGCGGTTATCTGCGTGGCAAGCCGTCGGAGCCCGTCAGCGATCCGGATCATCCACGCTGGCTGGGTGCCTTGCTGGCGCTGGCCTATCCCGATCGCGTCGCCCAGCAGCGCCGTGCCGGGGGCGCCGAATATCGCCTGGCCAACGGCCGTGCCGCGCTGTTCGCCGAAGCCGACAGCCTGATGAAACAACCTTGGCTGGTCATCGCCGACCTTGGCAGCCGCCAGGGCCAGCGAGAAGAGCGAATTTACCTCGCAGCGGATTTCGATCCGTCCCTGTTCGACTCGGTGCTGGCCGAACAGGTGCGCAGCGTCGATCAACTGGATTGGGATGAGCGCGAAGGCGTGCTGCGTGCCGAACGCCAGCGCAAGGTCGGTGAACTGATCCTCAGCCGCGAACCGCTGACCGGCCTCGACGAAACCGCCCGCAGCCAGGCGCTGGTGAATCTGGTGCGGCGCAAGGGCCTGGAGTTGCTGCCATGGACGCCGGAGCTGCGCCAGTGGCAGGCGCGCGTCGCGTTACTGCGCCAGTTGGACCTGAGCAGCAAAGGCGAAAGTGAATGGCCGGATGTCAGCGACGCCGCGCTGCTGAAAACCCTCGAACACTGGCTGATGCCGTACCTGGGCAAAGTCTCGAGACTCAGTCACTTCGCCAATCTTGACCTGTCGAGCATCGTCCACAACCTGCTGCCCTGGCCGCTGCCGCAACGGCTCGACGAGCAGGCGCCCCACCATTTGAGCGTGCCTTCGGGTTCATCGATTCGCCTGGATTACAGCGAGCAGCCGCCGATTCTGGCGGTGCGCCTGCAGGAACTGTTCGGCCTGGCCGAGACCCCGCGCATCGCCGGCGGCCGGCAAGTGGTCAAGCTCCACCTGCTGTCCCCGGCCCGACGCCCGGTCCAGGTGACCCAGGACCTGGCCAACTTCTGGCGCAGCACCTACGCCGAGGTAAAGAAGGACCTCAAAGGCCGGTATCCAAAACACTATTGGCCGGATGACCCCCTGGTGGCAGAAGCCACTGCACGGATCAAACCCCGCAAATAACCCAAGCTGCGCGCAACAGCATCCCCTGTAGGAGCGAGCTCGCTCGCGATGGTCGTCAACGATCACGCTGCAAACCTGACACCCCGCCGCGTTCTCGTGCCCCTCGCAAGGGAACGAGGCCCTACAGAGTTTTTTCCTACCCCAAAGCCACAAAAAACCTGCTTTCTCCCGCCCCGGCGCATGAACAGAATGCACTCACGCATGCACAGCCAACCTAAGGAGTGAGCCATGACGTTCTCAATCATCGGGCGTTGCCCTGAAACCGGGCAGCTGGGTATTGCCATCAGCTCTTCGAGCATTGCGGTGGGCGCGCGTTGCCCCTGGGCGCGGGCGGGCGTGGGGGCGGTGTCTACGCAGAACATCACGCTGCCGGCGTTGGGCTCGCAGATTCTGGACTTGCTGGAACATCAGCACCTGGACCCGGACGCAGCGCTGGACAGGGCGCTCAGTTCCAATGGCTGGAGTCAGTACCGGCAGGTGACGGTGATCGATGCGTCAGGGCGGATTGCCTTTTTCAGCGGCAAGGAGTCGCTGGGCGTGCACAACGCAGTCAAGGGCGAGCAGTGCGTCGCGGCGGGTAATTTGCTCAGCGATGGGCGGGTGATCGAAGCCATGGTCGAGGCGTTCGAGGCCGAGCCGGGGCAGTTGGCTGACCGCCTGCTGGCCGCCATGCAGGCGGCGATGGCCGCCGGTGGTGAAGCGGGGCCGGTGCATTCGGCGGCATTGAAAGTGGTGGGCGACTACACCTGGCCGATCATCGACCTGCGGGTTGATTGGGCCGAGGAAGATCCCATTGGTCAGCTGAATGGACTGTGGCAGGCCTATCGACCGCAGATGCAGGACTACCTGACCCGCGCACTCGACCCGACGGCCGCCCCGAGCTACGGAGTGCCGGGGGATGAGTGACATGTCCAGCCGTGACCTTCTGGAGCGCCTGATCGGCTTCGCCACCGTCAGCCGCGATTCCAATCTGGAGCTTATCCATTTCATCGAGGCGTACCTGGCCGGGCATGGCGTGCAGAGCGAGCTGTTCTTCAACGAGGACGGCACCAAGGCCAATCTGTTCGCCACCATCGGCCCGCCTGTCTCCGGTGGTGTGGTGCTGTCGGGGCACACTGACGTGGTGCCAGTCGAGGGGCAGGCCTGGACCGTGGACCCGTTCAGGCTCACGGAAAAGAACGGACGCCTCTACGGCCGCGGCACTGCCGACATGAAAGGCTTCATCGCCTCGGTGCTCGCCGCAGTACCGACTTTTGTAAAACGGCCACTGCGGGTGCCGGTGCACCTGGCGTTTTCCTACGATGAGGAAGTGGGCTGCCTGGGCGTGCGGTCGATGCTCGCCCAATTGCAGCAGCGACCATACAAGCCCAGCCTCTGCCTGATCGGCGAACCCACGCAGCTCAAACCCGTGCTGGGCCACAAAGGCAAATTGGCGATGCGCTGCGAAGTCCGCGGTGCGGCGTGCCATTCGGCGTATGCGCCTTATGGGGTCAACGCGATCGAATACGCCGCGCAACTGATTGGTCGTCTGGGCGCAATCGGCGCCGAACTCGCCCACCCTGATCACCACGACCCGCGTTTCGATCCGCCGTTTTCCACCGTGCAAACCGGTGTGATCAAAGGCGGCAGGGCGCTGAACATCGTGCCCGCTGAATGCGAGTTCGATTTTGAAGTCAGGGCGTTGCCGGACTTCGATGCTCAGCAGGTGGCCAGCCAGCTGCAAAGCTACGCCGAGGAACAACTGTTGCCGAAGATGCGGGCGGTGCAGGCAGACACGGACATCCGGTTCAAACCGCTGAGTGCCTATCCCGGACTGGCGACTGATCCTGGCAGTGAGGCGGCGCGGCTACTGGCGATCCTCAGCCGATCCTCGGCGTTTGGGACGGTGGCTTTTGGCACAGAGGGCGGGCTGTTCGATCAGGCCGGCATCCCCACGGTGGTGTGCGGACCGGGCAGCATGGACCAAGGGCACAAGCCTGATGAGTTCATCTCGGTGGAGCAGTTGAGGGGTTGCGATGCGATGCTGGATCGGCTGGCTGACCATTTGAGTGCCCCGGCGCACCTGTAGGGACAACGGTCGACGCGGCGCACGGCTCGCGTTGCGCCACGTCAGGTCAGAGATGCATTCGCTGGTTTTTTTTTGAAAAAATCGACACGACTACCCCCGTGACACTGCCTTGATCGGTGGGTGTTTCGTTGAGCGGCACGGTGTCTTCCGATAAAACGTAAGCCGCCTGCAGGCGATCACGGAAAATCAATGCTTCGCCGACGGTCAAGGTCTGCGCCTTGATTCCCAGATCGATGAGCTCTTCTGTCACGCGGTACTTCAACTCATCGAGAGGTGCCCGAGACATGCAATCGATTTGCAAATTGAGCGTGGCGATCAACCGCTCCTTGATCGCCTCGGCCAACTGGTTGATTCGTTGCTGCAGTTCTTCGTCCATCGCTAGCTCGCCGGAAAGTGGAAGCCACAGCTTAAGACGCGAGCGTTGGGAAATATGTCGGAGCGCTCCCAATCATTTGTTGAATAGTCCTACAAAGTGTGAGGCTTAATGGGCTGCGGCAGTGGGGAGGAATCGGCCATTTTCGGGCTCAACTGCTCGCGACAAAAATCCACGAACAATTGCGCAGGCTTGGTCAACTGGCTGCGCTTGAGGTGGGCGGACGCCAGGCCCGAGGTCGATACCGTTTCCGTGATGTCCACCGACACCACTTTCTTCCCATCGTAAGTACATTCCGAATGCGGCCGGGTCACCAGGATCGAGAACCCGAACCCCTGGCCGACCATGCCGCGCACCATCTCGATCGACGGCGAGCTGAACACGATGTTCGGCGTCAGCTCCAGCTCGTGGAACAGGCTGACGAAGTAGGTCCGGCTCGGTTGTACATCCAGCAAAATCATCGGCTCGTTACAAAGATCCCGCAGTGATATCGACGGCTGCTCAGCAAAGCGGTGCCCCTCGGGCAGCAGGATGTAAGGCTTCTGCGGTGGCATCAGCGGCGTGGTCTGGATGGTGCTGTCGAGCCCGTGGTCGTAGAGGATGGCGACGTCAAAGGTGCCGGCGGTCAAGCCTTGCACCAACTCCTGCTGCTCGCCGTCGCGAATGCGGATATCAACCCCAGGATAGAGCTTGCGAAAACCTGCGATCAGCCGCGGCAAATACAGCGGCGCGACCGTCTCGAAGCAACCGATGTCGATCTGCCCGGACACCGTGTCGTTATCGGCCAGGGCATTCTGTTCAAACTCCCGGGCCATGCGCAGCAGTTCTTGCGCCTTGTGGTAGAAGCGCGTGCCGGTGGGCGTCAGGGACACCCCCTGGGCATGGTGACGGATGAACAGCTGAACGTTGAACGACTCCTCCAGGCTCTTGATCGCCGTGGAGACCGACGGCTGCGCAATGTAGAGCTGCCTCGATGCCTCGGCCACGCTGCCCGCTTCCACCGTGGTCACGAAGTACTTGAGTTGCCGCAAGGTATAGGACGCCACACGCACCTCTTTTTCTCGGGTTTACGCTAACGGGTCTGGATGGCCCATGCCGCACGAATGCCTGCCTGAACCTTACCTCATGACCGATCCGGACTGGGCAGACCGGAGCCAAGTTTTTTCTTATACCCGAAGCATATTTTTAATAATTTTCCTATCCGCACGCTTGACGCACTATCGCTACAACCTCGGATCACCACCTGGCCACCAGGCGGATGCAAAGGGATTGAAGAATAAAAAGATGTTTTCGCGCAGTTGAGTGCGCGTATTAACGGCCGCCTGGTCGTGACTGCCTCCGTAACTAATCACAATTAAAAAGTGAGGGAGCTTCCATGTTCAAGTATTCGTCTTCGAGCGTTAAAGCGGTTGCTGGTGTTACAGCGTTACTTGCATTGAGTTTGCCGGTTGTCGGGCACTGCGAAAGTTTGACGGTGATTTCTTTTGGCGGTGCCACCAAGGCTGCGCAGGAAGGCGCTTACTTCAAACCTTTTGAACAAAGTGGTGCGGGCAAAGTGGTGGTGGGCGAGTACAGCGGCGAACTGTCCAAGGTCAAAGCGATGGTGGATGTCGGCCAGGTGTCCTGGGACGTGGTCGAAGTGGAAAGCCCCGAACTGTTGCGTGGCTGTGAAGAGGGTTTGTTCGAAAAGATCGACCCGGCCCTGATCGGTGACGCCGGCAATTACGTGCCCGGTGCGGTCAGCGAGTGCGGGGTGGCCAGTTATGTGTGGTCGATGGTGCTGGCGTACAACTCGGGCAAGTTGAGCGCCGCGCCGACGTCCTGGGCGGACATGTGGAACCTGCAGCAGTTTCCCGGCAAGCGCGGCCTGCGCAAGGGCGCCAAATACACCCTGGAAGTGGCGCTGCTGGCCGACGGAGTGAAGCAGCAAGACCTCTATAAAGTCTTGAACACCAAGGAAGGCGTGGACCGGGCGTTTCGCAAGCTCGACCAGATCAAACCCTCGATCCAGTGGTGGGAAGCCGGTGCGCAGCCGCCGCAATGGCTGACCGCCGGTGACGTGGTGATGTCCGCCGCCTATAACGGGCGCATTGCCGTGGCGCAAAAGGAAGGCTCGAAACTGGCGATCTCCTGGAACGGCCACCTCTACGATCCGGATCACTGGGCCATCGTGCGCGGCAGCCCGAACAAGGCGCTGGCGCAGAAATTCATCGTGTTCGCCAGCCAGGCGAGCGGGCAGAAATCCTTCTCCACCCAGATGTCCTACGGCCCGATCCGCAAGGATGTGTTGGCGCAATTGCCCGCCGACACCCTCGCCCAGTTGCCCACCGCACAGGCCAACCTGGCCGAGGGCCAGTTAGTGGATGCCACGTTCTGGGTCGATCACGGCGAGGAGCTGGAGGAGCGTTTCAACGCCTGGGCGGCCCGCTGAGGCCGCCGCTTTCATGCCATTCAGGAGAATAGAAAAATGACCACCGACAACAAACCCCAGCGCGAGACCAGGGACTATCAGGCCGGGGACGCCGCCCACCACATTCACGCCTTCCTCGATCAGAAGGCGCTGAACGCCGAAGGCCCGCGGGTCATAGTCGGTGGCGAGCGCCTGCACCTGTGGGACAACGACGGCAATCGCTACCTCGACGGCATGTCGGGCCTGTGGTGCACCAACCTCGGTTACGGGCGCAAGGACCTGGCGGCGGCGGCCAGCCGTCAACTGGAACAATTGCCGTACTACAACATGTTCTTCCACACCACCCATCCGGCGGTGGTCGAGCTGTCCGAGCTGTTGTTCAGCCTGTTGCCCAAGCACTACAGCCACGCGATCTACACCAACTCCGGCTCCGAGGCCAACGAGGTGCTGATCCGCACCGTGCGCCGTTACTGGCAGATTCTCGGAAAGCCGCAGAAGAAGGTCATGATCGGTCGCTGGAACGGTTATCACGGCTCCACCCTGGGCGCCACGGCGCTGGGCGGCATGAAATTCATGCACGACATGGGCGGGGTGATTCCCGATGTCGAGCACATCGACGAGCCTTACTGGTTCGCCCACGAGGGAGATTTGACCCCGCAGGAGTTCGGTCTGCGCGCGGCCCGGCAACTGGAGACCAAGATCCTGGAACTGGGCGCCGAGAACGTCGCGGCGTTCGTCGCCGAACCGTTCCAGGGCGCCGGCGGCATGATCTTCCCGCCGGAAAGCTACTGGCCGGAAATCCAGCGCATCTGCCGCCAGTACGACGTGCTGTTGTGTGCGGACGAGGTGATCGGTGGCTTCGGCCGCACTGGCGAATGGTTCGCCCACCAGCACTTCGATTTCCAGCCGGACACCCTGTCCATCGCCAAGGGCCTGACCTCGGGCTACATCCCCATGGGCGGCCTGATTCTGAGCCGGCGCATGGCTGAAGTGCTGGTGGAGCAGGGCGGCGTGTTCGCCCACGGCCTGACCTATTCCGGGCACCCGGTGGCCGCCGCCGTGGCCATTGCCAACCTCACGGCGTTACGCGATGAGGGCGTGGTGACGCAGGTGAAAACCGACACCGGGCCGTACCTGCAACAGTGCCTGCGCGAGGTGTTCGGCGACCACCCGCTGGTGGGTGAGATCCAGGGTGTCGGGCTGGTGGCGGCGTTGCAGTTTGCACAGGACAAAGCGACCCGCAAACGCTTCGCCAACGAAGCTGACATCACCTGGCGCTGCCGCACCATCGGCTTCGAGGAAGGCCTGATCATCCGCTCCACGTTGGGCCGCATGATCATGGCGCCAGCGCTGATTGCCACGCGCGGTGAGATCGATGAACTGGTGGCCAAAACCAAGATCGCCGTCGATAGAACCGCCAAAGAAATCGGCTTGTTGTAAACAACAACTGTAGGAGCGAGTTCACTCGCGATGGACGTTAACGATAACACTGGCTGCCTGAATAAACGCGGCGCGTTCAAGTTCATCGCGAGCATGCTCGCTCCTACAGTCAAGTTATCTGTTAGTTAGTTTTTTCATCGGCAACCACTACAAAAAACATAATTTCGCTATTGGCATTCACTCAGCACAATAAAACGGCCCGCCAGCAAACTTATAGGCGCGGAACTTGGTTTTGAAGGACACAAGCATGACAACTAATAAGATAGAAATAGATACGCTTGTTGTCGGAGCCGGACAGGCTGGCGTCGCCATGAGCGAACACTTGAGCAAACTCGGCGTGCCGCACCTGGTGCTGGAGCGTAACCGCATTGCCGAAGCCTGGCGCACCGGGCGTTGGGATTCGCTGGTGGCCAACGGCCCGGTCTGGCACGACCGCTTTCCCGGCCTGGCGTTTGAGAACCTGGAGCCCGATGCCTTCGCTTCCAAGGATCAGGTCGCGGCGTACTTCGAGGCCTATGCCGAAAAATTCGAGGCGCCGATCCGCACCGGTGTCGAGGTGAAAAAGGTCGTGCGCAATGCCGATCGCCCGGGTTTCACCATCGAAACCTCCGAGGGCGTGATCGAGGCCCAGCGGGTGGTGGCGGCGACCGGCCCGTTCCAGCGGCCGGTGATTCCGCCGATCGCGCCGAAAGACGATCGGCTCACGCAGATCCATTCGGCCCAGTATTTCAACCCGCAGCAACTGCCCGAGGGCGGTGTGCTGGTGGTGGGGGCCGGTTCTTCCGGGGTGCAGATTGCCGATGAGTTGCAGCGCGCCGGCAAGCAGGTCTACCTGTCCGTCGGCCAGCATGATCGCCCGCCTCGCGCCTATCGCAACCGCGATTTCTGCTGGTGGCTGGGGGTGTTGGGGCTTTGGGATATGGAAGTCATGCAGCCCGGTCGCGAGCACGTGACCATCGCCGTCAGCGGTGCGCGGGGCGGGCAGACCGTCGACTTCCGTGCACTCGCCCAGCAGGGTGTGACGCTGGTGGGGCTGACCCAAGCGTTCAACGATGGCGTGGTGACGTTCCAGCAGGATCTGGTGCGCAACGTCGCCGCCGGGGACCAGAACTACCTGTCGTTGCTGGATGCGGCGGATGCCTACGTCGCGCGCAACGGCCTGGATCTGCCAGAGGAACCCGAGGCCCGGGTCATGCTGGCCGATCCTGAGTGCATGACGAACCCGATCCTCGAACTGAACCTGGCCGAAGCGGGCATCACCTCGATCATCTGGGCCACCGGTTACGCCGTCGATTACAACTGGTTGCAGGTCGACGCGTTCGACGACAAGGGCAAGCCCCGTCATCAGCGCGGCGTGTCCAGTGAACCGGGCGTTTATTTCGTGGGGCTGCCGTGGTTGTCGCGGCGCGGGTCGAGCTTCATCTGGGGCGTGTGGCACGACGCCAAGCACGTCGCCGGTCACATCGCCACCCAGCGCCAGTACCTGCAGTACCGCGACCCGAGCCAGCGCTGAGCCGCGATCCTCATCCATCGAATTTCAGGGAACCAGTTGATGCCTACTCACACTCGCATTCGCATGTTCAACACCAAGGACACCTACCCCAACCAGTCCCTGGACAACGACCTGTGCCAAGCCGTACGGGCGGGCAACACGGTGTATGTGCGCGGCCAGATCGGCACCGATTTCGAGGGCAACCTGGTGGGGCTGGGCGATCCGGCGGCACAGGCCGAACAGGCGATGAAGAACGTCAAGCAGTTGCTTGAAGAGGCGGGCAGCGACCTGTCGCACATCGTCAAGACCACCACCTACATCATCGACCCGCGCTACCGCGAGCCGGTGTATCAAGTGGTGGGCAAGTGGCTCAAAGGCGTGTTCCCGATCTCCACCGGGTTGGTGATTTCCGGGCTGGGCCAGCCGCAATGGCTGATGGAGATCGACGTGATCGCCGTCATTCCGGACGATTGGCAACCCGCGCAACCCTGATCACTGTAGGAGCGAGCTTGCTCGCGAAAAACCGGCGGGCGCTACGGGGCATCTGGTCTCCCGCGTTATCGTTCACGTCCATCGCGAGCGAGCTCGCTCCTACAAGTCAGGTCAAGGTGAAGCCGGCAACAGAAACCGCGCAATCACCGGCAAATGATCGGAAATGCGCAACGTATCGTCCTGCCTCACCCGCGCCTCGACCCGTTTTATCTTCGGGCTGTAGAACAGGTAATCGACGGTGCGATCCGGCCCATTCAAACCGGTGTCGTTCGGGTAATGGGTCAGCCAGTGGGCGCGGTCGATGCCGCTGGCTTCGTCGTTGGTGGGGATCATCGGGTACTTGTCCCACAGCACATGCAGCGCGCTGTCGGGGGAGTAGGGCGTGCGTTGCTCGGTGGGCAGGCGCTGGTATTGGCCCAGCGGCAGCAGATTGAAATCGCCGCCGATCAGCCACGGCGTACCGTGACTTTCAAACTTGTCGAGGACCTTGGCCACGGCGCCGATCTGCGCCTGCAGCGACGGGTCGGCTTGCGTCACGCGATCCAGATGAGTGTTGAGCACGGCCATCTGGCCGCCGTCGTTCACCGGCAAATAGGCCACCAGCAAGGCATTTTTCGGCTGGAACTGACGGCTGATCAGATTGCCCGACGTGACCGGCAATTGCAGGCGCTGGGCGTGTTCGATCTGCACCCGGCTCAGGGTCGCCAGTTGCCGGCCGACGCTGCCGAAGATATGCGGGTCAGGGACGAAATCGGCCTTCCAGTCGTAGGCGCTGACACTGCACGGATAGAGGTCGGCAACCCGCTCTTGCAGCAGCTTGAGCTGGTCCTGGTAGTCGCTGGCCTTGGCGCCGTCGTCGAGCTCCTGCAGCAGCACCACGTCGGGTTGCTCGTCGCGAATCACCCGCGCCACTTCATCGAGGCTGAAGGCCATGTCGTCGGGGGTGGGGGATTCATCGGTGCCGGCGGCCAGGTCATTCCAGAACACATAGCGCTTGCCCGCCAGGTACTGGACGTTCCAGGTCATGACTTTCAAGGCCTGGCCCGGCGCCAGAGTGGGGGCCTGTGGGCTGCAGCTGACCGGCAGTACTTCCCGGGCCTCGGGGCGCCAGGTCAGGCTGTGGATCACCAGGGTGCACAGGGCAATCAAGGCCAGCAATCCGAGGGTGTAGCGCAGCAGTCGGGTCATGGGCTCGGCTTATCGCGTTACGAAAGTTGTCGTCGAGCATACCCGAGCCAGGCGCGAACCTGTAGCAGCTGGCGAAGCCTGCGTTCGGCTGCTGCAGGAGCGAGCTTGCTCGCGAGGGTGGTCAACGATGACGTGGGAATTGTGGATGCACGCGGCGCTCTTGAGGCCATCGCGAGCAAGCTCGCGCCCACAGAAGGGCGTGGCGTCAGCCTGCTTTTTGCGGCGCATCGCCGATCAGCATGAACAGGCGGAACAGCACCACGCTGGTGAACAGTTGCAGGAAGCTGTGGGCGCTGTCGATCAGAAGCGAAATCACCGGGTTCTGCGGCTCGGGATACGCGGCCAGCGTCGCGCCCTTGAGCAGCCAAAGCGGCCCCATCACGCACAGGATGCACACCAGGATGCGGATGAAATGGCCGCGGGTCAGGCGCAGGCTTTCCTTCATGGCGGCCAGCGGCGCCAGGCCACGCAGCACCAGCAGATATTCGCCGAAGGCCAGGGTCACCATCAGGTAGATGCCCGGCAGGAAGTACAGCGACAGGCCCAGCAGGATCAGCAAGGTGTTGAGGGCGGTCAGCAGGGCGAAGCGTGGCCACAGGTAGGCGGCCCGGGACAGCAGCTCGCGGTTGCCGGGGGATTCGCCACGGCTGCGGGCATCGAGAAACAGAATCAGCGCGGCGGTGTACAGCGGGTACACCAGCAGGCCGACGATCACGCTGATGCCGGGGAAGCTGTCCGGCTCGGTGGAGTGGTCGACCACTTGTTGCAGCAGCGCCTCGATGATCACCAGCGGCAGGCACAGTTGCACGATCTGGCCCAGATTGCGCTTGAAGAAATACAGGGAGTCACGCAGCACATCTAACGGATTCATCAGTCGGTATCGCAGTTCATGAACAGTCACTCACTGTAACCGATGATGTACCGGCTGAAGCAAACGTAAACGTTCGGTAAAGGTCATTGAAACAACTTGTTTCAGCCTCCATTAAGGTCGGGCACCTTATCCTCTTTGGGTAAAGGCAACGATTTTCCCGGCAATCTACGAGGTCGCCATGAACAGCGAAGAACAAACCCTGATCGATGGACTGTTTTCCCGGCTGCAACAGGCCGAAACGAACTCAGCCCCGCGCGATGCCCAGGCCGAGGCGCGGATCAAGGAACATCTGACCCGCCAACCGGCAGCGGGCTATTTCATGACCCAGGCCATTCTGGTGCAAGAGGCGGCAATCAAGAGCCTCGATGAGCAGAACAAGCAACTGACGGCGCAGGTGCAGCAATTGCAGGCGGAACTGCAACAGGCCAAGGCGCAGTCGGCGCCGGCGCCGAGCGGCGGTGGGTTTCTGTCGAGTATTTTCGGTGGCAGTTCCCGTGATCCGCAGTCCGCACCCAGTGCGCCGCCGTCGAGCGGTGGCTGGCGTGAGCCGGGGCGGCCTTCGTTCAATGCACAGCCGCCGCAGCAGAACGTCGGTGCGCCGCCGCAGAATTTCCCCCAGCAGGGTTATGCACCGCAGCAGGCACCGGCCGCAGCGGGCAGTGGCTTCCTCGGCGGCGCACTGAAGACAGCGGCGGGGGTGGCTGGTGGCGTAATGCTGGCTCAGGGCATCAGCAGCCTGTTCCATCACAACCAGCAACCGCAGGAAATCGTCGAAGTCATCAAGGAAGAGCCGGCTCAGGTCAACGATCAGGGGCACGATGGCTGGGGCGATGACCAGCGCATGGCCGGCAATGATTCCGGCAATGACCAGGGTGGCTTCAGCGACGCTGACTACAGCGATGACAGCTCATCGTTCTTTGGCGGGGATGACGACTCCTTCGTCTAACACCGCACAACCCGTGGCGAGGGAGCTTGCTCCCGTTGGGCTGCGCAGCAGACCATTCTTTTCAAGCAAAGAGCGGGGGCCGCTTCGCGACCCAGCGCGAGCA